>Ga0364867_10106_pt1 | contig 54109 bp, 53 predicted proteins | sample ExccelAu500001D4_3_FD_206915 | JGI IMG/M metagenome (GOLD analysis project Ga0364867, IMG submission 206915) | Enriched cells from Trout Bog Lake Hypolimnion, Wisconsin, USA - BchlTB.Aug13.5000.01.D4 | ecosystem: Environmental > Aquatic > Freshwater > Lake > Hypolimnion/Profundal zone | place... | reverse complement strand
GCTCAGCAGGTAGCAAATAATGGTGCCACGCTCTAAAGCTTCTTCAATCTCGAACAAGGTTTCGCCGGGTACAAAGCCATCAGCAATAGCCTTATCCCAGGTTTTTGAGTTTTTACGTTGACCAACGATCACGTTGATACCATTGTCTTTCTGATTGAGCGCTTGTCCAGGCCCCTGAACGCCGTAGCCAATTACAGCTACAACTTCGTTCTTTAATACTTCCTGTGCCTTTGATAAAGGGAACTCTTCGCGGGTTACCACATTTTCTTCAGTGCCGCCGAAATTTAATTTTGCCATTGTTATTGTTTTTGATTACACCGGTGTTTCCCGATCACTATCGGGATGATTGCACCGATTATTGTTTTATTTTAATTGGTTAATTTTTTTAGTCATTAGTCATTTGGCATTTGCACGACTCAATTAAGCCTTTCACCTTTAACCTTTCGCCTCCCGATAGCTATCGGGACACCTTTCACCTCATTTCTTTACTGCCAGCACAATTCCTGAGGCCCAATGCATTTTGGTTATAGCCAAATCATTTTGGGCGTCTAAAGTTGATAATAATTTTGCTACTTTTTCAGCGTGACCTTCAGGCCAGTTTGATTGCGGCAGCATATCGTCAATAATATAAATACCCCCTGGCGCCAACATAGCCAGCGTTTCTTCCAGCATCATGTACTTTCCCGGCCAGGTATCGGCAAATATAAAACTGAACCGCATTTTGCTATTCCGTTTCAACCATTCATTCCCATCGGTACAAATCAGCGTCAGGCGGCGATCAATACCCAGGTTTTCTTTCGCTACGTTCAACAGCGTCTCATCATTATCCAGAGATATTAGCGTCGACTCCTCGTCCATTCCATCCAATATCCAGGCAGTTGCCAGCCCGGTACCGGTACCCAACTCCAAAAACTCGCCCGATGGCTTTGTTGCCGCCAGCGTCTTCAACAACGAGCAGGTGGATATCTCCGACATCTGCAAAAAACCCAAAGCCTCGGTAGCTTTTTTAATGCTATCGTATGCTATTGGTTGTTGTTGGTTTATTGTTGATTCCACTGTTATTTGGTCATTAAGTCATTAAGTCATTAGGTCATTGGTCATCAGGTCATTGGTCTTTTACCTCTAGCCTTTCACCTCCCGATAGCTATCGGGACACCTTTCACCTTGAGCGTTTCATCTACATCGTAAACACCTGGTCGCCTTCGTTCAAAAACTCATTCTCTATCACTTCTTCGCCTGGTTCCAGTCGTTCAAATTCGCGAAGCTTGGCGTTGAAGCCTTCGCTGTCTTTGATGATGGCAACCCTTGCACTGCGTACAAATTCTATCAGGCCATAAGGCTGCAAGATGCTTAGCAGGTTGTCTGTTTCTTCTCTGTGACCTGTAGTTTCAAATACTGTATAATCCTTGCGGATCGCTACCGTACGGGCACCGTTTTCGCGCAGCAATCGTTCAACGCTTACCTTTTCGGCAATAACGTCGGTCGATAGTTTGTACAAAGCCAGTTCCTGCCAGATCACATCCTCGTTGGTATGGTAATAGGCTTTTAGTACCTCCACTTGTTTCTCGATCTGACGGCAAAGTTTGCGCACCACATCTTCTGTTTCGGTGATCACAATATTGAAACGGTGAACACTACCAACTTCTGATGGCGAAGTGTTCAAACTATCGATATTGATCTTACGACGTGTAAATATAATGGCGATGCGGTTAAGCAATCCCACCTGATTCTCGGTATATACCGTTATGTTAAATTCCTGTTTACCCTCTTGATGTTCCATTTTAAGTCTTTTTATCTGTGTCCATCACTTCAAGTCTTCTCCGTCTGAGAAGTTTTAGGTGAGGCCTTGAGGTTAATTATTTAAGCCTGATCTCTGATACACTGCATCCCTGTGGCACCATCGGGAACACATTGTTTTCCCGGGTAACAATTACTTCCAACAGGTAGGCGCCTTTATGTGCCAGCATTTCCTGTAAAGTGGAGGGCAAGTCTTTGCGGTCGGAAATTGATTTCCCTGCAATGCCATAAGCCGAAGCCAGTTGAACAAAATCCGGACTCTTCATATCCACGAATGAATAGCGTCGTTCATTAAACAATTCCTGCCATTGGCGTACCATACCCAAAAACCTGTTGTTGAGGATGATGATCTTTATATCGGTATTTTCCTGCATTACGGTACCCAATTCCTGTAAGGTCATCTGGAAACCGCCATCACCGATAATAGCAACCACCTCTTTTTCGGGGGTGCCAAATTTGGCGCCGATAGCAGCAGGTAATGCAAAACCCATGGTGCCTAAGCCACCGCTGGTTACATTGCTGCGAGTTTTGTTGAATTGGGCATAACGGCAGGCCACCATCTGGTGCTGACCTACGTCGGTTACTATTACTGCTTCTCCTTTGGTAAGCTCGTTCAATTGCTTGATCACTTCCCCCATGGTCATTTCTTCGCTGGTAGGATTCAATTCCTGCTCTATCACCTGCTCAATTTCCTGCCTGGTGTGATCATGAAATAGTTGCAGCCATTCAGGGTGGGTTTTTTCTTCGATCGCAGCGGTCAGCAGGGGCAAGGTTTCTTTACAATCACCCCAAACCGGTACTGTAGTTTTTACGTTTTTGTCGATCTCGGCAGGGTCTATATCCAGATGGATCACTTTGGCTTGTTTGGCATACTTGTCAAGGCGGCCCGTTACACGGTCGTCAAAACGCATGCCTATTGCGATCAATACGTCGCAGGAATTGGTTAACACATTCGGACCATAATTGCCATGCATACCCAGCATACCTACATTCAACGGGTGACTGGTTGGTATAGCACCGGCACCCAACACGGTCCATGCTGCCGGAATACCACTCTTTTCTACAAAGGCCGCAAATTCTTTTTCAGCCCCGCCCAGGATAACACCCTGACCGAATAAAATAAAAGGTTTTTTAGCTGCATTGATCAGATCAGCAGCCTGCTGAATAAATTGCGGACGTACAATAGGTTTTGGCCTGTAGCTACGGATGTGGTTGCAAGGAGTATATCCCTTGAACTTGAATTTTTGTATCTGGGCGTTTTTAGTGATGTCGATCAAAACCGGGCCAGGCCTTCCGCTGCGGGCAATATAAAATGCTTTGGCGATAACCTCCGGCAGTTCGTTGGCATCGGTTACCTGGTAGTTCCATTTGGTAACCGGGGTGGTTATATTGATGACGTCGGTCTCCTGGAAGGCATCAGTACCCAATAAGTGGGCAAATACCTGTCCGGTGATACATACCAAAGGTGTGCTGTCAATTTGTGCATCAGCAAGACCAGTCACCAGATTTGTTGCACCCGGTCCGCTGGTTGCGAAAACTACGCCCACTTTACCCGAAGTACGTGCAAAGCCCTGTGCAGCATGTATGCCCCCCTGTTCATGGCGCACAAGAACGTGTTTTAGTTGTTCATTATAATCATAAAGGGCATCATATATTGGCATGATCGCACCACCCGGATAACCGAAGATAGTAGACACGCCTTCAATGATCAGCGCTTCCAATAAGGCTGCTGAGCCCGTAATTTCTTTCGCCGGCGATTCTACCGCGATCTCTTGTGAAGCAATTGTTTGTGTTTCCAAGTTCTTATTTTTTTAAGATGATCTCACTGACGTTATTTAAGTGATCTCACCGATTTTACTTATCTATTTGTCATTGGTCATTTGTCATTGGTCATTTGCTTTTTTTCAAATCTTCAAATCTTCAAATCTTCAAATCTTCAAATTTTCAAATTGCCAAATTCCCCAATACCAAACCAATTATGGCATTTCGTCAGTTACACAACCTTCGGCTGCGGTGCTGACCGTTTTTGCGTACTTATATAACAATCCTCTTTTAACTTTCAGTTCGGGTTGCTGCCATTCGCTTCTGCGGTAAGCCAGCTCTTCGTCAGAAATTTTGATATCGATACTATTATTAACGGCATCAATAATGATGATGTCATTGTCTTTAACAATTCCAATATTACCCCCGTCGTATGCTTCAGGCGTAATGTGACCGACGACAAAACCATGGGTGCCACCTGAGAACCTACCGTCAGTAATAAGTGCGACGGATGAACCTAATCCGGCACCAAAAATGGCCGATGTTGGTTTCAGCATTTCGGGCATGCCTGGTGCGCCTTTCGGGCCAACATTGCGTATTACTACCACATCGCCATGTTTAACGCGGCCGCTTAATATACCGTCGATCAATTCAAACTCACCATCGAATACCCTTGCCGGGCCTTCAAATCTTTCGCCTTCTTTGCCGGTAATTTTTGCTACTGAACCGCCAGTTGCCAGGTTGCCGTATAATATCTGTAAGTGCCCGGTGGCTTTAATAGCTTTTTCAACCGGCAGGAATACTTTTTGTGTCTCAAAACTCAGTTCCGGAACTTCCTCCAAATTTTCGGCGAGCGTTTTTCCGGTAGCCGTGAGGCAATCACCATGCAGCCAGCCCAGTTTTAACAAATATTTCATTACTGCCGGAACGCCACCCACATTGTGCAGATCCTCCATCATGTATTTGCCGCTTGGCTTCATATCGGCCAGCAGCGGGATGCGATTACTGATCGCCTGAAAATCATCCTGTGTTAAAGGCACCTCAACGCTTTTAGCGATCGCGATCATGTGCAGCACGGCATTGGTCGAGCCGCCTAAAACCATAATGGTGGTGATGGCATTTTCAAATGCCTTACGGGTCATGATATCTCTAGGCTTGATGTCGCGCTCAAGCAGTAGTTTAATAGCTTTACCTGCGTCGCGGCATTCTTTCTGTTTATCTTCACTCAGCGCCGGGTTTGATGACGAATAAGGCAAACTCATGCCCAATGCTTCAATCGCCGCAGCCATTGTATTAGCTGTATAGATACCACCGCAGGCTCCTGCGCTTGGGCATGCGTTTTTTACTACACCCAGAAAATCTTCGGGAGTAATGGTGCCTGCAATTTTCTTACCCAAAGCCTCAAATGCTGAAACTATGTTGAGGTCTTCGCCTTTCCAATGGCCGGGTTTGATGGTGCCACCATAAACCATAATAGCCGGACGATTAAGTCTGCCCATTGCCATTACTGATCCGGGCATATTCTTATCACAGCCCGGCAGGGCTATCAGGCCATCGTAATATTGCGCGCCGCAAACGGCTTCGATCGAGTCAGCTATGATATCGCGGCTAACCAATGAGTAGCGCATGCCTTCGGTGCCATTGCTCATGCCATCACTCACACCTATGGTGTTAAAGATCAAGCCAACCAGTCCTTCTTCCCAAATGCCTTCTTTTACTACTTTGGCCAGGTCGTTCAGGTGCATATTACAGGTATTGCCGTCATAGCCCATACTTGCCACACCAACCTGGGCTTTTTTCAGGTCGTCCTCGGTTAGGCCGATTCCGTATAGCATAGCTTGCGCCGCTGGCTGAGTAGGGTCCTGGGTAAGGACCTTGCTGTATTTGTTGATTTCGGTAGTAGTGGTTGACATTGGTTGTATTAGTTGTCCCGATAGCTATCGAGATGGTTGTACTGGTTTTATTAGTTGTCCCGATAGCTATCGGGATGGTTGTATTAGTTGTATTGGGACTTTGGTATGGTTGAACAAGGTTAACCCTCCCCAAACAACAATTCCTAAGTTAAGGCGACTACCTGCAACGTCCAATAGTTTAAAAAATAAATTTAAAACGATATATAATTTCGAAAAACTTGAAATTTAATTCATAAATTCTAAAAGTAGTACAAATATCGGAATAAAATTATCATGATACTATACCAAAGTTAAAAACGGTTTTGGGTATGTATTTTATGCATGCATAGTAATGTGCTGATTTTCGGCGTGAAATGAGGAGCAACGGATAAAATCTGGGCACGATTTAGGGATTTGAAAGACACGATTTTAAGATTTGAAAGATAGGAGTGATTTGAAAATAATTTCTGTAATTCAATATTTTGAACTCCTTGCTACTATCAAAAAAAGTACTTCTTTCGGACTTTCGGACTTCCCGACTTCCGGACTAATTAATCTATTATACCTATCGTATTAGTATATTTGAAAAAAAATAAAATAATGAATTTAATTTCACAGCCCTGGCCCTGGTACGTTGCCGGGCCACTCATTGGTCTGATGGTGCCGGCATTGCTGTTGTTGGGCAATAAGCTTTTCGGTATATCGTCATCCTTCAAGCATATTTGCGCCGCGTGTATTCCGGCTGGCATTCCCTTTTTTAAATATGATTGGAAAAGCCGGGTATGGAACCTTTTTTTTGCTGCCGGTATCATTTTGGGAGCATTTATAGCTGCTCATTTTTTACGTGGAGCCGAGGCAGTTCATATCAACCCTGCAACAACCGCACAACTACAGGCACAGGGGGTGAAGAATTTTGATACGCTTGTACCCACTGATATCTTTAATATCGGGGCACTGGCTACTGTTAGGGGTTGGGTGTTTATTGTCCTGGGTGGATTTTTGGTTGGTTTCGGTACTCGTTATGCCGGGGGCTGTACTTCGGGACATTCAATAATGGGTATCGCTTCGTTGCAATGGCCGTCGCTGGTGGCTACCATTTGTTTTATGATCGGTGGTTTCACCATGACCTGGTTTATTTTACCATATCTTTTAAAACTCTAAGCCATGAAGAATATTAAATATTTACTGGCAGGTGTCGTATTTGGCATAATCCTCATTAAATCGCAGGTTGTTTCCTGGTTCCGGATTCAGGAAATGTTCAGACTACAGGCTTTTCATATGTATGGCATCATAGGTAGTGCCATTTTTGTTGGTATGATATCCATCTTGATCATTAAACGCTTTAACATTAAATCCATTTCGGGCGAACCGATAGTTATTCCCCAAAAGCAATTCAGCTGGGGCAATATTATAGGGGGACTCATTTTCGGCCTTGGTTGGGCCATTACCGGAGCTTGTCCGGGTCCGCTTTATGCGCTGTTTGGCAGTGGTATCTGGGTTATTGGCATTACGCTGCTTAGCGCCATCTTCGGCGTTTGGGTGTATGGTTTGGTGCAGGATAAGTTGCCGCATTGAGGTGGGCATTTGTCATTTGTCATTTGTCATTTGGCATTAGTTATAGGTTAATGAATCACTTTCGGGATGGTTGTATTAGTTTTACTGGTTGTCCCGATAGCTATCGGGATAGTTGTATTTGGGGTGAAGTTGGAACAGTATAGTGTTATTAGTGCCACAATGACTCAATGATTTTTTTTAGAATCACAGATTTAGGAAGATTTTGGTGATTGCACAGATTTTTATTTGCTTAAAGCAATGACCCAATGACGCGCAGCAAATGCCCAATGACGCGAAGCAAATGACAAATGACAAATGACCAATGACAAATGACGCGCAGCAAATAACCCATTGACCAAATAGGTGGAAATGTTGAAAACCTACGAGGTTTATGCCATTGCTAAAACCCTATTTTCGCGGGCAACGATGAGAACCTTCCGCACAATTTATTTTTTGCCGCTAATGGCGGCTGTTTGTTTAGTTTTTTCCTGTAAATCGCCGCAGCCTGATGCGGCGCTAAAGCGTAAGGCTGATAGCCTTGAGGCCCAGTTGAAAATTGCGAAATTGGCGCAGCAACAGTCGCAGCACACGGCTGACAGTGCATTGCGTGCACAGCACCTTAAAGATAGTTTGGCAAAGATCGCGGCTGCCGAACCTAAAGCGGCTCCAAAAGAAGTACCGCATTACGGTCCATGCCCGGTATTGGTAAAAGCCAGTTACCTGACCGGTGGCGGTGCCAATAAAGCTATTATTGTTTCGCTGAAAAATACCTCAAAAAAAAAGATCGACGCCGTCAAACTGACATGGACCGTTTATAACCATGCTGGAAAAGCTATCGGTAATTCGGGTGGTATGGCTAAAAAGAACCTGGCGAAAGGTCGCGCAAGCTCGTATTCATGGTCTGTTAATGCTCCTAATGGAACCAAAGCAAAAGCTGCTGTGGCTTATGTGCATTTTGCAGATGGGACGGTTTGGGCAACTAAGTAGGACACGATTCTTGGATTTTTTTAGATAGTCAGGATTTCAAATTTGCTCAATAAAAATTGTTATTGCACTCCTCGCAAAGACAATTCTTTCATTTATTCCTTGTTATTGCTTTGTCGCGGCGGGATAGGCAGGCCAAGCCTGCTCTGTGCAATGACAGTTTTTGTTTAGCTACAGCAACTATCTTAATTCCCTATAACCAAAATCAGCGTCATCAAATAAATCATCTAAGAATCAGCGGTTATTATTGCGTTAGTGATGGAAGCGGATACCGGCCCTGCGCCTAATGCCTGAGGGCGTATGAGTGTACAGCACGGGCCCCGCTTCTATCAGCGGGGCAACGCACGGGATGGAATATTGAACACCGGATATCGAATGCTGAATATCGAACAAAGTATAAATTAAAGCCCACAAAAAAGCCCGGGAAATTACTCACCCGGGCTTTGTTTATTTAATGCTTTAGTATTTATTCCGGTATAAAGATACCTTCTGCCAATACTACCACATGGTTATTTAAATTTTCGACTACACCGCCCTTGATGAAGAATACTTCTTCTTTACCGGTACCACGTACGGTTACTTTACCGTCTTCCAGCGTAGAGATGATCGGCGCGTGGTTGTTCAGTATCTCGAAGCCGCCCATAGTGCCGGGCAAACTGATCGAGTTTACCTCACCTTCGTAAACTTTTTTATCGGGAGTCAGTATTTCTAGAGTCATTAGTCTTGAGTATTGAGTCTGAAGTCTTTAGTTTCCGGTCATCGGCTGATGACTTTGGACTAAGGGCTTAAGACTATTTTAAGAATTAGCTTCGGCCAACAGTTTTTTACCTTTTTCGATAGCATCATCGATGCTGCCTACCAGGTTGAATGCTGCTTCAGGATATTCATCCACTTCGCCGTCCATGATCATATTAAAGCCTTTGATGGTATCTTTGATATCAACCAATACGCCTTTAAGACCGGTAAACTGCTCAGCTACGTGAAACGGCTGGCTCAGGAAGCGCTGAACACGACGTGCGCGTGATACAACCAATTTATCTTCTTCAGATAACTCGTCCATACCGAGGATTGCGATAATGTCCTGCAGTTCTTTATAACGCTGTAAGGTTTCTTTAACGCGTTGTGCACAGTTGTAGTGCTCATCGCCCAAAACCTGTGCGCTTAAGATACGTGAGGTTGAATCCAGTGGATCCACCGCAGGGTAGATACCCAATTCAGCGATCTTACGCGATAATACGGTAGTGGCATCCAAGTGGGCGAAAGTAGTTGCCGGTGCAGGGTCGGTCAAGTCATCCGCAGGTACATATACTGCCTGTACGGAAGTGATAGAACCACGTTTGGTTGAAGTGATACGTTCCTGCATGGTACCCATTTCAGTTGCCAGTGTTGGCTGGTAACCTACCGCAGATGGCATACGACCCAATAGAGCCGATACTTCAGAACCTGCCTGGGTGAAACGGAAGATATTGTCGATGAAGAACAGGATATCGCGTCCTTTGCCTTCTGAATCACCATCACGGAAATATTCTGCAATGGTCAATCCTGAAAGAGCCACACGTGCACGGGCACCCGGAGGTTCGTTCATCTGACCGAACACGAAGGTTGCCTTAGAATCTCTTAGATCTTCTTTATTTACTTTGCTCAGGTCCCAACCACCTTTTTCCATTGAGTGGAGGAATTCGTCGCCATATTTAATAATGCCTGATTCGATCATTTCGCGCAGTAAGTCGTTTCCCTCACGGGTACGTTCACCTACACCAGCGAATACCGAAAGACCGGCATATGCTTTTGCAATGTTGTTGATCAGTTCCTGGATCAATACAGTTTTACCTACACCAGCACCACCAAACAGACCGATCTTACCACCTTTTGCATAAGGCTCGAGCAAATCGATCACCTTGATACCGGTAAACAATACTTCGGTTTCGGTAGACAGGTCCTCGAAACGGGGAGGATTATTGTGAATTGGTTTACCATTGGAGTTATCCAGGTCGCCCAAACCATCGATTGAAGCGCCAACCACGTTAAATACACGGCCTTTGATTTCTTCACCAACCGGCATTTTAATAGCCGATTCAAGGTCGAGTACATCCATGCCGCGGAGTAAACCGTCGGTGGAGTCCATCGCTACGGCACGCACACGGTCTTCGCCCAGGTGCTGCTGAACTTCTAAAACAACTTTCTGGCCGTTTTCTTTAGTGATCTGTAATGCGTCATAGATCTTTGGTAAATGGCTATCGCCAGAGAAGCTAACGTCAACTACCGGACCGATGATCTGTGATATTTTTCCAATGTTTGGCATATAAAACGAGGTAATTTAAAAGAATTTGTAAATCAAATTTTATCTTTAAAAAGATGCTCTTCTTTCGAGCCGCAAAGCTAAGATTATTTAATAAATATTTAAAGCTGGTGTTGAAATATTTTTTGTTCGATGTTTGTGCGGAGGACATAGTCGATAGTCGATAGTCGATAGTCCATAGTCGATAGTCCATGAACCAGGCTATAATGCCCATCTGATAACCTCTATGGACTATGGACCAAGCTACAATCCCCATCTGATAATCACTATGGACTATGGACTATCGACTATCGACTTAGTTCTAAAGGCCATCGCCAATCATGCGGCTGCGTTAAGGTTTTGTCAATTTTTCGTTATTTACTTGTGATCAAATTGCTATGTTTGCATAATATTAACCAATTAATAGCCTTTAAGCGATCATTTTATGAGGAAAATTTTACTCCTGGCGCTCTTGCTGGCGCCTGTGCTGTCATTTGCCCAGGGTTTCCAGGTTAACCTGGAAGGCGAAAAGCAAATCGGCATGGGGCATACCGGCACAGGTTTAGCCCAGGACGGCGCAGCCGTCTTTTTTAACCCCGGAGCAGTAGCAATGCTTTCGGAAAACTATGTTCAGGGTGGTATCAGTCCGCTGGTGTTCCAATCTGTCTTTAACCCTTCGGGAACTAACGAACAGTTTCATACAGCAAACAAAATTGCACCGCCTTTCACCTTTTATGGTGTTTGGGGTCCTAAAGATGGTATTTGGAAACTTGGATTAGGCGTTTACACGCCTTTTGGGGGTTTGACTGACTGGGGAAACACCTGGCCAGGCAAATATTCGTCTGAACTGCTGGATCTCAAAGCCATTTATTTTCAGCCTACTTTGAGTGTTAAACTGACTGATTATTTAAGCATCGGCGCAGGATTTGTTTACAACGAGGGATCTGTTGATCTTACTCAGGCCTTACCATTATCTAACGGCGCCGGACAACCAGGGCAAGCTGAGTTAAAAGGCAGTGGCCATGGTTATGGATGGAATGCTGGTATCTATTTCAAAACAGAATCCGGTGTAACAATTGGTATTACGCACCGTTCACAGGTAACCACCTCTATCAATAATGGCAATGCTATATTTACGGTGCCATCATCATTACAAGCAGAGTTTCCGCAGCCAAACCAGTTTTCGGCAAGTATTCCCTTGCCGGCTACTAATTCTATCGGGTTTGGTTTTCATCCTTCAACTAAATGGACCTATGCGCTCGACTTTAACGTAGTGAACTGGCATGTTTACAAAGCGCTGGTATTTGACTATAAATACACTACGCCATTATTGCAGAATACCAATGAGCCACGCCAGTACCAGGATGCTTTTACCTTTCGGGCTGGTGCACAATACCAGGCTTGTCAGAAATGGGCCATTCGTTTTGGTGGTGGTTTAGCAACGGCAGCAGCCCCTGATGCCTATGTAACACCAGAGGTGCCAGATGCTTCGCGTTATTATCTGACCGGAGGTTTAGGGTATAAACTGGCCAGCAGGCTCGACCTGGATCTATCCTTCGAGTACGAACATTTATTTGCCCGCACCCAAACCAACGCCTATACGCAGTTGTCGGGTACCTATACCTCACATGTTTACATACCTGGTATTTCACTTTCCTATCACTGGTAATCCTAAAATTTGAAAGAGATGAAGAATTTAAAACTATATATATATGTTCTGCTGGCGGGACTTATTGGGCTGAGCGCCTGTAAGCCCGAATTGCACACCCCAAAACCGACATCCGGGACGGCTGATTTTTCGAGATACATCGCTATTGGTAATTCGCTTACCGCGGGTTACGCTGACGGCGGTTTGTACCGGGCAGGTCAGTTGAATTCGTACCCCAGCATTATTGCCCAGCAAATGCAGGCAGCAGGTGGAGGCACTTTTACCCAACCTTTATTTAGTGCCGACCAGGCTAACGGATCAGGGTATTTAACGCTTACCGGCTTTAATCCTGATGGCACACCGATCACAGCACCAGTGACAAGCAACCTTGCTATCCGCGGTTTTCAGGCTATTCCAGGATTCGGTAACGTAACTTTATATACCAAGTATACTGGTGATCTGAATAACTTCGGCGTACCAGGAATTAAATTGCAGCAAATTACTTATGCACCTTACGGAAATTTGAATGGTTATTTTGAACGATTGCTTGCCGGAAATTCACCAACAAATACTACCTCGTATCTGCAATTTGTTACTGCCAAGCCATTTACTTTCTTTTCCAACTGGTTGGGTAACAATGATGCGCTGGGATATGCGACTTCGGGCGGTGCCGGTGATGTGCTGACTGATAAAAACACTTTCGCCTATCTATACAATCTGCTGATCACTACCATGACAGCCAATGGCGCAAAAGGCGTTGTTGCTACGGTACCCGACGTGACTTCCATCCCGTATTTTAATACGGTAACAGTTCCGGCTGTATTGGGCGCCGTTCAAAAGGCTAACCCGCAGGTTAAAGCTATATACATTAATGCATTGGTATCAGGTACAACCTACGCGCCCCGCGCAGCCACTGCCAAAGACCTGTTTATTTTAACCTTTCCCACCAGCAAAATCGGCCAACCGGTTGAAACGCCTTACGGTTCATTGCCTTATGGTTTAACACCATACACGCCGATCGACAACCAATATGTTTTGGATGCCAACGAAATCGCTTTGACGGAAGATTATGTAAATTTTTACAACGCGACAATCAAATCTATAGCCGCTTCAAAGGGTCTGGCTGTTTTTGATGCTTACACTTTTCTTCAAAATATCAAGCAAAACGGCATTGTCGTGCAAGGTGTTTCTTTGAACTCTAATTATATCAGCGGTGGTATATTCTCATTGGATGGCGTTCACCTTACGCCGCGTGGATATGCTATCGTAGCCAATGAGTTTATCAAAGCTATTAATGCTAAATATGGCTCTACTGTTTCTTTAGTAGATGTGTCCAACTACCCGGGTGTTAAGTTCCCGTAATTTTTGAGTAGCAGTAGCAGTTGCAGTAGCAGTCAAAATAGAAAGGCAGCTACTGCAACTTTAATTTGCGCTGAAAGTCCTTCCTGGTTTGCTTTGAGCAAGATCAAGATATTTTTTGTCGATTGCTTTTTTGGGTACTGTTATACTTACGGCATTAATGCCAAAGTAGCTTTCCGATAAATAATCGAAACCTTTAAAAGGTGTTGGCCCGATTGAATCCTTTAATATAAAAAAGAGTTTTCCGTTTTTACTTTTGGCTATTCCTACTACGTTAATAAGGTGGTCGTCCACCGTTACCAGGGTTTCGAACAGATGCTGGCGTAATTCCTGGGTGTAAGCCAATTCGGCTGTATCCGGGTTTTCGATATGATTGAACCTGTTGGCTTCAAATAAGGCATAGCCGCTTTGGTTGCAATTCCAGCCGTTATTGCTCAGGTCTACATCAATCGTAAATGTATAACCCCTTTCGATACTGGTTTTAGCTATTTCGGTTAGTTCGTTCAAAGGTACGTTCAGGTAAGGCTCAGCAAGCAGGAAATTATCTGGTATCTCAAGAGCGAAATTGCTGTAAAAAGGATGATGGGTAAATGAAGTGATCGTAACATAATCTTCGGGATCAAACTTCAAAACTTCTTTTTCAAAAGTGATAGGGGTATATTCTTTGCCTTCCCAGGTAAACTTTTCTGGTGGTACGCCAGCAATGGCATCATGTTTTTTTATGAAGCCAGCTAACCAATTAGGGTCGATCGGTTTTTGTTTTAATACAGAATCGAGGTAATTTTTTAGGATAGCATCTAACTGAATACTACTGCGATCTGAAAAGCTAACTGCTTTTTCGCGCTGATAATACTCATTGGGGATGGCGCCGTATTTTTGTATGATATAAAGCGCATCATGCGATAAGGCGCCGGCTTCAAACAAAGTAGTTCCGTTAGATAAGATATAACGCTTTGCCTTTTCGATAAACAAGTTGCGAGCGGTGTAGAGTTCTGATAGGTCTATATCTTGTTTGTCGTTTTTGATCTTTTCCGTCTCAATCATGGATGTAGTCGAGAACGACCAGCAGGTATTGGTATTACCCTGGTATTTAACCGATCCTGCTGCCAATTGCTTGATTGTTGCAGGCACGTTTTGTTGTGAAAAAGCAAAGCTTACCGTAAAGGTGAATAAGGCAGTGGTGAAATATTTGAACATGATGATTGTGCTTAACCCGATAAAATTAGAAATAATATATGATTTAGAAGCCATTACCGATCGATCGGCAAAGGAGGTTTCTAAATTTCCCCAAAATCTAAAACGATCTTCCCGATATGTTCGCTACTTTCCATTAAGGTATGGGCATCTGCTGCTTTGCCGGCTGGAAAAACAGCATGGACAACAGGTTTGATCTGTCCGGATGCTAAAAATGGCCAGATAAATTGTTCCAGGTTGCGGGCAATATCGCTTTTGAACGCAGTATCCCGGTTACGCAATGTTGATCCTGTGATACTTAGCCGCTTGCGCATCACCAGCGACAGATCCACCGATACATCTTTTCCTTTCATGGTATTGATCATTACCATTCGGCCATCACTCGCCAGTGAACGTATATTTTTAGGCGTATAATCGCCGCCTATCATATCCAATATTACATTTACTCCGTTTCCTTCGGTTAACCGCTGTAATACTTCTTCAAAATCTTCGGTTTTATAGTTGATCGCCCTTATTGCGCCTATGCTTTCGCAGAAGCGGCATTTTTCATCGGTTCCGGCAGTTACAAATACCGAGGCACCAAATGCTTGCGCCATTTGAATAGCCGCTACACCAATACCACTCGAACCACCGTGCACCAGCAAGCTTTCACCAGCCCTGAGATTGCCACGGTCAAATACATTGCTCCATACTGTAAAAAAGGTTTCTGGTAGCGAGGCCGCCTCAATATAATTGAGTTTACCCGGAATTGGCAGGCATTGTCCCTCAGGTACACTACAGTATTCAGCATAGCCGCCGCCGCTAACCAGGGCGCAAATTTTATCGCCGACTTTCCAGCGGGAAACCTCAGAACCTATTGCTTCAATAATCCCTGCAATTTCAAGCCCGGGTATGTCTGGCGAAGTCCAGGCAGGAGCAGGGTACTGGCCCTTACGCTGGGATACGTCGGGACGATTAACACCCGCAGCCAGCACTTTAATCAGCACTTCATTTGTAGCAAATGCAGGTAGGGGCCTGTCGGCAATTTGCAATACTTCCGGTCCGCCGACTTGGGTGATGATGATGGCTTTCATTTCCTTGTAAAAATAAAGGTTCAATTGATTGTAAAAAAAGAATGCCGGTCAGTTGTTTTACTATTTATTAGCTTTCTTTGCACAAAAACTAATCATATGTCATTACAAGCCGGTCAACCTGCACCACAGTTCACTTTAGTATCTTCTGACAAACAAGAAGTATCCTTATCCGATTTCAAAGGCAAAAAAGTTGTTTTGCACTTTTTCCCTTTCGCATTTACAGGCGTTTGTACCACCCAGCTATGTACCATGCGCGATAATTTTGGCTACTATGACGGGCTGAATGCGCAGGTTTTGGGTATTTCTGTTGATTCACCCTTTACCCTGGCTAAGTTCAAAGAGGAAAATGCTTACCAGTTCCCACTGCTTTCTGATTTCAATAAAACCGTATCAGCGGCTTATGGCGCTTTATACGATGAATTCTTCTTCGGTTTAAAAGGTGTTTCTAAAAGATCAGCCTTCGTTATCGACGAAAATCAAAATATTATCTATGCTGAAGTGCTGGAAAATGCGGGTGATCTGCCCGATTTTGCTGCCATCGCTGAAGCGGTGAAGTAATTTTTGAAAAAACATTACGACGGATTGAAAAGAAATCCTATTTTTGCAGTCCTTAAAAAACCGCAAGGTTTAGGATCTTAGTAAACCGCACTTGTAGCTCAATTGGATAGAGCATCTGACTACGGATCAGAAGGTTAGGGGTTCGACTCCCTTCAAGTGCACTAATTTTAGGCCTTTCTGTCATTATACCGGGAGGCCTTTTTAAATTATAAACCGCCACTAACTATGCTAAACTTAGTTCTGTTTGGTCCACCCGGGGCCGGTAAAGGTACCCAATCGCAATACCTGGTTGAAAAATATGGTTTGATGCAACTTTCTACAGGTGACATGTTGCGGGGCGAGATAGCACAAGGTACGCCGCTTGGTTTGGAAGCGAAATCACTGATGGCGGAAGGAAAATTAGTACCTGACGCCGTTGTTATCGGTATGATCAGCAATAAACTGGATGCGAATAAAGGTGGAGCGGGTTTTATTTTTGATGGTTTCCCGCGTACAGTAGCGCAGGCTGAGGCTTTAGATGAGTTGGTGAAAAGCAAAAATGAATCTATTGCCGCAATGATCGCACTGGAAGTGAACGAAGAGGAATTAGAACGTCGTTTATTAGAACGGGGCAAGGCTTCAGGCCGGCCGGACGATGCCAATCCGGAAGTTATCCGCAAGCGTATCAAAGAATATAATGATAAAACTGCCCCTGTAGCTGAATTCTACAGGAACCAAAATAAGTTTTCAAGTGTTAATGGTATCGGATCGAAAGAAGAAATTTTAAATTCGGTCGTTGCCATTATTGACTCACTTTAATTTCGGATTTCGGATAGCTGGTTTCGGATTTTTTGCTCCGGGGCCATCAACCTTAAACAGATCCGAAAATTAAATTTCGAAATTCAATCATGTCCCAGGGTTCCAATTTTGTTGATTATGTTAAGATTTGCTGCCGTTCCGGACACGGAGGGGCAGGGTCTGCGCATTTACACCGCGATAAACTTACTGCAAAAGGTGGTCCGGATGGCGGCGATGGCGGACGCGGCGGGCATGTAATTGTTAAAGGGAATGCGCAATTGTGGACCTTGCTTCACTTAAAATATCGTAAGCATGTGATTGCGGGTGATGGTGAAGGCGGACGTTTATCTTTGCAAACAGGGAAGACCGGCCAGGATGAAATACTTGAAGTACCACTCGGTACAATTGCCAAAAATGCTGAAACAGGCGAAGTGTTGTTTGAGATCACCCAGGATGGCGAGACGAGGATACTAACACCAGGTGGACGGGGTGGTTTGGGGAACTGGCATTTTAAGTCGGCTACGCAACAAACGCCACGTTTTGCACAACCCGGCGAACCCGGCCTGGAAGATTGGAATATACTCGAATTAAAATTACTGGCCGATGTTGGTTTGGTAGGTTTCCCAAATGCGGGTAAATCAACTTTACTTTCCGTTGTGTCGGCGGCCAAACCTGAGATAGCCGATTACGCGTTTACTACGCTGGTACCCAACCTGGGCATTGTAGCTTACCGTAACGGTCGTTCCTTCGTAATGGCCGATATACCGGGTATTATTGAAGGCGCATCTAAAGGAAAAGGCCTTGGATTCCGGTTTCTGAGACACATTGAAAGAAACTCGGTTCTACTTTTCATGATACCGGCTGATACCAGTCGCTCGATCAAAGAAGAATACCAGATTTTACTGTACGAACTACAAGAATACAACCCCGAATTGGTGCACAAGCCAAGGGTATTAGCTATTACGAAATCAGATCTGCTGGACGAGGAATTACAGGACGAGATCAGGAAAGAACTGCCCGGCGACCTGCCTGCAGTGTTTATATCTTCAGTGGCTCAGAAGGGGATCGACCAGCTGAAGGATTTGTTGTGGACGGAAATTAACCGGTAGAATTGCGGAGTGCGGAATGTCGATTTCGGAGTTATTGATTGCAATAAATCTTATTTAAATGATTTCTTGAATCGATGAAAGACCTGTCTTCCATCAGACTTATTTGATAAAATAAGTGTATCGTTCCCTTTGGTTTCAATTTTAAAGGTATCTCTGTAATCTTTGTAGTCTATCACCAGTGAGTCTTTAAATATGGTGTACTTATAAATTGATGATTGATCCGGGTAATAAAAATCATGGTTATTGATTTCGAACATGGCATTTAAATCATCTTTTCCAGCCCACATCCCTAATATTTGAGGAGCTAAACTGTTTCCTCCCCTAGCCGTTTTTTCTGTTTTTGGGTCTTGATGGTTTAGGCAAGAAGCCATCAGGAATATCAGCAACAACAAAACCAGCTTACGCATATTTAAAATTCGCTAACAGCTTAATAAGGTTATTTCGAATTATTCATCACATACCCATCGCTTAGTATTGTTCCTTCCCGGCCGCTGTATTGCGGAAATGATCTTAAGATCATTTGCTCTTTGGGGCCGGCATATCTCTCGGGCAATATGATATAAAGTGGTCCGGCGTGGCCGCTGTGCTCGTAATCTTCGTAATCAATTTTCAGGTCGTCGCCAATTGGGTCGAGGAGAATAACACGATTGTGTTTGATCTCGATGGGCAGACCTGGATCTACAAAAACAAAAATGGCATTGGTGTTTTGTTTGTCGATTGCCATAATTTGATCCAACGCCGGTTGATCGATATAGGGTTGGGCGAGTCCGCTATTACCATGCGCGCTGTGATTTTTATTGTATGAATAACCCGTGCTAACATATAAAATGCTTGTTAATGCAATAGCCGAGCTAGTGAATAAGAAAATTGCACGATAGAACAAGCGCGATTTGCTGAGCAGGTAAATTATACCCGGAACAATCACCAGCCCGAGGATACGAAAGTGCCTTGCCTCGTAGGTTATGGTGAGTTGCCTCAGGTAAGCCACCGTAAAAAACAAGAAAGCTCCGGTATAAAATACTTTGATGATCAATCGGTAATTTTCATCAGGAATATATTTCAAGAGACGAAGTACAAGCCAGAAGCTGAGGGCTGCCAGCACAACAATGATTCCCAAAGCAGTGGCATCAGAAAAAATAGCATTGCCGGTATGAAAGATCAGCCCATGTGCCAGGTCGTCAATTGAAAAGCCGGCCAACAGGGGTGAGGCCAGTGGGAATGCGAGGGCTTTTAAAGAAAATTTCAGACCGCCAGCATCCGAACCAGGGTTTGAACCTCTGGATAAATAAAAGAGCCAGATGAGTGCCAGAGCGCTCGCTGCTGGTAAGCCGATCCAAAGCCCATTCTTCAGCCATTGGAGGAGTGGTTTTTGGGAGGACAACCTGATCCATATCACGATCAAACCGGCAGCGTATATCCACAGAAACGATGATTTACAAAAAAAGCCGATCAATCCGGCTATCAATACAAAAATAGCCAACCCGGGGCTGGTTTTTTTGAATGAAGTACAGCCTAACAAAAACCAACCCAGGTAACCAAATAACAATAGTTCGCCACCACTGTAAAAAACGAAGGGCACCACAAAAAACTGCTGGCAGGCTATAAATAATAAACTTAGTGCCGCAACCAGTGGTGTAAAGCCGATCTTTTTGAAAAACAGGTAAAAGCCCCAAATCCCCAATAGTTGAAATAAAATTATGGTTAAGGCAGTTGCACGGCCGGTATTGATACCAAATAACAGTTTAAAGCCGTAAGGAACAAGGTATTGCCCAGGTGTCCACCAACTGAGGAATACCGAGGTGTTTTTGCGAAGATCATCTGCATCGGGACTTATCAGACGATTGAAACCGCCGCCCATTTCCATTGAACGCATCACCTGAAAACCATTGGCCGGGTCGGGAAATAGGCCAGGTGGGGAAATAAAGATCAGGATACCGAGTACAGCGACAACAGCTGAAAGCCCCCAAATGATTGCCTTCGGAATTATGTTCTTATTCAAGATAGGAACGAAGAATTAAAGGTTATAAACCCTTTCGCGGATTTTGACAGCCGGATTGCCCTGGTAAATACCATAAGCATCGGTGTTCTTAGCGATGACGGAACCCGCCGTGACTATAGAATGGCTACCCAAGGTAACCCCCTGGTTGATGATCGCGCCGGCGCACAGCCAAACCCCATCCTCGATAGTGATCCCACCGGTAATAAGGTCAAACGAAGGTTTTTTATAATTATGGCTGCCGGTATAAAGCCGAACATCCTGGGAGATACAAATATTTGAGCCTATTTTGATCGGCACCAGGCTATCGATCCAAACATTCTCGCCTATCCAAACCTCATCCCCAATCGTCAGGTTCCAGGGATATTTGATGTTGACACAAGGTTTAAATTCGACCATTTTACCCACTTTAGCACCAAATAAACGCAGCAAAAACACCTTGATACCATAAAAAGGGAACAATGAGCTTTTAAAGAAAAAGGCGTTAGTGTAGTACCAGAGCAGGCGTTTAAATACGCTCCCACCCGGGTTATAGGGATAGTTATTGTATAAAACCAGGTCGGCTTTGCCTTTAGGGGGAATTAGCTCATTCATTGTTTAAATATAAGCATATTGCAAATCAGGGGCCGGGCCATATTTCATATTTGTAAACCGCAACAAATCAATTGTCGGGAGTTTTTTTGACAGCAACTCCCGCAACTTTGTCCACTCGTTTTACCCAAAAATAAAGACTGATAACAATAATAATATAAATCAGGATGTTAAATACCGTGTGGTGGTCAACAATTTGTCCGTCCTCATTCTTATCCCAAAAAATAGCCAGCACTATAAATCTTAGGATATTCAAAATTTGTAGAGCCAGCAATGCCGGTATCAGAAAGGATAATTTTGATTTTAGTTTTCCCGGATAGGCGATCACAAATGCCACCAGGAAACTCATCACTCCCAGGCCTAAACATGAATAAATCAATTTAAGCCGGCCATGACCAGCGATCAAAATATCCGTATCGTTCGTTATCGCCCCAAACCCCAGCCAGCCCAGTACTTTCGCAGTAGTGCGCAGCAAAAAATGCCGGAGGAAGCGGATATAATCAAGATGACCGGCTATAAATGGCGAATAGTGATTCCCTGGTGTCGTGATCCCGAAAATGAGGATATTGAAAAAATAAAAAGCAGCGAAAAGCGTAAGGAAAATCAGGATGAACCTGGTTGGTGAACCTTTTTCAAGTACCCTGTTCATTGTTTTTTTGCTGTTTCAATAATTCGTCGATCTTGATATCAACCACAAGCCTAAACCAGAAAGCCTGTAAGAAATGGAAAATAATACCCGTTCTGCCATCAAGTAAACCCAATTGAAATATCATTCTCTGCGTAAAATATAAACCCGGGCGCACGTATCTGGGCAGACGCCACCATTGCCGTTTGAACCAGGCTTTGCGTTGGTTTGGCGAGCCCCAAAACCGGGGTTGCTCCGTTTGCCCACGTGCATTTTGCATGCGTTCAACCTCTTCCAAAGCTAAAAGGTCGCTGTAGCGGTTATGTTTTTCGATCCAGAAACGGATCTGATTTTCTTTCAGGTTTTCTTCTTTGATGATCCCGTCTTTCCAAACCATGCTCCCCCCGGGAGCATTAAAACGGTGGTCCATAGCTTCATTCGTATCGGAGAAGCCAATCCCAAACCGAAACATTTTTAAAAGATAAAAAGGATAATATCCGCCATGTTTGATCCACCTGCCCTTAAAAAAGTTTTTGCGGTTAAAATAGATACCATTGATGTTTTGATATTCCTCGTCTTTAAAGTTTCGCAGTCTTTCTTTCAATTCGGGCGAAACTTCCTGGTCGGCATCGAGGCAAATAACCCAGGGTGTTATTACCGGAAAATTTTTCAGGGCAAAGTCCCATTGTTTTGGGTGATTCTCGAATGCATTAAATAGAAAAGTTGCGCCGAATTGTTGACCTATTTCAATTGTATGATCAGTACTTCCCGAATCAAGGATAAAAACAGGTGCTTCGAGGTCATTGATAGACTGAAGCAAGCGCGGAAGATGTTGCTCTTCGTTGAACGTAAGAATAATAAAGGAAAATTGGGTATTCAACGTAATTTTGCTTTGATGATCATCGATTTCCAAAAATAGGGGATACGACCGCAGCCTTTAAAATTAACGACTTCAAATCCTTTGTTTTCCAATAATTTGCTTAAAGTGGCCCTTGACCACATTTTGATGTGCCCACCATACCAAAGCGGATTGATGTGTGAATCCCATTTATTGAACAAACTCAATCCGAGGTTTTTCAAATAACCATGGTATGGTGTAGTGATGATCAGCTCGCCGCCTTTGGTCAATTGATCTCGGCAAAAATCAATGAAACCTTCGGGGTCGTATAAATGTTCAATCACCTCGGTTGATAATATGGTATCAAATGTTATGGTCTGAAGTTCGTCGGGAAGCTTGCCGGTCGACAGGTCCTGCAGAAAAAATCTATCCGGATGTTCCTGTTTCGCTATAGCAATGCCTTTTTCCGAAGCATCGGTACCGTAGGCATTATAACCGTCTTGCACCAGATAACTGACCAAATATCCATTGCCGCAGCCAAGGTCGAGTATGGTGCGTTTTTTATCGTTTCCGAGCAAGGAAAGTACCGGTGTTAGGAGGTATTTAAAGGTATGAGCCGCCTGATTGTGCGTGAAACCGTAATCTTTATAAATTGCCATGGATGATTTGCTGATACATGTGAAGGTATTGGATACGCAGGTTTTCTTCCTGAAAGTCTTTACGAATAATATCAGGTGCTTGTTGCCTGATTCTTGAAAGCTTTAACCTTTCAGTCGGTAATTTTTCTATGATTTCAGTGAAGCTTTCGGCATTGTTTTTAACTACCCATCCCAAATTATTTTCCTGCACATAATTAGCCAGGCCAACGTTTTCGCTTAGTAGTACAGCGGTGCCAACACTTAGACTTTCGATAACCACATTGCCGAAATTCTCGTCATAAGAGGGTAGGATCATCACATCATGCTGCCGCAAAACATCAAATTTATTGGCACCCTGAAAACCTACCCAGTCCAAATTTTTTGCCACCCCTAGATTATCAGCAAGCGATTTTAGGCTAGTCAGGTAATCAGGTTCTCCGTCACCGGCGATGGTGAGCTTGAAATCGATGCTGCATTTTCCCAGTGCGTAAAGCAAAATTTCGAGACCTTTTTTTTGTTCTATCCTCGAAAAGAATATCAGTTTTACCTGGTCACCTTCAGCTCGTTCACTGTTTGGCGAAACGGCTGGAAGTGCTATGAAATTGGGTATGTTAAATATGCTGCGCGGACTAACCAGATTTTCAATGGCCGTCTTTTCTCGGTCGGAGGTTACATGGATCGCACTTTTTTGAAGTAATTTCTTGCCCAGGTAATCGTGGATCAAGCGTTTAACAAAGCTGTTTTTGTTGCCGAACGAATAAAGACTAAGGGTGCCCCGTGGTGAAATAATTACCGGAATTTGGTTGTTGATTGCAATACGGCATGCCAATACAGAGACTAAATTCCACCAGGCATGTATGTGAACCGCATCAAATTCCCGGACTCTTTTCCGAAGATTTTTTAACAGATCAGGCGAGTAGTGGGTGTGATCTTTTGTTAAGCGTTTAAAATAGGTAACCGTTACGCCATCAACTAATGCAGGTTTACCGGGCGCTACTTCTAACTCGTCTTTGCCATTAGCGGTGGTAGTGAATACTTCAATTTCGCATCCCGAAACAACAAGTTGTTCGCATAATTTTGACACGGACATCGTTGGGCCGCCGTAAATATAGGCTGGTTTGTACGAAGCATTGATGTGCAGAATTTTCAAACTTTTTTTAATATACCGGTTGCCAGAAAAATCCTGTGGATGACAAGCATACTTACATATGCCCAGAAAACCGAATTGATCAAAAACTCAAAGCTTAAGCCGCGCCAAAGAATCTGGAACAAACCGCTAAAGATAAGTGCCGTACCTAAAATATAACCGCCAAATAATTTTTCGGCCTTTAGCGATATTAATTGTGCAACAGCACCATAAATCAACAACCAGATAAAGACACCAGGGGTGCCATCGTACAGGTAAGCGTCGACAATAAATGCAGGTTTGGCAGACACATTCGACCCCCGGTTGATCACCTCAGCATCATAAACACGTTCCATTACCAGTTCCTCGGTGATGGGTTTATCGGGCCAGAAAATTCGGGGGACAAGCGCAATTGCTGATTGTTTAAGCAGGACATTTCCGTAAAAGTCGATCCGGTTGGGTGTCGACTTTACAAAATCCTTAAACATATCTATTTCACTGAGCCGGTAAGAGAGGAAGTCCCAGTTGCTCTCGTCAGCTCCCAACGAGCTTCCTGCACTTTTATTTAAAGCCGCATCTAAAGCCAGTTGAGAGGCCTGATCGACGTCGACATCGCCAGCCCATGCGGATTGCCTGAATATTTTATTATAAGTTGGTAGAAAAATGAATAATGCTAACAACAAAGGTATAAAGGTTACCAATACTGCTTTTTTATAAGTTGGATAAAGAAAGATACCGAGTACCAAAATACTTATGATGATTGGTTCTTTGTAGCCCGAAATCAGGGCCTGATAAAAGTTAGAGCCATATAGAAATAAACATATCAAAGTATTCCATATTTTCCGGAGTGGAATAGCAAAGGCAAGGGCTAAAGTGCCGGCAATAAAGCTTAATGAAGTAAACTGAAAGGCGAATTGTAATAGCCCCGGTACGCGGGAAAAAATAATAGAAACCGGGTAGGCAATAAGTGCTGCTATTAGTAAAAGATTAGCGATTTTTTCGGTTTTGAAGTAATATTTCTGTTTAACAGGATATCGCATGAAATATAATACACCTGTGGCGAAAGATGCGTGTGCAAGACAATAATAACGTTGACATTGTGCTGTGAGTTCCAGCCGTTCATTATCGATGAGGAAAAACGCAGTAGATTTGTGAAAATCAACATAGCCAAGGACATCGAAAAAATAAAAGATCGTCGTACAACAAGAATAACCTGCAAATATGATCTGGATCAGAAAAATTGGGCGCATTAACTGTTCGGCCATTGGCCTGTCGTTCGGTATCGGTTTTACCCAACCGCTCATGGTTAGGTAAAAGATAAGGAATGAACCGAGCCAGGCCAGAAAATAGGAAACTATCGGATCGAGTTTAAAAAGGACCGAAAGTCCCCAGGGTACAAACAACATTAAGTATTTTTCAAACCCTGCCTTCTTCATTGTTTTCGTTTATACAGAATACGTTGCCATCTTCTATCGTTGTAGCTGATGTCCGTAATTGACTGCAAGCCGGACTTACCTGGTATACTTTGTAGCCAAGACTTGTCAGAAAATTGAAGCATTCAGCAATATCCTGACCGTTTGCCGGCCAATATTTCATATCATATTCAAAGATGATGCGCGGTTTAAATTTTTGAAGTGTTCGTTCTAATCCCTTCATCACCTTAAATTCGAAACCCTCCACATCAATTTTTATCAGATCGAGCCGGGTTAAAGCTTTGATCTCCGGTAACTCATCGCCAATTTTGATCTCAACTTTTTGGAGCTCTGTACCATACTGTGTTCCTCCAATACTGAATGCACCTTGGTTCCAGCTGTTGGGATCGATCTTAAATTCAGCAGTGCTTTCCTGATCCGAGAGCGCATAAGGCAACAACTGTACATTATTTGCTTTGTTCAGAATGATGTTCTTATGAAATTTTTTTTGCAGATACTGAAGAGGTTCAAATGCAATTACTTTGCCTTCGCGACCAGCGGCTTGCGACATACGTAGGCTTTGTAAGCCGATATTAGCACCAATATCAAGTGCCACATCACCGGTTTTTATAGATAAGCGTATCGCTTTATTGATCTCGTCTTCATAAGTGCCCGTCGTTAGAATTGCCCTTTCTATAAAATTGTCGGCGGTTGTATAAATGGCTATATCTTCATCATTTAACCAAACTATGCCCCCAAAAAAACTGGCGTTGGTTTGACTGGAAGGCTTCAACCAGCTAGATAACCTTTCCCTTCCCGGAAACTTCCAGTTCCTTGTAAAAATTAGCTTAACACGATCAGACCTTTTCATTCACATTTTTTTCAATTGCTTCTGCAAGCAGTAGTAAACTCCACTCTTTTATCATCTCCCCCGAGCTTTTACCCATTTCTCTTAATTTATCTTTTGACGCAGTCAACTGATCTAATTTAAGCGCCAGATCATCAGGCTTATTGCTGTCAAAGATATCACCGTTTTGCCCTTTTTTTACCAGATCGATGGCACAACCAACTTTATTTGATACTAAAACTGCCTTTGAACATGCCATCGCCTCATTTACAGCCAGCCCCCAGGTTTCGCCAGGGCCTTTTGAAGGCAGACAAAACAGGTCGCAGGCCTGGTAAATGACCGGCATTATGGTTTGATTTTGAAAATTTATAAAATGGACGCTACTGATGCCAGCTCCTTTCTTTTTCAATTCTTCCTCAAGTTCCCCGTTGCCTACAAACAACAAATGTGAGCCTGGCTTTTTTAATAAAATATAGGCCTCCAGTAATTCCAGGGGCGACTTTTTGTTTTCAAATTTTCCTGCGAAAAGGATCAGGATATCACTTTCTTTTATATTCAGATCTTGCCTTAACGTAGCAGCTTCAGTTGTTTTATCTTCTGCAAAACGTTCATTGTCGATGGCATGTGGGGCAAATACCAGTTGCTCCTTTTTTAAACCAAATTTTTCAAAATAGGCTTTGGTATTGCTACCGGGGTAAAAGGCGTAGTCGATATGCCGGTAAATCCATTGTAAAAAGATGACTCTTAAAAAAGCCCTCGGCCCCTTTGGTTCATCCAATAGATTTGAATCCCCCCTGAAAAAAATGGGTAATTTGCCTTTGAAATAGCGCAGTACTTTTAGATGGCTTTGATAGGCCCAACCATAAACCAAAAGCGCGTTAGGGCTCCAATCCTGTACCTGTTTAATTAAACCGGGTGTTATAATTCCTTTAAAATGATGGGTGCCGGCATCCGGAGCTGTGTTAATGGCCCAGGTATAGGGATAACCTTCTAAAGTTGGTATATCCCAGCCCACGGTAGTGCCAAATCCCGGATCAAACTTTACTTTTGATGCTTCACCCCAGGTATAAAACACCATAATTTCTATTTGCATGCGTTCTTGCAGCAGCTTAAAAACGGGTGCGTAATACTGTATCGGGTGGGTAGTTATAATTGCCAGTCGCTTCATTAATCTAAAACTAAAACCACCTGTTAAGTAAAGTATTAACAGACAGTATTATTCCAGGCATAGTTTTAAAATTCGCCATTGCTATTTCTGGTTTTGCATAACCGTATCGAAAACTATGCATTGCTGCCTTGCCATGCTTTTTGCATCGTACTTTTCAAGAGCCGCCGGCTCATATTCAGGTATTGCCAAATTATGGTCCAATAGTTGCTTTAGGAATTTTTCTACTAATGATGGCACATCCGGGTCTTCGTAATTATATGCGTTTTTTGCCCGGTATTCATTTAGTATCTCAATTGCTGAACTTGCTTTATTAAAAATAGCAAGTAAAGGTTTTTTTGCCAGTAAATAGGGGAATATCTTTGATGCAGTATACCGGGGGTCGTCTGATCCGGGGACAAATAACCCATCGGCTTGTTTAAGGGTAAGCAAGGTATGATAAAAGCTTATCCGGTCAGTTATTTCGACCACATGATCAGCAATACCCAAATTTGCTGCAAGCGGCAAAAATGTCGGTTCGCCTTTACCCGATGGGGCATAACTGGTGCCGATAAACCAAAATTTTATTTTATTAAAACCTGCGTCCTTTGCTAACAAAGTACTGTAAGCTTTAAACAGAACGCTTGCAGACTGGTGCATATCGTGCCCACCCCGGCCAATGTAGACCAAATTAATAAATCCCGGATCGAGGATATTGTCGAATCCGGCACTGTTTTCCATGGCAATTTCCAGGTCGGGTTCAAAGGCACCAAAGGTGATAGTTTCTGCAGGAATATTTTTGATCACCGGGTACCGGTCTGTTAAATCGCTGATATAGCTTTCTGAAACACTGATCAAACCATCCACATTTTTCATTGCTTTTGGTTCGAGGTATTTGTTCAAGCGGTACGATAGCCAATATTTTTTAGGTCTTTGATCACTTGGTTTATTTTTATAATAATCTGAATGCCATGGATCCTGCATATCGATCACGTAGGGGATGCCGAATTTCTTTTTCCAGTAGGCCCCCAGGATACATACCGGAAATTGCGTAGTTGAAAAGTAAATAAGGTCGTACTGTTTTGTTTTGAGCAGTTCATTTACTTTTTTACGATAGAAATAAAGAGAACGGAGCGCAATGCTGCCAAGGCCAAATTTTGCGGTCATGCTTTTTTTAAAAGCTTTAACCTGGTGTATCCTTATTTCGGGCGAAATGCTTTGCAATAATAAACCGTCTTTTGGCATGTCTGAAAATGCGGGATCGACAATTACAACCTCCGCTTCCCAGCCAAACTGGCTAAAATACGGCAGACTCATTCGCACGCGCTGCATATCTGCCGCGTTAACCGGCGGAAAATAGGGTGAAATAATTAGCAGTCGATTTTTCAACGTTGCTTTAGCTGTGCGAGGAAATCAGAAAGTTTAGCCGACCACGCGGCAAGATCAAATCTAATCGCATTGTCCATAACTCTCTGTTTAAGTTCGTCAAGGGCTGAACTTGAAGCAAGGGTATTGATGATCATGTCGGCCAATTCAGCCGGGTCATTGTTTTTAATAGCTATTGCATCAGATGCCAGATCATATCCCCGCGTTCCGGCCAGCGTCGAAGCAACCGGTATACCCCAACTAATTGCCTGCGCTAGCTTAGTCGACGAACCGCGGGCATACCAAAATACGGGGTTCAGCAAAATGCACCAGGTGCCGGCTTCCTCAACCAGCTGGTTGCTGCTGATCGTACCTACATATTCAATAAAAGAATAACGCTGCTGTAATTTTTTGCCGATATGATCCGGGCCTCCTACCAGCCTTAACTTTCCATTGAAATTTCGTTTTCGTAGCTCAGCGGAAAGCAGATCAATACCAGCGTAATTTGGTAGATGACTGAGCGTTCCGGCAAAGCCGATCCTGTTTGCAACAGGTTGCCAATCTATAAAGGCATTTTTTAGTATTCGTGGCAGGAAGAAAGTGTTTTGGGCTCCGAGCCATTGGTCGATATAAGTTTCGTTATCACTTATTGTGATCACACCATCCAGGTAAGTTGAAAATATCGCTTTTTCTTTTACCAGGTATTTACCGAGTCTCCATGTTTTAAGGAAGGATGTTCGGGGACCCTGCGTAATATCATGCAGGTAATCGCCGCTTTCGTTCCCATGCGACAAACCAACAAATTTTACATCGGCAGGTACCTTTGCTTTTATGTTCGAAGACCAATGTGCAAGGTTAACCTGGTTAAAGAAAACCAATTTAATTTGGTTGCCGGTGATCGTGTCAACAATTTCATCAAGCCATTGATCTATATCATAAAGTTCATAGGTTTCTATCTGCAGCTTTTTGCGCACTTTACGCATAAAAGTGATGTTGGGCGAAACTTTGATGATTTTGACGATGTGCCCTGATGCTTCCAGGTAATTTATAAATTCATGTGTACAAAGTTGTACACCTCCGGCAATGGCAGCATCAACAAAAACTTTATCCGCTAAAAATAATACCGGCTCCTGTTGAATTTTCACTGTCAAACTGTGGTCTCCTGAATGATTTTTGGCTGGTGATCCCTTTTTGAAACCCAGGCCGAAAGTTTTCGAAATAAAAATACCTCAAATAAATAACTAATCGAGATCGCGATGATAATGATAAGCAGCATCCCTATCAGTTTTTGATCTGGCAGGAAATGGTACACCAGCGTCATGGTCGGCATATGTACCAGGTATAGTGGGTATGAAATAGAAGATATAAATAAAAGGGGCATTTTTATTTTACTGAAAATTAACTTGAGGGAATTTCGTATCGAATGGCTATAAAGTGCCAGCGACAAAAATGGAATCGATGAATACAGGATCTTACTGATAAATAACGAGTCAGAATAATGCCACAACAGCCATACATTGATAAGATATATTGGCAAGAAGTAGATATGCTTGATGTTAAATTGATCTTCGGCTGCCATTGAGCGGTTTATTTTTTTTAATTGCCAAACAAAAAGAGGTATCAGGTATATACCCGCGATATAATAGCAGGCCTGACGTAAACTATTCGGTAAGGCATTCATTCTTGTTAGTAATGGGATCATCAGTAAGCCGGTACAGGCTGTTTGAGCCGATGTGCTAAGTTTAGATCGATACTCAAAAATAAGATAGCCCAACAGCCATAAAAATGAATTGTTTAACAAACTGGTACATTGGTAAAAATAGCCAGTACCATCCTCATGGAAAAGATGAAATATGTTCGAAACGATACTTAATGCGAACCAGACCCAAATTACCCTGGGCCTGTTATAATTATAAAATAAGCCGAAAACGACATAAAAAAATGCTTCACAGGCAATACTCCAGGCTGCAAGGTCATAAGGTATTGGCGGCACAACGTAGGTAGGCCACATCCCCTGTAGAAATATATTGCCAACAATTTCTTTAATATTTGATGAATGATGAAATATCAAATAATCAAATGAATAGCAGATCACAAGCATTACAAAAAAGATGGGGTAGATCCGCAGGAATCGTTTTTTAAAATATTGTTTCTTGTCTGTATTGTTTTGCGAAGCCAAATTGATAACGATGCCGGATAGAATAAAAAATACGACAACAGCTTCTCGCCCCCATGACACAAATGTTTGAATGAAATTGTATGAATCGGAATTAAAATACTTGGTTACAACCCGAATATGACTTAACCATACAATTAAACAAGCCAGACCCCTCAAAATATCCAGGCCTATTATTTTTTTATTCTCCGTCATTTAGGATCGATAAATAGCAAGGTAGTCATTCGCAATTTTAATATCACTATAGTCGCGCTCCGCTTTTTTTCGGCATTCGCTGCGATCAAGCTGCGCAATCAGGCCAACTTGACGGGCCATTTCTTCAACAGTCTTACTAACGAAACCGGTTACACCCTGTTCGATTCCTTCAGCAATACCACCGTTATCGAAGCCCAGTACCGGAGTGCCGCAGGCATAGGCTTCGGGAATGATGATGGGGAATGGCTCAAACCATTCGACCGGTGTAAGCAAAGCTACTGCATTACCCAAAAGCTCGTTTTTTTGAACATTGTTTACCGGCCCAATATAAGTTATTTGCGTACCATCTATCAGGGGTTCTATTTCCTCGCGAAAATAGGAGAGTTCATGGGGCAGCTCAGATATATTACCGGCAATGATCAATTTCCGATTACTGAGTTTTGCTACCCTTATAGCACTGTGTGCTCCCTTACATCGTTCGAGCCGCCCAAGAAAGGCCAGGTAACTATCGGTTGCTGTTGTTGCACGATACTCAAATTGTTCAATGGGGGCACAATTGTATACCGTTTTCCAAATACTTTTTGGGGTGGTTCCGGTATTTGCTATCGCATCGGATACAGCAGTAAAAGTCAAATTCAGGGGTCTGATTTTGTCGAAAAGTTCAATATTGCGCCGGTTTACATAGCGCATATAAGTTTGTACCTTGGGTATCCGGCTTTTTAAAAATGGCGCCAGGAAAACTAAGCGACCGAAATTGTGCACTACGTCATGATTTTTGATCTCGCGCCTAAGTATCAGAAAAACATCTTTTAATAACTTAAGGTCGACCCTGGGGTCTAAGGCACCATTTTTTCCATAGGTGATCAGCCTGTCGGGTGATTTTGAATTCGGCCCGGCAACAAGAGTAACCTGATGCCCCTGCTTAACAAATTGCACCGCGATATCATAAACCACCCGTTCAATACCGCCATAATGTTCGGGTGGTACGGGTATAAATGGGTCCATGACTAGCAATATCCTCATAATAACTCCTGTTTCACCTCATTATAGATCTTCATATAATGTTCAGCACATTTCTCAAGTGTCAAATTTTCAAGGATGTATGCGCGCGGATTAAAAGATCCGAGTTTTGTAGTAAATGCCTCCAGGTTTTCTTCAAAATCCTCAATTCCTTTAAATTTGATTCCACAACGGTCGTCCCAATAGGGCACCGAAGTTACAGGCTGATACTGCACTTTTTCAGGATAATAATAGGGATCCTGCCAAAATCCTCCGCGGTCCCAGGCCAGGATGGGGGTACCGGTGGCTAATATTTGCTGGTAGGCAAAACCCTGTGTTTCGTGTTCACAAAGGAAAATAGTGGCTTTTGAATGCTTTAGCTTTTCAATCAATTCAGCATGTGTGTAGTGCCCGTAAGCTATTACCTGGTAAGTTAGATGATGCTTTTCTAGTATTTTTTTGAGTGGCTCAATCAATTCATTGGTATACTGATCACGTTTCCACATAACTTTGTCATAAATCAGGAAATCGAAAGTCTTGGGACCTTGAACGTTGTCAGGCGACCAAAACTCGGTATCAATCCCCGTTGGCCAGGCAACGACTTGTTTCCCATAGTCTGGCTCGAACATTTTTCGCATCCATTCCCCGGGCACCAAAACTCTTTTCACGTTCGGGTACCTGGTTAATAGATCCGGGTACTCGATAGAATGCGAATAAATGCCAGAACCAAAAATTACCGGGTTAGCCCATTTCCTATTAAAAAACACGCCGGGTTTTCCAATAATACAAGCAATTTCGTCGGGATGTTTTTTAATGTACCTGAAGTCATTAAACCGGTATTTTATTCCAATTTTATCAAGCCCTTTTAATAAATTCAAGGTAACCTGGCCGACACCGCCAATTTTTCTTTTGCCACGTACCAGTCGCCTGATGATCTTCCTTGGATAACGGTCAAAGGGAAACCACCGGTCGGGGTCGGGCTCCTGGTAAAAAATATTCATGCAATCACGTGTTTTGAAAATATCCAGTTCCCCTTCCGTTGTAATCGGTATTGGAAGGAATAGCCAGCTAAACGATCGCTGATCTCTTCCACTGAAACATTTTCGTGAATTTCCATAATAATTGTGTCTGTCACTTCTGGCGACCCAAGGTTTGATTCAAATAGCAAACCTTCATATAGTCGTTTGATTAAATTTCTATCAATAAATGGTTATCATTTGAAGCTACACCATTTACCCTGGTTGCAACGAGATTTTTACTCAGGCTCCGGTTTGTTTTAAAGCAATCAATGACGTTGTTTTTAGGCACTCAAATGTTCATTTAAATTTTAATCGTTTATTAGTCTTTGTGAGGGCTGAATTTTCCGGTATCCAAAAAGCAGGCGGTACAGAGGGCGTAAGCTGTCTTTTATGAACGTTGAAAGTTTACCTGGCATTATATATCCCAAAAACGCGTAAACGTTAGCAAAAGCTTTCGGCCAATGATGCAGGTACACTTTTCTGATACGACTCACTTCAGATTTATATTCAAATATCTCGCTAAATGAGGCATTAAAATGTACGATTTTAGGTTGGGATTCTAAAAGTGTCGAATAAATCGGCACTGGCGCTTGCTTATCGCTCCATAATCTTGCCCGGCCCTGCAAAATGTTTGAGCTTAAATATTCATAATACATCCTGTCGGCTTTGATAAAGCCCGTATCGTTTACCGGTTGCTGTTTAAATTTAGCCATTGCCAGGGCAATCAATGGTTCCTCATTTTCGCGGTTACGCAATCGTATCAGGCCCAGATCGTCATACGAGCTAAGCAGTGAATTGGCATACTTGAATATATTATTTGCAGTCTCACCCTCTTCAATATAGTAAATGGAACCGCAGAACATCGGGAAATAGCTTGTTCCTGTTTTTGCCAATACCGATTTGATATCCCTGCAAAACCCGGTGTCGATTCCTTCCGTCAATGTAAACCCGATTACAGATGCGCTGTGTCCTTCAAATAATTCAAATACCTCATCCAGATTACCGTAAACAAGGCAGTCGGCGTCAATGAACAAGGTTTGTTTTGTATGAATGAATTCGCCGATCTGCAATTTCGACGAAAACCCCTTATTCAGTTCATCAGGTGTTTTCGCAATTATATTGATCTCAGCTCTTAGCTTTGCCGGAACAAGATCTGCACGGTCGGTTACGAGGTAAAATTGAATACCCGAATCCTTGTTCCAATATAAAAACGACATTGCAAGGTTGCAAGCCATGTCGATATACAACTTGTTTCCCCCGGCTATGGTCAGTACACTACGTTCGTAATTGCTTTTCAATTGAAATTAAACTTTTGAATAATGGTATTGTAAAAAACGCGCAATGCGCCAACCAAATAATTTTGCAATGATATTGAGAAATCTGCCCCCAATTATAGGCTGATAATTATAAAAAGGATATGTTTTTAATTCTTTACTCAACAACCTGTAAAGTTCGGGATATATCAGGTAGGTTTTTATGGCGAGGTTGAGCGTTTGTTTGTATAATGCATAATGAGCAACTGCGGCATCGGTACGGTCTAAAATGTACTTTTTTTTCAAATGAAAAGAATCTACCATGCTTTGCAGTGAATCGCGGTCCGAACGTGCCGACAGGTTTTGCTTGTGGGTATAAAACACACGGTAATAGCAAAGTCCGCCGGTTTTAATGATGCCGGATGAACTTAAAACCACCCGGCAAAAAAATTCGCCATCGTCATCTACTGTCAAATTCTCATTCCACAGCCCCGATTTGCTGATAATAGTAGCCGGCACCAACCACGAGTGGATCCCTATCATTGAACCCCTGCGTTTGTAACCGCCATACAAGTCGATGAGAAAGTCTACAACGTCGTCGGTGCTGTAAACAAACGGCTCGTCACGCACCGAAGGTTTTATATGGAAATGAGCAGTGCCATTTTTAAACCTGACCATACTGCAAACAGCTATTTTGCCTGATTCGTTTTCGAGCAGCGTTACCTGTTTGCTAATTTTATCAGGACTCAACAGGTCGTCGGCATCCAAAAATTGGATGTATTTGCCTTTGGCATGCTGAAGGCCGAGATTTCGCGCGGCACTGGCCCCCTTGTTTTGCTGACTGAAAATTTTAACGTTATCACCCTCATATTTTTTTGCGATCATCAACGAGTTGTCTGTCGAGCCATCGTCGATAATGATCAGCTCTTTATTCGTCCAAATTTGTTCAAGTGCCGATGCGATCGTTTCAGCCAGGTATTTTTCTGCATTATAAACCGGGATGATGATGGAAACTAAAGGATCAGGCGTTGACAATTGATTTTTGTTTTTTCGTCATAAATGGTTTCTCGATATACAAATAGCTAAACCAGGTTAGTACAGGTATCAATATTATACCGGCAACTACGCCTAACATTTGTAGCTTTGGAGGTAGCATGCTGTGAACCAGGTAGTTTTTAACAGCAATCAGTGGGCTGTGGAATAAATACAGCGAATAACTGGACAGTCCGACAGCACTCATTACTCTTAAAAAATAAGAACCTTGTGATCGGAACCAATTTTCTTTGCCGATCAGCCATAGCATAGGAGCCGTCCAGATCAAGATATCAAACTGGTAATCGAGCAATACTGTCCGAGGCTGAGGGTATAGCTTTAAAACCGTAAAAAGCAATACAATGATACCATAGGCAAAACCAACTACCGGCCTTTTTAAACTTGCAGGTTTCAGTATTTTCTTTTCAGCAAGAAAAGCACCACAACACCATCCGAACCAAATATTTGTTACACAAAACATTTGCGGATAATTTAAGTGAGCGCTGAAAAAGAAATAAAAAATGGAAATAGAGGAAACAGCCAATGCAACCAACATGGCGAAGTTGATGGAACAATGAAGGCGCAGATAATAAAAGACAGGGTAAAGGAGATAAAATGCCATTTCGATCGAAATGGTCCAAAATACGACATTGATCGTATTGAAATAGCTTACAGTAAAACCCTGCAACAGGAATACATGCGACGCCAGGTCGGGCAAAGTAATATGTTTAACTTCTCCTGTCAACTGGTTTACCAATATGCTAAATATTAATGCAACGAGGTAGGGTGGATAGATCCTCCGGAACCTCCGTTCAAAATATTGTCTCAGCGGTAGTTCCTGGTTGTTTTGCAAATACTTGATATTTGAAAGGTGAATGCAGTAGCCGCTGATCAGAAAAAAAAGAGGTACGGCGTATACTGCGCCGAATACGTCGGTTGATTCAAGCCATTTCAAATGGGTATAAGAAGCCAGTACTGCACCAATATGTTGGTGATAAAAAAATACCCCCAAAGCAGCCAGGGCTCTTAAAATATCAATCGAAATCATTGATTTCGATTGATTAAAGTTTCTCGAGGGTGTCTGATAGTACATCTTCGGGTATTAAAATATCGCCCCATTTTGCACCATTGGGTTTGGTACCTAATATATACCAATAATTTACCTTCAGCATATTTGCCAGGGTATAATAGCAATCTGTTCTGAAATAATCGGGCGAGAATAATTCAATGACAGTGCTGTTTTCATTAACAAAAAGCAGGTTGGTTAGTGCAGCACCGTGAGCGCTAACAATAACACTGGTTTCCTGCATCAGGCTTACCTGTTCCGGAATACTTAGAACGTCAGGTTCAATTATCTCAAACCCCCGTAATTTTAGTAAACGCTCAAGCGCGTCCTCATTTATTATTTTTCGCTCAACAGCTGCTCCCCGCTTAAAATAGATCTTTCTAAAAGGGTTTACCAGGTTTTTTCCCGGAAGTAGTTTTTCACGGATATAGTCAACTGCCCATTGCGGCGCCCGACCCTCACTGCCCGGTAAGGAGGCAACAAACAGATTCTGGAAATGCAACTTTTCAAGATCAGCTACACGAACCAGTTTTTCGGTAGGGATACCAAAAGCTGGCAAAATATCCAGGAATTTTTGTGGCACAGATGATGCGACATAGAAATGGTCGATCTGGTCGAAAACCCTGTTGTAAAGTTTGATCCTCGGTAGCACGTCCGACATCCAATGGTAATAATTTTGACTTTCTGGCGAGATCAAAACGGCTCCCGTACCAATTACTGGAGTGAAATTTTTAGAAAAAGTGTAAAATGGATGCCGGCGAAAGAATTGCTGCAACGACGATATGTTGAAATCGTGGGTAAACTCCTGGAAACAATCATGATAATTAGATAAAACTATTCCTTTATGCCTGTATAAAAAGCAATTCCTGATCATGTGCAGGTTGCTGTCGGTAGTTTTATACGACATATTGTGATCGAAGGCTGCTTTATTGGGCGACTGTATAGTTTGAGGAAGTTTGTGAATATGGCTTTCGCTTTTTTCTACCAGTTCGTACCAGGAACTCCTTGCTGCCCTGTAATTATTAGCCCGGCTGTTTTGCCCATCGATCCATTCGCGGCACGAGTAGATCAATCGTGCCGGCACGATAAAGGGAAATTGCTTGGCCAGGAAGCGGAGGTTTTTAAAAAGGGATGTTTTCATCGGTTTCAAACCCAGGTACAGCTGGGTGAACTGCCAGAATATTTTGGTATTTAAAAACTTCGTGATTGGTTGTGTAGGAATGCATATTTACAAGCCCCTGTGAAGTTATCCTGAAAAAGCGATATCCATTAAGTGTTTTATAAAAATCTTTAATGAATGTGCGCGAGCTGATGTTAAAATCATTGAACTCAAATTGAACGATCCGAAGGCTATCCCTGGCAATCATTGCTGAAGCGCCTTGCAGTACACTTAATTCTGCGCCTTCTACATCTATTTTAATAAAGTCTATGCAATTTATACCCTCATGGGCAACGAAAGAATCGAGTGTTTTAACTTCAATTTTTGTCTGTTGCAGCTCGTTCACCGCATAAAACTCCTTCAAACCATCTGCATATACCGAACTGATCTGACTGTTCGGGTTTTCAAGGTCGTTATAAATATCAAGCAAGCAGTTTTCCCGATAAAGGCCAAATTGGTGAAGTATTACATTGTTTGTGCCTTGTAGTTCGGCCTCGGCTGCCTTGAAAGTTGCCGGGACTGGTTCAAAAGCGTGAATTGCCGCATTTGGGAATATTTTTGACAGCATTAAGCTATAGGAGCCGTCGTTTGCACCGACATCAAATATCGTGTCAAAGTGAATGTCTCTTTTAGCCAGGAATTCAAGTATTTTTTTTTCACCGGTATGATCAAAATCGTTATAGCCTGCAATGCCAATTTGTATATGGGCATGACTCAATAAATCGATATTCAATTTTTTAGCCAGGTATATGAGTGATCGTTCTATCAGCTTTGATGCCATTTTATCCCTGTGATTTTGTTAACCTACTTGAACGTTTGTTTTTATAATAAATGAGCAGCTTTACGAAACGCCAGCCAAATAGTATCCTTAATATTTTCTGGATGCCGTGTTGATAGGGCTGCCAATTGTTGCCGCCCAACTGTTTTATATAAGTATTTATCTCTTTGCATAGCGCAGGTTCGGCCGGGTATAATTGATTCAAAATATGCATCGCCTGGTTAGCCAACAAAGGATTTATTTTTTTATCATCGCCGATGTGTTGGTGTTTTAGTTTAATTGCATTCAAAACGCTGAGGTATGCCTCTCTTGTTTTTTGCGAACTTAAACTGGTATAACTATCGTATTTGCGATAATACGCAATTGCGTTACTGACATATTTTACGGTTTCTGCCTTCAGTATAACCCTGCAAAAAAACTCACCATCGTCATCAACACTTATTTCCTCGTTCCATTGACCAGCCTCGGTTATAATTTGCCTTGGCGTTAGCCAGGCGTGTACAGGCACCATGCCTCCTTCTTTTTTTTTGCTTGTGCCGCCATACAGTGCAAACAAAAAATCGTATCCCGGGGCGTAATCTTCATGTAACGAGCTGATCGGTTCAATATCCGGTAAAGCGTCGTCGTTTTTAAAATAGCCGACCGGCCCGTAAGCCAGTGCATAAGGGATTTCTTCGATTATTTTTAGTTGATTTTCTATTTTTTTGCTATCCAGGAGATCATCGCCATCAAGGAATTGGATGTAGTCGCCTTTAGCCTCACGTAGCCCCCTGTTACGGGAAGCGCTTGCACCTTTATTCGGCTGACTGAATACCTTAACCCGCGAGCTTTTGAATTTATTTAGTATCGCCAACGACTTATCGGTAGATCCATCATCAATAGCAATGATCTCTATGTTCTTCCAGGTTTGTTGTAAAGCTGAATTTAGGGTTGCTTCGATATAATTTTCATTGTTGTAAACTGGAATAATAATAGTAACCAGGGCTTCGCTCATTTCGAACTAAATATTTCTTCCCACCTTGCTTTGGTTGAAGCATTAGCAGGTGGTGTGTTATGATTGAACCAGGGTTGGTTGAGCATGCTGATGTATTTATCATCATTCTTGTCAAGTTCGATAATGCGTTCGATCGTCGCGCTGAAGTTTAAGTTGTTGAACTGCCTTTTCATTTTCAGTTCCCTCCCGGCCGATTTTATCTTTCGCTTTAAACGATGAAAAGAATTGTGATAGAATGCAGGACGCATATCCACAAAATCGGCCTGGCTTATTTTTTCCAGCCATTTAACACCCTTCGAATTGTTCGTTGCTGAAAGGTCGACTACATTAACAAAACTATTCCGGTTGAATACCTCGCCAACGTTTGGGTCGCCGCAATAAAGCGGAATACTGTTTGCCCGCATACTGTCGTATAATTTTTCGGTCTGGTAGCCGGGGTATACATAGTTCTCGAAAGCGATCGTGAATTTATATTCACTTAAAAACTGTCGTTTTCGCTCCCAGGTATCACCCTTGTATTTTTGATCGATGCTTTCCATGTTATTCATCGAACTTCCGGGGGCATCTATTTTTTTGTATTTGGAGAGTTGCCTGAAAAACTCTTCGCGGTAAGGGACTTTGTGTGAGTAAAGGAAATTGCAGAAGTACTTTTTATCGCGCAATAGCGATTCGGCATTATAATTTTCAGGCTTTATCAGCGCTTGCGGATTGATACCATGCCATTGTATTCTTTTGTATTTAGGATGGCCGATCTCCTGCTCAGAAGGGACACCAAATGCCCATTCACATACCGACATATCGGGATTAAAGTTCTCACAATAATAGCCGATGCGAATATAGCGGTCACTTTTTTCGGGGATATCATTTCCATAGGGCCCAAAGAGAACGAAATCGGGATCTTCGCTTTCTATGAAATCATATTTATCAAGCAAATCATTTAATATTTCAGTTGCCGCTATCTGCCTGTTAAGGCCGTTTTGAAAGCGAATTTTTATTATTTTCTTTTCCAAAATATTAAAAAAAGCTGGTCGTTTTTGAATTAACCGGGCAAACTTTCAGTACGAACATTATAGTTAAAATATTTTTTCAGATTCAGGAATGGTTTTTCAATGAACCTGAACGAGATCGCACTCAACGAAATAACAAGCACCAGGTTGATCGCATATTTCAGGGGGATATAGCTTAATGCATGGTATGCACTGCCACTAAGCAATTGTTTGCCCAGCAAGTAATCGAGTAACTCTGAATAATAAAAGGGCAAAACAAAATGGTACAGGTAAACCCCATAACTTATTTTGCCAAGCCGCACCAATAGTTTGTTTTCGAACAGGCTTTTTAGTCCTTTTTTGTATTGCTGCTTTTCAATATAATATATTGCTCCGATACCAATAATTGAATCTGATAACCTGATCAGTACTACCCGGTAGAATACCTGGTTTACAAAGAGTATAATAACACATACAGGAACAGCAATTTTCAAAGCAATAGGCAGCCATTTAATAGTGGGTTGGTATACTTTCGCGTATGCATACCAGGCCCCCATGCCGAAAGCAACAAAACAAGCTGGCAGCAAGAAGGTGAAATAATAGCCGTAAAAGGTGTAAAGCACCAAACTGCTGATGATGCCTAAGCTTATAAAAAATAAAATCACCCTTTGCAGGTACCGCTGCGGCGTATAGATGATGATCCATGGCCAGATGATATAAAATTGTTCTTCAACGGCCAATGACCAGGTATGTGGCAGCGTTTGCCATGGGACACCACCATTGATGTAAAGCACATTGGAAGTATAGGTAACAAAATAGGCTATGTGGTTTTTAACATAATGATCCTGCAGCACATAGCCGACGAAAAGAACATACAGGAAATAAATCGGGAAAATACGCAGTACCCGCCTAAAGTAAAATGTTTTGATCGTGCCGATCCTGTTATCCGGTTGATCAATTCGCGCATCGAGTAATATCCGGGTGATCAGGTATCCGCTTAATACAAAGAAAAGATCTACTCCAAATGTGCCCGAAGGGATCAAATGGGTAAAGATATATTTCAGCCATAAGATCTTGAATCCCAACGGCCCCCAATGCAGGTAAACCACCAGCAGTACCGCAAAGCCTCTCAATGCATCTAATCCTCTATTGTATTTCATTTGGCAAAAAGGCTTTTTAGTTTTTTCATCGCGAAATAGGGAGCTATTAAAAAAATACCAGTTAACATATCAGCCAGATTTTTACGGCCCAGCTTGTAATATAGTGTTAGCCTTGCGGCTTCAAATAGCCAGGGATTTTTGTTGTAATTGCCACCGCCAAAATGGATGATCGATGGCGAGTAGAAACCTTCGGGTATCCAATATTTGTAGTTAACGTTTTTGATCGAATTGTTGAATTTGGTTTTTCCTTTCAACACATTAAGATCATGATGAGATTCCAGTTGGTGAATATCGCCCCAAATATTGCCTGTATCAATTACCGGTTGAATACCTGCTGCTACCAGGCTAATTGAAAATACTGGTTCGTCGTTGACGCTGTAGACATGTTGCTGAAATGGATAATCAGATTTGGCCAGTTCCCTTACCATGTGGCAAACGGTGTTTGTTTTTGCTGTTTTGGCAATAAAATAAAAAGCACCACAAAACCTTATCAGGTGCGGTATTTTAAACTTGGATAGCACGTCGGAAACATTCATGTCGTCCCAGGTGCCTTCGGTAATGGTTGTGCCAATTACATTGATCGAATCAAAGGGCAAATCGAAAAGCGCCGAAATATCCTTATAGATAATAGAATCGGCATCGATATAAAGCGAGCGCAAAGCCGGACTAACCTCTTCGAAAGAAAACCGAACTTCAAGGCCCCTACCCATTAACCCGGGGCTGATGATTTTCTTTTGTACCCAGTTCAAATCCCGGGGAAGATCAAAGTCATTGTCAGAAACAATGAAAAATGGGATCGAAAGATCATTATGATAACGGTATGAGCGCGCAAGCGCAAAGGCAAAGTTTAAGTATTTTAACTGATGGGTTACTACCGTAAAAACCGCTTTATCCTCGTTTTTTTTGTCGGACTTCAATTAGTTGGTTTTGTATGATTTTGCGGTAAATGCCTTTAACCTTAGCAATGTGGTCTGAGCAAGGTATTTCAGGTAGGAATGGTGAACCCATTTGTAACTATAGTAGGCTCGTGGTACCTGAGTTAGTTTTTGATATTCGGCCTGGTCCACTGTTTTAAGCGATTCGCTGCCAAGGTGAGTAACCTTAGCTGCTGGTATCAGGCAGTTTTTTACCTTAAATTTCTGTAGTGTTTTGCAATAGTCGGCATCGCAATACCAGAAGATAAGTTTTTCGTCCAGCAAGCCAATGATATCAAAAATGCTTCTTTTAACAAATATACACCAGCCCCCAAGTAAGCCTTCATATCCTTCCAAAGGCGGCCCGTTTTCGTCGAAGCCTTCGCTTTTGTGGTAATTTGTACAATAAGGGCTTGCGCTTAGCAGGTCCGCATCTGTCTGCATTGCTTCCAATACCGCGGTTGCCCAACCCGGGTGAAATATCAGATCGTTATTGCAAAGGCAGATATAATCGTTTTGGGTGGCCTTTATGCCGATATTCATGTATTTGTGATAACCGAAAGATTCTTCCGGATACAATGTGGTTGAACCCGGATATTGAAAAGGCGCTAATTTTTTGTTTGATTCAATAACCAAAACCTTAAAACCAATTTTTTGGGGATCTTCGGAAGCAAACAGTGTTTCAATCGTTTGCAAGGTAAGGTTTTTAAGCTTCTCGTCTTTAGCAAAGCTCAGTATGATTATATCGATCAAAACCGGCTGGTTCAAGGCTCAAATTTTTTAATAAATTCCTGTATGTCGTCGCTGCATAAAAGGGGGGCGATTGTATTGATCTTTTCAATTTCCCATTCCCACCACTTGATCAGTAATAGTTTTTTGATGCTTTCGTCATCAAATCTTTTTTTTATCAGCCTTGCGGGATTACCGGCCCAAAGCTCATAGGGGCCTATGTTTTTTGTTACTACCGAACCTGCAGCAATAACAGCCCCATCGCCTATTTTGACACCTGAAAATATGGTGCTGCTGTCGCCGATCCAAACATCATTGCCTATTATTACATCGCCTTTGGTTGTGGGGTGACCGGTAATACCCCGGGCATCCGGAAACAGCTCATTGAAACTATTGAAAGGATAGGTTGAAACCCAGTCGACCCGATGATTGCCACCGAGATAAATCTTTACACTGCCGGCTATTGAGCAGAACTTCCCGATAAATAAATTGGCATCCTCGTCCCAAACTACTTGCGGTAATCCATAAGTATAAGCTCCGATCTTGTATTTCTTACCTGCCAGGAGATCTTTAGTAAAGATCAGACCACTAGCTGGGGCCGATTTCCTTAATTTATAGAATATTTTTTTTAGAGTAGCTAGCATTCAATTTTAATTACGGCGCAACTGCTTATCTATCCAGGGTTTTAGTCTTGGTTTGATATTGAATTTTATGTAGTAGTTTAAATGATAGAGGTTAAAATAAAAAAACAAGCCCGGCTTACGATAAGATAATTTATTTAAAAGGCCGGTTTCAACAAACGCCTGGTATAGGCGCTGTGGAAATTCTTTTTTAACTTCTACAACCTCATATACAGAGTTTCTTTCTAAAAAATCGACACCCAGTTTCAGGCAGGTCATTATCCTTTTTTCATCAAGGTAATAAGGCGTATTAAATTCCTGATGCGAAAAACTCCTTAATTTACTGATATAAAGACTGGTGTCCCATCCGAACATGTAACTCAGATGCCATCCCAGAGGTTTATCATTGCTTCGCAGTACCACCGGATCAAGGTTTGTGTATTTTAACCGGTCGCCAATATCAAAACTGCGTAAATATTTATAAGGCGTTACCAATGTTCTAACCCAATTAATGCCTGTTTTGAGATTAATGAAATAATAATACATCGGTGTCTCCACCAAACAAGGGCCGTCCAATTTGCCGGTCTGCTGCAGTTGTTCAATATCTACAAGTTCATCAATGTCGGCTATAATAATCAGGTCGTTATCTTCACATTCCAGCAAAGCGGTTTTAAGATAATTCCTTTGGAAAAATTCACCCTCCCAACTATCTGTCTGCATTATCGGCGGCACTTCCAGGTAAATGATTTTATCCTTAAACCTTTCAAACCGGCTTAAATTATTTTTTAAAAAAAGGGGCTTCGACAAATTTGAATGGGTCAGGGATGATTCGGCAACAACAAACTTATCGACATGATCATACATGTAGTTCATCCTTAGTTCCAAAATGTCCAATTCGTCATTGAACATGACGCAGTCATAGATCATATTCAATTTTTTTGTCCCACCCACAACGAGTCGTAGCGAGCGAAGAAACTAAACTCATTTTTGGAAATAACTTTCTCTATCACATAGGTAGGACCCAGATCATGATTTTCTTCGTAATAATCGTGAAACGCTATAAAACCTCCCTTTATAACTTTAGGTGCATAATTGTCATAGTCGCTTTTGCATCCCTCAATCGAGTGGTCGCCGTCGATGAATAAAAAGTTTATTTGATCGAAATCGGCATAGAATTCGTTTGAAAAGCCTTTTTTTATAATTATTTTTTCTGACACACCGAGTGTCTTCATATTGTTCAGGAAACTGCTTTGCAGGTCACGGTTGGCTTTTCGTTCCTGGTATATTTTTATATTTCCCTCGTCACCAACGCCCGACCCGGCGTTAAACGGATCGATGGCAAATATTTTCCCATTTCTTAGTCCTTTTGCGATACAGTAGGTGCTTTTACCCTGCCAGCTTCCAATTTCAACAGCTATGGCGTTTGCGGGTAGTTTTTGCGCGATGGTATATAATCCCCAGGCTTCATTATTTGTTAGCCATCCATCAATGCCTTTGAATGCCTTTATCGGGAATAACTTTAGTTGCCAGAAGAGTCTTTTGATCAAATTTTTTGCCATGATGATTGGGTGTATACTTTAATAAAAGAGGGAAAATTGCCCCGTTTTATTTTTTCGCTTTCAAATAATCTGAACTGCAAACAATTTTCAATCTTTTCATAGCAATCATTGCCGGAAACTAATGCAAGGTCGATGCTGTAAGTATTAGGCGAAAACAAGATGCCGAACAATTTAACTCTAAATTTTACCACTTCGTTTTTAATACCGGCTATCTTAAATTCATCATCAAAATTCGCGACATGAGTAATCAGATCATCTTGTGGATTTTTGATATTGATCCCAATATCGGCGTGAGCGATCAGGTCATTGAACCGCACCTCCATATTTAAAAACAAGTCGTCGCCCATAAAAAATTCCGATTTTTCTCTCCCTTCACTGTCCGAAATATAAAAGGCCAAAAACTCGGCTCTTTTATTGCCTTTACGGTCAAGGTTGGTGCTATTCTTGTTTTGGTTTAGTGAAAGATAATGCTCTATAGCCATTTCGGTCGAGGTAAAGTCGATCAGGCTGCCATTTTGTAATAAAATTGTCTTACTGCAAAGAGATTTAATACTCCCCATATTATGGCTTACAAAAAGTACCGTTCGGCCCTGCCCTTTACTCACTTCTCCCATTTTGCCAAGGCATTTTTTCTGGAACTCGGCATCTCCAACAGCCAATACTTCGTCGACGATCAGAATTTCCGATTCGAGGTGTGCAGCAACTGCAAAAGCCAGCCTAACATACATACCCGACGAATATCGTTTTACCGGCGTGTCTATATACCTTTCAACACCGGCAAAGTCGACAATTTCGTCAAACTTACGTTTGATCTCAGCTTTGCGCATACCCAGTATAGCGCCGTTTAAAAAGATATTTTCTTTGCCTGTTAATTCGGGGTGAAACCCGGTTCCTACCTCCAGCAAACTGGCTATCCGGCCCTTTATTTTAACCGATCCGGTAGTAGGAGAGGTGACCCTGCTTAATATTTTAAGCAAGGTGCTTTTACCCGCGCCATTTCGGCCTATAACGCCTACCGCGTCGCCTTGTTCGATTTCAAAATTAAGATCGTTCAGGCTCCAAACAACGTCACTTCCGCCTTTGGTTGTTCGGTCGTTAACTTCGCCAATCCTCAAAAAGGGATCTTCTTTACCGCGGATCCGGGCCCAAAACCGTTCCAGGTCGCGCGATATGGTTCCAGTACCAAAATCACCTAACTGGTAAGCTTTTGACAAGTTTTCGGCTTTAATTACAATTCCCATCAGATCGTGTCGACAAAGTTTTTCTCTACTTTATTAAATATAATGATGCCAGTCAATAGAATAATCAGCGTTGCAACCGCGCTGTAGGCTAATAAACCCCAATCAAAAACACCGTTGCTAAAAAAACCATACCTGAAACTTTCAATAACAGGGGTTACCGGGTTGTATTTAACCAGCCAGCTATATTTAGGATATCTGGCCACAACGGTCGAAAGCGGATAAATAACGGTTGTTGCGTACATTAACAAAGGAACCCCAAAAGTTACCACAAAGGCTATGTCGCGGTATTTGGTCGTAACAGCCGAAACCATCATTCCTAAGCCCAAACCTAGCGCTGCGATCAAAATGATCAATAACGGGAATAAAAAAATATATAGGCTTGGGTGGATATTTACTCCTTTTATAAAGATAAAATACAGCGCAACCAAAATAAAGAGGATGAACTGTACGGCAAACCTTATCAGGTTTGAACAAACGATGCTTAAAGGCATGATCAGCCTTGGAAAATAAACCTTTCCCATCATAGCCGAATTGTCTTTGAAAACAGTTGATGTTTTGGTCAGGCATTCCGAAAAATAATTCCAGATGATTGTTCCCGCCAGGTAAAATAAAGGTGCAGGTACGTGATCGGTTGATATTTGAGCAATATTGCTGAATACCAGAGTATAAATAGCAACGGTAATGGCTGGCTGTATGAAAAACCATAATGGACCAAGCACCGTTTGCTTGTAAAATGAAACGAAATCGCGGCGTACAAGCAATAATAATAAGTCGCGATAATGCCAGGTATCCCTAAGCTGCAAATCGAATAAGCTGCTTTTAGGCGCTATTTCAATATCCCATTTTTCTTCAGTTACCATTCGCTTCAGAGATCATTTTTAACAGGTTTTTTTTATAATCTTCTTCGTTGAAATAGCTCAAACATTGCTGCTGCAATAAATGGCGCGTTTCTGTTGTCAGTGGCGTTTGTAAATAGGAGCTGATCGCTTTTTCAAGTTCATCCAGGTCATTTACATTGATGGCAGTCCCCAATTCACCCTGCCTGATGGCGTCGACGCTTCCATCAGCATTACCGCAAATGACCGGTAAACCGCAAGCTAAAGCTTCGATAAACACAATGCCGAATCCTTCTTTTTTGCTTGGTAAAACAAACAGATCTGCCAGAAGGAAATAATCTGCCAATTCATTTTCGTTTAAAAATCCTGTCAGAATCACTTGTTCTTCCACTCTACAGGCGGTGATCAACTCTTTTATCCGTATCTCTTCGGTCGAATCATATTGTCCGGCAAGAATATACTTCAATTTTGGGAATCTATCCTTAAGCCGCGCAACCGCCTTGATCACCTGTTCATATCCTTTGTATTGCTCTGAGGATGCTAACCTTGTTAAAGTGAAAATCACCTGGTTTGCTTTCGTAAAGCTATAACGATTCAATAAATATTCGGGTTTATCAAATTCTTCCGGGTGTTTAATGAATGGGTCGACAACGTTATTTAGAACAGTGCATTTTTGGGGATCGACATGATGCCACGAGATCATTTGCTGTTTGGTGAAATTACTTACGCAAATTACTCTGTCGCAAAACCTTTTAACAAACAAAGATTTTAAAATACTTAATGGGCGCCACACTTCAATCCCGTGGGCCACCAGCCAGATTTTGCATTTAGGGTTTAATATTTTTACGATGATACCGATCAGCGCCAGGTTGATATGGCTTAAAATCAGCGTATCTGCTTTAGTGCCTTTTGACAGGGTATTAAGGGCCAGTCGTCGCCTGCTGCGACCGAAACCAATAAAGTTTTCGGGCTCCAGGTACTGTCTCATAATGTCGTACCGCGAATCGTAAAGCGACCAAAGTTTAAAATCCCATTGTTGCTCTTTCGAAACATGATCGAGCGAATGGGCGAGCGTACGCGTCATTTTTTGAATTCCGCCCGTAGTGCTGAAAGTTTGGAGCGTTAAAAGGATGATCTTTTTAGGCATAACGCTGTATTTGATACAAAGCAAAGGCTTTTGACCAATGCATGGTACTTTTTTTAAAGTCCTTTATAATTTGCTTAGCCTTTTTTCCCTGGTAATAATTGGAGTCACTGATTTGCTCATGGTCCTTCATCCACTGTTGCAATGGAAAAGTAAAGCCCATTTTTGAACGGTTCCACACTGCTTCCGGCAAAAGATCACTAAAACTGTCGATCAATAGTTTTTTGGGCTGAAGGTCGTCGAATCGGATATCCAGCCTGATGTTCTCAACCAGACGTTTAAAGTCCTCGTCCAAAAATGGCACCCTTACTTCAAGCGCATGGCTCATACCCATCACATCAGTATCCCTCAATAGCTGATTTTGCATATAAAGGTTGGTTTCAAACCATGCTGCATCCAATTCATCAAAATTGCTTATTTTGGGTATGCCTTTACTATCAAAAAGGATCGCTTCCACCTCACTCAGGTCCATATCTAAAATTTCGGCTATATCCATCGGCGGATAATGCCCCCTTAGCAAAAGGTAATCGGCGAGGGGGTGATCATAGGCAAGGAATGATATTTTTCGGTATTTATCCGAAGTGAATAATTTAGCTGCAGAAAATGACAGGCGGGGAAGTCGTTTTAATTTTTTTAAAAATTTGATCCTGTTGAATGAAGGATAGCCACCGAATAGCTCATCGGCGCCCACTCCTGAAAGCACAGCTTTAAGCCCGTCCTGGTGGGCATACCTGCTGATGAACCAGGTATTGATACCATCAGTTGTAGGCATATCCATATCTTCGATGATCTGGGGGATAAACTCTTCAAAGTCGCTTTGTTTTACCAGGTGGGCAAATTTTTCACCCTCTATTTCCGCCAGAATCATATTCTGGTATTGGCTTTCGTCGTAAGCTTTTTCATCGAAATAGATCGATATTGTTTTCAGTTGCGTATGCCGATGTTGGTTGGCCAGTATAGTAAGAATACTCGAATCTGTACCGCCGCTCAGGAAAACGCCTATTGGTGCATCAGCAACAAGCTGCCGTGATACGGCATGCCCCAGAACATTCCTGATCAGTTCTTTAGCTTGCTCTGCAACATTGATGATCGTTTTTGGAGTTGCTACATGATAGGAATGTATCTCATAGCTGTTTTTGCTATGGTACCAGCAAAGAAATTCGCCTTTGGGTAAACTGTAAACATCTTTTTGGGTGGTATAGGGTTCAGGTATATGACCGAAAGCCAGAAAGCGAACTTGCCATGATTTATCTGATTCTGTCGCCAAACCGGCCTTTTTCAGCGCCCTCACTTCCGAAGCGAAACTTAATTCGCCGTCTTTAACCATGTAATACAGTGGCTTTACTCCCGAACTATCACGAACCAGATAGGTTAGCTGTTTTTGTATGTCGTACAATCCAAACGCGAAAATTCCTCTGAGCTTAGAAAATGACGCCATTCCCCAAAACAAGTAGGCCTGGATGATCACTTCTGTATCCGAATTGGAATGAAATTTTACGCCCGAAGCGATCAGCGTTTCTTTCAGTTCAAGATAATTATAAATTTCGCCATTGAAGGTGATCCATACCCGTGCTGTGGCGTCCGACATCGGTTGGTGGCCGTTGCTGCTCAGGTCTATGATGGAAAGCCGCCTGTGGCCAAATACCAGGCCATTACTTTCGTCCATATAAATACCCTCGTCGTCTGGCCCGCCATGCTGAAGCGCATGACACATAGTAGTCACTTTTTCACAGACCTCAAGCGTCGTACGCTTTTTTGAGATCATTCCAGCTATCCTGCACATATTAAAAGGGTATATTCACAGCTTCGCCCCGTAAGTCACATGCTAAAAATGTAACTTATTAAATAACAGCAGTTTAAAAAAATGCTTTGCGATGCTGCTGTGTAAGTATAAAGGCTTTAAAATAAGTCAAAAAATAGCAATACACTATCATAAAACTTATTCACATCATAGTAACTAATGTTAAAATCTGCTCAGGAAAGATGCTGCAATTTGTATAATGATCGAGCAGCCAAGACTTTCTAAACGTAGTGCAAGTTGTTTTTGTGAACGGTACGAAATGATCTCGCCGGTCATGCCCTTCAATGGTCCGGCTTTGATCACTATTTTTTCGCCAGGCTGCAGGCTTTCCTCGGTAATTTCTAATTCGATTGAGCTAGCAATTAATAGCTTCAGATCGTTAATTTGTCTATCCGGCATTGAAGCCACTTTATTCCCGAAATAGATAAATCGGGCTATGCCTTTGGTCATCAGCACTTCGGTCTGTTCCTGCTCGGTGATGTAAACAAAAATGTACGATTTAATAAGGGGCTCCTCTACCCATTTCTTTCTATCGCTCCATTGTTTTTGTTCCCGTTTTAAAGGCAGGAAGGTAGTGATACCTTTATTTTGAAGTGCGATCTGGGCTTTCTTTTCGGCCCGGGGGTTTGTATAAACAGGGTACCACTTATTAGATGTCTTTTGCCTGCCGTCCATTTATTTTATCCACCGCCTAAAATCCCACCATTTATGCTGCTTTTTGTCGACATAGTAATCTGAGCCTTCGTAACCACTATAATCTGAATAATAGTAATAATGGCCTCCCGTATATTCACCCGTAAACTTGGTTGTATAATAACGGGTATGCAATAAGTCCTCAGCGAAAGCATTTAAAATAATCACCGTGTTGTCAAGGTGGTATTCATTGGCTATCCTTTGGGGAACTGTTGCTGCATAAAACTTTGATTTACCTGACCTGATCACAAAAATATTGATGTCGCTCATTCTGATCAGTGGTATCGAGTCAGATACCAGTCCGATTGGCGCGGTGTCGATCATAACGATATCATACCGCTTTTTCAGGTCCTCTATCAATTCGATCATTCGTATATTATGCAATAATTCAGAAGGGTTTGGAGGAACGGGTCCCGAAAGCAGGATATCAAGGTTCGGCTGACCGGTGTGTCTGATAACATCGTCCACTTCGCACTGGTTTGCCAGATAATTGCTCAAACCTTTGTCGTTTGGCATGTTAAAGGTCTTGTGCATCCGCGAACGCCGTAAGTCGGCCGCTATCAAAATGATTTTTTTATCGATCAGCGATAGCGTACTCGATAGGTTAACTGCAATGAAAGATTTGCCTTCGCCTGCAACTTCTGATGTGATACAAATGATCTTGCTCGATTTTTCAGACGCAATAAAGTTAAGATTGGTACGCACCGATCTGACTGACTCGGCAAAGATTGATTTTGGCCTGCTTAGCGCAAGTATTTGCGTATTATCTTCATCTATCTCGTCAGGGAATTTACGTATAACCCCAATGATCGGAATAGTTGTTAAACTTTCAACCGTTTCCTTGTCATAAATATAGGGGTTTAATATGCGTATCAATACAATAAGTCCAAGGCCAATAGCCAGACCAACGATCAGGGCAGTGCGGTGTATGGTATGTTCATCGGGCGATACCGGACTGAAATTAGCCTCGGCGGGTTCAACTACGGAAGCGCCAGGTAGTATGGCTGAGCGACTGATCTGCGCATCAAGTCTTTTCTCAGAAAGGAAAGAGTATACTTTATCATTGATCTCAAAATCGCGCTTTAAGCTAATCAGATCCCGTTCAGCTGCTGGTAACGCTGCTATTTTTTCATTAACTTTAGCTATCTGACTGTCCAGGTAATTGATGTTTTTGTTGATCCGGTCCGATGTAGCTTCGATATTATTTAACGCAGCATTTTTTAATTCTAAGATCTGTTTATCGATGTCTTTGATCGCTTGAGAATTAGCATTGTAGGTTTTTAGCAAGGTGTTTTTTTCTGCCAGTAAATTATCAAGGCTTTGTATCAATCCGTTTAAAAGTGGATCGATTACACCCTCCAGGTTTAGGTTAAGGCTGATATTATCTTTGTCTTTTGCGATCTGTTCTTTTAATTGATCAATTGCTATCATTTGAACTTTAAGAATTTGCCGGTTAGATCCGATTTCTTTAAGCTGGCTGATCTCCATTTCGGTTGCCGAAGTGACATCCATGATCTTTGAATTGGTTTTGAATTTCTCTATCGAGTTTTCAGAACCCTTCACACTATTCGCCAATCCTTCTAATTGTTCATCAATGAATTTGATCATATTCGACGCAGAAAGGGTTTTCTGGCTTTTATCATACGCCAGGTATTCTTTCATGATCGCATTTAAAATATCAGCAGCGAATTGGGGGTTTGAATCCGTTTCCTGCAGGGAGATGATGTTTGAATTTTTGACTACTTCGTTCGTATGCAATCCGCCTTTGACACGCCCGACAAAGTCTTCCGGGGTATTAAATTTGAACATAAAAATGGTGTTCTTAACTAACTCACCCGGGTTTTTTATGCTAAATGAAGTATTTCCAATGGTAACAGGTGTATCATATTTGTAAACGCCATGCACAACCTTTCCGCCGCTTTTATACGAGAGATCAAAACTTTGTGCGGACAATGGTTTAAAAGTGATCAGATCGCGGAAAAAATTGATACTGTCAAATTTCAACATAGAAATATCAAGCAATTTCTGAGGGTAAACTTCGGTAGTTCGCACTCGCCCCGAAATGTAGAAACTAACCTTATAATCAAGGTCTTTGATCGCATTTACAATAAGCGTACGGCTCTGGAGCACGAATATCTCGCTCTGAATTTTCGATGGCCCACGATCGTTATTATTGATGATACCTACGAGGTCTGAGAATTCCGACTTCTTCTCTTCTATTTTTAGCGTCGCAGATGTTGCATAGGTTTTAGGGGTAAACCACAAATAGATATAAGAAATAGTTACGCATACCACTACCGATGCAGCTATCCAGTACCAGCGGCTCAGCAGTATCTTACCAATTTTGTAATAGTCAACTTCCTGGTTCGGCAGTTTCCGTGTTATCTTTTCAGTCTCTTGCATTTACCGGTGAATAAGCGTATAAATGATCAGCGCTGTATTAAGTATGATCAGTCCGGGTTGTAGCGTTGTAGTTACATTTTGTAACTGATCGTTTTTGATAGCTCGTTTATTTTGAGCGATATACACGATATCGTTGTTTTGTAAAATGATCCTTGGATCGGCCAGGGTTTTGATATTGCTCAGATCCACTTCAATGATCTGTGGTTTTTTTGGGTCGCCCCTGATTATTTTAATGTTCTTTTCATTGGCCAGCTCAGTCAGTCCTCCAGCCGAGCCAATGATTTCTACCAACGAAGTTTTATCCTTGGTTAGCGGGTAATTTCCCTGCGCTCTTATTTCCCCCAGAAGCGTAACTTTAAGATTAATGATTTTTAGATCAATAATTGGGTTTACCAGTTCTGTCTTGCTATAAATGCCTTCAATCATTTTTTGAGCCTCGGCCCTGGTAAGTCCTGCCACCATTTGATGTCCTATCAAAGGCAAAGCTACGGTTCCATCGTCTTCAACCTGATAAGTCTGACCTTCACCTGCGTTGCCGCTGGTGCCCGAACTTGCACTAGCCGAACCCGAAGACATCGCCGATGGAAGTGCATCGACGATATATTTTGCATTCTGTAAATTGCGGATCTGTAAAATATCCTGAGATTTGATATGGTAATCACTCGTGCCTGAGCCGTTGTTTGTCGCATTAAATGTGCTGCTATCCACAACCGGTGCCTGGTGCTCAAAAAGCACTTGTTGCTGCTTGAAAGAACACGAAGAAAGCGCCAGTGAAAAATAAAATGT
>Ga0364867_10113_pt1 | contig 54422 bp, 52 predicted proteins | sample ExccelAu500001D4_3_FD_206915 | JGI IMG/M metagenome (GOLD analysis project Ga0364867, IMG submission 206915) | Enriched cells from Trout Bog Lake Hypolimnion, Wisconsin, USA - BchlTB.Aug13.5000.01.D4 | ecosystem: Environmental > Aquatic > Freshwater > Lake > Hypolimnion/Profundal zone | place... | reverse complement strand
ACCACGCACGGCATCTACGGCTTGCTCTAAAGCAACTTTTGAAAGACCATGTGTCTTTAATAATTTGCCAGCAGGACCTTTATCTATCTTTGTTTGCGTTAAAGCAAAACGTAAGCTTATAAAGTAGGCTAAAAAGCCTTATGACTAATTATATATTGAAAAGTCTGTAATCAACCCCATCTCAAAATTAGATCAACAAGAACGGAGTGAAGCATGCGCTTTGATAAATTAACTACAAAATTCCAACAAGCTATTAATGATGCGCAAAGTTTAGCGGTAGCTAATGACAGCCCAACTATAGAGGCCTTGCATTTACTTTCGGCTTTAATAAGCCAAGAAGATGCTGGTACATCTTCATTGTTAGCGCATGCTGGTGCGCATCTAACGCCACTTAAAGTTGCCTTAACTGCTGCAATTGAAGCCTTACCAACTTCACCAGGCAGTTCGGGTGAGGTAGCAGTTTCACGTGACCTTAATAATTTATTAAATTTAACTGATAAGTTAGCCCTTAAGCGTGGAGATGCTTTTATTGCTAGTGAAATGTTTCTATTAGCCTTAGCCGATGATAAAGGTCCTGCTGGCAAATTATTAAAGACACATGGTCTTTCAAAAGTTGCTTTAGAGCAAGCCGTAGATGCCGTGCGTGGTGGTGAACAAGTTAACGACTCTGATTCTGAGTCCAATCGTGAGGCGCTTAAAAAATACACCATGGATTTAACTGAGCGTGCACGTTCTGGAAAGCTAGATCCAGTCATTGGTCGCGATGATGAAATTCGTCGAGTGATACAAGTTCTGATGCGCCGAACAAAGAATAATCCCGTGTTAATTGGAGAGCCTGGCGTTGGTAAAACAGCAATTGTGGAAGGTTTGGCACAACGCATTGTTAATGGCGAAGTGCCAGATTCACTTAAAGGTAAAAAGGTATTGTCACTGGATATGGCGGCTTTACTGGCAGGGGCTAAGTATCGCGGTGATTTTGAGGAACGTTTGAAAGCGGTGCTCAAAGAGTTGTCGCAAGATGAAGGCAGAACCATCGTTTTTATTGATGAAATTCATACTATGGTTGGAGCCGGTAAAGCGGAAGGCGCCATGGATGCTGGCAATATGTTGAAACCAGCGCTGGCACGCGGTGAACTGCATTGTGTAGGTGCTACAACTTTGGATGAGTATCGTAAATACATTGAAAAAGATGCTGCTTTGGAGCGTAGATTTCAAAAAGTATTGGTTGATGAGCCAAGTGTGGAGGCGACAATTGCCATCCTGCGTGGCTTACAGGAAAAGTATGAGTTACATCATGGGGTGGAGATCACCGATCCTGCCATTGTAGCGGCTGCTGAACTTTCCCATCGCTATATAACTGACCGCTTTTTACCGGATAAAGCGATTGATTTAATTGATGAAGCGGCTTCACGTATTAAGATGGAAATAGACTCTAAGCCAGAAGTGTTAGATAAATTAGAGAGGCGCTTAATTCAGCTCAAAATTGAACGTGAGGCTGTGCGTCGTGAGAAAGATGAAGGTAGTAAAAAGCGGTTTGGTTTAATTGAAGATGAAGTCGCTAAGCTTGAAAAAGAATATGCGGATTTGGAAGATATCTGGAAAGCAGAAAAGGCCCAAGTACAAGGTTCTGCGCACATAAAAGAAGCCATTGAAAAAGTTAAATTTGAAATGGAAGAGGCAACGCGTAAAGGCGAGTGGCAGAAAGTCTCAGAGCTACAATATGGAAAGATACCAGCCTTAGAAGCGCAACTAAAACAAGCATCAAGCGTTGAAGACAGCTCAGTCCCTACTCAGCATAAAATGCTACGTGTTGAAGTGGGTGCTGATGAAATTGCAGAAGTTGTCAGTCGAGCTACTGGTATTCCGGTCAGCAAAATGATGACGGGTGAGCGCGAAAAACTATTGACCATGGAAACTAAATTGCATGAGAGAGTAGTCGGGCAGGATGAAGCCGTGCGGTTAGTTTCAGATGCTATCCGCCGTTCACGTTCAGGGTTAAGTGACCCCAATCGTCCTTATGGCAGCTTTCTGTTTTTAGGTCCAACTGGTGTTGGTAAAACGGAACTATGTAAGGCTTTAGCCGGCTTCTTGTTCGACAGCGAGGATCACTTGATTCGTATTGATATGAGCGAGTTTATGGAAAAACATTCAGTCGCGCGCATGATAGGAGCTCCTCCGGGTTATGTTGGCTATGAAGAAGGCGGCACCTTGACCGAGGCAGTTCGTCGTAAACCTTACAGTGTCATTCTTCTTGATGAAGTAGAAAAAGCGCACCCTGATGTTTTTAATGTGCTGTTGCAGGTGTTAGATGATGGTCGCTTAACTGATGGCCAAGGCCGAACTGTCGATTTTAAAAATACGGTAATTATCATGACCAGCAACTTAGGCTCTCAAATGATACAGAGCATGGCTGATCAGGATTATCAACTGGTAAAGTTAGCTGTAATGGGTGAAGTAAAAACCCACTTTAGACCAGAGTTTGTCAATCGTATTGATGAGGTCGTTGTATTTCATGCTTTGGGTGAATCTAATATTAAATCGATTGCTGCGATTCAATTGCAATATTTGGCAAAACGTTTGGCTGCTATGGATATGCAATTATCAATTAGTGATGCTGCGATTGCGGAAATTGCCAATGCTGGCTTTGACCCAATATATGGAGCCAGGCCACTTAAAAGAGCAATTCAGTCTGAGATAGAAAATCCGTTGTCCCGTGAAATATTGGCTGGAAATTTTATGGCTAAAGATACGATAAAAATTGATACTAAATCCGGTAAGTTAGTGTTTTCAAAGTGAGCAAATTAATATTTGGATACACCAAGTCATTCAGTTAGAATGCGGCCAAGTAAAAATTAGTAGGTAAGGTATCGTTTTTTAATTTTAAAGGAAATATTATGTCAATGTTGTTACGTTTAATGGCTGCCTTAGCACTTACGTGCTTGCTTGTAACAGGCTGTAGTAAACCAGTTGAAGATGATACTTCAGCTAAGCCTGAGGCAGTCGAGGCTACACCAGCTCCAGTAGTAGAGTCATCTGGCGGTTATGTGCCGTCTGCAGATGAACGTGTGCCAGGCATTACTATTGATGCAACAGCATTAGATGCAGCAGCCAAAGCAGCAGCAAATAAGCCCGCAACCAAATAATCTGGAATTTTTTGCGGCAATAGAAAAGTCACGCCTAGGCGTGACTTTTTTTTACAAAGTTAATGGGATTTTTTATTTAATCATAAAGATGGTCGGTAGTTTTTAATGTGGCTATGCAAGAAATCCTGATTTGGATGGTGCAATCAATACATTAGCGTTAAAACAAGCGGTGTTAGCGCGTTGAGTGATAGTGTAGCAAGGGCCGCGCAGTGCAGCACGAATCCTCCCAAAATATCCACAAGTTATCGCATGAACCTGAAGCAATCTCCGCTCTTCTGCTCGTAACTTTGCGCTTTAGTGCTTAGTTATGAGGCGAAGATCTTTGAGGTCTCAGCGGAGGGAGAGTTTCAATTTAAGCTACTCCATGAAAGTGGGTCAAACGGCAGGCTTTGTCGTCGAAGTTCATAATAAAGCCCATTACTTTCATTGCCACCACTATTGCCGACTGCGGCAATAGTGTCACCGGCGTGCACATTATTGCCCACCACTTTTAATAGTGCTTGATTGTTTCCGTATAAGCTCATGTAACCATCACCGTGATCGACGATAATAAGATTGCCAAAACCTCGCAACCAGTCGGCAAATACTACCTGCCCATTTGCCACTACCTTTACTTCAGTTCCAGCGTTGGCTCTTATAAATAGTCCTTTCCATGAAATGCCGCTATCCTCGCGATTTGAGCCAAACCGGTTTTTCACCTCGCCGCGTATGGGTAAATGTAACTTACCTTTAAGTAAAGCAAAACTGCCGCTGACGGACTCACTGGTTGGTAAAGTGTTATTAGTCAGCATTGTTTTCTGTTGGCGAGTTTCAACAGATGTTCCGCTAGAAGCCGGTTTCCCATTGCTGTTATTTGTATTTTGTTTGAGCGGTGCAGCTGGTTTAATGTTAGCTAAGCGACGGACCAATTGGGAGAGTTGCTTTTCATCACGGCTTAATTTTTTTATTTCGTTACGTTGAGCTGCAATTTGCTGTGATAGGGAACTTACGACCTTAGTTTTTTCTCGTTTCTGACTTTCAAGGACTTGCCTTGTTTCTATTTGTTTTTGTTTTAACGTTAGTACCTCTTCCTGTGCTTTGGCAGTATCGGCATTGAGCTGATTGATCTTATCTAGGGTACTCTGCATTTCCCTAATTAATTCAGCACGTGCTTTTGCAATGTAGGAGTAGTAATAAACATCACGTGCAATTTCGCTGGGATGTTCGCTTTGCAAAATCATCTGTACATAGCTTTGATTGCCATGTGTATATTGCTGATAGATTTGGCTACTAAGAAGTTGCTGTTGCTGGTTGAGTGTCTGATTGGTTTTGGCTGAGTCCGTTTGTAATTGCGTTAATTTTTCTTTATTTTGTTGTTGACGCTGATTAATCTCGTAGAGATTCTTATTTGCTATGCTAATGGCGACCTCACTGTCTTTCAGTGCGTCAGCTGCGTCTTTATGCGCTTCCTGAGATGTGCCTAGTTGTTTTTTAAGAGTTTCTAATCGTTCTTGAACAGCACTTAATGCCTGTTTAGGAGCTTCAGGTTTATTGTCAGCTAATGACGAAGGAACGTATAGCATAAGCATCAGGCCTACACTTATGAATATCGGTTTATAGGCTTGCTGCAAATTATGTAATATTAAAACAGCGTGTTTATTTTGCAAAATGGAGGAGAGGCTTTCCAGTCATTTCAGGGGGCTGAGCAAGACCCATGATTTGTAATAAGGTTGGTGCTAAGTCTGATAGGGCACCATCTTTTGACATGGTCGCTGGGCGACCTACATATATAAGTGGCACTAAGTTTGTAGTGTGTTGTGTATGGGGCTGATTGTTCTCAGCATCGAACATTACTTCCGCGTTGCCATGATCGGCTGTAATAACCACCTCACCCCCCACACTTTGCATGGCATTTACCACGCGACCAACACAGGTATCTAAGGCTTCAATGGCTTTAATAGCTGCTTGAAGGGAGCCTGTATGGCCAACCATATCACTATTGGCATAATTGCAAATAATAGCGTTATATTTTTGGCTTAATATTGCTTCTTCTAGTTGTTCCGTTAGCTCAAATGCACTCATTTCAGGTTTCAAATCATACGTTGTAACTTGTGGTGACGGGACTAAAATTCTATCTTCACCGGGGAACACTGTTTCTTCGCCACCATTAAAAAAGAATGTGACGTGTGGATATTTTTCAGTTTCAGCAATCCTTAGCTGACTTAGTCCCATCTTAGATATGTATTCACCAAACGTATTATTGATCGCATATGGTTGAAATATTACGGTCGCTTTAGTTTCTTTTTTATCGTAACTTGTGAGCGTAAAGTAAGCTGCCAACTTTGGCACATGTCTCCGATGGAAACCGTCAAATTCTTCACTTAATAAAGCATGTGTTAGCTGGCGTGCACGGTCAGATCGGAAGTTCATATAAACAATGACATCACCATCTTCTAAGTGAGTAGGCGATTCATTTAACGACCGGATAGCTGTGGTTCTTACAAACTCATCATTTTCGCCGCGTGCATAGGCTGCTTGTAATCCTTCTGCTGCGGTGCCGAAAGTAAATTCACCTAAGCCTTCAGTAATTAGTGCATATGCAGCTTCTACTCGTGGCCAGCGTTTATCTCTATCCATGCTGTAAAAGCGCCCACATATGGATAAGATTTTACCAACCCCTAAAGATTTTATTTTAGCTTCCAGAGCGTTTAGGTATGGCCCTGCACTCACTGGCGGTGTATCGCGACCATCTAAAAATGCATGTATGTAAATCTTAGTTAGCCCAAGTTTTGCCGCCATTTCTAGAATTGCATGGATATGGTCTTGATGGCTATGCACACCTCCATCAGAAAGTAGGCCCAAAATATGTAAAGCTTTATTATTGTCTTTTAGGTCAAGTAGGGAGCTCTTAAGTGCGGTATTTTCAAAAAATTCACCGCTGGCAATGCTATTATTAATGCGTTCAAAGTCCTGAAACACTACGCGGCCGGCGCCTATATTAAGATGTCCTACTTCAGAATTGCCCATTTGACCATCAGGTAAGCCTACGTAATGCTCAGATGCATTAATTAGCATATGTGGGTAGCATTTCCAAAGAGCATCTATGTTGGGTTTATGTGCTTGTGCAATTGCGTTATCGGCAGTTTCTTCACGACAACCAAAGCCATCCAAAATGATCAGGCAAACCGGTGTAGCGTTTATAACTGGCAACATAATCTTTCGCTTTAATAAATTAATGACAATAGGACTATTTTAGCTTATTTAGACGTAAAATTAGTTTACAAAATTTGCAAGCAATAAGTCTATGTTGAAGTTCTCAACCATAGCAAAAAGTATAAATTATTAAACATTGAAAGGAAGTCTGTGGAATTTTTTAAAAGTAATATGTTGTTAATCGGTTTAGCGATAGGTTCTGGTTTTATGTTATTGCTACCAATGCTCAAAAAAAGTGTAAGTGGCGTGCCTAATTTGAGCGTTACAGATGCTGTAACATTAATTAATAGATCTAATGCATTAGTGTTAGATGTGCGAGATGATGCTGAGTTTGCTACTGGTCATATTGCGGAGGCTATTAATATCCCGCTATCTGCATTACCTGAACGTTTATCTGAGGTTAAAAAATATATCAATAAACCTATTCTTGTTAATTGTCAGGGCGGTATGCGCTCGTCAAAGGCATGCGCGATTATGCAAAAGGCAGAGTTTTCGCAATTGCATAATTTGGAAGGGGGCTTAAGCGCTTGGGTCGCAGCTAAGTTGCCAGTCGTTAAAGTTGTCCAAAAAGTAGGCAAATAATGGCTAAAATCACCATGTATGTTACTGCGACCTGTCCGTATTGCCTCAATGCGGAGCGTTTGTTGCAGAGCAAGGGTATCAAAGATATTAATAAGATTCGTGTTGATTTGGAGCCGCAATTACGCTTAGTGATGATGGAGAAATCTGGTCGGCGAACTGTGCCACAAATTTATATTAATGAACATCATATTGGTGGTTTTGATGACTTGAGTGCTCTTGATTTAGCGGGTGAGCTTGATCCGTTATTGGCGATGTGACAACTTAGTGCATAAATTCTGATAAAATAAACATCTTATTTAATTAACCTTAACCTTAAGTAGAAAATTATGGCAAAAGAAGACAGCAAGACAGAACAGTCTCAACAAGCTGGTTTTAGCATTGAAAAAATATACGTTAAAGATGCTTCATTAGAAATTCCTAATGCACCACAAATCTTTACTGATCGTACGCAACCACAAATTGGCATTGAGCTTGGCAATTTTGTGCAAATGTTAGAAGATAATGTATTTGAAGTAGCAATTAAGGTTACTGTGACTTCAAAAATTGAAGATAAAACGGTATTTTTGGTTGAAGTTACGCAAGCGGGTATTTTCCAAATTCGCAATGTGCCGGAAGAAAATATAGAAATGATCGTAGGAATTACTTGCCCTAACATTTTGTTTCCTTATGCGCGTGAAACTGTTTCTGATTTGGTGGTACGCGCTGGTTTTCAACCTGTATTGCTTAATCCTATCAATTTTGAGGCTTTGTTTGCACAACAAAAACAACAGCAAGCAGAGAGTGCAGAAGAGAAGGCTACACACTAAGCTGGTCGTGTCAGCACTTACTAAGTTTATTTTGGTTTGTGCCCTATCAGGGTCAGTGGTTGTGCATGCGCTAGAGTTTAGATCGGTAGCTGTTCCTAAAGCGGTGTTGTATGACGCACCTTCTGCCTCGGCAAAAAAAAACGCTACTACTAGGCCAATTCTATCCCGTAGAGATTATTGTAAATCTTGGTGATTGGCTAAAAGTACGCGATGCTCAAGGTGTAATTAGCTGGGTAGAAGCGAAACAACTTTCCACTAAACGCATGTTGTTGGTTAAGGCAAATAGCGCTGAAATTAGAATAGCTGCTGATCCTACATCAAAGGTTGTCGCTATTATTGAAAAAGATCTAGTGCTGGAGTTGCTTGATGTTGCGGTAACCAATGGCTGGGTTAAGGTTAAGCATAGAGATGGCCTCACAGGCTATATCTTGACTTCATCGATTTGGGGTGTTGATTAGGTGGCTAAGGTGATTTCAAAAAAAATAGCAGTTTTGGGAGCAGGCGCTTGGGGTACTGCGCTAGCAATGAATATCAGCGAGCGTCATCCAGTCTCATTATGGGCGCGTAATGCGGGTCATGTTTCCGGAATGCGTAAATCACGTTCTAATCCATTGTATCTTGGTGACTTTAAATTCAATGATCAGTTGCAAGTGGAGGAAGAATTGGTGCTGGCTCTAGCTGGGGCTGATCTAATACTCTCAGTAGTTCCAACGGCTGGTTTTAGAGCTATATTAAAAAATATCAAACAACTCGGTTGCAAAGCCCCTGTTGTTTGGGCTCATAAAGGCTTGGAGCCGATGTCAGCTAAGCTACCTTATGAGGTGGCGCTGGAAGAGTTGGGTGCCCCCGGAGTTACAGGACAGCATTGGGGGGCGTTGTCGGGCCCAAGCTTTGCCGCAGAGTTGGTCAGAGGTTTGCCAACTGCGGTAACGGTAGCGGCTTATGATGAGTCGTTTGCCAATACAGCGGCCTTGCTAATTCATGGCGCTAATTTACGCGTTTACCATACCACTGATGTTGTTGGTGTATCCGTGGGTGGTGCGCTGAAGAATGTGATGGCAATTGCTGCAGGTATCTCTGATGGCATGGGATTTGGCAATAATGCCCGTGCAGCAATGATTACACGTGGCTTGGCAGAAATTACTCGTTTTGGTATGGCTTTAGGCGCTTCGCCAGAAACTTTTATGGGCTTAGCTGGAGCAGGTGACTTGATTTTAACTTGTACCGGTCAATATTCACGTAACCGTGAGGTCGGTTTGCACTTGGCTAGTGGTAAATCACTGACTGATATCTTGCATAGCCTGGGGCATGTGGCTGAGGGCGTTAGCACTACAGCAGAAGTCATGCGACGTGCAAGGATAATGCAAGTTGAGATGCCGATTACCTACGAGGTGGATCAAGTACTATCTCATGGTAAGAGTGCGCAAGATGCAGTGATTGATTTACTTGGTCGCGATCAGAAGTCTGAGGAGTTCTAGGCATTATCTCCGCTGATGCCTTCAAGCGCTATGGTAATAATTCAAGATTAAACTTCAATAATATTATCAAACAATATGTTTAACATTGCCTTGTACGAGCCAAATATCCCTCAGAATACTGGGAACATTATTAGGCTTATAGCTAATAATGGTTGTCATCTTCATTTAATAGAGCCTCTTGGCTTTGATTTGGAAGATAAGAATTTACGCCGATCTGGACTGGATTATTTTGACCTAGCCAATGTAAGCCTGTATCCGAATTACGAGGCTTTTCTAATGGCAATGGACGGACATAGAATATTCGCTATTACAACAAAAGGTGCATTTTCATACAAGAAAACTCAATTCATGCAGGGGGATGTTTTTTTATTCGGTTCAGAAACTGCAGGGCTTCCTCAAGATATACGAAACAATATACCAACAGAGCATCAGTTAAGAATTCCAATGAAGCCAAATAATCGAAGTATGAATCTTTCTAATTCAGTCGCAATTATTAGCTATGAAGCTTGGAGCCAAATTGGTTTTGAAGGTGGTGAGTAAATGAGCATTTAGAAGCGTCAGCAGTAATAAAGCCCTTAATAAAGGTTTGCGTGAAGCTGATCGTTTACTTTTTTTATTTGAAACGCTCCGGCTCGCTTATATTCCTGCTAAATGGACTCCTCCCGATTCTGGCAGGCAAAGCTTCCAAATGAGTCGCAGTCGAGGAAAAATTTCTACGCCTGCTAGAGCACTTTGTAATTGACTCCATCGGGTCAAATCAAAGGTTTCGCGATATAAGTATGCAATCCAGTCTGCTAATAAAACAGCTGCAAAAGTTTCAATATTTCCATTCTCGCAGCTATCAATGCCTGCACTATGCTTGTATCCCGTCACAATTGTTCTTGCATCATAACCCCATCGATAAAGAGCGATTGCGGCTGTACCTGCACGAAACGTCACATCTTCTGGCAAGCTTGACTCTGCTATCGAGGCTATAGAGTTGAGTGATTCAGGAAACTCTGAAAAATTAAGGTTGGCAAACAAAGCCTCAATGTGATCAGCTAATTCAGGGGTGTTTGCCATATGCCAGAAATTGAAGACCACCGATTGACGTGGTTGCGTAACTTCTGTAACGCCATGATAGGAGTGAGCATCTAGCAGGAATCCAACGGCTTTATTGTATTTAGGCTTAATGCTGAATATGGGATTTCCCTCTGATGAAGAATATAGCTCAAGAACACCACCATGTTCTGCCTGCCATTCCCTATTGAGTTGCACAACCAGCCGCACCATTTCATAGCCTAGTAGCGGGCGATCGCTGTGTATACCGATAACTTGTCCAGGAAGCATGCGTTGAGCAGTAACCAAAACGCGATTAGTCAGAGGCAATCCAGTAACCTCTCGCATTCTGATGGTGATGTTGGACAGAAAAGTTGCTGGAATAGTCTCGGTAACATCGCAAAGAGAGCAACGGTAAAATTCACCGTCCTGATGCTGCCATGTGTTGTTTTGCAAAAATAGCTGCTCAAGCATGTGGCAATGTTCTTCAGAGAATGCTGCCTTCACAAAGAAAAAAGGGAATGGCTCATTATGTTGTTTTGGTTGTAAGAGCAATGCCTAGATTCCTCATATAAGTTAATCTTGATAGTATGCAAGCATCTTAACATTCATGAAACGTCTCATGGTTACGAAATATTTTTGGGCTACCTAAAACTATCTTAAGCTAGCTGTAAATTACAAGTGTTTAAATTTTAATCAAATGTTTAAGCTTTACATGTAATTTAGTTGACAATGTATAATTGCAAAATAAATATTTAATACAAGCACGTTTAATCAAAGGAACTGCATATGCTGGAAATTTCCAATCAATCTGCCACCACATCTATTGCTGAGGCTGTGGTTGATGCTAGTTGTATTAAATCCAGTTTCAACGGAGAAAAAGTAGCGAGGAATTCCGCTAATCGTTGGAGTGTGGCAGATATTGCCGCGCTCTTTGAACTACCTTTTAGCGATTTAATGTATCAAGCACAAAATGTACATCGAGCAAATTTTGATCCAAATGCGGTGCAAGTCAGTACTTTATTGTCTATTAAAACTGGGGGTTGCTCAGAAGATTGTGGCTACTGCCCTCAGGCTGCACGTTATCACACTGATGTGGAAAGTGAGCCTTTAATGCGTTTAGAAGATGTTCTTATTGCTGCGCAAGAAGCCAAGGATAATGGAGCTAGTCGTTTCTGTATGGGTGCTGCTTGGCGTGGTCCTAAACAGCGAGATCTAGATCCGGTTTTAAAAATGATTGCTGAAGTTAAAGCAATGGGTTTAGAAACTTGCGCCACTTTAGGAATGTTAAAAGAGGGACAAGCAGAGCAGTTGAAGGATGCGGGCTTAGATTATTACAACCATAACTTAGATACAGCCCCTGAATTTTATGGCGAAGTTATTACTACGCGCACTTACCAAGATCGATTAGAAACCTTAGATCGTGTTCGCGATGCTGACATTAACGTCTGTGCCGGCGGTATTATTGGTATGGGTGAGTCGCGTAATCAGCGTGCTGGCTTATTGGCACAATTAGCAAATATGGAACGTCCACCAGAAAGTGTACCAATTAACTTGCTTACTCAGGTTGAAGGCACGCCATTACACGGCACTGAAGAATTAGATTTAATTGAGTTTGTGCGAACTATCGCCGCAGCGCGCATTACAATGCCTGCCAGTTATGTGCGTTTATCTGCTGGTCGCCAAAGTATGCATGAAGGTATACAGGCGTTATGTTTTTTAGCAGGCGCAAATAGTATTTTTTACGGAGACAAATTACTTACTACTGCGAATCCAGATGCGGTAACAGATAAGAATTTATTTGCCAAACTAGGAATTAATCAAGCTGGTGTTAAACAAGATTAAGTTATGCTTAATTCTTTAAAATTAAGCTTAAATCAGCGCAAGGCTGACGGTCTTCTGCGTCAGCGTCGTTTACTAGACTCTCCGCAAGCGGAACACATCGTCGCTAATGATCAGCACTTTTTATCTTTTTGTAGTAATGATTATTTAGGTCTTGCCAACCATCCAGATTTGATTGAGGCTATGTGCATAGCAGCGCAAGCATCAGGTGTTGGGAGCGGTGCATCCAATCTTATTACGGGGCATCATCGTTATCACGATAGCCTAGAAAAGTGCTTGGCACATTTTGTACAAATGCCAGCAGCATTGTTATTTTCTACTGGATATATGGCAAATATTGGTGTAATCAGTGCTCTCATGGGCCGACATGATGCTGTGTTTGCAGACAAGCTTAATCATGCATGTTTAAATGACGGCGCATTTTTATCGCGTGCGGCTTTTCATCGTTTTCCACATAACGATGTTGTTGCATTGGAAAAATTACTAAAAGCCAGCCCAGCCAAACATAAGCTGATTGCTGCTGATGCGGTGTTTAGTATGGATGGTGACATGGCCCCATTGCCTAAATATTTGGCACTATGTGAAAAGTATGATGCCTATCTTTATGTGGATGATGCGCATGGTTTTGGCGTCCTAGGCGAGCACGGCCAAGGCACTCTGAATTATTTTAAGCTAAAGTCACCACGCATTATTATGATGGCTACTTTAGGAAAAGCTGCCGGAGTTGCTGGGGCATTTGTGGCTGGTGAACAGGTAGTGATTGATTACCTTATTCAAAAAGCGAACAGTTATGTTTACTCTACACCTGCACCGCCTGCATTATCCGCGACATTGAGCGCTTCGGTTAATTTAATCGAACAAGGAGATGAGTTGCGGGCACATTTACAAACACTTATCGCTTTTTTGAAGGCTAATTTACACTGCAAGAAATGGCAACTTATGCCATCCGATACTGCTGTGCAACCTTTGATGGTAGGCACTAACCACGATACATTAGCATTAAGTGAATATTTACAGACTTGTGGGGTCTTGGTTCCGGCAATTCGCCCACCCACTGTTCCTGTCGGAACTTCAAGGTTGCGTATATCACTATCAGCCGCACACAGTATTGAAGATATCCAAGAGTTAATTAACGCGTTGCACAAGGCGGAAGATCAATTATGAACAACACGCATATCGAAGCAATAGGCCAAGGTCCAAATTTAGTATTAATTCATGGCTGGGGTATGCACAGTGCAGTTTGGCAACCAGTAATAAAAAAACTCAGTAGGTTATTTACTTTGCATCTTGTAGATTTGCCTGGCATGGGATTTAGTCGGCCAATAGAACCCTGCCATTTACATGCTATGGCAGAAAATCTCGCTGAGATTTTACCCCCCAATTCAGATATAGTTGGCTGGTCGCTGGGTGGTCAGGTGGCAATGCGTATTGCTTTGGATTACCCTGAAATGGTTCGTAGACTAGTTCTGGTCGGATCTACTCCAAGTTTTGTTAATAAGTCAGATTGGCAGTTTGGCATGTCACCTGATATTTTTAGCAGTTTTGCTCAAAGCGTCAATGCGGACTATCAGAAAACCATGACTCAGTTTTTAACCTTGCAATGTATGGGTTCGAAAGATGCAAGATCTACGGTAAAGTTGTTACGTAAAAAATTTGCTGAACGGCCTATTCCCAGCACACAAAATTTACAAAAGGCGCTACAAATTCTATTGGATAACGATTTACGTTCAGAAATTGAGTTTCTGCGTAAACCAACGCTCCTTATTCATGGTGACCGAGATAGTCTGGTGCCTGTGCAAGCCGCACACTGGATGATGCAGCAACTGCCTATGGGTTATTTGCGCGTGGTCGCTGGGTCATCTCATGCTCCTTTCTTGTCACACCAAGTACAGTTTATTGAAACGTTAACCCAATTCTTAGAACCCGTTAGTTTCTAATGGTAACGGAAGATGTTTATCAGATGGATAAAGCGCGTGTTCGAGCATCGTTTGGGCGCGCGGCTAGCAGCTACGATGCCTCTGCTGTATTGCAAAAACAAGTGCGTATAGAAATGCTCGGTAGATTAGATTTGGTTAATATAAACCCTGACGTTATATTAGATGCAGGTTGTGGTCCTGGCGCTGGTAGCCATGCTTTGCAAAATATGTTCAAACGAGCACAAGTTGTTTCACTAGATTTTGCGCTACCTATGTTGCAAATAAACCGAAAAGACACTTTGTTCCAGCGCTTTAAAGACTTATGTGGGTTTTCCAAGCCAAGTCTAGTCTGTGCCGATATTGAATCCATTCCATTGGCTGATGCTAGCGTAGGTTTATTATGGTCAAACCTAGCAATACAGTGGTGTAACGATTTAGATTCAGCTTTTCAGGAGTTCCATCGTGTATTACAACCTGAGGGACTGTTGATGTTCACTACCTTTGGTCCAGATACCTTGCGTGAGCTTAGAATAGCGACAAGTCAGGCATCTAAAACCCCATTTATCAGTGTCAGTCGTTTTATCGATATGCATGATATCGGTGATGCGTTAGTGCGAGCGGGATTTAGCGCGCCTGTACTTGATGTAGAAAGGTTTACCTTAACCTATGATGATGTTCAAAGTGTGATGCGCGATCTTAAAAGTATCGGTGCACACAATGCAACCGCTGGGCGTGCCCGGGGTTTACTTGGGCGTGGTTTTTTAGAAAAATTAGCTGCTAGCTATGAACAATTTAGGCTAGGTAGCCTTCAAGGAGGTGCTAAACTACCAGCAACGTTTGAAGTGGTGTATGGTCATGCATGGCGTGCGCAGGATAAACCAAAATTTGAAGCTGGCGTTTCTCCTGTGACTTTCAAAGCGCGTATTTAAGTTCATGATGCATTTGGTGGGTTCTTATTTTGTGATTGGTACGGACACAGATGTAGGTAAAACTTATATCGCTACTGCATTGGTGCGGCATTTTGCGCAGCTGGGTTTTAAAACCGTTGGCATGAAGCCAGTTGCCTCCGGTTGTGAGGTTAGTTTAGACGGTGATTCACAGATTGTGAATGCCGATATTATTGCTTTAGTCCATGCCGGCAATGTAAATGCTCCTCTAAATCTTATTAGCCCTTACCGATTTTTCCCAGCCATTGCACCACACATCGCCGCTGAGCAAGCTGGTGTGGATATGAAAGTCTCTGAGATTAGCCAAGCATTCCATCAACTTCGTAAGCTAGCAGAAGTTGTGATTGTTGAAGGTGCGGGGGGTTTATTAGTGCCTATCAATCAAAACCAAACATTAGCCGACGTTGCATTAGAGCTCAGCCTACCGATTATTCTAGTGGTGGGTATGCGTTTAGGTTGCATTAATCATGCGCTGCTTACGGTCGCAGCTCTTAAGCAACAAGGCTTAATCCTTGCAGGTTGGATTGCCAATCAGATTGACCCTCAATTTTCAATGTTTAATCAAAATGTTGCTACATTGCAGCAGCGTATCGATGCGCCATGTTTAAGTGTAGTGATGTGGCAAGATTAACTTAAGCTTTAAGCACATTATTAGACTATATCAATTTCGGTAGAGTTGGTTGGTATGAATATAATCGATGATGTTATCAGGCAATAAATAGCGAATGGATTGTTTATGTTGCAGTGCGTTACGAATTGCGGTTGAAGATATGTCAAGTGCAGTAACTGATTGCTTGATGACAAAGCCAGATGGCATCTTGTCTAAATCGGTAGCGTGTTCTGTAAAATGTATTTGTAAGAAGTCTTTCAATGTCTTTGACAAAGTTTCTGGCTTCTCAATTGATGGCCTTTGTACCAATGCAATATGGCAAAGTTGTATGATTTCCTGCCAGCGATACCAGCTATGAAGACTTGTAAATGCATCGCTACCCATTAGTAATACTAGGCTGACATCTGCTCCTAGATCATTTCGCAAGCTATATAGAGTATCAATTGTATAAGAGATGCCGCCTCTATGGAGCTCGCGTTCATCACAGCTAAATAATGTGTTGCTTGCTATACCTAAGCGCAACATAGCAACACGATGGTCAACTTCAACTAGTGGTAAAGGTTTATGCGGTGGCTGTGCCACAGGGATGAAGCGCACATTACTGAGCAATAGACTTTCAGCCAGTTCTTGCGCCAATCGTAAATGTCCGAAATGTAACGGGTCGAATGTGCCGCCGAATAGACCAACTACACTGCGTTTTTTGGTGCTAGATGCTTCTGCTTCCATAGGTCTAGTAACCAATTATGTGCGTATTTGGCCGTTGCCTAACACTATGTATTTAAGTGAAGTGAGGCCTTCTAAGCCGACTGGACCACGAGCGTGTAGTTTGTCTGTAGAAATGCCAATCTCAGCTCCCAGTCCATATTCAAAGCCATCAGCAAAACGAGTTGAGGCATTAACCATGACGCTACTCGAGTCGACTTCACGCAAAAATCTGCGTGCCTTGGTATAGTTTTCAGTAACGATAGATTCAGTATGCTGAGATGAATGCTCGTTAATATGATTAATTGCTTCATCTAAATCAGTGACCACTTTGCATGAAATAATCGCTGCTAAGTATTCAGTATAAAAGTCAGTTGATGTTGCTATTTTGGCTTGTTTTACTAAAGCGCAGGTTTCAGGACAGCCGCGAATTTCAATGCCATGTGCACTTAACATACCCGCTATTTTTGGAAGCATCATGCCTGCTACGGAGCGTGCAATTAATAAAGACTCAGTGGTATTACAGGTGCCAAGTCTTTGTGTTTTGCTATTTTCAACAATCCGTAGCGCTTTATCAAAATCTGCATCGTCATCGATATAAACGTGGCAGTTACCATCTAAGTGCTTAATGACTGGAATGCGAGCTTCATTTGATATACGTTCTATCAGGCCCTTTCCACCGCGAGGAATAATCACATCCACATGGGATTTCATGGTGATGAGTTCACCTACCGCGTCACGGTCTGAAGTTTCTACTACTTGAACTGCTGTTGGCGGTAAGTTGGCTACAGCCAAACTTTCTTGTACTAATTTGGCTAAGGCTTGATTGCAGTATAGTGCTTCACTTCCGCCTCGCAAGATCGCAGCATTACCTGATTTAATACACAGTCCTGCCGCATCAATGGTGACATTTGGTCTGGCTTCGTAAATGATCCCAATAACGCCCAGTGGAACACGCATTTTCCCAACTTGGATTCCACTAGGCATATATTTAATATCACTCATCTCTCCAATTGGATCAGCGAGGCTGATAATTTGTGTCAAACCTTCAACCATTCCATCTATAGATTTTTCAGTTAAGGTCAATCGATCGAGCATTGCGCTATCGAGTCCATTAGCCCTTGCAGCATCTAAATCGCGGCCATTAGCGACTAATAACGCATTTTTTTCGCGTAAAATTGCTGTAGCAATTGATTCCAGAGCAATATTTTTCTGTTTGGTATCGGCGCAAGCCATTACGCGAGAAGATTTACGCGCCTCAATGCCAATCCTCTCCATGTAGTCTTTAATGTTCACTGGTTGTGTCATCGTCTAATTTAAGTGAATGGATTATACGCTTTTCTGTTAGCCAATTGTCTTAGGCTGTCTGGTACGTACTTTGGCGAGGCCGAAACATAGCCTAGAAATTTCTAGCCATGCATCCCCTATTAATACACCCTTTGCGATTTTATCGATATCAGCTAATTTTTGGAGTGCAGCTTCCAGTTGACGTAGGCTAAGTCTTGCAATCGCTCGCTTGACTTGAGATTGCTTATCTCCATAAATGCGAGCATTAGTCATAGCATTGACGATATTATCACCGCGCATTTCAGCTTGCTTAATGCGCACTAAAGGACGTAATACCCACATTAATGGGTTCATTACTGCTAATGCAGCTTCGCCTTCGTCCTTCAGGCCCTGCAATATGCGAACTGTGCGTGTAGCATCGCCAACTAGCACGGCTTCCCCGAGTTGGAAAGCATCATAACGCGACACGTTTAAGACTGACTCACGCACACTAACATCACTTAACTCACCTTGTGGATAGAGTAAGCCTAGCTTTTGCACTTCCTGGTTTGCAGCGAGTAAATTACCTTCTACCTGATTCGCTAAAAATTCTAAGGTTGCTACGCTTGTATTTTGGCCTTGTTGCGCTAGGCGGTTAGCAATCCATTTTGGTAACTGCGAGGCATTAATTTGGCTTAACTCAATGATAACGGCTTGTTTTTCCAATGCAGTAAACCAAGCACTATTTTTAACCTCGCGATCTAATGCGGGCAGAATAATTACTACACTGGTATCTGGTAGTGCTTTATTAGCTAAAGCTTGTAGCGCTTTACCACCTTCAATACCAGGCTTGCCAGAAGGGATACTAATTTCTAATAATCGACGACTTGAAAATAGTGAAATAGATTGGCCATAGATTTGAATTTGCGGCCAGTTGAAGTTGCGTTCTACACTTAACGCTGCCCGCTCTTCAAATCCTTGTAAGCGCGCAGCGGCACGAATCAAATCCAAGTTTTCACGTTGAGCTAACGGCTCATCACCAACCATCACATAAAGAGGCTGCAGCCCTTGGTTTAAGTGAGGTTCCAGTTGGTTCTGGGCTAAGCGCATCATTTTTTAATGGGGAATGGCTTTAATAGCAGAAAGTCTGCGGATTAGCTCTCGTAAAGCATCTTTATGCATCTCATTAATTAACATAACTTCTTCATCAGCTTTGCTAAGAATAGCGGCATCTGAGAATGATAAACTTTGAATAGCTTGAACTGTCATTGGCTCACTCCAATCGGTGTCACCTGCGAGCCGTGTTCTGAACATGACCTGATAGCTCAGTGAATATTCACTGACTTTACCATCACTACCAATGGCAGAAATATGCTTATCATTACTTTCACTGAGAATTTCAACTGTCAAATCAGCTTCCTCAGTATTATTAACATATTTTACACCATTCATTTCTAAGTTTTGTTTTAACTCTCTAGCCGTGCTAAGACTGCTACCTTGAAAGGAAACAGTATTAAATGACAGTGGGATTGGACCACGAATATGAAAGCCACAAGCTGATACCAATAAGCAGCAAGCAAGGAGCATCCATAAAATATTAATGCTTGGATTGGCGCCTATTATCTGCGTGAAATTCGAGCGCAAGTTTGACATAATTTATCCCACAACTACATTAATAAGTTTATTTGGAACTACGATAATTTTACGGACAGTCGTTTGGTCTGTAATATATTTTTGTACAAAATATTGTTTCAGTACTAGCAACTCTAGAGCTTGTTTTGGTTCCGTCTTTGCCACCACTAAACTGCCACGCAACTTGCCGTTAACTTGGACCATATATTCTACATGGTCTTGGACTATCGCTACTTGATCAACTGCCGGCCAGCCAATATCTAAAATATGGCTAAGAGGGCATAACTCAGACCAAAGTGCTTGGCATATATGTGGCACGATGGGTGATAATAATAGTACTGCATTTTGTAGTACTTCTTGCCGAACTTGGCGACTAACGATGTCTACAGTTTCTATTTTTGCCAATGCATTCATCAATTCCATTACGGAGGAGATTGCTGTATTAAAACTGTGGCGACGGCCGAAATCATCAGCCACTTTATCGATAGTTAAGTGAAGTTGCAAACGCATCGCTTTTAACTCAACACTCAATTCACCATTAGTGTAAGCTGCAATGCTACCTAGTGTAATATGATCATAACAAGCTTTCCATACGCGACGAAGAAAACGATTTGCCCCTTCAACGCCACTGTCAGCCCACTCTAGACTTTGCTCAGGTGGTGCAGCGAACATCATAAATAAACGTGCAGTATCAGCACCATAAGTATCAATTAGTGACTGAGGATCAACAGTGTTGCCTTTAGATTTACTCATTTTAGAGCCATCTTTAAGCACCATGCCTTGGGTGAGGAGGTTAGTAAATGGTTCGTCGTTTTTAATTAAACCTACGTCGCGCATTAGTTTGTTGAAGAAACGTGCATAGAGCAAATGTAGAATTGCATGCTCTATACCACCTACGTATTGATCAACTGGAAGCCAGTAATTGGCGCGTTCGTCAACCATACTTTTTTTGCTGTCAAAGCTAGCGTAGCGCGCAAAATACCAAGACGACTCAAAAAAGGTATCCAATGTATCGGTTTCACGTGTAGCCTCAGCACCGCAAGTAGGGCAGATGGTTTCGTAAAAATTGGGATCCTTTTTAATCGGTGAACCTACTCCATCCATTACTACATCCACTGGCAACACTACAGGTAATTGCTCCTCTGGAACGGTAACTTCACCACACTTTACACAATGAATAATTGGAATTGGACAACCCCAATAGCGCTGGCGTGAAACACCCCAGTCACGAAGGCGGTATTGGGTTCGTTTTTTGCCAAGATTTAGGGCGCTTAGACTTGAAGAAATAGCATCTACAGCTAAGTCGAAATTTAAGCCATTAAATTTCCCAGAGTTAAATAAAGTCCCATATTCAGTCATTGGCAATACGTCGTTATCGCTAACCGCAATCACCGCTTTAATTGGTAGGCTGTATTTATTTGCAAATTCAAAGTCACGCTCATCATGCGCTGGCACTGCCATGACAGCACCTTCTCCATAGCTAGCAAGTACATAGTTGGCGACCCATATCGGTAGTTGGTCTCCATTAAGTGGGTGGGTGACGAATAAGCCAGTCGCCATGCCTTTTTTCTCGGCGGTTGCAACGTCTGCTTCTGCCACGCTACCTCGTTTACATTCAGCGATAAAGTTTGCCAGCATTGGATTTTTTTGTGCTGCCAATGTCGCCAATGCATGCTCAGCAGCAACGGCAACATATGTTGCGCCCATCAACGTATCTGGACGGGTGGTATAAACTTTTAAAGTAGCATTTTGGTCAACTAATGGGAACTCTATTTCACAGCCATAGCTCTTTCCTATCCAGTTACGCTGCATGGTTTTTACTTGATCTGGCCAGCCATCTAAGGTATCAAGGTCGTTCAGTAGTTCTTCTGCATAAGCAGTAATTTTCATAAAATACTGGGGAATATCACGTTTTTCTACTAGAGCACCACTACGCCATCCACGACCATCAATAACTTGTTCGTTGGCTAGAACAGTTCCGTCAACTGGATCCCAATTGACGCTAGAGGTTTTCTTGTAAATCAGACCTTTTTTGTATAGTTCTGTAAATAGCCATTGCTCCCATTTGTAGTATTCTGGTTTGCAGGTGGCAATTTCTCTATTCCAGTCAACACCCAAACCTAATTGCTTCAGTTGAGATTTCATGTGCTCTATATTTTCATAGGTCCATTTTGCAGGCGCTGTTTCATTCTTAATGGCAGCATTTTCAGCAGGCAAGCCAAACGCATCCCAACCCATAGGTTGAAGAACGTTATAGCCCTTCATTTTGTGAAAACGGCTTAAAACGTCTCCTATGGTGTAGTTCCTTACATGGCCCATATGTAGGCGCCCAGAAGGATAAGGAAACATAGATAAGCAATAGTATTTAGGTTTATCTGAGGCTTCAAATGCAGCAAATGTTTGTTGTTTTTCCCAGTAGGCTTGGGCGGCTTTCTCTATGTCTTTGAAGGGGTACTGCTGCTGCATGGCTAGGCATTCTTTAATATAAGTTTAATAATAAAATTATACCTTGAAGCGCCTGATTTTGCTGGATTTAGTCGATGTTATTAATATGGCTTAATATTAGTCGGCGTTCGAATTTTTGCGATAAATCCCGCAAAATCTCAGCGATTTGCGGGATAGATATAATGTTGGTGCTTATGAAAGAGCTGTAAAGATATGATCGCGAATTGCAGTCATATCACCTAAGCCATGAACAAATACGTGTTTAGGGGCACCCACCAAACCGCTATTAGCCCAGTCAACATAATACTTGACCAATGGTTTAGTCTGTTTGTGATAAACGTCAAGTCTAGTTTTCACAGTTTCTGCAGCATCGTCTGGGCGTTGCACTAAGTCTTCACCAGTTACATCATCTTTGCCAGCAACTTTTGGTGGATTAAACTTAACATGATAAGTACGACCGGAAGTTGGGTGTGAGCGACGGCCACTCATTCGCTCAATAATCGCTTCATCTGGCACATCAATTTCAACCACATAGTCAATACCAACACCAGCATCTTTCATTGCTTCAGCTTGTGGAATGGTACGTGGAAATCCGTCAAATAAAAATCCATTGGCACAGTCTGACTCTTTAATGCGCTCACTGACTAATCCAATAATGACGGCATCAGGCACTAAGCCACCGCTGTCCATAAATGCTTTGGCTTCTAAACCAAGAGGTGTGCCAGCTTTAACTGCTGCGCGCAACATATCTCCAGTAGATATTTGCGGAATGTTGAATTTTTCGCGTAAATATGTGGCTTGAGTGCCTTTACCGGCACCAGGGGCGCCTAAAAGTATGATTCGCATAGTAAGACCTTGAAGTTTAAATAATGATAAAAATTAACGCTAATTATAACAGTTGAATAATTAGCGTGAGGAGCGGCTTAAGTAATTGCTGATTCGCACAAAGTCTTCCACAGTTAAATTCTCGGCCCGTAATTGAGAGCTAATATTAAGTGCAGTAAATCCTTCGTCGTCAAGTAAGCCTTTAAGCGTGTTTCGCAACGTTTTACGACGCTGAGCAAAGCCGGCAAGGACTACTTTGGCAAACATGGTTTCATCGCTTGCAATAAAAGGTAATGTCGCATGTGGCACACAACGCACAAAAGCGGACTCAACTTTAGGTGCTGGTTCAAAAGCTTCTGGAGGAACGGTAATCAAATAATCCATCTTTAGTTTGTATTGCAACATCACGCTTAAGCGGCCGTAGGCAGGCGTTGATGGTTTGGCTACCATACGTTCCACAACTTCTTTTTGTAACATAAAGTGCATGTCGCTAATGCTGTCGATGGCATCAAGAAGATGAAACAAAATTGGCGTTGAAATATTGTAGGGTAAGTTCCCAGTGACACGAAGATTGTCACCCAAACTGGTGAATCTGAATTTTAGAGCGTCGGCGTTGTGTATGCTGATTGGTTGGTTAACATACGTTTTTTCCATCCAAGCAATAATGTCTCTATCTACTTCTACCACATGCAGTAAGTTCAAGCGCTGGATTAATGGCTTAGTCAATGCACCTAAACCAGGTCCGATTTCCACCAATAAATCCTCAGCCTTAGGTGCAATAGCATTAACTAAACTTGAAATAACACTTTGATCAGTTAGAAAGTTTTGTCCGAAGCGTTTTTTTGCGATGTGTTTCATATCTGTATGATTAGAATTTATTTTTATTTAGCTCTACAGCCAATTTAATAGCCGCTAACATGCTACCAATCTCGATAAGATCGCTTCCAGCTAAATTCAGGGCAGTACCATGATCAACCGATGTTCGAATAATCGGCAAGCCTAAGGTGATATTTACGCCGGTACCAAAACTTGCATATTTAAGTACAGGTAATCCTTGGTCATGGTACATAGCGAGCACGGCATCGGCTTCGCTCAAATGATGCTTGGCAAATAAAGTGTCGGCTGGAAGTGCCCCTGTAAGTTGAAAGCCTTCAGCACGAAGCTTTTCTAACACTGGGTTAATAATATCAATTTCTTCTCGACCCAAATATCCATCCTCACCTGCGTGAGGATTAAGCCCTGCAACCAAAATTCGTGGATTGGCTATGCCAAATTTAGTTATTAGATCATGGCGCAAAATGCGCAGGGTAGTTTCTAAACCATCATGCGTAATTGCATGCGGTACGTCCTTAAGCGCCAAATGCGTGGTAGCAAGCGCAACGCGCATATCACCACCAACTAGCATCATGACTACTTGATTAGTATTAGTAAGATTGGCTAAGAATTCGGTATGACCGGTAAAGGGAATGCCTGCGTTGTTAATAATACCTTTATGCACTGGGGCGGTGACCATGGCATCAAAGACATGGTTGATGCACCCTATGGCAGCTGTTGATAGGGTGTCTAATACATATTGACTGTTGCTAGCATTAAGTTGCCCTGCAACTACAGGTTCACTTGTAGGTTGGTGGTAAACGATAAGCGACCCATTCCCTAAATGTGGATGCTTAGCAGTGTCTGAATACGGAATAATCTTGAGTGTTAAGTTTAGCTTGGATGCACGTTTTTGTAACATGATAGCATCAGCAATCACAATAATATTGGCGTTTAAAGCATGCTGTGAGAGCATGATGCATAGGTCTGGACCTATACCTGCCGGCTCTCCTGCAGTGACGGCAATTGTAGGCAACATCATTAGCTTAGGCCGTTTTTAAAACTTGTCTTCGAGTCGCAGTTCAACAAAGGCGCGATCGCGTAGCTCACGTATCCAGTCTTGGTATGCTTCATCCGATTTCCTAGTTCGTATCTCTTGACGCGCTTTTAAACGTGCGGCCTCTTTACTCATGTCCTGTTTACGTCTTTCTATCACCTGGATGATATGCCAGCCAAAAGGCGTACGCACTGCTGAGCTAATTTGACCATCTTTTAGTTCGTTCATTGCTTTTTCAAATAGTGGCAGAGTATCGCCTGGATTGACCCAACCTAAATCGCCTCCGTTAGATGCAGATCCATCTTCAGAAAACTGACGTGCCAACACTTCAAATTTTTCGCCATTTTCTAAACGCTCTTTAAGGCTATCTATTTTGACTTTAGCTTCTTTCTCTGACATCACTTCCGACAACTTTATAAGAATGTGGCGTGCATGAGTTTGTTCAATCACCAAAGGGGAGCTACCACCGCGTTTATTGATGAGTTTTAATATATGGAAGCCATTTGGACTGCGTAAAATCTCTGAAATGCCGCCGACTTGCATAGTTTTTAAGGCTCCTAAGAATAAGGCTGGCATTTGTGTGCTAGATTTCCAACCTAAAGTTCCCCCTTCTAGAGCATTGGGTGCATCAGAAAAGCTTGCGGATACTTTGGAAAAGCTTGTACCTGCCTGAAGCGCCTTGACTGCTTCATCCATCTTTGCTTTGGCTTTCTGTATATCTGCAGTCGCACCTTCTTCTGGCGTACGAATTAAAATATGCGCTATCTCAAATTCATCTTGATTTTCATTGCTGGCAGCTTGAGAAGTTAATAAATTGTCAATTTCAGATTCGGTGACATTTATGCGGCTATCGACTTCACGTTCACGAAGTCGTGCAATGGTTATTTCATTGCGGATATCACTTCTAAACTTTGTCATACTAATGCCATCTTTAGCTAAAGTATCTTTAAAGTCGCTAAGAGATAGCTGGTTCTGTTCAGCAATGCGTTCTATGGTTTTATCTAATTGTGCATCATCTATTTTAAGACCTGATTGCGCTGCAAATTGTAATTGCAAAGTGTCGGAAATTAATCGTTCTAATATTTGCTTACGTAAGATATCTTCCGGTGGCAACTCAGCTCCCTGTTTTTGCAGTTGTTCAGTGACAGTATGGATGCGACTTTCTAGTTCTTGCTCGGTTACGACGGTTTGATCAACGATGGCCACAATGCGGTCAATTTTAACAATTTCAGCAGCTTGCACATTGCTATGCATTCCAGCCATTGCTATCATTACTAGTATTAGGAGTGGAATAAGTTTGTGCAAAATAGATACTCGTAAAAATTATTGAAAGGTTTCAGGTATTTGGCTTGTATTTATATAGCCGGGTACACTGCGTTTAATCACACCTAGGGGGTCAGTTCCAATGGAGGCTAAGCCTCCAAGCTCAAGTTGAAAAAACAAAGCATTATTAATAGCTCCAGTTGAGGCACCTGGTATTGTTGTGATGGTCGTTATGCGTTGCATTACAGCGCGAAACTTCCAGCAACCTGCATTATATTCTACTCCAGCTAAGGACTCGATCATTTGTTTGGTTTGTAATGAATAGTTGATTCGACCTACAGCAAACCAACCCGGTTTTAACGGCCACTGGCCAGAAATGTTAAATTGATTTACGTTGGCAGCCTGAATAGCAGCAGCGTTGGCTGCTAAAATTGCTGGAGTATTAACCAAAGATCCAAAGTATAAAGTAGTTGCTGCGTCATTTCTGTTTGTATAACTTAGATTCAATACTTTGCCAGGTTCTGGGGTGTAGCGACCAGTGATAGTCGAGCGTACGGTGCCAGAATCGACCGTGTTATAGAGCCAATAGGCATCTACTTTCCAGTGATTTTGTAAGTTGGCACTTAGGCCAGTCAAAATGTCTGAGCTGTTACTTTGGCGCAAAAGAACCCCTGGTAAAGTTACTTTTTGATCAGCAAAATAGTAGCGCTGACCAATCGAAGCAGACAACCTCTGAATACCTGTATCATTATCAATAAAGCGAGTGGTAATTCCAGTACTGATTTGATTAGCATTATTGACGCGGTCACCACCAGAGAACTGATTTTCAGCATATAAGGAACTAAAGTTTAAATCGATTAACCCAGTATCAAAAACTGGATTCTTAGACTGATCCACATTAGGAATATAGACATAGAACAGCCTTGGCTCCAATGTTTGAGAGTAAGCTCGACTAGCCAGTTGAAAATCACGATCGAAGTATAATCCACCATCTAGACTCAAAGAGGGAATTACCTGCTGTTCTGATCCATATAGACTGGGATTAGGATTATTATTGAGAGCATAACTAGAAAAGTGTGCGCCGACTTTAGGAGTGAGGTAGCCGTAAGGTCGATTAAAAGTTTCACTCACAGTTGGGAAGGCCGTAAATCTTGTCCCCGTTGGCAAAGCGGAAGCGTTAGGGTTACTATTGTCGGTATTAAATACAACAAGTTGTGTCACTAAATTGGTTTTAATGTCGCCATAGTACTTGGTGCCAGTGAGGGTTAGTTGGGGTAAGCGCTCGTATGGGTAAGATACGCCATCAAGCGTTTGAAATTTTTGCACAAGGCCATTGAAGTGCCAAGTGCTGTCATCATAATTAACATTAAACTGTTGCGGGAGTATGACGCGGCTGGTGGTAAGAATATGCGTTGATAGTTCAGAAAAGTATAGATTGTCTGATACTTTTTCATAACTAAAGCCAGCTGACCATCCATTGTTAAATTTCTCTTGGTGCTTAAGGCCAACATAATAGCGGCTTTTGCCACTTTCTAGATCGCTAGGTAGGTATTCCAATGTGTCCATACCGGAAAAATTTTCTTCCAAATATCTAAACTGACCTTGCAATTGTACGCCACGCTTAGTTAAATCTCGGGCAGAAAAAGTTGCATCCATATTGGGGGCTATATTCCAATAGAAGGGTACCGTAAATTCAAAGCCTCCGAGTGAGGTGTTGCCATAGCTTGGTGTTAAAAATCCAGTTGATCGCTGCCCTCCATAAGTGAAGCCCATCCATGGTGAGTAAAGGATAGGCACTCCTTTAAATTCTACAGTAGCATTTTTAGATACGCCTGATTGACTGTAGCTATCGAGCTTCATTTCTTTAGCATTCATATACCAATCATCAATACCAGTCCCACAGGTCGTATAACGGGCATCTAACAAACGTTTTTTATCAGGGCCTTCGAAAAACAGGATGCTTGCATCTCCTCTTGATGTTGGAGGAATTGCTTCGGTCTCAAGCAGGTTCGATACTGAATTGACGGTTTGCGATGGGTTATCATCTCCAGCGATGGAACCCTCTCGAGTTTCTGCCATTTGCTTAGGTTTAGCCGTCACTTGTGAAGAGCTAATTGTCTTAGGAGTGCCACCAGGTGTTGTCTTGACTAGTTTCCTAGTGGTTTGGAAAGTGGCATCCCTCATGTCGCCAACATATTCTGATAAGCGCAAATGAAGCTCAGGCCCACTTAAAATATCGGTACCAAAATTTATATGCACATTTCCGACAGCATGCAATTCATCATTTTGGACGTTGTATTCAATCTCATCGCCAACAATATCTTTATCACCTTTGTGGAGTGATGCATTGCCAATAGAGCGCATTTGCTTATCCAAGTAAATCTCAAACTTATCACCCTCAATAACGATAGAGTCTTTTGATATCTCCGAAAAAGGCACGTCTGTACCTTCGGAGTAAGCACATAAGCTACATAATAAGAAGATTGCGCTAAATCCTGCAGAGACAATACTTTTTAACATGCGTTAATCACTTAATTTTCTCTAGAATGATGGGAGATGACGGGTAAGAAGTTGGATGCACGTTTATATAGGCTGACGATTTTATTTTATCAGTGATAAAATCTCATAAATAGACGTTTTTAGCAATCAATAAATTAGCAATACCCACTTTCAGTAAGTTTTTTAATTAATACTAGGCACTTGCCTAAACATAATATTTGGATAAGTGTTCGTGGACAATAGACAAGAGCAACTCAAAGTTTGGTTAAATACTGTATTAAAGCAGGTGGATTTTAGGCTAACACCTGCATCAGCCGATGCTAGCTTTAGGCGTTACTTCAGAGTCCATTTGTCAGGCAGCACTTTCATCGCTATGGATGATCCACCCGATCAAGAAAGTTGCTTGCCTTTTGTTCAAGTAGGGAAGCTGTTAAGAGAGGGGGCATTAAATGCACCCGAAGTGTTGGGGCAAGATTTAGTGCAGGGATTTTTGTTGTTAAGTGACCTTGGGGATGACACCTATTTATCTAAGCTGAACGCTGAAAATGCATCAATGCTTTATAAAGATGCTACCGATGCTTTAATTAAAATGCAAAGTATCCCCATCACTGATGCTTTACCAAGCTATGATGAAGCTATGCTCAGTCGAGAGATGCAACTTTTCACTGATTGGTACATAACGAAGCATTTAAAGGTCACCTTAACGCCAGATCAACAAACGGTTTTAAAGAATACTTTTGCGCTATTAAACAAGAATATTTTGGCACAAGGTCGGGTGTTTGTTCACCGTGATTACCATTCTCGCAATTTAATGCTAACCTCGCAAAAAAATCCCGGCATTTTAGATTTTCAGGATGCTGTTTATGGGGCTATTAGCTACGATTTGGTTTCCTTGCTAAAAGATGCCTATATTGGCTGGGATGAAGAGCAGGTGATTGATTGGGCAGTGAGATATTGGCAGCCAGCTAAAAAATCCGGCTTGCCAATACCCGATGATTTCTCTGAATTTTATCGCGACTTTGAGTGGATGGGTGCCCAACGGCATATTAAGGTGTTGGGCATTTTTGCACGATTGAGCTACAGAGACAGTAAGCATAGTTACCTGAGTAATATGCCATTAGTTATGGGTTACTTACGCAAGGTATGTGAGCGTTATGTTGAATTAAGACCAATGTTAAGATTGCTAAATCAGTTAGAGCAGTCGCAACCGCAAGTGGGATACACTTTTTAGTGCGAGCCATCATATTAGCTGCAGGAAGGGGTGAGCGCATGCGACCACTGACCGATCATATCCCTAAGCCTTTATTAGTTGTGGGCGGTAAGTCTTTAATTGTTTGGCACTTAGAACGATTAGCAGCCGCTGGATTTTCTGAAGTAGTTATTAATCACGCGCATTTAGGTGGCCTAATTGAGGCGGCTTTGGGTGATGGTAGTCGGTGGGGATTGTCTATTCAATATAGTCCAGAGGAAGTTGCACTGGAAACGGCAGGTGGTATTGTTCAGGCGTTACCGCTGTTGGGAGATAGCCCTTTTGTTGTAGTCAACGGCGACATCTACTTAGAGTTCGATTTTTCTAGCCTAGCGCATGCTTTGCATCATCCCAACTTAGCACATTTAATTATGGTCAATAATCCAGCTCAACATGCTGAAGGTGATTTCTTCTTCAACGAGGGTCAGTTACTCCCCACGGGTGCACGTAAATTAACTTTTTCTGGTGTGGGCGTTTATCACCCCAAGTTATTCAAAGATATTTTGCTTGGTCAGGCGGCTAAACTTGCTCCCATTTTGCGTGCTGTCATCGATCGGCATTTAGTGAGCGCGGAGTACTATGCTGGAAAGTGGCATGATGTAGGCACCCCCGAACGTTTAGCTGATTTAGATCAACAGCTTTCAGCTGCAGGTTACTTGTGTTAAATGTCACTGTAGTTAGATTGAACCTTATCGACATTTGAGCGCCATAAATAAATAATAATAAATTTAATATTCGTTTAAAAAACACTAGAGAACGCATGAACTTAGATGTAGAAGAATTCAAGGCAAGAAGACAAAAGCTGATGACGCTAATGGGCCATGGTATTGCTATTATCCCCACAGCTAATGAAGTCATTCGCAATCGCGACAGCCATTATCCATTCCGTTTTGATAGTTACTTTTACTACCTTACAGGTTTTAAAGAGCCTGAGTCGTTGTTGGTATTATTGGCAGGTGATGCGACCAAAGGGGAGCCTGCACAAACCATCTTATTTTGTCGTGATAAAGAGGTTGAACGAGAGATTTGGGAAGGTTTTAGATTTGGCCCTGATACGGCACGTGAGGCCTTTGGCTTTGATGCTGCTTATTCTATTAAAGAGCTGGATGCTGTGATACTAAAACTACTAGGGAATCAACCTAAGTTATTTTATAGTCTAGGTGAAAATTCGGTTTTAGATAATCGGGTTACTGGTTGGATGAATAGTTTGCGCGCTCAAGCACGAAATGGCGTGAGTGTTCCTGATGAGCTTGTTGATGTCCGTAAGCTGGTCGATGAGATGCGTTTGTATAAATCGCCGTTTGAACAAGACTTGATGCGAAAGTCAGCTCTAATTGCAACGGCTGCCCATAATCGCGCCATGAAATTTACCCAACCTAATATGATGGAGTATGAGGTAGAGGCGGAGTTTTTGCATGAGTTCTATCGCAATGGGGCTCAGTCGCCAGCTTATACGAGTATCGTGGCGGGTGGTGCCAATGCATGTACGCTTCACTACAACGCAAATAATGCAAAACTCAATGCGGGGGAGTTATTGTTAATCGATGCAGGTTGTGAGCTTGATGGATATGCTTCTGACATTACAAGGAGCTTTCCCGTCAATGGTAGATTTAGTGGTGCTCAGAAAGAGATTTATGAGTTGGTGTTAGCAGCGCAAACTGCTGCTATTGCTAAAGTAAATACTAAAAGTCATTGGAATGAGCCGCATGAGGCTGCATTGGATGTGTTAATTCAAGGCTTTATAGATTTTAAGCTATGTAAAGGCAGTCATGGAGCAGTATTGGAGTCTGGTGCTTATCGACAGTTCTATATGCATAGAACCGGCCATTGGTTAGGATTAGATGTACATGATGCAGGTGAGTATAAAGATAAGCGAGGTAACTGGCGTAGATTGGAACCAGGAATGGCGCTGACAGTTGAGCCTGGTTGCTATATAAGACCAGCTGATCATGTGCCGAAAGCATTTTGGAATATCGGTATACGTATTGAAGATGATGTATTAGTTAAAATAGATGGTTGCGAGGTGTTAACGTCTGCCGCAGTAAAAACAGTAGCCGCTATCGAAGATTTAATGAAAAGCTAAGTGAGTAAGTCTATTATCATCATTGGGGGCGGTCCAGTAGGAGCAACTTTAGCATTATTAGTTGCCAAGCAAGGCGTAACCGTTACGGTGCTTGAAGCACGTAGGCAAGATGCTGCTCACGCTGAGAGTAGAGCTCTGGCTTTGTCTTTCGGAAGTAGGCGTATTTTAGAGAAGCTTGGTGTGTGGGATGCATTAAGCCCCTATGCTACTGCGATTAATAGAATACATGTCTCCCAAAAAGGCAGTATTGGCCGCACCTGTTTAGATGCCTCCGACTATAATCAATCTGCCCTAGGCTATGTAGTTTCCTACGGAGCTTTAAGCGCAGTGTTAGATCATGCCATAGCGGGACTTGACTCCACAATTAACTTCATATTCGAAGCAAACGCCACTGATATTGAACACAAACTTAGTCAAGCAACGGTTGCTTACACCTGTGCTGGTGCAACACATCACTTAGATAGCGCTTTGGTGGTGCTTGCTGATGGCGGACGAAGCTTGGAACAGTTGGCAGGATTAGATCGTGAAACTAAAGAATATGGTCATGATGCGTTGGTGACTAAAGTACGTGCTGAATTACCTCATCACAATGTTGCATATGAACGATTTACTTCAAATGGTCCGATTGCTTTATTGCCTAATGGAGATGAGTTTGATTTTTCATTAGTATGGACCGGCGAGAAATCATTTATTGAGCCATTACTCAGTTTAAGTGATACGGAATTCTTGGCTCAATTTCATCACCAATTCGGTGATCGTGTCGGTGCATTTTTAAGTGTAGAAAAGCGCATGAGTTTTCCACTAAAAATGGCGAAGTTATCTGCTTCAGCGACTCAAACAGATCACTTAGTGGTGATTGGAAATGCAGCGCAAACTATGCACCCAGTCGCTGGTCAGGGTTTCAATGTTGGATTGCGAGATGCTGAGTCTTTGGCGCAGCATATTGCTCTAAGCACTCTTTCTGATTTGGGATCTGCAAAAATGCTGTCAAGTTACAAAGTGAGTCGCAAAGCTGATACTAGAGGGGGTTTGTTATTTACAGATTTTTTAGTAAATCTATTCTCTAATGACTTAGTAGGGGTGTCTGCTTTAAGAGGTGTCGCTATAGGTGCGTTTGATGTTGTGTTGCCTGTAAAAAGATTTTTGGTTGATAAAATGAGTTTTGGAAAATGATACGTTTGCAACCAGATATTGCTATTGTTGGAGCTGGATTAGTTGGCTCTGCCGCCGCCATTGCCTTGCATCAGGAGGGTTTCTCTGTATTATTGATTGATAACCTCCAACGTAAACAACCTAAGCCTTTGATTCAGGCATGGGATAAACGAGTTTATGCGATCAGTCCAAAGAATGTGGCATGGTTAGAGCATTTGGGGGTTTGGTCGCGACTGGACATTACGCGAATTGGTGTTATGCAGTCTATGGAAATTCATGGCGATAGCTTTGCTCCGCCATTACTTTTGAGGGCTGAAGAAGTACGTGCGGATTGCTTAGGCTTTATTGTAGAGGCGCAAGCGTTGATGGAAGCGATGATGGAGCAAATTGCTAGCTTAGATATCCCCACTTTGTTTGATTCTACTTGTACCATGCTCGATAATAAGGCAAATCAAGTCAGTTTAACTGTCAGTAGAGAATCCTCAGAAACTACACTAATAGACAGCAATTTACTTCTAGCCGCTGATGGCGGGCAATCATGGGTTCGGCAAGAGTTAAACATAAACGCCCAGCAACTCTCATATCAGCAAGTGGCTTTGGTTGCGAATTTTACTGTGGAACAATCTCATGAAAACATTGCTAGGCAATGGTTTTCACATGATGCTGATGGCGACGTAGCTATAATGGCTTGGTTGCCATTGAATGACCATATCATTTCTATTGTGTGGTCAGTATCTGACAAATTTGGCGCTAAACTGTTGTCGTTGAGCGATGATGCCTTTACGCAGTATGTTGCGGATGCCGGTGGTCGATGTCTAGGCGAGCTTCAATTGCTCGCTAAACCTTCATCATTCCCACTAAGCCAACAAAAAGCGGAATCACTTTTTCAGGATTGTGTTTTATTGGTAGGAGATGCGGCACATAAAATTCATCCTATGGCAGGTCAGGGAGTTAATCTTGGTTTTAGAGATGTGTTGGATTTAGTGAAAGTGCTGGCAAACAAAAATCAATATCAACGTTTGCATGACCCAAATCTTCTAAGGAAATATACAAGACTGAGAAAAGTGGATATGGCCCAGATGCTATTGTTGACAGAAGGCCTTTATCGTTTATTCTCTCATTCCCATCCAGCAATTAAGAAGGTAAGGAACTGGGGTTTATGGGTTGCTAATCAGGCAGTTATTAAAAAAATACTAGTGGCGCAAGCAATTGCACGTTAAGCTTCCAAAAAATTTATTATTTAATTTCAATAGAAGGAATTCGCATGTTTAAACAATTAGTCTGCATGGCCTTGTGTGCTGCATTTACAACGCTTGCCATCGCTGACGAAGCCAGTGTCAAAAAAATAGTAGAAGCGGTTTATCCAAAATTTAAGGTAGATAGCGTTACTAAAACCAATTATGGTGGTTTGTATGAAGTGTTTATGGGTGGACAAATTGTTTATACCGATGAAAAAGTGAGCTTTTTAATTGCAGAAGGTCGTTTAGTCGATACAAAAACTAAAAAAGATATTACTAGTGATCGAATGGAAGATTTGACAAAAATAGACTTTTCCAGCTTACCATTGGAGCAGGCTATTAAAGTGGTGAAGGGAAACGGCAGTCGTAAACTTGTGGTGTTTTCAGATGTAGATTGTCCATATTGTAAGCGCCTAGAGCAAAATGAGCTCAGCAATATTACCGATGTGACTGTATACACCTTCCTGTATCCGATTGCACAATTACACCCAGATGCGGCAGCTAAATCAAAGTCTATTTGGTGCGCTACTAACCGTTCTAAAGCCTGGGAAGATTGGATTTTCCATAGTCAGTTGCCTAAAACCACTCCTAGCTGTGATGTGCCCTTAGAAAAGGTCGGTGAATTAGCAAGAAGTCTTGGCGTAACTAGCACGCCTACTTTAATTTTCTCAGATGGCAAGCGCATGTTAGGGGCACAACCTTATAAAGAAATTGAGCGGGCGTTAGCTGTAGCAAGCAAGAAATAGGGCAATCTAATGCCAGCGATTGGTTTTTCTAGCCATAAATCATTGAGTATAGAGCTTATGAAGCGAAATTTTTAGCTCAAGTGCGTTGTTTTTTATAGGATCTTTGAAATAATAGGGCTTACTCGTAATACTTGACATTTTGGCTTAACCAAATTATAAAGTGCTTTAGGTGTTTGGATTCGAGTTTTTGCACTCAACTTTAAATGATCGGCTGCAATGTATTTTCTTGAGACAAACTTTTTGGGCGCCCCCTTAAGTCTTAGGTAAGGATGTATAAAATGGCAACAGGTACCGTAAAGTGGTTTAATGATTCTAAAGGCTTCGGCTTTATTACTCCAGATGATGGTGGTGACGATTTATTCGCCCACTTTTCTGCGATTGTAGATGCTGGTTACAAAAGTCTTAAAGAAGGCGAACGTGTAAGCTTTGAAGTGACCGATGGTCCAAAAGGCAAGCAAGCATCAAACATTCAAAAGGCTTAAATTCTTAGGTTAGGCCAGTTTAGCGCTGCCCACCTAATTTGTCTTCAGTAAAATAGTTTGAGATAACGGCTCGTATTCATTACGAGCCGATTTTTTTACATATTAGCAATAATCTCATCCCCAAATTGCGATGTCCCTACTTCTACGGCATCTGTCATTTGGCTTGAGAAGTCACTAGTTACTTTCTTGGCGATAATCGCATTGGCCACACCCTTGATTAACAAGTCTGCAGCCTCTACCCAGCCTAGGTGACGCAACATCATTTCGGCTGACAATATAATTGAGCTTGGGTTGGCAATGTCTTTGCCAGCAATTTTAGGCGCTGTCCCATGAGTGGCTTCAAACATGGCAATGGTGTCACTTAGGTTAGCTCCAGGTGCAATGCCAATGCCGCCTACTTGAGCGGCTAGCGCATCACTCATGTAATCACCATTTAAATTAAGAGTTGCCACTACATCGTAATCTTGAGGGTGCAATAAAATTTCTTGCAGAAAAGCATCAGCAATACAGTCTTTAATGACCAAGCCATTCGGTAATGTGCACCAAGGTCCACCATCAATTTCAACTGCACCAAACTCTTGTTTGGCAACTTCATAGCCCCAGTCTCTAAACCCACCTTCGGTAAATTTCATAATATTACCTTTGTGAGCAATAGTCACAGATTTACGGTTATTATCGATTGCATATTGTATGGCTTTACGCACCAAGCGTTGGCTTCCTTCTCTTGATACTGGTTTGATACCAATTGCTGAAGACTCAGGGAAGCGAATTTTTTTACGCATACCCATGTCACTTAAAAAGTTGATTACCTTTTCTACTTCATCCGAACCCGCAGCCCATTCAATACCAGTATAAATATCTTCAGTATTTTCTCTGAATATCACCATGTTAGTATTTTCTGGGTGCTTAAGTGGACTAGGTACTCCAGTAAAATACTGAACTGGGCGCAAACAAACATATAAATCTAACTCTTGACGCAAGCTTACGTTTAGTGAGCGTATGCCACCACCGACTGGTGTTGTTAGTGGGCCTTTAATTGAAACTACATAGTCCCGAACTGCCTGCATAGTTTCGGTAGGTAACCAAATGTCCTTACCTTCTTTATCCTGACCGTAGACGTTTAGCGCTTTTTCCCCCGCATAAACTTCCATCCATGAGATTTTACGTTCTCCACCATAGGCTTTATTTACTGCTGCGTTGACCACCTTGATCATAGGTGGCGTAATATCAGCACCTATGCCATCACCTTCAATAAATGGGATAATCGGTTCGTTCGGTACATTAAGTGTGCCGTCTGCATTAACGGTAATTTTCTGCCCCGTAGAAGGCACGATAATTTTAGAAGTCATTCAAATTTCCTAATATGATAATTTTATTTAATAAACCTTTTAACGTCGTGTGCCAATTTAGCCCACATGAATCATCGGCTTCGGGAATTAAGCACGCCACGTTAAAAGACTTTATATCAATACCTAATGTTTATGCCGCTGGACGTTTGGATACGGATAGTGAAGGTTTGCTTATTTTAACCGATGATGGGGCATTGCAACATCGTTTAAGTCATCCTAACCATAAAGAATCTAAAACTTATTGGGCGCAAGTTGAGGGATCCCCAAATGAGGTTGATTTAGAGCCATTAAGGAAAGGAGTTGATTTAGGTGATTTTTTCACACAACCAGCCAGCGTTAAACTTATGGCTGAGCCAGCAAATTTATGGCCACGTGATCCACCGATTCGCGAACGCAAAACTATTCCTACCTGTTGGCTAGAAATTAAAATAGCGGAAGGAAAGAATCGTCAGGTTAGGCGCATGACAGCCAAAATAGGTTACCCAACGCTAAGATTGATTCGCTATGCCATTGGTGGCTACAGTATCTCAGGTATTGAGCCGGGTACTTGGGTTAAAGTTTAATTTTGAAATATTAAAGAAAATTATTAAATATGAAACCAGTTCTTATTTTTAGGCACGCAGCTACTGAAGGCCCCGGATATTTCACTCATTTCTTAGATGAGCATCATATTGCGTGGCAACTAATTAAGATTGACGAAGGTGACCCTTTGCCTAGCGCATTGCAAGATTTTAGTGGCGTAGTCTTGATGGGTGGCCCGATGAGCGTCAATGATGATTTGCCTTGGATAGCACCATTATTGCAGATAATACGAGAGGCCGACCTATTTGGAATTCCTTTACTTGGCCATTGTTTAGGAGCTCAGCTTATCAGCAAAGCTTTTGATGCGACAGTAACTGTAAATGCGGTGAAAGAAATTGGCTGGAGCCAAGTGCAAGTCAGTCAGAATGAGGTAGCAAGGTCCTGGTTTGGTGAGCTGGAAGTTTTTAATAGCTTTCACTGGCATGGGGAAACTTTCGATCTGCCTTTAGGAGCAGTCCATATATTAGCCAGCCCTAACTGTCATAATCAGGCCTATGCAATAGGAAAGCATTTGGCTTTGCAGTGCCATATAGAAATGACTGTGCCGATGGTCCTTAGCTGGTGTGAAAATGGCGTAGCAGAGTTGGCGCAAGCGGCCGCAAGCAATGCTCCTTTTTATGCTGGAGTGCAGCAAGCTGATGACATCCTTGAGAATTTGCCATTACATTGCTTTTTCCTCAACAAAGTTGCGCGCCAAGTCTACACACGTTGGATTGAAGGCTTACAGGATTAATCGCAGTTCTGTAGCTTGAGGGTATGTTAAAATTCTTTAACTTTTTTTTGAGATAGACATCATGTCTGGCAATACACTAGGTACACTTTTCACCTTTACATCTTTTGGCGAGTCTCATGGTGCTGCCATTGGCGGCATAGTGGATGGCTGTCCTCCCGGCTTGTCTTTATGTGCAGAGGATTTGCAAATTGATTTAGATCGCCGCAAACCAGGTACTTCCCGCCATGTGACGCAGCGCCAAGAGGGCGATGTTGTAGAGATTCTGTCGGGCATATTTGAAGGAAAAACCACAGGTGCACCTATTGGACTACTGATTCGCAATACAGATCAACGTAGTCAAGATTATAGTAAGATTATGGATACTTTTAGGCCTGGCCATGCTGACTATACCTATAGTCAAAAGTATGGTGTTCGGGATTACCGTGGAGGTGGACGTTCTAGCGCACGTGAAACTGCTGCCCGTGTTGCGGCAGGTGCTATTGCTAAAAAGTGGCTTATGGAACGCTACGGAGTAAAGGTGCGTGGTTATATGAGTCAGTTGGGCGAGATTGAGATCCCTTTTGAGACTTGGGATGTAGTCAACGACAATCCATTTTTTGCGCCTAATAATAGCGTGTTACCCAAACTAGAGGCTTACTTAGATAGTGTGCGCGCTAAGCGTGACTCTGTTGGTGCGCGTATCACTGTAGTAGCTGAGGGTGTTCCCGTGGGTTGGGGTGAGCCGGTATTTGATAGACTGGATGCTGAAATTGCTTACGCTATGATGAGTATCAATGCAGTTAAGGGTGTTGAAATTGGTGCAGGTTTTGCTAGTGTGTTGCAGCGTGGTAGCGAGCATAGCGATGAGATGATGCCTCAAGGTTTCGTTACAAATAATGCTGGTGGGATACTTGGCGGAATTTCTACTGGTCAAGAAATCCGTGTCAATGTGGCACTAAAACCTACTTCTAGTATCCCGCAAGAAAGGCGCTCGATTGATAAAAATGGAACGGCCGTAACGATGCAAACTACTGGTAGGCATGATCCTTGCGTTGGTGTTCGCGCAACACCAATTGCTGAAGCAATGTTGGCTTTGGTATTAATGGATCACGCCTTACGTCATAGAGCGCAAAATGCTGATGTAGTCTGCGCTACACCAAAAATTACTTAACACTTCTCACTCTTGTTAATATGCATTTAAATTAGTGTCTTAATATACAAAAAAAATCGGCAATCGCCGATTTTTTATCAGGTAGCCTTAGCGTTCTTATGCATAGTAATCTTTATTGGCGACTTTCCAGGTTCTATTTTAGCTATTACTTCTTTGTAGGTGCTTTTGTTCCTTATTGGGGTTTGTATCTTCAGTCTGAACATTTCTCAGCTGGAGATATTGGGATCTTGATGTCCTTATTTCAAGTCAGTCGCATTTTTGCGCCTAATTTTTGGGGCTGGCTTGCAGACCATACTGGTAAGCGTGCGCAGTGGATTAGGCTAACTTCATTTTTAGGTTTGTGCGGGTTTATGGCGGTATTTTGGGCGCATAGTTTTTTTTGGCTATTTTTTGTAATGGCCGCCCTAAGCCTTTTTACTAGTTCCACATTACCATTAGCAGAATCACTGACTTTGGCGCATTTGGCCACTTCTAATGGTCATTACAGCAGAATTCGTATGTGGGGTTCTTTAGGCTTTATTGTAGCCTCTGTGATATTAGGATTTGTGATTGATGCCACGGGCATCAAAAGTTTATTGTTTTTTTTACTGTCTGTGCAGATGGTCTTGTTCTTGCTCTCATATACGCTACCTGACCCCAAACTTGCTGCCCATGAGCATGACCACTTTTCAATTTGGCAGGTGATTAAACAGCCTAATGTCATTGCTTTACTAGTGGGTTGTTCCCTAATGGTGACCGCACATGGCGTACTTTACAATTTTTATTCAATTTACTTAAGTGAGCACGGCTACAGTAAAGGGACTATCGGTTTATTGTGGGCGGTAGGAGTGGTGTGCGAAATAGGTATATTTATATTGATGCCTAGAATGATGGCCCACTATACTTTAAAAAGAATTTTAATGATTAGTTTAGCGCTGGCGGTACTTCGCTTTAGTTTAATTGGTCTCTCTATCGACCACTTATGGATATTAATCCTAGCACAAACCTTGCATGCTGCTACCTTTGGGAGCTTTCATGCTGCATCGGTAGAAGTGATTACGCAGTTCTTTAAAGGTAGACATCAGGCTAAGGGGCAAGCCATCTATAATAGTGTAGCTTACGGTATAGGAGGCACTGTCGGAGGAATTTCGGGTGGATATGCATTGCAGTTTTTGGGTGGTCAGCAAACCTTTATTTTGGCCGCAATTTTTCCGCTGTTTGGATTGATTGTCATTGCATTAGGTTTAAATTTAAGACAACGAAATTAGATGGTAATGGCCTTAATAAATGTTGTGGACGTTGGGCTTTGGGTAAATTTGTGTATTTGAATCTTCAATAATAAGAGTAAAGTAAACAATGTAATATTTGATTAGCTGGGATTTCTAGTTAATTATCTTATTTAACAATTGGATTATAGATTCCAAAGCTTAAGTTATTGCAAGTCCTGCTTGTACTTAATATTTTGATTTTTTATGTTGGGTATTATTAATAAGGTTAATACGTTGAGATTACTATTAGTTGAAGATGACTTAATTCTAAGAGATGGTTTAGAGCGCTCTTTTTCTAAGTCCGGTTATGCTGTTGATGTCATGGTTGATGGCGATAGTGCTAATAAGCTCCTGAGTTATCAAGATTACGATGTTATTGTGCTTGATTTAGGCCTACCTAAGATGGATGGATATGAAGTTCTTAAACGTCTGAGATCGCGTGGAAATAAAACGCCAGTATTGATTTTAACTGCTTTAGAAGACACTCAAAATCGAGTAAAGGGTCTCGATTTAGGAGCTGATGACTATCTAGCCAAACCATTTGATTTAGCCGAGTTAGAAGCACGGGTGCGCGCCCTGATTCGCAGGGGAGTTTCTGGTGGTGGTGCAAAAATTAGTTTTGGTGATTTGGTGCTAGATACCACGAGTCGACAATGTTTATATCAGGATACTTTGCTCGCCTTGTCACAAAGAGAAGTAGCATTGTTGGAGTTGTTGATGTTAAAAGCCACTAAAGTGGTGAGTAAAGCAAAAATACTCGAGCACCTATGTAGCTGGAATGAGGATATGAGTGAAAATGCAATTGAGGTCACTGTGTCACGGCTACGCAAAAAGTTGAATGTTTTGGGTATTGAAATTCGCACGATACGTGGCCTTGGATACCTATTAGCTAAACTGGAAATACCAAGTGGAAAAGATATTGAATGATCCATATTAAGACCAACTCAATACGCCAGAAACTACTCAATTGGCTGTTAATTTTTCTATTGCCATTACTCTTACTAGGGACAGTGTCAGCTTACTATTTGGCGAATTATTTTTCTAACTTAGCCTATGATCGCGCTTTGTTTAGGGTGGCTTTAGCGCTGGCAGATCAAATAGAGGTCAAGAATGGTCAGATGGTAGTTGATATTCCAGATAGCACGCTTGATTTAATTGAGTATGATAAATACGATTGGATTTACTATCAGATACAAGATGCTAATCATCAGGTGGTGATTGGTGAAGAGAATCTGACGCAACCTAAACATTTACTTAAAGCCGGTCAGCACTCCTATTACGACTCTAAATTTAATGATAAATCATTACGTATGGTAGCGTTAAATTTGCCTTTACCTGATTTAAAAAAACCAGGTGATGCGACCATCCTGATTGGAGAAACCACTACTAAGCGCGACAGAATGGCGCATGAAATTATAGTGTTTATGTTGATTCCGCAATTTCTGTTAATAGTACTTGTTGCGCTATTGATTAATTTAGGAATACGGCGAGGTCTTATGTCGTTGGATAAATTTAAAGATTTAATTTATCAGCGTTCACCTACTGACACTCGCCCTTTGGATACACAGGCAGCACCCGAAGAGTTGCAACCCCTATTGCATGCTATGAACGACTTGTTATTTAAAGTAAAAGGGTCGGTAGACGAGCGTCATCAGTTTATAGCAAATGCAGCTCACCAACTTAAAACACCTTTGGCAGGACTTAAATTACAAGCTGAAGCGGCGTTAAGGGAAGACAACATAGTGAGCGTTCATCACGCACTTCAACAAATCAGCTCCGGGAGTGATAACTTAGCTCGATTAGCGACTCAACTGCTAAGTTTGGCCCGCGCAGAACCTGAGGTTAATTCACAATCCATGCTACCAGTGGATCTAGTGCAATTGATCAAAGAGGTGACGGCCGAATGGGTACCTAAAGCATTAGATAAAAATATTGATCTAGGCGTTAGTTGTTCGTTTAGGCAGCGCAGCATCATTGGCAATGCAGTATTACTTCAAGAATTACTTAATAATTTGATTGATAATGCAATACGCTATAACCCAAAGGGCACTAAAGTGACTGTAGTTTTAGCCATGGTTAAAAATGAAGTGGTTTTGTCAGTACAAGATAATGGTTTGGGATTAGCCTTAAATGAACAAAAGCAAGTGTTTGAGAGGTTTTATCGTGTGTTGGGAAGTGGTGAGAATGGCTGTGGCTTAGGTTTGGCCATCGTGCGAGAGATTGCAACTCAGCATCAAGCTAGGGTTGAACTTAATTATACAGATATGGAAAAATCCACAGGTACAACCGTGAAGGTGATTTTCCAGATACCTGAAAGCTCAGAGCAACAAAGCTAATAAACAATTAAGATTCGCGGCTGGGTCTTTAAAGCCTGACCGCGAATGTGCTGTTATTTGCGTTTATCGTTTTCAATTAATGCATAGGCAGAATGGTTATGGATTGATTCGAAGTTCTCACTTTCTACAGTGTAAGATACGATTCTTTTCTCTGCATCGAGTTGCGTAGCCACATCGCGCACCATATCCTCTACGAATTTAGGATTGTCGTAAGCACGTTCAGTCACAAACTTCTCATCTGGGCGCTTAAGTAAACCATATAGTTCGCATGAAGCTTGTTTCTCTACCAAATCAATAATATCTTCAATCCAAATAAAGTCGTTAATCAATGCAGTTACTGTGACATGTGAGCGTTGGTTATGTGCTCCGTAATTCGAGATTTTTTTACTGCAAGGACATAAGCTAGTGACAGGAACTAGTACTTTGACTGTAATCTCAAACTGATCATGATGAATTTCACCGATAAAAGTTACTTCATAATCGAGCAGACTTTTTACGCCCGACACTGGCGCCGATTTATTTACAAAGTAAGGAAAGGTCATTTCTACATGGCCTGATTCTGCTTCTAAGCGCTTGACCATTTCACGTAAAATAGTTTCAAAAGATTCCACAGAAATAGCGTGTTCATTCATGTTCAAAATTTCAACAAAGCGTGACATATGCGTACCCTTGAATTGCTGTGGTAGGTGTACATACATATTAAACATGGCGACGGTATGTTGCTCGCCGCCTGATTTATCTTTGACTATAACAGGGTGGCGTATCGCTTTAATGCCGACTTTATTGATGGCAAGGTGGCGTGTGTCGGCAGTATTTTGTACGTCTTCGATAGCGGTTTGGATGGTTGGTTGATTCATTTTTTGTTCCAGATTAACAGTTAATTCTTAGTAGTTGAGTATAACACTAGGTTAATTTTCGCTCAATTGCCTTGATGATACCTAATGTATCTAGACCGCATTCAGCCAACATGGTTTCATGTTGACCATGTTCAATAAATTGATCTGGTAATCCTAGGCATAATATTGGCATATGAATATTCAATTCTTGCATTGCTTCCAATACAGCAGCACCAGCCCCTCCCATCAGCGCATTTTCTTCAACCGTGACCAATAAGTCATGCGTTTTGGCGAGTTTAGCAATAAGTTCGGTATCAATGGGCTTTATAAAACGCATATTAGCAACAGTGGCATCTATTTGTTCGCCAACCTCAAGTGCTGGAGTTAGCATCGAGCCAAATGCTAATAATGCAACTCTATTACCTGAAGCTTTATTTGAAGTGCGTATTAACTCTGCTTTACCAATTTCTAAGGCTACCATTTTATTTTGGATCGGAGATCCTTTGCCACTTCCTCGTGGATAACGCACTGCAGCTAAACCATCGTGCATATAACCAGTGTATAGCATTTGACGACATTCATTTTCATCACTTGGCGCCATAACCACAATGTTAGGAATGCAGCGAAGATAACTTAAATCAAAACTACCCGCATGTGTGGGCCCATCAGCGCCGACCAAGCCAGCACGATCTATTGCCAATAAAACGGGGAGTTTCTGCAGGGCAACATCATGAATTAGTTGGTCATAAGCACGTTGCAAGAAAGTGCTATAAATAGCAACTACTGGTTTTAAGCCCTCACAAGCAAGCCCTGCAGCAAATGTTAGTGCATGTTGCTCTGCAATACCTACATCAAAATAACGGTCTGGAAAAATTTCGGCAAACGCATTCAATCCTGAGCCATCACACATCGCTGGGGTGACCGCAACTAAGCGCTCGTCTTGTTCAGCCATATCTACAAGCCATTCACCAAATACTTGAGTGTAGGTTTTATTAGTAGGCATGGCTAAACCAGCAACAGCATCTCCATTATCAGGATCGAATTTACCAACACCGTGAAATTTATTGGGGTTATTCTCAGCTGGTTCAAAGCCTTTGCCTTTTTGGGTCACAATATGCAAGAACTGCGGGCCACTTAACTGCTTAATATTACGTAAAGTCTCAACCAAGCCATCTAAATCGTGCCCATCAATTGGACCAATATAGTTAAATCCAAATTCTTCAAATAATGTACCCGGTAATACCATTCCCTTGACATGTTCTTCTGCACGTTTAGCAAATTCCATCATAGGTGGCATGACAGATAATACTTTTTTACCTGATGATCGAACTGTGTTGTAAAAGCGGCTGGATAGAAGTTTAGTTAAGTAGTTATTGAGCGCACCTACATTGTTTGAAATGCTCATGTCATTATCATTAAGGATTACCAGTAAATTGGCATTCATATCACCCGCATTATTTAAGGCTTCGAAAGCCATACCTGCTGTCATTGCACCATCACCAATAATGGCTACTGATCGGCGCTCTAAGCCGGATTTCTTTGAGGCGACTGCCATGCCAAGTGCGGCAGAAATTGATGTGCTGGAATGACCTGTTCCAAAAGTATCGTATTCACTTTCAACACGACGAGGAAACCCAGCAATGCCTTGCGCTTTACGTAACGACTGCATTTTATGACGGCGGCCAGTCAGAATTTTATGTGGGTATGTTTGATGACCTACGTCCCAGACTAAGCGATCATCAGGAGTGTTAAATACATAATGTAGGGCAATAGTGAGTTCTACTACGCCTAAATTGGAAGCTAAATGACCTCCGGTTTTAGATACGCTACTAATTAAAAAATTACGTAATTCTTCAGCCAGTTCGGGTAGTTGCTTGCGCTCTAGAAGGCGTAATTGCTGAGGAAAATCAATGCTATCAAGTAATGGGGTCATAAATTTAGTGATTAAAAGCTTCGGTGCATTATAAAGTTAGCCAATTGCTGCAAACGCTGTGCTTGATCAGAAAAAGGCGTAAGTGCTAACAATGCTTCAGTGTGTAGTTGTTCTGCATAAGATTTAGCTTTCTTCAGACCTAATAATGTTACATAAGTTGGTTTGTTGTTCTCGGCATCTTTGCCGGTTGTTTTGCCTAGAGTATTGCTATCAGCTTCTACATCTAAAATGTCATCCACTACCTGAAATGCTAGACCTATATTTCCAGCAAAGTTACGTAATGCTAAACTATGATTATTATCTGAGTTAGCTGAGTAAATTGCACTATTTGCTCCAAGTAATACTGCAACTTCAATCAGCACTCCTGTTTTGAGTCTATGCATGGTCTCAAGTTTATCTTGAGTCAACGGTTTACCTACAGCAGCTAAGTCGATTGCTTGTCCACCAGCCATTCCTTTAGAACCTGAAGCATCTGCCAGAAGATTTAACATGAATAATTGCTGCTGTGCATTATTTGTTAAATTCGATGTTGATAAGATGAAAAATGCTAAGCTTTGTAATGCATCACCAACCAATAGTGCTGTTGCATCATCATATTGTTTATGGCAACTAGGTTTGCCGCGGCGAAGATCGTCATTGTCCATGCACGGCATATCGTCATGAACCAATGAGTAAGCGTGTATTAACTCAAGCGCGCAGGCAGCAATATCTGTAAGGGTAATGTCGGTTGGGCTGGGTTGTGGGCAATATAACTCTGCAGCTGCGTAACACAGTAGGGCGCGTATACGTTTACCACCATCTAGTATGCTATAGCGCATCGCGCTATGCAGAGCCATAGGCACAGTTTGTACGCTTGGTAAAATTTGATCTAGGACTGCTTCTATGCGAGCTTGTTTAAGCCTAACCCATAGATCAAAATCTATTTGCAATGGAGTTGGTACTAAGTCAGTCATTTTCGGGAGCAAACTGCTTTAGCTGATTAGCTTCATTTAAAATTTGCACTTGCTGCTCTATATTAGCGAGAGATTGTTGACAATGTTGCAGTAAAAAATTACCGCGGGTATATGCCTCAAGTGAGGCTTGTAACGGCATTTTTCCAGACTCCATTTGAGCTACTATCAACTCGAGTTCGGCATAGGCTTGTTCAAAACCAAGGTTGATTTCAATGGGACTCTTATTAGTTTCATCACGCGATTTTAGATTGGTTTTGCTTTGAGATTCTGTCATGGTAATCATTGAGTGTCGTTAGGCCACTATTCTATCAAATCCTGTTGCAAAAGCTGTTGTAAATAAAGTCGAATATCATTAATCTCTGCTGCATTAACTGAATGGGCTATATTGTATTCATGCCAAGAAAGTGCATAGTGATTATCTTGCAATAGCTGACGTGACACTATCGCTGTTTCTAAGCTAATTACCTCATCAAACACTCCGTGAGCCATGAAAATTGGTAGCTTTGCATTGGCTTTCAGTGCATCAGAGGCTAGTGAAGTTTTTAGTGGCATATAAGTCGATAGTGCAATTACACCTGCAAGTCTTTTTGGATATCGTAAAGCCGTATATAAGCCTATAGCACCTCCTTGTGAAAAGCCGGCAATGACGATACGGTGGCTAGGTATACCACGGTCGATTTCATATTGGATTAAACCATTGATATAATCTTGGCTAGTTTTAATTCCAGCCTCATCTTCTCTGCTGATCGGTGTTAAGCCATAAACGTCGTACCAAGCTGGCATGATATAACCATTATTTCGCGTGATCGCCATTTCTGGAGCATGTGGCAAAATAAAACGAATATGGGGTAAGTTGAGTTGCTGAACAATTGGCTCAAAATCATACCCGTCTGCACCTAGGCCATGCAACCAGATGATACTAGCATTGATGCTGTTATTTTCAGAGGAGGTATTACTGAATAGTTCTAAAGGAGGTTTGTAGTTCATAATGAATAAGTATTTCGAAGACAAGTCAGTATGAAGCATAGCACTGTATTTAACTCTCTCTCAGCAGAAATAGCTTATAAATCTTGTCGTTGTTAACAGTATTGATATTGAGTAATTGTCGCAATTCTCGTTTAGTTAAAAAGTAGGCGTAAAAAAGCGGAACAAATTGTTCCGCTTTGCTTGAAACAGCCTCCTCAATAGAAGTCAGAAAAAACTGTCAAAAGCTAATATATCTAGACTATTTTATTTGGCAGATTCCGCAACTACTTTTAAGTTCGCTAAACCTGAATCAAATATTCCGGTAATTGCACTAACGGCACTAGCATCATCTTGACCTTCAGGAATTGGTGGATTAAGTCTGTATTGGCGATAAAAATGTGCCACCCAAGTTACATTAGTTTCACCAGGATTATTACCCTTTGTGACTGTAATAGTTGCAACGTAGTCTGAAACTGGCAAAGTACCAGATTCAATTTCATACTTAGTCTTCATCGAGGCATCATCTATACTACGCAGTTTTTCATATACATTACCACCATCTTTAAATGTGAGGGTTCTGTAAGTGTCTTCACCTACTTTTGTAACTTTGGTACTGGCAACACCAGGATGCCATTTGTGAATATTGCCAAAATCTTTAACAATGGCCCATACTTTGTCTGGATCAGCTTTGATTGTGATGGTTTTTTCAACTTTTTGTGGCGATGGTCCGTGTGCTAATGCTGTGAAAGACACTAAACTTAAACCAATGGCGAGTAACGCTAACATTCTTTTCATTCAAATTTCTCCGAAACCCTCATTTTTGAGGGATTAATAAAAACAACATCTTATTATAGTTGAGATCAAGGTTCTCATTTATCAATTATCATCGGTGAAATCGATAAATTTAAGCTTTTTCATCCATAAGACCTTTGACCCACTCCAAATAATGTGTTTAATTAAATATATTGAGTGGTTATCCTATTTGTATCAGGCCTATTGAATTAACATGAAGTTCCCAAACGCACGGCTTTTGTCACCAGTCTTAATGGTTGTAATTACTTTATTGGTACGTAAATCAATTACGCTAACATTATTGCTACCCCAGTTGGCGACGTAAGCGTAATCATGATCTATGCTAATTCCTTCAGGAGTGCTTCCAACTGGAATTATTTCTATAGTTTTTAATGTTGCAATGTTGATAACGGATACGCTGTCGTCTTGAGTGTTAGTTACGTATAAAAACTTGTCATCTTGGTTGAAGCTAGCACAGTAGGGGTGGTAACCAACTTTTACTTCCTGTCGCACTTTAGTCTTGGTGTTAATTAAACTAACATTATCATCTTTCACATTCACCGTTACTAACCAAAGTCCACTATGGCTAACAGCAATCCCGAAGGGATGCTTGCCGACCGCAATGCGCTTTTTAATGGTAAATGATGAAGTGTCAATAATAGCCATGTCATTGCTATCTCGATTAGCCACATATAACCATTGTTTATCTGTGCTTGTCGCCATGCCAGCGGGCGCTTCGCCAATGTTAAGCAAACGAACTAACTTGGTTTGCTGAGTATTGATTTCTAATATCTGATTAGAAAACCAATCGGCAACATAAAGCAGTTTACTATCTGCTGATAGAGACAAGCCTACTGGAGAGCCATTAACTTTAATAGTATCTATTACCCCATTGGTCATTGTGTTAATAACCGAAATGTCTTGGCTTTCTACGTTTGAGATATAAGCGCGTTGTAAAGCGGCAGAAACGGCTACGCCAACTGGAGCTTTACCTACAGAGATCGTTTTAATGACTTGATTAGTTGTCGTGTCTATGACCGATACGGTATTTTCACCTTGATTGCTTATGTAGGCAAAATTATGTTTATCGGTCTTGTGAAACGACATGCAGCCAGTATTAATCACCACAGTGATTAATGCCAAAATTAGAGAATTATATTTTATGTTTATATTCATGAAGTTACGATTTCTATGTAAATGGTGTCTTTCAAAAAATGTCAAAATATGAAAAAATTATATTAAATTATTAAGGCAGTATAACGCTATGTTAGATCGTGATGGGTTTCGCCCGAATGTTGGCATTATTTTATGTAATGCCAACAATCAGGTATTTTGGGGTAAGCGTATCCGTGAGCATGCTTGGCAGTTTCCGCAGGGTGGTATTAACTATGGAGAAAGTCCTGAGCAGGCTATGTATCGTGAGTTGATGGAAGAGGTTGGCCTCAAGCCTGAGCATGTAAAAATTCTTGGCCGTACCAAAGACTGGCTGCGCTACGAAGTCCCTAGTACTTGGGTTAAACGAGAGTGGCGTGGAAGCTATAAAGGCCAAAAGCAGATTTGGTATTTGTTACGTATGGTTGGGCGCGACAGTGATGTTTCGTTGAGAGCGAGTGAGCATCCGGAGTTTGACGCATGGCGTTGGAGTGATTATTGGGTGCCATTAGAAGATGTGATTGAGTTTAAGCGTGGCGTCTATGAATCTGCATTGAATGAATTGTCGCCTCACTTACACCATAAAGTGGCCAAATAAGATTTGCTTAACAGTGATTAATGGCCGCTTTAATATTGCCCATCATGTTGCCCAACCTAACGGCAGTGCCTGCCTGCCAATTTACATTAAATTGCAATTCCTGATGTTCAAATAACATCACTATGGTTGAGCCTAGTAAAAACCGACCCATTTCATCACCTTGTTTTAATTGAATATTTTGATGGCGATAATCCCATAATCTTACATCATGACTTCGTGGTGGATTGATGATCCCATTTGTTTCATCGTGCCAAACCGTAGCCATGCTCCCAACGATAGTTGCCCCTACCAATACCATTACAAAATTGCCATATTGCGCTGAATTGAATTCGCAGACTACACGCTCATTCTTAGCAAATAAACCTGGTACGCCTTGGGCTGTAATCGGATTCACCGAAAATAGCGCGCCTGGGATGTAGGCCATACTAAGCAGTTGGCCGTCACAAGGCATATGAATGCGATGATAGTCTTTTGGACTTAAGTAGATACAGGCAAAATGTCCATTATTAAATTTAACCCCCAGTTTTTTGTTATCACCAAGTATGGCATTTATGGAGTAACTGTGACCTTTTGCTTGAAATATCTGATCTACTTCAATAGTGCCTAGTTGGCTAATCGCACCATCGACTGGACAAATAAATTGGGCTTGATCTATTGGCCTGACACCCTCTTTGAGTGCCCGCGTAAAAAAATCATTAAATGTTTTATAGAAGTATGGGTTAGGTTCTGCTGCTTCTGACATATTTACCTGATAGCGCTTAATAAACCAGCGAATTACAGATGTTGTAAAACGGCCGCCTTGCATGCTGGCTAGCTTACCTGCTAGCTCTGTAATAGCTTGCTTAGGCAGTATGTATTGAATTAGCACAGCGACAGGGGGCATCGGTTGAATCCTCAATGAATGATGTATTTGTTGTATTAATAAAGCAAAAAGGGCAGGACGTGTTGCGTCTTGCCCTTTTTGCTAGGTGTTGCTATTGAAGCTTAGTTTTTAGATTGATCAACTAATTTATTTTTAGCAATCCATGGCATCATTGCTCGCAGTTGACCGCCAACTTGCTCAATTGGGTGAGCTGCGTTCAAACGACGACGTGCAGTCATTTCAGGGTAGTTTGTACGACCTTCTAAAATAAACTGTTTCGCGTAATTACCATTTTGAATGTTAGCTAAGCATGTTTTCATAGCTGCACGTGATTGATCATTGATCACTTGCGGGCCAGTAACATACTCACCATATTCAGCGTTGTTTGAGATTGAGTAGTTCATGTTAGCGATGCCGCCTTCGTACATTAAATCTACAATCAATTTAAGTTCGTGTAAGCACTCAAAGTAAGCCATTTCAGGCGCGTAGCCAGCTTCAACTAAAGTTTCAAAGCCTGCTTTTACTAATTCAACAGCACCGCCACATAACACTGCTTGCTCACCGAATAAGTCCGTTTCTGTTTCTTCACGGAAGTCAGTTTCAATTACACCGCCTTTAGTACCGCCGTTGGCAGCTGCGTATGAGAGTGCTAATGCTTTAGCGTTGCCAGATTTATCTTGGTAAACAGCGATTAATGAAGGTACGCCACCACCTTTAAGATATTCTGATCGCACGGTATGGCCTGGGCCTTTTGGAGCAATCATAATGACATCTAAATCAGCACGAGGAGTGATTTGGTTATAGTGAATATTAAAGCCGTGAGCAAAAGCTAAACTAGCACCTTGTTTTAGATGATCAGCTACATCAGCTGCGAAAATCTGGGCCATTGTTTCATCAGGCAATAACAACATGACAACATCTGCATCTTTTACAGAGTCAGCAATTTCTAATACTTTATGTCCAGCAGCAACAGCCTTAGCCCATGAACTACCGCCTGTACGAAGTCCAATCGTAACGCTTACGCCACTATCTTTAAGGTTTGCCGCGTGAGCATGACCTTGTGATCCGTAACCGACTATGGTTACTTTTTTGCCTTTAATTAAATTTAGGTCTGCGTCTTTATCGTAATAAACTTTCATTTTTTGTCGCCTTTCTATGCTGATGCTGGGTAAATTATAAATATGTTTTTTTTAAAATGTGCTACTTAAACTTTAAGAATTCGATCGCCACGACCTATGCCAGATGCACCGGTTCGAACAGTTTCTAAAATTGCTGATTTATCTAGGCTTTCTATAAAAGCATCTAGCTTGGTACCTGAGCCGGTAAGCTCAATGGTAAAGCTGCCGTCGGCCACATCGATAATACGGCCACGGAAAATGTCACACATACGTTTCATTTCTTCACGATAATTACCAGTCGCTTTTACTTTGACTAGCATTAATTCGCGTTCAATAAATTTGCCGTCGTTGAGGTCCAGTACTTTTACTACATCAATTAGCTTATTAAGCTGCTTGATAATCTGCTCAATAATTTCATCTGAACCTGAAGTCACAATAGTCATGCGGGATAAAGTTGAATCTTCTGTAGGCGCAACAGTTAATGATTCGATATTGTAGCCACGAGCAGAAAATAAACCGGCAACGCGAGATAGTGCGCCTGACTCATTCTCCATGAGCAGTGAAATGATATGACGATCTATGGTGTTGGTCATTATAGATCCTCCGCTAAAATCATTTCAGATAAGCCCTTACCATTTTGTATCATCGGGAATACATTTTCCTTTTGATCGGTAATAAAGTCCAAAAACACAAAGCGAGATTTCATGGCAAAAGCTTCTTTCATTGCGCCCTCGACATCACCAGGCTTTGTAATTTGCATGCCGACATGGCCATAGGCCTCGGCCAATTTAACAAAGTCTGGCAAGCTGTCCATATAAGACTCTGAGTAACGATTCTCATAGAAAAACTCCTGCCACTGCCGCACCATTCCCAAGTAACGGTTATTAAGCATAATGACTTTGATCGGCAGGTTATATTGAGCGCAGGTTGAAAGCTCCTGAATGTTCATTTGAATACTGCCTTCCCCTGTTACACATGCAACTTGCGCATTGGGATGCGCAAGCTGAACACCCATCGCATAAGGCAGACCAACTCCCATAGTTCCAAGGCCGCCAGAGTTGATCCAACGACGAGGCTTATCAAAGGGATAGTATTGAGCTGCCCACATTTGATGCTGACCTACGTCTGAGGTTACAAAGGCTTCGCCGTTCGTCACTTCATGTAACTTTTGGATTACATATTGTGGTTTAATTAGTTCAGAACTTTGCGCATAATTCATGCATTTTTTGCCACGCCAAGCATCAATCTGCTTGAACCATGAAGTTAGTTCTTCAGTATTTTGTTTAGGTTTCTCAGTTGCAATCAACTCATTCATATCTGCCAATACAGACTTCACATCACCGACAATAGGCACATCAATTTTGACGCGTTTTGAAATTGATGATGGGTCAATATCAATATGAATAATAGTGCGCGGGTTGGATAAGAAATGGGTTGTGTTCCCAATGACACGATCGTCAAAGCGTGCGCCAACTGCTAATAAAACATCACAGTTTTGCATGGCCATATTTGCTTCGTAAGTGCCGTGCATGCCTAGCATGCCTAAAAACTTAGAGTCAGAAGCAGGGAAGGCACCTAAGCCCATAAGAGTGCTTGTGATAGGTAAGCCGAGTGATTGAATAAGCTTTATTAAATACTCTGAAGCATCACCCAATACTACACCGCCACCAGAATAAACCATTGGGCGTTTTGCTTCGGTTAGCAGTTTGAGCGCTTTCTTGATTTGACCTAAATGGCCTTTAGTTACTGGATTGTATGAACGTAGATGCAAAGTTTCCGGGTACTCAAAGTCACAAAGGTGCGCTGTGATGTCCTTTGGAATATCCACCAATACAGGTCCTGGACGACCGCTTGCAGCAATATAAAAAGCCTTTTTCATTGTTGCAGCAATATCATTTACATCTTTTACTAAGAAGTTATGTTTTACACATGGACGTGTAATACCGACAGTATCGCATTCTTGAAAGGCATCTTCACCAATAGCATAAGTGGGTACCTGGCCGCTAATGATCACCATAGGGATTGAATCCATGTAGGCGGTAGCAATGCCTGTAACGGCATTAGTTGCTCCTGGGCCTGATGTTACAAGGGCAACACCCACTTTCCCAGTTGAGCGCGAATAGGCATCAGCTGCATGAAGCGCAGCCTGTTCATGGCGCACTAAAATATGCTTAAATTTATCTTGATGAAAAATGGCGTCATAAATATGTAAGACTGCACCGCCAGGGTAGCCAAATACATATTCCACGTTTTCTTCATGCAAGCAGCGAATTAATATTTCCGCGCCTGTTAGTTGTTTAGAGCTGTTTGCCATGCCTGGTTCCATTACGATATTCATGCTGAATTAAGACATGAAGGGTTATCCCTGATTATGCTTTTTTTATCTTAGATAACTTATGCTTATGTTATTTTTTTATTGTGGTTTCACCAACCCTACACCTTAACGGTTTGAGCTTATCTGGTCAAGGATGAAAGTTTAAAGACAGATGATTTTATTGAAAAAACAAGGATATTAAGGCAAATGCATAATCAATTCCTATGAATTTTGCTTGGAAATGGATTGGAATGTTTAAAACAGAAGTGACTGGTCTAACTTTTCAATAAACAAAAAATTTAAGTTCTTATTAGGGGTATCCGTATTTCATGATTGAAATGGCCTAAATCTCTCCATTTTCAATCATGGATACCAGTGATGATATGTCCACCCCATAGTTGATTTCAGTTTGAGGTGGTTCTGGTTGATATGCCCTTAAATTATCCACTCTGTCATAACCGATAGTTGCATAATCAGGAACATTGCGACGTTCAA
>Ga0364867_10114_pt1 | contig 54602 bp, 40 predicted proteins | sample ExccelAu500001D4_3_FD_206915 | JGI IMG/M metagenome (GOLD analysis project Ga0364867, IMG submission 206915) | Enriched cells from Trout Bog Lake Hypolimnion, Wisconsin, USA - BchlTB.Aug13.5000.01.D4 | ecosystem: Environmental > Aquatic > Freshwater > Lake > Hypolimnion/Profundal zone | place... | reverse complement strand
TGAAGGAGAAGGGGAGAAAAGGAGAAGTTTGAAGTTTTTCGAGTAATCGAATATTAAACAACGAGTTTTGAAGTTCGATTTGAAAAAGCCTGGAGAGTCATGGAGGACCCGTGGAGAACCCGTGGAGAACCCGTGGAGAACCCATGGAGAACCCGTGGAGAACCCGTGGAGAACCCATGGAGAAAGCATACAGCTAAGAGACAGCTAAGAGACAGCTAAGAGACGGCTAAGAGGGAGAAATCATGGAGAGAGCATAGAGGAAGCATGGAGACTGCTGAGTATGTCTAAAGTATATGTGAACAATGTCTAAATTAAAGAATCCATAAGAAAATTCTATTGCCGGAGTATAGTATGAGTATAGCGGGAGTATAGCGGGAGTATTGAATGAGTGGAAAAACCAAGGAGTGTGAGGAATTTTGTGTAAACGATTTTTGACTGTGTTAAACGGCTAAATTACAAAATAGATGTTAAATTTAAAGCCACAAACACAGATGAAAATGGAAGACGATGTTCCCTTCGAGATTCCGGAGGAGCAGCTAAAAAAGATGAAGACCCAGGAAGAACTTGAAACTTACATTTCCAAGCTTTACAAACATGCGGTTCAGACCATGCTCAAAGCAGAGATGGATGAACACTTGGGCTATAAAAAGCATGATCCTGCCGGCAAGAATACCGGCAACAGTCGGAACGGGAGCAGTTCCAAAACCCTGAAAACGAACATTGGCGACATTCCACTGGATGTTCCCCGGGACCGGGATTCCAGCTTTGATCCGGTACTTGTTCCAAAGCACCAGCGGATGTCGGCCAAGATCGAGCAAGCCATTATTACGATGTATTCCAAGGGTATGAGTACCCGGGATATCGAGGATACGATCAATGACATTTATGGTGTCAAGGTCAGCGAGTCTTCCATATCCAACATAACGTCCATAGTCCTTGATGACATCAAACAATGGCAGCAACAGCCGCTCGAGCCCGTATACTTCATCGTTTGGATGGATGGTATCGTTGTAAAGGTCCGCCACAACGGCAAGGTAATCAACAAGACAATTTACCTTGTTATTGGGGTTAACCGGGACGGATATAAGGAGGTTCTTGGGATGTGGATTAGTGAGACGGAAAGTGCATCTTTCTGGATGAACGCCCTGAATGATCTCAAAGCCCGTGGAGTCGAAGATGTGTTGATCGCCTGTACCGACAACCTGCCAGGTATAAAACAGGCGATAAATGCCATTTTTCCAGAAGCCACCACTCAATTATGCATCGTTCACCAGATCCGCAATTCCTGCAAATACGTGGTGTGGAAGGAGCGTAAGGCTTTCGCGGCTGACTTGAAGACCATTTATGGTGCTCCTAACAAGGATCTGGCAGCGGAAGCACTCAAAGATTTTGAGAAGAAATGGGGCTCAAAATATGGATATGCAGTCAAGTCCTGGAATGATAACTGGGACTATTTGACTGCCTATTTTGATTTTCCCCAAGAGATCAGAAGACTTATTTACACGACAAACCCCGTTGAAAGCCTGAACAGTGCAATCCGAAAATATACTCGTTCAAAAACACTATTCCCTGATGATCAGGCAGCAATGAAATCAGTATTCCTGGCTATTTGCAATATACAGAACAAATGGACAATGCAAATAAGAAACTGGGGTCAAATAGTTAACCAATTTGTTATTATTTTTGAAGAAAGATGCCGAATTTAAATGCAGTCACCGTTTACACAAAATTCTACACACCCTCGTTTTTTTTATGGCGACTAATGATTTGTTTTTAAATCCAACCCATTGTAAAGGGGTGAAGTATCAAGCAATTTTTTATGAATGCCTAGACCAACAATTTAGCCTCAATAATACGAAAAAATAAATCATCACGCAACTATTTTATAGATTATTTTATTATTAAAAAAATAATTGCATAAATACTTGCATCAAATTCGTTTTATTCTTATTATTTATGCAATTTCACAAAAAAAAGGAACAAAAACTGTAGAAGGTACAATTTGTTGATTCAAGGTTCATGTTTAAGTAATTTTATTAAGTTCATGATTATTCTTAAAAGACATTACAGGTATGCTTATAAATCAACTCAGATCACCCATCATCGTTATTGCCATATTATTAACTTCATTTACAGGCTGCAAAAAATCATCGACAGTTATAACTAACCCTGCTTCAAACAGCACATGTAAACTGCATTGGACAAGGAGTTTTCTGCATTACAACACACGAGGGTATCCGACAGAGTTTACCGAAACCATTGACTACCTGGTTTCGCCACGAGGGATAATGATTTGGTATATCAATGACCGTGAAATTACAAACTCACTTTTTCATTTTTTGGATTTGAATAGGTGAACAAACCGACTAACCTCACCATCTCACCTTTTCTTCACGTCACGCGTCACGATTTAAAAAACTGCCAACTACCGACTGCGAACTGCAGATTTTTCGAAAATACTTGCAGTTTTCGGATCATCTCCATATGTTTGCAGTCAATTGATAGTTGAAAGAACACGAATTTTAATCACAAACCAAACTGATATACAATAAAAAAGTAATTACCTTTTTTACAATGGTCCTTCTCATGATCGGCCTGAACCTGATTTCACAAACTTTAAAGAACACAAAATGGGTAGTAACGGATCCCAATTATGTGATGACCTACTATTATCATTTTACCCCTGATACCATTTTCGTCAGTGAGGACAACATCACCTTTACTCCCCAGTCAAAATTCACCTGTGACCAGTCCAGCATTACAATGCAAGATATCACGGGCGTCATGTGTGCAAAGAATCTTGTAGGCTCTTATGCCTATTACATTGGGACGAATTATGTCACCTTTACCTTAAGCAGCGATAACTGTTCCAGCAGGATGTTTTTAATGACTACTTATCATTGGTCTAAGATGCCGGCGGGGATCGAGGCCGTTGAACCGATTTCGTTCAGTGTTGGTCCGAATCCATCAAACGGACTTGTTACTGTTAAAATGAACTCAAACCGGCCGGCTGAAATACTTGTGTATAACCTGACTGGTGCGACTGTCTTTAGCACGAAGATCACTACACTGGAAACCAATATCGATCTGGGTAGCCTGCCAAAAGGGATTTACTTGTTTCGGGTTAATTCCGAAGGCACAACTGCTGTGGAAAAAATAGCGTTAAGGTAGTTATGCTACCACACCTTTCATAAGAAACAATGGGTTTATTCTTATGATCACAGGTGGTGCAGCACGAAAAGCCATTACAGGAACATCAGGACTGGCTGCCGACATTAGTGCCTTACTTGCAATGGGAAAGACACTGGCATTAAAATTGGCGTCCATCAGAGTCAACATCATTAGTTCAGAGCTTGTTGGTACACCTGCTTATGTCTGGATGGGACAAGAACAAAAAAGGCTGTTTATTTTAAAGAGGCAAGTAAATTCCAATTGGAAAAGCTGTTCAACCAGAAGAATTAGCTCATGCGATTGAATTATTGCTTGATAATGAGTTCATTACAGGTTATACCCTGGATGTGGATGGTGGTGGGAGTTTAAAAGGGTTTCCACTTCTTTTGTATATCTGACCTTGGGATCAACATTCTAACACATGAAAAAAGCTGCCCGTGTTTGTGGACAGCTTTTTTTTCAAATAATCGGCAGTGGCGAGAAATTGAACCGGTACGTTTTCGCCAACACGTAGCGGGTTTAATGAATTGTCACCAGCTTTTTAGTCAGGGTAAAACCTTCATTCGAAGAAATTCGCAGGGTATAAATCCCACTGTTCAATGAAATAGTTGGAAGGGGGATTAGAGTACTTCCAGGATTCACATCTTTTTGAGTCTGCAGTAAAACATCTCCAGTAATACTGACGATCTCAAAAGTGAGCGTCATCTTTTCGATCGATTTAAAGGAAATATTCACATTCTCATTAACCGGATTAGGATATATGATACATGAGGTAATTCCTTTTGCAAGATTATTAATCCCCGTAATCCTATTATTCGAGAAGGTCATAGATACATTGGCATTAGGATGTTCCGGAGTGAGTGTCACCTTCACTAATTCACTGTAAACTCCGGCAATTTCAGCTCTCAGATAATAGGTTCCGTAGTCAAGGGAAGTGAATGAGAAACCTCCGGCAGATTTTACAGGGTTAAAGGAGATAGGTGTTCCATTTGAGTTCATCAAAAGCATCGTAACCTTATCGAGGAAATCGCTCTTAAACCCAGTGCCGTTCATTTGTCCGTAGATGTTTCCATTGCCATCAATCATACTGCCTGCTGTGATCAGATTAATGTTATAAGGATTAATAGATTGACCAAGATGAACGATGGTTGCATTCTCCCAGTTCAAAACATCACCATAGTAGGTTGGAAGATATCCATTCAGTATTGTTGGGATGGCATAAATGTAAAAGTCTCCTTCAGGGACTAATGGAAAAATATAAACGCCATTGGTATCAAGGTGGCATAAACTGATCAGGGGCATATACGGGGGAATGGTATCGACAGAAAAGAGCATAACAACCCCGTTTGTCAACGGCAGTCCACTTTCAAATACCTGGCCGTAAACCTGGTTATAATGAGCACTATCACCTGCCAGGATGCTTTGACCTGTGGTATAAGAACAATTTGTGCTGTCAACTGTGTTCAGTGTTACATAATATGCGCCTGAAGTTGTGTAAGTATGAGACACATTCTGTCCTGTCCCAGTTTGACCATCTCCAAATGCCCAGTTATAAGTTGCCGGGTATCCGTTGTAAATGTGTCCCAGAAAATCAATTGTAAGTCCGGATGTTGTAAAAGTGAAATAACTTGTGCAGTTGGTACTACCACCGACGGATATTTCCTTACAGATGGTACTTATGCAATCGGAACCATTGATTGCAAGGCAAACATAATAGTTTCCAGGTCCAGGAAAGGTATGAACCGGGTTTTGTGCAACTGAGGACGAATCATCATCAAAATTCCATAGCCAATGAGAAATACTTCCTGTTGATTGATCAGTGAAATAAAGAGTATTGGGATCTGATGGATCCGGAATATAAGAGTATTGTGCCTGACATGCAATGGTTGAATCACTCACTATAATGGTCTGAGCTGTTGAATCATAACAGTAGGTTGAGTCATTAAAGAAAGAGAGAGATACAAGATAATTTCCTGCCAGGGTATAGGTATGCAAAGGGTCGGATAGCGTAGAAATTGATCCATCACCAAAATACCATATCCGGTAAGTTCCTTCTCCTGTTGAGATGTCATGAAACTGAATTTCAAGTGGTCCGGCAACCGACCATGTCATCATGGCATGACATCCTGAACCGGCTGAGGTGGTAAAGGTTTTATCAAAACCATATCCGGTACCTAAAGCGTTTACTCCTTTTGCACGGTAATGATAGGTAGTGCCTGGTTGAAGGCCAGTTAGAATATAAGTCACATTTTGTGTGGAGGTTCCACTTACCGTAGGTGGGACTCCAACAACGGTTGATCCATATCCTGTTGTAAGTCCATATTCAAAACTGGTACTGGTAATCAACCCATTGGGATTGATAGTACCATTTAGGGTTGCACCCGTGGAAGAAACATTTGTAGCATTTAGCGTTACTACTGTAGGTACTGTATCGTTTGTGTAAAAAATTGAATCTGCACCATAGGAGGTGCCACCAGCATTTGTCCCTACTGCACGATAGTGATACAATGTTGCCGTTGATAAACCGATTATGGTGGCGGCTATCGGTGTATTGGCGCTTCCTGATACTGTCCCGGAAGAAATAGTCGATCCATAGGAAGAAGAAATGCCATAATCAAAATGGGTGGTTGTACTGGAACCATTGGCATTGACCATTCCATGCATAATTGCATGTCCGGTTGAAATATTTGATGTATACGTTGTTGTAACTGTTGGAGGACTGACAGAGGGGTTTAGTGTGGTAAACGTTGTATCATATCCATAAGTTGTGCCATCGGAATTTATTCCTTTAATCCTGAAATGGTATAGCGTAGCAGAAGATAATCCTGTGATATTTGCTGTAATATTCATGGTAGTGTCTCCTGTAATCGTACCAGGGACTCCTGCAGCTGTTGATCCATAAGAAGTGGTAAGACCATACTGGAAAGACAGGGTTGTTGTTAGTCCATTTGCATTTGCAGTACCATTCAGGGTTGCAGTTGTGTAATTGATATTTGTTGCAGCCCCTGTTGTCACTGTAGGTGCTGTTGATGATGTTGTAAATGTAGTATCATATCCATAAGTCGTCCCAAAAGAATTTGTTCCTACACACCTGTAATGATAGAGGGTGGCAGGCAATAAACCATATACGGAATAATAAATGGGGGTTAGTGAAGTTCCATTAACGGTTCCATATGTAATAGTACTTCCATAAGTAGCAGTCAAACCATATTGAAAGGTAACCGTCGTTGTACTCCCATTTGCATTAACTTCTCCGTTTAATTTTGCCGAATTGAATGTAATGTTCGATGCGGCCTGGGTTATCACTACAGGAGGGCTTCCTGAGGGCAGAGTTGTAAATGTACTATCGTTGCCATTTGTGGTGCCATAAGAATTTACACCCACACACCTGAAATGGTAAGTAGTGGAAGGGGAAAGACATGTGGCCTGTTTTGTAACATTGGTCAAAGAAGAGCCACCTATAACTCCATAAGTAAGGGTGGTTCCATAAGAGGTTGTGAGTCCATATTGAAATGTGACTGTTGTTGTTGAACCATTCGCATTTACTTGTCCATTCAGATAAGCGCTATTGGTAGTAATTGAGGTTGCAGGCTCTGTTATCACCGTTGGTGGAGAACCAGATGTCATGAATGATGTATCATAACCATATGTTGTATCATACGAAGTTGCTCCCACACATCTGAAATGATACGTTGTTGATGGAGATAGGCCGGTTGCTTGCTTAGAAACATTAGTAAGTGTGTTACCGGTCACAGTTCCATATGTCAGAGTAGAACCATATGAGGTTGTTAATCCATATTGAAAAGTAACCGTGGTGTTAGAACCATTTGCATTGACCTGTCCATTAAGGAAAGCGCTATTGGTGGTAATTGAAGTTGCAGCCTGGGTAATCACTGTTGGTGCATTGAGGGTTGTAAAAACACTATCAGAGCCATAATTAACACCACCTGCATTCATTCCAACAAGCCTGAAATGATAAGTTGTTGCAAATGACAAATTAGCTATATTCACACTAACTGGCGTCAAAGTGTTACCAGTCAGGGCTCCTGAAAAATTATTAACTGACCCATAGGACGTCGTCGTTCCATATTCAAAGTAACCGGTTGTCGAACTGCCGTTGGGGTTTACACTACCATTTAGTGTTGCCGCATTTGGTTGGATATTTGTTGCATGATGAGTAATGACTGTTGGCGCGATATATGAGGTTGAATTTCCTTTGATATGGAGTAGATCTAAGTGGCAATTATCCCCAAAATCTGAAGAGAATAATAACGCAATATAAAGTGTAGCCTGATTAGCAGCGCCAGCAGGCAAGGCAATAGATTGGAGTACCCATGCATTTTGATTTGAACTACGATATATTGTACTTGCTGTGGTCCAAGTTGCCCCACTTGTAGACCATTGTACATCAATATGGTCTGTGTAGCCAAAATAACCAGTATCCTGGTACCACTCGAAATCTACAAAAACATATGGGTATCCGGATGTAGAGATTGGCACTGTTCTTTTGAGTCTGTTAACTGTACCAATTTGTGCATTATAAGATTGAAATTCAACCATCCTGCTTCCACTAAATGGCGAGCATGTCGGGTGTGTGCCTGCAGAGACGAAGTTTGTATAATTACTTCCGGATACCAGTTCAGTACTCCATCCTGTGGGTGGTGTTTGTCCGAGGCCCGCTGTTTCCCAGTCTTCTGTGAAAAGGGTTGTCTGGGCTTTCCCAGAATGAATGAAGATAGTTGAAACAAAGACAACTAATATTATCAGACGGATTGATTTTGTAATAGTTTTCATTTTGTTGACTTTTTAAAAGGTGATTTTCTTTTTCTTAATTTCCTCTCCTATTCTTTGCAGCAAGGAGAAGCATTTTGAAAGCAATTATTTTAGGATCCTTTATTATTAAACACAATGGATTCAAATGGTTGCCTGTGAGACCTTTATTTTATTCCTTGATTAGGATTGCAATCCTGATGCCTGCCGACCATGGTTTTTTACTGTTAACAGGTTGTTCGTAAACCGAATTAAAATAATACCGGATTTCGGGTTCCGCCTCCAATTTAATTTTCCGTGATAAACAGAACCCCATATTAATTCCTCCAATAAATTGCCAATAAGTATCTATCCTGTCTGGGGTGATATAGTTGATCTGGATAATTTCGTCATTCCCGGGATTATAATTATTTGAAAGTATTTCTGTTTTAAGCAAAATTGACAGAATTGGTCCGACCCTTAACCCAATTGATAAATAATCGTTCTTCCAGAAATCATAGCCAAGGATAAAAGGAATCTGAAGATAAGAGTATCGTTTAATGATCCTTGCATCTTTTGTCCTTAACAAACTGTCCCATACACTGGTTTTGGTAAAGTAATAGGTGGGAATGAGATGGGTATGGGATGCATCCCATATAAAGCTGATTGAATCGAGGTGATTATAAAATCCTTTAAAATTCTTATAATTGACTGATAATTCATTCGTGCCTTTTGTGATGGATAAGCCCGCACCTGCTCGGATCGAATAGTTTCCAAAGTGAAAAGTCCCTTCAATCCCGAAGTTATTTGCATATTTTTCACCTTCAAGGGTATTGAACATTAATTCCGGCGAACAATATGCTCCGAGATCGATACTCCAATTCTTTGGAGGACCAGGTGAGGTATTTTTCTCCTTTTCTTTGATGTCTATTGTAAGGTTGTTTGTGGATTTTCTTTCTGATTCTGACTGAGACAGGACCGCTGAATCCGGATTTTTAGCTAAGACTATCTTTTTTAAGGAAACTAACTGGTCCGTAGATTCCGTTGAAACAGATTTGTCTTGATTTTGTTTTCCTATAATCGATGGTTCTTTTATAGTAGTATTTGATTGTGTCAATGATATTTCAACTGGTTGATTTGATTCTTCTGTCTTGTTCTGTTCTGCTTGATTTGACAAGTTCGTCAAAGGTCTACCAATGATCCTATTTGATTTTAGATTAGAACCATAAGATATAGCTTTTGAGTTGGATGCAATTAAAGGTAAAGATGATTCATTAATCTTGGTTTTTTCTTTATTAATGAATGAATTTGAATTGCCATTTGACGATGAATTATCATGTTTATCCTGCATTTCTTTAAAAGAAATGCTTTGATGACCGGAATAAATTACTGTTCCAATTAGCGCCAGGAAAATTATTCCTGATATATAATAATAAATTTTCCTGCCAGGTTTTCCGGTCTTATTCAGAGAAACCGCCTCTTTCAGAAATGCAGATTTCGCTTCTTCCGAAGGTGAAACAGCATGTTCTTGTAATGCCTTCCTGAAAAACTCATCTACAGTGTGATTCTGCTTTTCCATCGTGTGCTAATTGATTAAAATATGCCTGATCTAATCTTTTCCGGAGCAAAGCCCGGGCTTTTGATAATTGTGATTTAGATGTACTTTCACTGAATCCAAGTTCTTTCGCGATCTCCTGGTGTGAATAGGATTCAAATACGTATAAATTGAAAACAGTTCGATAACCACAGGGTAATTCGCAAATCATGTTCATCACCTCATCCGTATCTATCTTGTTGGCAAGTTCTTCAAAATGGGTTTCTTCCTCTTTTTGATCTGCTAACCGGTCAGTGAAAACCTCAATATCCAGGAATCTTTTTTCCCTGGCATGATCGCGGATATAATTCAGTATTGTATTCATCACAATCCTCTTCATCCAACCTTCGAACGAGCCGTCTTTTCTTGTCTTAAAATTTGACAGGTTTTTTATTATCTTAATAAATCCATCCTGTAAGACATCCTCTGCGTCCTTGATGTTGCCGCAATACCTTATACACATTGACAGGAATCCCGGTGCATGTTTTTCATACAATAATTCCGTAATTTCTATCGCTGACTTGGGGCGATCTGTCAGGATTTGTTTTTGGGCAATCATGATGTAGTGTTAATAATAAAACACGAGATACACAATAGGTTGCCTAGAATGATATACGAATTTATAAAAAAAGAGGCTGACTAGTGAACCCACCTAATGATAGGCACAGTGGTTAATGTATTATGGTGATTCTGGCAGTGCTGAACCCATTCATGGTGGTAATCTTAACAAAGTATGCTCCTGAATTGAAACCGGATACATCCAATTTTGTAAACTTCATATTTACAGTAGTGCTCTTGTAAACCGTCTGCCCTAAATAGTTAAGCAACTCTACGGACTTTATGTTATCTGTTAAAACTACATTCACAACATCATTGGCAGGGTTGGGATAGACTGAAATCGATTCGGTAGAAAGTTCTTTAATACCGACAGTACCATTTCCACAAACGTTGACCCGTTGAAAGAAGGTTCCAGGCCAACCACCATATACAACAACTGCATAATTCCATACGCCATCTTGGTTACAATAACCAACTCCCATTGGAAATCCAGGAACTGAATTCGCTGATAACACGAAAAAGTTTTTATTAGTCGTCCCTGTAGAAGTATAATCTACCATGGCATAGAATGGCCCACTGTATGGAATATCAGGACAAGGTACGTTCACCCATGAATATGAAGGATAGAGGGCACCTGTGTTGATAAAAGAGGATGACTGCCCAAAAATTGTGGTTTGATCAGGTTTGTAAAAGTAAACAATACAGGATTGGCCAGAAGTAAAAGAATTTGAATCAAAAGCCATATCAAGAGATTTTATCACCCCAGTTGCAGTTGTAGAAATAGGGAAATAATTTCCAAGTTGAAAAGTATACCCAGTAGGGCAAGAAAAACCATCGGCAATAATACTATCATCATACTTGTATGTCTGTTGGAAGCAACTATCCGTATCAGCAAGAAACCGCATAGAATGAATAGTAAAATCCAGTGTTTTAAATCGTAAACAAGTTGCCTGCGATTGAGATGAAAGCAATGCTAACATCATGATCATCAATATATAGAAATACAATGGAATTTTTTTCATGAGAGTTTTTTTGGCGACTAATGATTTGTTTTTAAATCCAACCCATTGTAAAGGGGTGAAGCATCAAGCAATTTTTTATAAATGCCTTGACCAATTATTTAGCCTCAATAATACGAAAAAATAAATCATCACGCAATTATTTTATAGATTATTTTACTATTAAAAAAATAATTGCATAAATACTTGCATCAAATTCGTTTTATTCTTATTATTTATGCAATTTTACAAAAAAAGGAACAAAAACTGGAGGAGGGAAAAAATACAACCTCTAAAACCGATATATTAAGTTATCTTGTTTAAGGTAATCGTAACCATGTGTTTCTGAGGACATGATGGTTGTTGTAGGGGCACGACATGTCATGCCTCTACTATAACAAATTATATCAAGACTAACCCTTTAAAATGGGATGAAGATAATTTCTTTGCTGAATGAAAAACCTCCCCGAAAATAACACAGAAGTATGTGCGATTGAAATTCTTCAAACTGGGGAATAGGAATATGTCAATGGTGGAAAAAGTGCTTAGTTTTGCTATGTCCCAAAGAAGAATTTCAATGGTTTTTTAAGGCCAGTTAATTCGAGTACCCTAACGAGCGTTCTTCTTCGATTTCGGCTTTTCAGGATATGGCTGATACGATGGGAGTCTTTTCCTATATAGCAGATGGTTGATTTAAAATTATAAAGAAAGAACTTATCAGGAATGGCTGAAAAGTCTTTCTTTTTCCAATTATATCGATGAGTCTCATAAGGGTTTCCATAAACATCTGCCTGGATTGACATGATTTTTGGAACGGAAATCAGGATATTTTGCCCGCATCTCCGGCATTCTTCCAATACTTTAAGTCCATCCTGGTAGTTGAAATGTTCAAAGACATCGATCATCAGGATGAGATCATAACGATCGGTCAATTTTAGCAACACTTCCCTGGCATTACCAATAAAAATGTGATCGTAAATGAGCCTGTGAAGAGGGGTTAAGTATGCTTCAAATGCTTCTATTCCATCTATCTGTCTTTTTCGCTCTCCATAAGCAGCATCCGGATCCCAAAGTTCCAGGTATTCCCTTGAAAGAAATCCATATTTGCCAAATCCGACTCCGATATCCAGGACTTTTGCCGGATTGGTCTCAATAATCAACTCAAGGATCTCATTTAACTGGTAGTGATGACTGGAAGGCATTTAATGGACTGTTTTTGTTTCCAGACAAAAATAGGGGTTTTCAGCGTTTTTTAAGAAAAAGAATTAATTTTACACTAAATTTTCTGACTGTCTGCTGATGTTCCACTTGATCCACTCCCAGTTACCACTTATCTTTAGTTTGCTGATCATTCTGGTTGTTGCAAAGATATTGGGTGAAATTGCCGAGCGGTTCGGACAGCCTTCCATGATTGGGGAAGTATTAGCAGGAGTGATTCTGGGGCCATCTCTATTAAATGTTGTACAGAATACAGGAGATCTGAAAGTTCTTGCTGAACTTGGGGTTTTCCTACTAATCGTGATGACTGGTTTGGAGATTGAAGCAGAGGAGATTCGCAATTCGATTCGTGGGAAAAATATCTGGATTGCATTGTTGGGGTTCATCATCCCGTTTATGAGCGGAACACTGACGGGTTATGTTTTTCATTTTAACAACACCTTTTCGATCATCCTCGGGCTTTGTATTGCAATTACGGCGCTACCCGTAAGCATCAGGATCCTGATGGACATGGGAAAACTTAATACTGAAGTGGGCCGGAAAATAATTTCAGCCGCCATTTTCAATGATATTGTTTCTTTACTGGTTCTGGGTGTTATTCTTGATTTTACCGATGAAACAAAAAAATTAAAGGACATTGTTTATTCTTCTGCCCTAATAATTGGTAAAATCGTGATTTTTATTTTTTTCTTAATGGCAGCCTACTATTTATTTAAACTGGTCAAATCAAAAGTAGGGATAGTACATCCCAAGGTCAATGCTTTTCTGCATTACTTAAAAGGAAAAGAGTCACTCTTTGCGTTTGTCATTGTTTTTGTCCTGGCTTTTTCCAGTATTGCAGAGGCCATGGGGTTGCATTTTATTATCGGGGCTTTTTTAGGAGCTATCCTTTTACCAAGGACAATTTTCGCTAAGGGGGATTTTATAAAGGTCAAAGAGTCCACTTCAGGAATCACAATGGGGTTTCTTTCACCTGTTTTTTTTGCCACTTTGGGTTTATCGATGAACATTACTTCTTTAACAAATTTTCCATTGTTGTTTATGGTTCTAACCGTTTCATTTCTTAGTAAGATCTTAGGTGGCTATCTCGGTGGGCGAGTTGCACGTCTTGACAGGGCCACTTCGATAACGATAGGCATGGGTATGAACGCACGGGGGATTATAGGACTTGTTATCGCAAATATTGCCCTGCAACGGGGTTTCATTGATATTTCAGTTTTCTCCATCCTGGTTCTTATGGCACTTTTAACCACGATCTTTACTCCATTTTTCCTTTCATATGGGTTCCATTTAATTGGACGAAAAACAACAAGATAAAATGATGCACCTGATAAATGAACTGCTTTATTTCATCCTTCATATTGATATCATTATGGAAGGATGGATCCATGATTACCAGAACTGGACCTATCTGATCCTTTTTCTGATCATCTTTTGTGAAACCGGGCTTGTTGTAACGCCTTTCCTTCCGGGAGATTCGTTACTTTTTGCTGCGGGTGCTTTTGCAGCAAAGGAATCCCATCCCCTGAACATCGCAATAATTGTATTTCTTCTTTTTGTTGCTGCTTTTTCAGGTGACAATACAAATTATTTTATCGGGCGGTTCCTGGGTTTGAAAGTTTATGATAAGGACTATAAACTTATTAAAAAGGAGTACCTGATTAAGACACATAAATTCTATGAGAAGCATGGAGGAAAAGCACTAATCATTGCGCGGTTCATGCCAATCATCAGAACCTTTGCACCTTTTGTTGCAGGAGTAGGAACCATGAAATACATGCGGTTCTTTTCATTCAGCATCGTTGGAAACATTCTTTGGGTCAACCTGTTTGCTTTCGGGGGATTTTTCTTTGGAAACATCACTTATGTAAGGAATCATTTCACACTCGTAATACTTGGGATCATAATCATCTCCCTTCTCCCTGTGATGTTTGCAATGATAAAAAATCTTGTAGTACGACCAAAAATATAATCAACTACAAAAAAGGGACACTAAATCAGGTCTCCCTTTTTGGGAAGAATTCAAGCATCCTAAGGCGTCAAACTTATTTTCTTGAAATGACTTTCTGCACGGCTTCTACAATGTTAACAGCTTCAAGTCCATACTTAACCATGAGCTCTTCAGGTTTCCCACTTTGTCCGAATTGATCATTTACTGCTACCATTTCCATAGGCAATGGCAATTCAGTGACAAGCAATTGACCGATGCTATCGCCTAACCCACCGTTCATCATGTGTTCTTCGGCAGTAACTACACATCGGGTTTTAGAAACAGAAGCCATTATGGCTTTACGGTCCAGGGGCTTAATCGTATGAATATTGATGATCTCCGCATGAACACCCATTTCTTCGAGAATTTTTCCAGCATCCAATGCTTTCCAGGCCAGGTGCCCTGTTGCGAAGATAGAAACGTCAGTTCCTTCATTTAACAGAAGTGCTTTTCCTATTTCAAAATGTTGGTCAACCGGGGTAAAATTCGGAACCTTAGGCCTGCCAAAACGAAGATATACAGGGCCAAAATATTTAGCTATGGCCATAGTGGCTGATTTTGTCTGGTTAAAATCGCAAGTGTTGATGACGGTCATGCCAGGAAGCATCTTCATAAGGCCGATATCCTCCAGAATCTGATGAGTGGCTCCATCTTCTCCAAGGGTAATACCGGCATGAGAAGCACAAATCTTCACGTTTTTCATGGAATATGCAATGGATTGTCTTATCTGGTCATAGACCCGGCCAGTTGAAAAATTGGCAAATGTCCCTGTAAAGGGGATCTTCCCTCCTATTGTCATCCCGGCTGCAATGCACATCATATTGGCTTCTGCAATTCCTACCTGAAAAAACCTGTCAGGAAAAGATTGTGCAAAAGCATCCATCTTCAATGAACCAGTGAGATCTGCACAAAGGGCCACTACTTCCTTATTCTGTTTACCAAGTTCCAGTAATGCCTCTCCGAAGCCTGAACGGGTGTCTTTAGACCCGGTATTAATATATTCCTTCATTCGTAATATGATTTTTATAGATTACAATTTAACAGTCGCTGTTAAACCAGACTCGACCTCAAACGATTTATCTGTTGTATATGCTGAGCGGTTTGAAAATTTAGACCTGAATACGACCCTGTACTTTCCAGGTTGCAAATAAAGTGTTTCCTGCTGCTGAGGATTGTCTTTCAGGTTATATAGCCAGGTTAGCTTACCATTGTCCTCCAGGTAAACGCTTCCAAATCCATTGGTTGTGCGCTGGATTACTGCGGATCCCGGGACCGGAATCTCAACGGTAGTTGTATGACTTTGTTCAATTCCCACATTTTTAACTACAATCCTTGGTAAGCAGAGTACTTCAACATCATAGCTTCCTGTTAAATATTTCTCTACCTGATCAAACTGTTGAACGTTCAATGTTTCCTTCTCATTCCTTTTACGAATAATAACCGGAAGATACTTTAACGTCATGTTTCCACTTGTTTTAAAAGCCAGGTACCCCTGAGGAACATCAATTGCAATGATGTTGTGTTTACCAGACGTAAGTTTGATTGCATCTTTACGAACAGTTGGAATTGTGTTGACCACAATATCATAAGTCAGCGTTGGGTCAATTTCGAGTGTGTCGGGAAGGCCTTTGTTATTGAAGGAATGAATAAAATTGTCTTCAACTTTTCCTGTGGCAGTATTGTAAAAGGTCATGTTTACATTGGTCTCGGTCGGTTTTTCATCCTCATCGAGGAGATTGACCTGAACCGTAGTAGGATTGAGTGCTCGGGAGATAACGATGTTTAATGCATTGGTAAAAGCCTTCTCACTGGTTGCATCAAAGTAGGTGCCGACACAATCAAATGATTCTGCAAAGTTTTTTCCAATACCTATGATGAAAGGCTTCATGATAATTCCTCTTTTCTGCAGGTCATGAGAAACAACACAGGGATCGCCATTGCATTCCTCCATTCCATCGGTGATCAGGATGATAATGTTACGACAATGATCACAAGGAGGAAAATCGTTGGCTGCCTGTTCGAGGGAAAAAGCGATTGGGGTAGTTCCCCTTGGAACGATGGTTTTCATGACACTTTTGATCCTGGCGAAATTATCAGGAGCAAAAGGGACTTCAAGTTTAGTATCGTTACAATCCTGAGGAGGAAATTGCTTTTGGTGTCCATAAACTCTCAATGCAAGCTGAAGATTCTTGATATTTTTAAGGCTATCGAGAATATTGACAAAAAGTCTGGATGCAATATTGAATTTTGTATCACTCTGCCATCTTCCAATCATGCTTTGAGAAGCGTCAAAAACGAACAGAATTCTGGTCAGGGTTTTTGGCTTTTCCTTTTCCAACTGTCCCTGACTAAATCCTCCAGAAAGGAAGACCATAAAAAGGATAACAATACAACTAAGTTTTTTCAACAACTTGTTTTTAATCAACATGAGAAATGAAACTCCTCGCCGTAAACGGCGGGGAATTACCCCTAACACCTCAACACCCAACCCCTTCTCCTGAAGGAGAAGGGGTTCAGGGATGAGGCTGAAAGATTACAATAAATCAAAAATCAAAATTCATAAAACGTAAATCATTTTAATAGTCGCCCAAAGTCTCTTCCAACTGAGCCAGAGCTCTTTCGGCTTGTTCGTCATTTGGCGCTACACCATGCCACTCGTGGTTATCTGCCATAAAATCGACACCAAAGCCCATCATCGTTCTCATGAGCACCATGACTGGCTTTTCTTTTCCACTGGCAACTTTTGCTAACAGCATTTTTTCCCGGATATCCGCAATATCATTTCCATTCATGTTTATCACTACCCATCCGAACGCTTCAAATTTTTCTTTAAGATCGCCCAAATCCATCACTTTCTCAACAGGGCCATCAATCTGCTTTCCATTATCATCAACAATTGCAATGAGGTTATCCACTTTATGAGCAGCAGCAAACATTGCCGCTTCCCAATTTTGTCCTTCCTCTAATTCTCCATCGCCCAGGAGGCAGAATATATGATGAGGATCATTGTTTAATTTTTTGGATAATGCGGCACCAATGGAGACTGATAATCCCTGTCCAAGTGAACCTGAGGCCATGCGAATGCCAGGTAATTTTTCACGTACTGAAGGATGACCCTGTAAACGGGAATTCAACTTACGGAATGTACCCAGTTCATGATCATCAAAATAGCCATAACGTTCAAGCACACTGTACCATAAAGGAGAAAGATGTCCATTTGAAAGGAAGAAAAGATCTTCTCCAATTCCATCCATTGTAAACTTTTTAGGATCGGGTTTCATGATCCCAAAATAAAGTGTTGTCAGAAAATCAGCACACCCAAGTGATCCTCCCGGATGCCCTGAGGCGGCACCATTTGTCATCCGGATGATATCACGGCGGACTTGCGTGGAAATTTTTAATAGATCGGTAGTTGAAGGCATTTAAGAAATTATTATGTTGATTATGGCGTTAATTGAAATTTGTGAAAACGAGCAAGGAATAAAGGTTCAAAATTATTACAATTCATTGGAGCCATTTACAAATGTTCATAAATATGGAAAAGATTTAACGAACCTATCGGCATTTTTATTTCTTTTGTGGTTTGTAGATCGATAACCGAAGATGAAAAAAATCCAAATTCTGATAATCCAATTATTTTTACTGTTCTCTTTTCCCTGTATTCAATTAATGGCCTCCAATGCCACTCCGGGAAATGGCTCCACCTGGGTCGATTCGGTATTCAACTCACTCACTCCCGACCAACGAATTGCGCAGTTATTCATTATCCGTGCTTTTTCTGGCAAAGATTCTGCTTATAATGACAGCCTCTCCAACATTATCAAAAAATGGAATCCCGGAGGGGTTTGTTTTTTTAAAGGAGGAATCAAACAACAGGCAGTACTTACAAATTCATTACAGAAAACAGCAAAGACACCTCTGTTGATCGCCATCGATGCAGAATATGGTTTAGGTATGCGTCTTGACAGCGCCTTCTCGTTTCCACGGGCAATGACATTGGGTGCCATTTCCGATGATTCACTCATTGAAGAATTAGGAGTAAAGATTGGGAATGATTGCAAGAGGATAGGAATTCAAATGAATTTTGCTCCGGATGTCGATATAAATAGTAACCCGGATAATCCTGTGATCGGATTCAGGTCTTTTGGCGAAGATCCCAAAAAGGTTGCACATAAAAGTATCCTATTCATGAAAGGAATGCAATCGGCTGGAATTCTTACAACTGCTAAACATTTTCCGGGTCATGGAGATACAGATAGGGATTCGCATTTGACTTTACCTATTCTTCATCAAACACAGGAAAGGCTCGATTCAATTGAGCTCTTCCCATTCAGGGAGTCCATCCTGAACCATGTTGATGGTATTATGGTTGCTCACCTGTTTGTTCCTGTCTTCGACTCAAGCAGGAACACTCCCGCCACCCTTTCAAAAAAGATTGTAACCGGGTTGCTAAAAGACCAGATGGGACTCAGGGGATTCGTAATTACTGATGCACTTGATATGAAAGGTGTCACTAATTATTTTAAACCAGGTGAAATTGAAGTTAAAGCATTGTTGGCTGGAAATGATATCCTCCTACTGCCGAAAAATCTGGAGACAGCCATGAATGCCATCCGCCTGGCACGTGATAGCGCACTGATTCCGCAGGAAATGATTGATCAGAAATGCCGGATGATGCTTAGCTTAAAATATAAAGCCGGACTTGATCATTTGAATCCGGTTTCCTTGACTGATCTCCATGAAAACCTGAACCCTCTGACATCGGAACTTCTCTCAAGGAAGATTTTCAGGCAAGCCATTACCCTGGTTAAGAATGAAAATCAGCTAATCCCTATCGGGTTTCTTGACAAGAGAAAGATCGCCGTGGTGTTTATCGGCGATAGTTTAGTACAACCCTTCCAAGAAATGATCTCGCATTATACTCCTGTAAAGGTAATTTCAGTCCCCTCTACTTTTTCTCTCTCAAAAAAAGATTCCATCATTTCTGAGTTAAAGGAAAATGATCTCATCATCATTGGACTTTATTGCAATCAGGGATTGATAACAAAACAATATGGCATTCAGGAATGTGCTTTAATGTTGATCGATACGCTAAGCATGTTAAAGAAAGTCATCCTCGATGTCTTTGGAAGTCCCTATGCATTGTCTTTTCTGAAAAACCCCCATCATATAGAAGCCATCATTTCATCATATCAGGATTGCCAGATATCACAGTCACTTTCGGCTGAAATGATTTTTGGCGGAATCGAGGCTTGTGGTCATCTGCCTGTGACTGCCACTTCTGCCTTTCCTGTTAAAACAGGGATATCAACTACGGCTTCACGACTCGAATCTGTATTACCTGAAGAGATCGGTGTTGCTTCTGAAAAACTTAAAATCATCGACTCACTTGCAAGATTGGGGATTACGAAAAAAGCGTTTCCCGGATGCCAGGTAGTTTTTGCAATTGAAGGGAAGATTTTCTACCAAAAATCATTCGGACATCCACGATATGAAGATACAATCCCGGTAATCAATTCTGATATTTATGATCTCGCCTCCCTGACAAAAGTGGCCGCTACGACTCTGGTGATGATGAAACTCTATGAGGAGAAAAAAATCTCATTGGATGAAAAACTTGGAACTTATCTCCCTGAATTGAAAGGATCGAACAAACAGCGACTGACCATTCGTGACGTAATGGCACATCAGGCAGGGTTACAGGCATGGATTCCATTTTTTCTTAAAACCCTTTACAAAAAAAATACCGATTCGGTTTATCAATCCCGGCAATCTGAAAAATACCCATTGCGGGTTGCTGAAAACCTATTTATCAGGAAGGATTATCCGGATTCAATTTATCGTGCAATCATTGATTCTCCGTTACGGTCATCGAAGGATTATAAGTACAGTGACATCGGGTTTTATTTATTACGACATATCATCGAAAAAATAACAGGAAAGCCACTTGAAGTTTACATTTCAGAATCCTTTTACCAGCCTCTTGGATTGCCGACTACCGGGTTTCTCCCAAGACAGCGTTTTCCTTTAAACCGGATCATTCCAACCGAATTGGATACAGTTTTCAGGAACCAGCTCCTTCAAGGAGATGTTCACGACCCTGGTGCCGCCATGCTTGGTGGGGTATCGGGACATGCTGGTTTATTCTCTGATGCTACTGACCTGGCTGTTATCCTCCAATTGTTCTTAAATAAAGGCAAATACGGCGGGAAACAATTTTTCCTTCCTTCCACTATCAAAGAGTTTACGCAAGTTCAATTTCCAGGCAATGGAAACAGAAGGGCCTTGGGATTTGATAAACCTGCGCTAAACAATTTATCAGAAGGACCTTGTTGTAAAAGCGCTTCGCCGGAAAGTTTCGGTCATTCGGGTTTTACAGGCACTTATATTTGGGCTGATCCTAAGAATGGATTGAGTTATGTATTTCTTTCAAACAGAGTTTATCCTTATGCATCAAATGAAAAAATTGTTGAAATGAACATTCGTACCAAGATCCACCAAGCCATGTATGATATTCTGGAATCTGCATATATGAAGAAATAATTATCTTTGCGGCAAAATAGCAAGTGGTGTACTTTTGATTTTTTGAGGATTAAGAAACGAAAAACATACTATGAATAAATCATTAAAAGGATGGATGATCTGGATCTTTGCGATTATTTTCACAGTTGTGATTGCAGGATATCAGCGTAGAACAGGACCCACTTACCCGATGAAAGTGAAGAAAGAACTCGGGCAAGCGGTGATCAAAACTGAATTGATCAGGACATATGACGGACCAGATGATGCCAGAATTATCTTGAACATTCCTGACACTGCAATAAAAGGGAAGATTCAATTCAGGAGGTTTAAGAGTTATGATAATTGGACGACAGCTCCGATGGTCAGGAAAGGTGATTCGCTTATCGCAAGCCTACCTCACCAGGATATTTCCGGGAAGGTCATGTATTATATTACACTTATCAGAGGGAACGAGCAGGTTCTATTGAATGATGATGCGGCTGTTCTCCGCTACAAAGGATACATTCCCATGTTTATCCTCCTCCCCCATATCCTGATCATTTTTCTGGCGATGTTATTTTCTACCATTACCGGTCTCGAAGCAATTACCAAGGGGAGTCATACCTATCTCTATACATGGATCACCATCATAACTCTTTTTATCGGAGGACTTGTACTAGGACCCATTGTACAGAAATTTTCATTTGGCGTTTACTGGGCCGGATGGCCTTTCGGCCACGATCTTACCGATAATAAATCGGTTGTTGCTTTCCTGTTCTGGATAATAGCACTTATTGTTCAATACAGGAACCGGGAAAAGAGATTATGGACCATCCTTGCTTCCATCGTATTGCTGATCGTCTTCCTCATCCCTCATAGCCTGCTTGGATCAGAGATTGATTATACAAAGCTGCCAAAAACGGAAATACATAGATAATTGATAAAAAACTTATGGAAGTTACTTATGGAATAATGCTTTTTACGGTTGCAGCTTCGATTGTAGGCTTTACTAATCAGGAGCTTTTCGACGGTTTAAAGTTCAATGCTTTTGATGTACAGCACGGGAAACAATGGTACCGGTTTTTCAGTTATGGATTCTTGCATGCAAATTGGGTTCACTTGGTCATCAACATGTTTGTGTTTTTTTCATTTGGCAAGCTCGTTGAGCGCTTTTACCATATCTATTTTCATGAAAAATACATCCTTTATTTTATTCTGCTTTACATGGGAGGTCTTCTGCTTTCTATCATTCCTGCCTTTGGAAAGCATAAAAATGATGTCTTTTATAATGCCGTTGGCGCTTCAGGAGCTGTCGCCTCTACTATTTTTGTCACCATCCTGATTTACCCAAAGGCGCTTATTTCATTTTTTTTCATACCCATTGGAATTCCTGCCTGGATTTTTGGAATTTTATACCTGGGTTATGAGTTTTACATGAGTAAAAGAGCAAATGACAACATCGGTCATGATGCTCATTTCTGGGGAGCTTTATACGGGATCATTTTCACGATCGCATTAAAACCTATGCTGGCTGCTCGATTTCTGGAACAACTGGGACTGATTCACTAATTCTTTTTCACTCTGATCCTGGCATCTACAACTGTCACTGAATCTTCGTTTCCGAGAAGGGGATTGAAATCGAGTTCCATGATTTCAGGGGCTGATTTTAACAAGGCTGAGAGCTTAAGGATCACCTCAGCAAATTGTTCTTCACTCACCCCTTTTTCTCCGCGCACACCTTTTATGATCTGATAACTCTTCAGGTTACGGATCATAAAGAGGGCTTCTTCCTTTCCAAGTGGTATTAATCCAGCTGCTACATCTTTTAGCACCTCAATGAATATTCCGCCCAGTCCGCATAAGATAAGATGGCCGAATTTAGGCTCAAACTTTGCGCCAGCAACAAGCTCAATACCTGAAAGCATGGGTTGAATCAGGATTGAATTTGTATCTTCGATCTTCATCATCCGGTCAAATTCCTGAGCAACCTTTATTTCATCTTTCACATTCAGGACGACACCCCCCACATCCGATTTATGCACAGGGCCAACCACTTTCATAACGACAGGAAACCCCAGCATTTTTGCCTGGTTAATGGCATCATCTGCAGTGGTTGCAACTGCTTCGCCTACTCTTTTTATCCCACTTGCATCCAATAATTCCTGAATTTCTAAGGGAGAAATATACCCATCTTTCGCCTGGTTAACAATATTCCTGATACGATTATGATCAACTTCCTGCACATGTGATTTCTCTTCAAATGGTTGATGAGTATAGTATACTCTCGAGAGTGCATTTCCAAAAACCACTTCATCTCTGAAAAATATTCTTCCTTTAGAAATAAAGTCCTCTATCTCCGGTGCAGCAGTAAGAACGGAAGGCAAAATGGGGAAAATGGGTTTAGCCGCCTTTTTCATTTTATCATCCAGTACTGAATAAACATCGAACACCTTATTCAGCCCAGGAGTTCCAAATATTACAGCTATTCCATCAATTGTTTTAAACTGGTTTTCGCAATAATCAATGATGGTGTCAAGTTGCTGTGCTGTTCCCGTTGCAAGGAAGTCGATGGGATTTCCTACCGAGGAGCCAGGGAAAAGTTGAGAAAGTAACTCTTCTGCATCAGGTCCTTCGATGTGAGGAACATTCATGCCTCCGTTTGATAAAGCGTCTGTAAGCATTACTGCAGGGCCACCTGCATGTGTGATGATTGCAATATTGTTTCCCTTCAATTCAGGATGCATAAAAACAGATGCCACGGCGATCAGGTCTTCTCTTCCAAAACAACGCACGATCCCAGCTTTCCTGAAAAGAGCATCTACTGCATTATCAGGACTGAGCAGTGCTCCAGTGTGTGAAGTAGCTGCCCTACTGCCAGCTTCTGATGAACCAGCTTTTACCGCTGCTATATGGCATCCTTTTCTGACAAGTGATGATGCATGTTTCAATAGCATATGCGGTTTTGAAACATTCTCCATATAGATGAGCTTCACTCTCGCACTTTTTTCAGGATCAAAAGTCTCATCTAAGTACTCTAAAACATCTTCAACGCCCATTTGGGCACTGTTCCCAACAGAGAACACACTGGCAAAGGTAAGTCCGCTGGGGATTCCTGCTTCCATAATAAAACAGGCCGTGGCGCCTGAACCGGAAATAAAATCACATCCATTTGGATCCAGTTTTGGAATTGGTTTGGTAAAAATCCCATGATATGAAGTATTCAAAACCCCAATGCAATTCGGGCCTATCAGGGAACCGCCCACTTTATTAATGCTATCAACAACCTTTTGTTCAAGAATTTTTCCTTCCTGATTTTCTTCAGAAAAACCTGCCGATAAAATGATAAAGGCACGGGTATTTTTTTGTGAAGACAAAAGGTCAACAGTATCGGGGATGTATTTGGCAGCAATTGCAATAATTGCAAGGTCAACTTCTGGCAACAGAGAAGGATCGGTATAACTTTTTATTCCTTGAACTTCAGGCTCTTTCAAATTTGTGACATAAAGCTTACCGTTGAATCCACCTTCAATGAGGTTACGCAAAACAGCGCCACCAGGTTTCTGAACATCATTAGAACCGCCAATAACAACGATGCTACCCGGATTGATAAGTTGTTGGTTGATCATGAATTGGTTTTTTGCGAAAATATCAAAAAAAGTTTGCAGACCACTAAGAAAACTTTAAGTAAGGCACAAAAATAGCCGTTTTCTTTTTGTATGCCTCCCAATCCGAACGTCCTTTGTATTTCTGTTCCAACATTGGAACACCAGAAACAAAACGTAATAACAGGGTCAAAACAACAGGGCTGATGAGCGTTATCCACCCACCGGGGCAATCAAGCGCCAATAAAGCAATTCCCCACCAAATCAATGATTCTCCGAAATAATTGGGATGACGTGTGATGCTCCAGAGACCCTTAGTCATTATTTTACCTTTATTAATAGAATCTTTTTTAAACGCTTTTAATTGATAATCACCTATCGTTTCAAAGATAAATCCAGCCATAAAAACCATCATTCCCAAATAATCTGAAAGGCCCACGTTGACAGGCAAAGAAGTATTCGCAAAAAAAATGGGTAATGAGATGATCAACATCAACAATCCCTGAAACATGAATATCTGAAAAAAACTCCTAAGAACAAAGTGTTTCCAGGTATCTCTCCAAACCTTATAACGAAAGTCTTCTCCCCTACCCAAATTTCTGATAAGTATATGAATACTAAGACGTAAACTCCAGGTAAGGACTGCAAGGTTAATCAAAACTTTATGGAGATCAATCACTCCGCTAATGAACAAAGAAAATCCAGCAATAATTAAAAAACCTAATCCCCAAAAGACATCCACAATAGAATTGTCTTTCTTTGCTAATGCAAGCAGAAAAGCAATGCACATGTAAGTAAAAATAAGAAAAGATACTTGCAGAAAAATTGTCATCACATCTGTTGTTACTCAAACATTAAAGACACACAGGTGACACCGGGGCCTGTGTTTGCAGAAAGAACTGGTGATGCGGAGGTGATGAATGCTGGTTTTAGTCCTGTTATTTGTTCCATTTGGTTGGCAAACCAATCAGCTGTTCGAAGGTTATTGGCATGAGTGATAGCATATCCCCATATTTTATCTTTTTGAGCGATCTTCTGAATATTCCTGATCACCTTTCTCATGCTTGCCTTCTCGGTAAAAGATTTTGCTGCTAATATGGACTTACCTTCTTCACTGAGAATAATAACAGGTTTTAAATCAAGAAACCTGGCGATAAAACTTTTAAACGCGCCAACCCTTCCAGATCGGATAATGTATTTCAAAGTTGTTACTGTCACCCTAACCTGTGTTTTTTTTACCCATGTTTTTATCTTAGGAAGAATTTCTTCATGAGTCACCCCCTTTTCTAATTCTCTGGCAAGTCGTAATATAATCAGTCCCAAAGCGCCGGTCACTGTTCCGGAATCAATAACATCGATTCTTTTTCCTGTCCTGTCTGAGATTTCCTTTGCAGCCTGGTAACTACTATTAAAGGTTCCGCTTAATGATTTTCCCAGATTCACTGCAATCACTGAGTCATAATGTGTACACAAAAATTCGTACTTATTTTGAAAATCACGGATAGAGGGTTGGGCAGAGGTTGGATTGTGATCAGTATTTTCAAGAAGTGAATAAAATTGCTCAGGTTGAATAGTAAAGCGATCTAAAAAAAACGTCTCACCAAAATGTATGCTCAACGGAACCATATGTATTTGCAGATGATCGAGCACTTCTTTAGGCAAGTCACAACATGAATCGGTAAGAATTGCAATATTGGACTTACGGTTTGTCAGAATTTCATGCTGCATCACCATATCATCCACTTTCTGATAAGAAATATTGCCAAACCTGCGTAAGTAAGAAAATAGTTCGGCAGGAAAATCCGTATGTATGTGAACCCTCATTTTCTGAGGTGATCCTGCAACGACTAAAGAATCTCCGCAAACTTTGATCGTACTAATGATTTTTGCTTTATCAAGGTTGTTGGATTTAATCAGGGCTTCCGTACAATACCTGAATGTGATCTCATCATGTGTAACAATGTCCTCATTCTCATTTTCGATTACATTTTCTGCAACAGTAAAAGATTTCTCCCCACCTTTGGTAAAAAAATCAAGAATCCCTTCTAGGAAAACCACAAAACCTTTTGCCCCTGCATCGACTACGTGAGAACGGGTAAGAGCCGGTAGTTTCGCAGTGGTCTCAGCCAGGGATTTTTGCGCCCTTTCATAAGCTTCAATAAGCAATTTAATAAAATCGTCGATAATGTCCTTTAATGCGTAAAGATATTCAGCCCAATCTTTAATTACGGTTAGGATCGTTCCTTCCACAGGATTGGCAATAGCTTCATAAGCATAGGTAACAGCATTGCGCATACTTTCAGCAAACGATCTTATGTCCATCGTTTGACCTGTTTTGATCTCATTGCCGAATCCATAAAGAAACTGGGCGAAGATGATACCAGAATTCCCTCTGGCACCTGTAAGCGCTGCATCAGCGAGTGCCACAGCAGTCTCTTTCAGGTTATCAGTAGGAATGATGGCGTCCATGATTGACCGCATGGTCGAAGCCAGGTTGGTTCCAGTATCTGCATCATTTACAGGAAAAACATTGATCCTGTTCAGTAACTTCTGGTTTTCAAAGATCCGCTGTGCTCCTGATAGAAAACTATAATAAAGTTGTTTTCCTGTTAATTCACTAATTTTCTCAATAGCTGTTGACAAGGTATTCCGGTTAATTCTTTGCAAAGGTAAGAAATATAAAAATTCATTTCAATTTCTTACAAGTATTAAGCTTACCCGATGTTATCAGAACATTCAATTCCTGTTCGATATCTTTGTATTGACTTCTTTGTCCACATTGGTACATTTCCACCAATGGATCCTTGTCCAACAATAAACCCATCAGATCTTTAGCGTTTGGAGTGGCTGACAATTTACTGTATTTTTCATAGGTGTAAGAGAGGAATCCCACTTGTACCCCGATTCCACGGTTATCGAGAAGAAAACCATCAGCAAGTGAGGTAGGTACGGACAACTTATCATTAAAATAGATGTCTTTAATATCAGGATAAGAAACGATTTTGTCCTTATCTGATGAAAGTGACACTGGAACATACATTGAGTAATCTGACCTGGTGCGATAGATTATACAAGGAGGGCCGTTTACTCCAAATGCCCTTTGACTTGCAGTTGGATCATCTGTTTTAGGCGATAGTTGATGAGAACAGGAAAGCAAAAGTAAACTTACTGATAAATAGAATGATATGATCCCAAGAATTGATCTGCTTTTCATGAAGATTTTTTTTATTGAACACACATTTCGGATTCATTGTGACTTTAAAGATACTGGAGCAAAGGTCAGAACATTAATTTAAAAACAAAATTAAAACAGAATCGATGGTTTTCTTTGGCATAAAGTTAATTATTGGCAATTATTTACTTTCAGGACATAATTTTTTATTAATTTTGCACTTTAAAAATATTAACCCTAACACTCAGAGAATATGCAAAAAGTAATTTTTTCTTTCATTTTTATGGTTCTTGCAGTTTTCACATTGCAAGCACAGGATGTTCAACCTGCAGTACCTGCTGATCCGAATGCTCCAGAAATTTCCTTTGATAAAATTGTGCACGATTTCGGTACGGTTGTTCAGGGTTCAGAGGCTACATGTGAATTTAAATTCACAAACACAGGTAAAGAACCACTTATTCTTCAGAAACCTGTTTCTTCATGCGGATGTACAGTTCCAACATGGCCGCAGGAACCAGTTCTTCCAGGAAAAGGCGATGTTATTAAAGTTACTTATTCCACACACAACGTTGGCCCTATCAATAAAACAATAACCGTGACTTCAAATGCTAAAACTGCACGTGTTGTTCTTTCGATCAAAGGTAACGTGACGGCAAAACCCGCAGATAAAGTTCCGGAAAAGACAAATGATAACGGTGCAACACCAATCCAAAAATAGTACTAATCATGCCTGTTATTTCACTTAAAGGAAAAATGATGCCAGCTTCCCCAATCAGGAAGCTGGTTCCTTTTTCAGAAGAAGCAAAAAAAAGAGGGACAAAAGTTTATCATTTAAACATTGGCCAACCTGACATCGAAACGCCGGAAAATGTCATGAACAAGATCCGCAATATCGATCTGAAAGTTTTAGAATATAGTCATTCTGCCGGGTTGATTTCCTATAGAAAAAAACTTGTAGAATATTACAAGAAAGTTGGAATCGAAGTAACTCCGGAAGAAATGATTGTCACTACCGGCGGTTCAGAGGCCATCCTCTTTGCAATGAACAGCTGTCTTGATGCTGGTGATGAGATCATTATCCCTGAACCATTTTATGCCAATTATAATGGGTTCTCTCTGACTGCAGGTGTCGTAGTAAAACCGATAGATTCGAATATTGAGAATGGATTTGCACTTCCTCCAATTCAAGCTTTTGAAGATGCAATCACTTCCCGGACGAAAGCGATTATGATTTGCAATCCTAATAATCCAACTGGATATCTTTATTCTAAAGAAGAGTTGGAATCGTTGCGGAAAATCGTTTTGAAACATGATCTTTTCCTTTTCTCTGATGAGGTTTATCGTGAGTTCGTTTACGATGGACGAAAACATTATTCTGTCATGAATCTGGAGGGAATCGACGAAAATGTGATCCTGCTTGATTCCATCTCAAAACGATATAGTGCTTGTGGGGCCAGGATCGGGGTTCTAATCTCGAAAAACAAAGAGGTCATCTGTACAGCCATGAAATTTGCCCAGGCCCGTTTAAGTCCACCTACATTTGGACAAATAGCAGCAGAGGAAGCAATCAATACTCCGGTCAGTTACTTTACTAAAGTACTGGAAGAATATCATGCAAGAAGAAATCTGGTTGTTGAATCTATCAATAAAATGCCAGGCTGCTTTTGCCCGAACCCAGGGGGTGCTTTTTACGCTATGGCACGCCTTCCGATCGACAATTCCGACAAGTTCTGTCAATGGCTCCTTGAAGATTTTACTTTCGAAGGACAAACCGTCATGTTGGCTCCAGGGACAGGGTTCTATTCAACGAAAGGTCGCGGTCTTGATGAAGTTCGCATAAGCTATGTGTTGAATGTGAACGACCTCAAGAGCGCAATGAAATGCTTAGAAGAAGCACTGAAGGTTTATCCAGGTAGAAAATAAGGTATTAATCCGGATAGATAAGGTACTTTTCTCTTATCATTTTGAATTTTTCTATTCCGTTCTGCCAACTATTACGGATATCTTGTTCATTTTTGCCTTCAAGAATCTGCTTTTTTAGATCACAAGTTCCAGCAAGTCGATCGAAAGAATCATTAAAAAAACGCGGATCGCTTTTCATGGTTCTAAAAGCCATGAAAAGCCAAGTAATATTTAATCTTCCAAATAAGCGTGGGTGAGTTTTATAAAAATCACGCAGGTCAATTCCACGACAAAGCTGGCCATAATATAATGGATTGAGAGCACCATTCATTGGCTCAGGGGTAAATTCAAAAGAAAATCCCTTAAATTCAGGATGTCCGTATATTTCAAAGGGATAGGAAGTACCCCTGCCAACACTAATAATTGTTCCTTCAAATAAACAAAGTGATGGATAAAGGTAAACAGCAGTCATATCCCTTAGATTTGGGGAAGGATTCACTGGTAAGACATACTGCGTTTGATGAGTATAGTTTTCTATCGGAATAACCTGCAAATCACAAATCATTCTGTCTTTTAGCCAGCCTTCTTCATTCACCATTTTTGAATACTCTCCAATGGTCATTCCATAAACCAGTGGAACCGGATGGAGACCAACAAATGAGTAAAGAGATGAATCCATGACAGGTCCATCAATATAAAATCCATTCGGATTGGGCCGGTCGAATAACATCAATGGAATATTCGCCTGCGAACAAGCTTCCATCATGTAAGAAAGTGTCGAAAGATAAGTATAACACCTGACACCAACATCCTGTATGTCAAAAACGACAATGTCGATATTTTTCAAATCGGCAGGATCAGGCTTCTTCTTCTTACCATAAAGAGAAATAACCGGAAGCTTTGTTGCTGAATCCACTGAGTTCCTGATAGGTTGTCCGGCATCAGCAAAAGAACGGAACCCATGTTCCGGGCAGAAAATCTTTTCAACTTTCAGACCCATGTGAATAAGAGTATCAACCACATTCACCTTTCCCACAATTGATGCTGCATTAGCCACAACTGCAATATTTTTGTGCCTGAGATGGGAATAATAGAGGTCGGTTCGCTCTGCTCCGCATTTAACCTGTGCAGTTGAAATCATTGAAAAAAGAAAGAACAATACGATTATCGGGTATTTCAGCATACTAGATGTTTTTAAACCACCAGCAAATGTACGAATAACAAGATTTAATTTATTATGAGACTCTATGTCTTACTTCTGTCCAATTGAACTGCTCTTCACTCGTCATTACTTTCACAATTGAATTTCACTCCTTTAGCATCAAAGTATTGTTTCAATTCTGTTACAGAAACATTTAATTCACTAACCTCAATCCGAAATTCATCATGTCCCCAATTGATAATAAACATAAGCTGCTTACGGAAATATTTCCTAATTCTAAAAAAAATCATCAACGGTAATGCTAATAACAGCCCAATTATTATGCCAGGGCTTCTCCTTGAATAATGAAAATGATTTGCGCGAACATCTGACATGAGATAAAAATGAGACAGAAATTGATACAGCAGAATTAGAATTGCGATAATCAATACAAGCCCTAACCCAACCATGAAAAACCAACCTCGTGTCAATCTGGCTTTTTTAATTTTTATTGAAGAAACATCATGATATTTGAGTGTTATCTTTCTTCTTTTGATTTTTATACCATCCTGATTTATGGAAAGTGTGGGCCCGTTAAATAAATAATTTTTCAAAGGAAAGATGAAAATTGTGATTATTCATTTCTAATGAGAGGCTCCAAAAATAGCACCTGAAATCATTGGGATCAGCCATATAATCCAAACAATAATACTAAACCGATGAAAATTCAGAATCATCTTTTCATTATTCAGTAATAGAACAATTGTGGCCCAAATGGCATGAAAAAACATTAAGCAGATGGCGATATTTCCCGTTATTCCATGAAAAGTAGCAGCAAATAGTGTTCCGGAAAGAATACTCATGGAAGTAGTTCCAATGGTATCTGCAGTAAAACCTACCCAAAAGAAAATCATATGCCACCATTTCAGTCGGTGTTGGATGCGTTCTACCCAAACACCAATAGTATAAAGTACCAGTGCAAGTATTATACAGGTGATTGCGATGGTCAGTACTCGTGGGGACATGAAGCAAATATAATTGATTAAAAAGTACGAATCACGAATTATTTTTCCAGTAATAAATTTTTCGTGTTCTTTTTAAGGCTAGTAATGCACAGGACTCCTGATAAACTGATATCTATTTTGATTAATGCAGGTTATTCTTACATTTGCATCCAAACCTGTTAACTTGAATACCGAAATCTTTATCGCTCGCAGGATACTATCAAAAGGCAAGGCCAATTTCTCCCGACCCGTTGTCAGGATAGCCGTTGTTAGTATCGGATTGGGATTAACGGTGATGTTTGTTGCAGTGGCAATCCTAACCGGGTTTCAGAAAGAGGTCCGGGAGAAAGTGATCGGTTTTGGCGCGCATATACAGATTTCTCATTATGATGAGAATTCTTCATTAGAAACCAACCCAATCTCAATTCATCAGGATTTTTATCCATCCCTTGAAACAGTACCTGGAATCAGGCATATACAAGTTTATGCAACCAAAGCAGGAATAATAAAAACTGCTGATCAGATACAAGGAATTGTGCTCAAGGGAATAGGGCCAGATTATGATATTTCTTTTTTTTCAAACAAGATCATTGCAGGGAATTTTATTCATCTAAGTGATACTGGCAAATCAAATGATATCATGATATCAAAAAACCTTGCTGCATTACTAAAACTTAATCTGAATGACGATATCAGAATGTATTTCATTTCTGGAACAACCACCTTAGGAAGAAAATTTCATATTGCTGGAATTTATGAGACTGGTCTTGAGGAGTTCGATAAAGTTTACGTTATATGCGACATTAAACATATTCAGAAACTGAATAATTGGAGACCAGATGAAGTAGGTGGCTTTGAGGTGATTCTCGACAATTTTAAAGACCTTGATAACATGGGGAAGTTCGTCTATCGGAAAATCGGAATGACATTGAATGCAAAGACGATCCGTGACCTTTACCCTCAGATCTTCGACTGGCTTGACCTTCAGGATATCAATGTGCTCATCATTATTATATTAATGGTACTTGTATCCGGGATTACGATGATCTCTACATTGTTGATTTTAATTCTGGAAAGAACCAACATGATAGGGATACTGAAAGCATTAGGAATGGCAAATGGAGGAATTCGGAGAGTATTCCTCATCAATGCTACCTATATTATCGGACAGGGTCTTTTTTGGGGTAATCTGGTCGGTGCAACTTTGTGTATTATACAACAAAAGACCGGAATCATGACCCTTTCTCAGGAATCATACTACGTTTCTGTAGTTCCCGTAAATCTTGATATTTGGAACATCCTTTTACTTAACTTAGGGACAATAATTGTTTGCCTTGCCATGATTCTCTTGCCCTCTTTTATCACCAGCCGAATCTCACCGGTGAGGGCAATCCGATTTTCCTGACCTCCCTGTTTATTTTTGGTGTAAACCACATTCCCTATTTTCAGGGGCTTCCCACCACCAGCGTCCGGATCGGATATTTTCCCCTTTCAAAATTGCACGTGTACAAGGAAGACAACCAATACTCGGATAACCTTTATCATGCAGGGTATTATAAGGAATATTATGCAAATGGATATATTCCCAAACTTGCTCCAGGGTCCAGTTTACCAAAGGATTCACCTTGATTTTTTTATGTATGTCATCCCATTCAATAGCTTTTACTGTCTGGCGTGTGACAGATTGGTCCCTGCGTAATCCACAAATCCATGCATCCGACCCCTGCAGAGCTCTGGATAACGGTTCGGTTTTACGAATGAAACAACATAATTTTCTGTTCTCAATATTATCATAAAACAAATTGATTCCATGGGTATTGACCATCTCCTCTACATCCAATGCATCCGGAAAACAAACTTCTATTGAAACTCCTAATTTCTTATTCGTGATATCCAACAAATCATATGTCTCCTGAAATAATCTCCCTGTATCAAGAGTAAAGATCTTCATTTCGGGGTTGATGCCCGCAATCATTTCAATGAGGACCTGGTCTTCTGCGCCAAGACTGGTTGCAAATGCAATACGGCCTGCGAACTGTGTTGAAGCAAAACCTATAATTTCTTGTGCAGAAGCTCCTTTCAAGTGGGAGTTGTAATTATCTATTTCCGAATCCATCTTCACTTTTTATTAATACTGTACAAATATACAATAACTCTTTCCGGAGGTCAGAGAAAATCGTATTTTTGGCTAAACTAAGCTCTAATATGAATGTTCATTTCATTGCAATAGGAGGAAGCGCAATGCATAACCTTGCAATTGCACTCCACAAAAAAGGAGATACCATCACAGGATCAGATGATGAAATTTTTGAACCGTCAAAAAGTCGTTTGGCAAGGTTTAACCTTCTCCCATCTAAAGTAGGATGGAACGAAGCCAATATCCATGAAGGCATCGATGCCGTAATCCTTGGTATGCATGCAAAGTCAAACAACCCTGAGTTGTTGAAAGCAGAGCAACTGGGACTCAGGATCTTTTCGTATCCGGAATATCTTTATGAACAATCAAAAGAGAAAACACGGGTTGTAATAGGAGGAAGCCATGGAAAAACAACTATCACCGCAATGATCCTTCATATCGCACGTGAAAACGGATTGGACTGCGACTATATGGTCGGTGCTCAGCTCGAAGGATTTGAAGTAATGGTAAAATTGTCAGAAGAAGCCCGGGTAATGATCCTGGAAGGCGATGAATACCTTACCTCTCCTATCGATCAAAGACCAAAATTTCATTTATATAAACCCGATATAGCCTTGTTAAGTGGGATTGCCTGGGACCATATTAATGTTTTTCCTACAATGGAGAATTATATTGAACAATTTAAGACATTTATAAGCCTTATCTCTCCAAGGGGAATACTGATCTGGTGTAGCGAAGATGAGGCGCTACAGAAGATATGCCCAGATTCCCGTTCTGATATTCATTCACTCTCCTATTCTTTACCCGAAACAAGAATCGAAAATGGTATCACCCGAATCCTTTTTAATAATCAAGAGATTCCGCTACAAGTTTTTGGGAGGCATAACCTTCTCAATATTAGTGGATCCAGATTGGTTTGCAATGCATTAGGGATCACCGATGAACAGTTTAATAACTCGATAAAAAGTTTTAAAGGTGCTTCCAAACGACTGGAAAGGATTGCTGGAAATGAAAGTACGTACATTTTTAAGGATTTTGCTCATTCACCTTCCAAGTTAATGGCGACTATTAAAGCGGTTAAGGAACAATACCCGGAAAAGGAACTCGTCGCTTGCATGGAATTGCATACCTACAGCAGCCTAAGCCTGAATTTCCTGAGTCATTATCAAGGATGTATGGATTTAGCCGATCGTGAAATCGTCTATTTTAACCCACATGCAATTAAGTTAAAGAATTTACCCCCGATTACAGAATTGCAGGTAAAAGAAGGATTTGCCAGTAAGAAACTTGAAGTTTATACAGATTCAATCCAATTGAAGCAAAGCCTGTTGAAGGAAACATGGCATCAGAAAAACCTTTTAATGATGAGCTCAGGAGATTTTAACGGATTAAACCTTGATGGTTTGGCTAAAGAAATTCTGAAGTCTGATGCAGAAGGATAAATACTTAATTACCCATTCATAGAAATGAGGAACTCTTCATTGGAATTCGTAAATCTCATTTTATCGCGGAGAAATTCCATTGCTTCGAGTGAATTCATATCAGCAAGATGATTCCTAAGGATCCAGATTCTTTGCAACACGTCTTTTTCGAGTAAAAGATCTTCCCTTCTGGTACTGGATGCAACAATGTCAATGGCCGGATAGATTCTTTTATTCGAGAGTTTTCTGTCAAGCTGTAACTCCATGTTGCCCGTACCCTTGAATTCTTCGAAAATAACTTCATCCATTTTCGATCCGGTATCTGTGAGTGCAGTGGCTATGATAGTCAAAGAACCTCCATTCTCAATCTGGCGTGCAGCTCCAAAAAACCGTTTGGGTTTCTGAAGTGCATTGGCCTCAACTCCACCCGAAAGTACTTTTCCCGATGCAGGTGCAACTGTATTGTATGCACGTGCAAGACGAGTAATAGAGTCCAGTAGGATGACCACATCATGGCCACATTCTACAAGACGCTTTGCTTTTTCAAGAACAATGTTGGAGATGCGTGCATGACGTTCTGCAGGTTCATCAAAAGTAGACGAAATAACTTCCGCTTTTACACTTCTTTGCATGTCAGTGACTTCTTCCGGACGCTCATCAATAAGAAGGACGATCATATAAACTTCGGGGTGGTTGAATGCGATGGCATTCGCAATGTCCTTCAGTAAGACTGTTTTTCCAGTTTTGGGTTGAGCAACAATTAATCCACGCTGTCCGAATCCGATAGGAGCAAACATATCGATGACACGAGTCGAAAGGGAATCCTGAGGATGCCCGGTCAACTTGAACTTTTTCATTGGGAACAATGGAGTAAGAAAATCAAATGGAATGCGATCGCGTACCTCTTCAGGAGTGCGTCCATTAATCAGCTCAACTTTGATCAATGGAAAATATTTTTCCCCTTCTTTTGGGGGCCTAATCGTTCCCCTTACAGTGTCACCCGTTTTCAGTCCGAATAACTTAATCTGGGATTGTGAGACATAAACATCGTCTGGTGAATTAAGATAATTATAGTCAGAAGAGCGAAGGAATCCATAGCCATCAGTCATGATCTCAAGAACCCCTTCGGTTATGGTAATACCTTCAAACTCAAATGTATATTCTTCACGACGTTTTTCAGGGAATTTTTTATGGTATTCTCTGTGTTTTCTTTCTTCTCCCTGATCTTGCTCTTCTCCTAAAGAAATTGGGGCAACTTCTGTAGTAGATACATGTTCGACTTTATCAACGACTATTGGTTCCTGGTCCCCATTTTTTTCATATACTGGAATACCTTGCTCAATCAAATGTTCTGCCGGGTTCTCGAACTCAAAAGGTTCAGGAATATTCAAAGGAAGATCATTCTGACCTTCTCGTTTTCTTTCCGGTTGAAATTCATGTTGATTCTCTAAATCCTGATTAGACTTCTCCAAATGTAAATCCGTTTGTTTTTCGACGATCTTCTCTGGAAGTTTTTCGAACTTTTTTTCCTGGTCATCCGGAAAAACCGCTTTCACAAATGGCGCTGCGGGAAGATTTGTAGAAGCCGCCAGACGTGGCTTCATTGGTGTTCTTTGCCTACGTGGACGAAACTCCTTTTTAACCGTCTTCTTCTCTTTTTCGAGGAGTTCCTGAGAGGGATTTAATGCCTGCTGATCCAAAATCTTATAGATGAGTTCCTGTTTTGTGAACTTCTCTGTTTTTGAAATATTCAGTTCTTTTGCAATTTCTTTAATCTCGTCCAGTTCTTTACTGTCGAGTGATAAAATGTCATACATTGGAGTCAACTTTTAAAATACAAGATTGGATTGGGATGGAGTGGTAATAAATCACTTAATAAGATAACTATTGGAATATTGAGTTGAAAAATAAAGATAACTTGATTTTTTTTCTGACTGAATTATGTCAAATGAAAAACACTGGAAGCTAAAAGTTCTACAAAGATATAAAACAATTGATTAAATTCAACAAAATATTTTTTTTTGATTCCTGTGGTGCAGAAATCTTTCCTAATTTCGCAGAGACAATGGTTATCTAATTAGAATTATAACGCAATAGAATTATTAAAAGTATCTAAAGTATGATCCAACGCATTCAAAGCCTTTATTTAGTTGTTGTTGTTGCAACTTGTATTCTGTTATTCTTCTTTCCGATGATTGAATATGTTAGTCCGGGAGGAACATATAAATTATTTGTGACTGGGATGAAATCATATTCAGACCTTCCTGGGAATTTATTCTTTTTGCAGACCCTCCCATTACTTATATTGACTATTTCTTCGCTTATATTAGCACTTATAACCATCTTCCTTTTCAAAAAAAGAAGAGTACAGTTCCTACTTGTCAACATCAATGTTTTTTTAAATGTTTTATTAATTGGCCTGGTATTTCTCCTTTATAGTAGACTTTTTGAAACTGCTTTTGGGGGTGGATCAATTCTCCCTACTTATCTTTTTGGGACGTATATTCCACTCATTTCTTTGGTGTTCCTGGTACTAGCCAGCAGGTCAATCAGGAAGGACGAAGCATTGGTTAAATCAACAGACAGGTTAAGATAATTACCAAAGAGAAGGTGAAGCAACGAATTGATTTTCAATGCTCGTTTAATTCGACTGGCGATTTCCCTATATCTTTCCAGATAGAAGCATTGTCAATGAACCCTTTCACATGATGATCTTTTGCCAACCTTAAGTACATATTGGTCAAAGAAAAAGGGTCTTGTTCTGTGATAAGGTTAAAAATTTCAGGACTTAGGATCTGGATTCCACTGAAAGCGAACATTTCAAACTCCCCTTCTAATACTCCCGACATTATCTTCTCTCCTGTTTTAAGGTTCGTCCATCCACAAAGTTGATGATCAGAATTAAAAAGAAAATATCGTGAAGTCACTCTGTTCCTGATTGCAAGGGTTGCAAGCACATCAGATTGAAGATGGAAATCCATCATACAGGTAAGATCAAGGTTGGAAATGATATCGACATTTCTTACAAAAAAAGGCTTTACATCGCTAAAAAACCAGGCAGCTTTTCTCAGTCCCCCTCCGGTGTCGAGCAAATGATCACGTTCATCAGAGATGGTGATATTAATACCAAAATTGTGGTTCTCATTTAGGAAATGAATGATCTGATCTGCAAAATGATGAACATTGATGATAATATCTTTGACACCATATTCAGCAAGATGCCGGATTGCGCCTTCAAGAAGGGTAAGATCATTAACTTTCACCAGGGCTTTTGGGATGGTATCAGTTATGGGCCTTAATCGTGTACCCAGGCCGGCTGCTAGAATCATTGCTTTATACGGTAAATTCAAGTCAGTCTTCATAACTTTAGCAGGTTATTTATCCAAAGCAGTATGTATAATATCAATTGTAACATTGAATTTTGAACGGATGTGGTTAGCCAATTGGTTAGCACAATAAACCGATCGGTGTTGTCCTCCAGTGCAGCCGAAATTAACCATAAGCCTATTGAATCCGCGCTCTATATATCTTCTAATACTCTGATCGATCAAAGAACAAGTATGATTTAGAAATACCTCAACCTCTGGTTCCTTTTCAAGGAAAGCAATTACGGGTAAATCATTTCCTGTAAATGAACGGTATTCCTCATACTTTCCAGGGTTGGGTAATGAACGGCAATCAAACATAAATCCTCCTCCATTTCCACTGTCATCAACCGGGTATGTGCCTTTGTAAGAAAAACTTGAGATTCTGACAACAAGTTGGTTGTCAGCTTCCTTATGTTGCTGAAATGATGGATTGGCAATTATTGTTTCCAATAGTTTCCGAAGTGCATTAATTGGAACAGGAATGGACTTTGATTCCAGTACATATTTTAAATTCGTCAGAGCAAAAGGAATACTTTTCAGAAAATGAGCTTTGTTTTCATAATATCCACGGAAACCATAGGCTCCCAATGATTGAAGGATTCGTATGAGAACAAACCCATAATAATACTTAAGAAATGATGGAGTATCGACAGGCAACTGGTTTGTAATCCTTTCCAGATAATAATTTAATAAGATATCCCGAACCGGCTCAGGAATTGATGCTTTTGCATCGTACAACAGAGAGACAATATCATACTGCAAGGGACCTTTCCTGCCACCCTGATAATCAATAAACCATGGCCCTCCATCTTTGAGCATAATGTTCCTGGACTGAAAATCACGGTACATAAAATAGCCTGTTCCTGCCTCAATAAGGAACTGAATGAGGGCACTGAAATCATCCTCAAGTTTTTGTTCATCAAATGGGATCTTTGCCAGTTTCAGGAAATAGTACTTAAAATAATTAAGGTCCCACATCATTGATTGACCATCGAATGCTTGCCGTGGATAGCATTTTGAATAATCCTGTCTTTTTCCTGCAGACACTTGAAATTTCGGTAAAAAGTCGATCACTTTCTTATAGACCCGGATCATTTCTTCCGGAAAATCCTGTTCATCACACCTTGTCTCTGAAAGATACTTGAATAAGGTCATATCACCCAAATCACTTTGAAGGTACACACGTCCGGAACGATCAACAATATGCACAATTGGAACAGGTAAGCCACACTGATGAAATGTTTGGGAGAAGGCAATGAATGCATCATTCTCCTTTTTGGCATCATTGAAAACACCGATTATGGAATTCAGCCCGCCGGTTAGACGATAATATTTTCTGTAGGAACCTGAACCTGGAAGAGGTATAATGTTCTCAGGATCGAAGCCTGTCCATTTTATGAACAATTCCTTTATTAATTCGAGTTCATTTCCCATGTTAAATTCGCCTTTTTCTAGTACTCACTAAATACTTCTTTAACTTTAATCTCCGGCTCAATAAAAATAAGATATTTTTTCACTTCTGAGTAGCCTAGCTCATTCATTAATCTGCCATAAAGGTTAATTTGTTTTTCCTGATCCGCTTTGGGCTTCCCTGTTTTAAAATCCAGGATAATGGCTTCGTTCTCCCGAATAATGACCCGGTCGGGTCGGTAAACCTGACCGTTTTCACGCAGTATTTCAGCTTCAACCCGGATGTTTGTTCCTGGAAGAAAAAATGGACAAATCAATGGATCGGAGATCATGTATTTGACTTTTGTGAGCAATTGCTCCATTTGTAATTTATCTAACAATCCTTCATCGTGCATTTTCTGAAGAATGTTCTCTTCATCGCCTGCTTTGATGATTCTTGAAAGAGCAGTGTGTACCAAATTCCCCCATTGAAAGTTCTTCTGAGGATCTTCAATGTCCCAAGCTTTTGGGGCATTCGATCGAATTAACAATTTCCCTCTCCAGTCACTGCTAATCACCGATCCCAGAGTCCTTTTTGTCATTGTCTTGTCGTTCTCCTTTAGTTGAAACCGTTCGGCTTTTCCATATTCATAGACATTTCTTTCAGCTGACCATAATCCATCATTTTGCAGGTAATGTTGAAAAAATAAAGGGACAGATTCTATGCCCTCTGATTTAACAGGAGGAGAAGGAGAAAAAACAAACAACCTTTCTTCGGGTCGTGTCATTGCAACATAGAGCACATTGATGTTATCAAGTAAAGATTTATCTTTTTCCTCCCTGGCTTTTTCGTTAAATTCTGTTTTCCCGATAGATCCATTGGTTTCAAGCATTGCTGAGGGAAGCCCATAAAATCCCGTTTTCGGAAGCTCTACCCAGAGAAATCTTTTGGTCAACATTCTTTTCTCTGTAAAAAATGGCAGTATGACCACTGGGAATTGCAACCCTTTAGCTTTATGAATACTCATAACACGAACAGCATCCATACCATCAGGCATAATAATTGAAAATGAATCCTTATGCTTATCCCACCAATCAAGAAAATCAACTGCACTGGAAGAATTTTTCCGTGAATATGTCAACACAATATCCAGGAAGAATTGAAGATATGGGTCAATGGATTCAGGATAAAATATCCGGATTAATTCCTCAATGGCATCATAGACAGGCCTGCCCCTTAATTTGTCAGGATATATATAAATTTTGTTTTCCTGCAACAGCTTGAATACAAAATTCTTTCCTGAAAATGAAGTGAGATTTGAAAGTACAGAATTAAGATCAGGGGCCGCTAATTTACCCTTCGCATAAAGATAAGTAACCAATTCAGCAAGCAATACGACATTTCTCGATCCAAATAAAAAATGTAAAAACCCAATAAGGAAATTAACCTCTGGAGAATGGATAAGCATCAATGATTCAGCAGATATCACATCGATATCATTATTCAGCAGGATTCGGGCAATATCGCTTCCTTCTTTATTCCTCCTGCAGAGAATGGCAATATCCTGTTTTCTGAAACCATCTGCTTCTTGCTCCCGGATTGTTTTTAAAAGGAGTGATACCATGTATTCACGGAACTGTGCGCCTTTCAACTCAGTCCCAATAAATTCGAGATGAATGAATCCGCCATCTGCACCTTTCTTTACTTTTTGCCAAGGGTCATCATATACCATTTGATTAGAAGGGGAGTTAAGCAAGGTCTTTAAATGCGAAAAGAATGAGTTATTAAACTCAACGATCTCTTTTTTCGATCTGAAATTCGTATCGAGTGCTTCCTTTGTGAAATGATCCTTTATTACTTTTTCCCTATGTTTAAGAAGGTTATTCATTTCGCTGCCAGGAATGGAAGGTAAATCTGCAAATTGCCTGACATCTCCGTTTCTCCACCTGTAAATAGCTTGTTTCCCATCACCGACTACCAGATTAAAATACCCTGACGAAAGTGAGTTTTCGACTAATGGCAGAAGATTCTGCCATTGAAGGATGGAGGTGTCCTGGAATTCATCAATGAGTATATGGTTGAATTTCTCTCCCAGGCGTTCATAAATAAAGGGAATTGGCTCATGAAGAATGAATCGTGAGATACGTTGATTAAATTCGGATATATGTACAATGTTATTCTGTTTTTTAAACCCATCAAGTAATTGACTGATCACATTTAAAACAGCCATTGGGAAGAGAGTTTTTATTACAGCCTGTGAAAGATGGTAGAGGTTTTTGCCTGTTTCGTAGGTATGGTTTATCTCCTCAAATATGGCGATCAGATTGAACTTGATGTCCATTATGGCAGTTTTATCGGCCAGGATGGCGCTTCCGCTGGTCCATTTATCCTCTTCTATGGTCTTTCTCACAAATGAATTAGGCTCGATGGCATCAATTTTCCCTTTTGATAATTTTTCAAAGTAATTCGATATTCCTGACTTTCCCTGGAAAAATGCCGTAACAGGAATATGCGAATTCTTTATTATCAGAGTGCCTTTAGATGCCTGTTCGACAATTTTCTGCTCAAAGACTGCAATTTGTTTTTTTAATAAACCTGCTATTCTGGAAAAATCATCCAAACTCAGGTCCTTTAATTTTGTTAATTCTTCATTCCCTTCTTCATCCAAAAGAATTCTGGCAAAATTCAATAAAATCTTTTCAATGTTCCAGTCATGCTCATCATCCATCCTGGTCTCGATAAACCTGACAAGCAAGGCTGTCAAATCGGTATCCGCCCCGACTTTATCTATCAGAAGATCCACTGCGGTAGTCAGTAATTCATCACTATCTACCTCAACTACAAAATTCACCGGTAACCCAAAATCGTGTGCAAAGGCACGTATTATCCGATGCGAAAAGCTGTCGATAGTTCCAATACTAAAGTCGGAATAGTCATGAAGAATTAAACTTAATGCTTCACCCGCTTTTATTTTTATCTCTGCCTCCGTTAGGTTGGTTTCGTTGATAAGAACCGGAAGTAAATGGTCTCTGATAGTAGAGGATCTGCTTTGGACTAATCCAGCCAGCTCTCTAAGGCTTTCCAGAACACGGTCCTTCATTTCTTTGGCTGCTTTATTAGTAAAAGTGATGGCCAGAATGTGTCTGAAATGATTAGGTTCAGGCAATATTAGCCGGAGGTACTCTTTCACTAAAGTGAAAGTCTTACCTGAACCTGCAGATGATTTGTAGACCGTAAAAGACAAAATGATATTGATTTAATCCCGTTTGAATTATGGTACTATTCCTTTAACGGGTTTTGTGTTTTTAATTTTATCACTCTTAAAAAAATCGCCCCAATGATTGAAATCCCGTTGAAAAGATAGCCCTACTCCCTGAGTATACAGTGCATTATTATCCAGCACTATCGTATTCGTACGGTTAAAAGCCCTGAGTCGCCATCTCCGGTTATTGCTCAGGATTAATTCCAATTTTATATCACCCACTATAGTACTAGCTTTCTGTGCAGTAGAGTAAGGGTTCAATGAATTTACTCCAAATAGCCCATCAATTAATAACTTTTCATTGAAAAGCTGGGTCGAAACTGCAACTTCTATCTCCTGCCCGGTTATGGCTGAAGCTGGACGATAATTAACCCCAATATTAACATCTTTTGATAATTGAGAAAGCAGGGAGTTAATGGTGTTTGTGAAAATTGACAAGGATGTGGCTCCAACATCCAGACTGGCAATGGAATTGCTTTTGTAGGATTTAAACTGACCAAAAACAAGAATATTGAACATTTGTTGAGTCATCTCAGCCTGATTAACTGTATCAATTGATCCAAAAACCGTTGTTTTCACGCTTTCGTCTGAATTTGGCAAGTTAAGTCCAAAAGAAATCTCCGGATTGGCAAGCTGTCCTTTAAGTCTGACAATACACTCGACAGGGATTCTTTGGGCCTTATCTTCAGGTTTACCCAAATCACCAAGAGGTACCCTGGTTTTATAGATTGCATGCATGTTGATATCAGCATTAGCCGGGTCGCCTGACCAACTGATACTGCTTCCATCCTCAATGGAAAAGTTATAACTCATCAGGCTTTTCATCTGAAACAGGAAAGATCCTTTATTTATCCTGTAAGATCCTGATAGTGTAAAACCAGTAGTAGGCGTCATTCCCAGGGTTATGGTACCGGTTCCTGTTGCTTTAATGTTTCCAATTTGGTTAGGAAATAAAACTTCAACATCTGCAGAAGGATTCACCAACAAAGCAATACCCAATGAGAGTCCACTTGGTGTTGCTGTAGGGAAAAGATCATCGTTTCTGGTCGAATCTTTCAAATATTTCGTAAAGATGATGTAATCGTTTTGTCCAACATCAGCAGAATAACTTATCGGAATGTACACATGAGTGCCCCCTCCTGACTGAGCCTTTGCATTAATCGAAATGTTATCTGCGGGCCCTGTTATTGTAACATTCCCTGTACCTCTAGCCGTTCCATAGAAGAGATTGTTCTGGCTATAAGTGTTGCGGAATATTGAAAAATCATCTGGATCAATAGAAAGGTCAAGTTCGAGTTTATGAAAATAATTGTGATAAATCTTTCCGTAAACATAGGCTTTATGTCCCAGGGAATCTAAAACTGTTACATGATTAAAATTGAATGCTGTACTGTCAACAGTAACCAAATCTGTCAAATAGTATGGTACATTAAGATAATTGATCTTAAATTCTGTTTTTCTAAGATTGAGTTTCCCTGTCAATACAGGTTTATCCAGAGAACCCGTGACCGTTGCATCACCAGAAACTAAACCATTTAACCTTGACATAAAACTCGAAACAAATGGAGACACCATTTTCAGATTCAAATCTCTCAAGACAAGGTTAAAATTCATGTGAGGTGAAGGTTTGCCAAGGTAATAACTTCCTTTCAGTGAGAGGGGAATACTGACTCCGCTTTTCCCTGTAGAGGTTATCCGGCTATCAACATCAAACCTTGCTGCATGGTCATCATAAAACACATTGAACTTCACATCTCCAAGCAGATCTTTATTGAAAGCAAATTTATCAATATCAACATCTGAAAGCACAGTAAGTGAATGAGGTATATTCATCAGGCTTATATTACCACTCATGATCCCGTCGATATCAACATTCGGATTCCCAAGTAAATAATCCAGATTGGAAATGTCTACCTCGTTGAACTTTAAACGCAAGGTGTCTGTAGGACTGCTGCTTATTTTTCCCTCAATCTGTAGTTTTTGTTTCCCCGATTGAAACGCAAGATCATGAATAGAAATCGTAGTACTATCAATAATCAAATTATTATCTTCTGCGATCGACCAATAATGATGATCAATAAACGTATGAAACCTGGTTAACCTGACTTGAATATGCGGACTATTTTTAAAGCTCAGGAAACCACCTAAAACACTGGGAGTTCTTCCCATATTCCAGAAAATATCGTAGAAAATACTATCATGATGCAAATTTGAAACCAGTTTTAATGAATCCATCATAATAAGAGCAGAATCCTTTTTCTCGCCCCTAAAAATAAGAAGCCTGTTACATCCTGTCTGAATATTAAGGTTATCCTGCCGACTCGTCGACTTGATGAACCAATCAATAAAATGGTTTCCATAGAGAGATAAGTCCGGGGAAGACCCGTTAAGGGAAATCATTTCTTCGTCTTCATTGTATTTCCCATCGAATTTGGTGTTGGGGGCAACTCTTAAATAAGGGGCAAAAACCTCCATGACCGGATCAGTTTTCTTTAATTTAATACTGTAATTGATCTGCTGGTTGTTGGAAGGATGATGATTTATCAATGAATCATTAAGTTCAAAGGAAGCAAGATAATTTGTTATAAAAGTTGAGAGAGAGGGTATCATATCCCTGAAATAGAAATTCCCTGTAATATCAGCATCTACAAAATCGGAAAGAAGATGGTAGGACTTATTGTTTTTTTGATCCCTTGAGGTCAGAAGTGAAAGATGCCCCATGCTGATTTTATGAATACCTTCACGATAGCGGGTACTGTCAACTATAATAGCACCTTCTATATTATCAATACTGTTTCCCGTAAAATCCGCCTTAATATGGGATGCAAGATCTTCTATGGAATCACGTTTCATTAAGTTCATAGTAAACAACTGGGCATGATTCAACTGCAAATCAAAATTGAAAGCAGGCAAAGTATCTTTCAAATCCACAGTACCGTTTATATCAAGCCTCAGATTCTGATCATCCACATTCATTCTGCCTGTAAATTTCTTATCCACCAACCCGCCTTGTAAGGTAATATGTCGGTAAGTGTATTTATTCAAACTAACAGAATCGATCCAAACATTCATTTTCACAATTGCATCCCTGAGTGTGAATCCCCTGCCATTTAAATCGGCACGTAGTGTAATGGGCCCCAGTAATCCTTTTGATTTAAAAAGTTGATCCAATTGTAAACCAATAATATCTGCTTCTCCAGTGTATAAAATTCCTTTTACACCCTTTTGTTTTTGAAGTGTAAGATCCGTTCTCAGATCACCAATATCAGTATGAAGCTCTGCATTAGCCACAAAATCATTATAGAACCCTGTAAAATTTCCTTTCAATCTGAACGTTCCTGCATTTTTTAAAAAAACAGGAATATCAAGGTTTTTATCAGTTATAGGTAAGTTTAAGGAATGAATATCCTCCTGGTTTGTAGAAAAATCCTTGATATTCAAATCCACGAATGTCTCCTCAACATTTGGGAGGCCATATGCATGTATATTCCCAAAAAACTTTGTCCCAGTTTTAAAAGCAAACTTAAAATCCTTAGCATTAAAATTGCTGACTGTTCCTTTTATCTTGCCCTCTATTTTAAACCCGTCTTTCATCATATACATAACAGGTGCATATGCTCCAATATCCTCGAGATCCAGGTATGAAGGATTGATGGTTGCCTTTATGTGAATCCTGTTTAAAAAATCAGTGTACGCATTCCACTGGTCATATAAAAAATCGAATGTCAGATCAAGCTTGCTATGATTGGTTTCCAGTTTTAGGTTATGGGCTTTAAGAAAAACAGGGCTGACTCTGAAATCGCCACTCATGGAACGAATTTTAAAGCCTGATCGTTCAGTAGCTGAGAGTCTTTCTATTCTTCCATTAATGGTATCACCATCTGGATAAAATCCACTAACCAGGAGATCAATATTACGGACATCAATATTGGAATAGTCCATGCCAACTTTTACCAAAGGTTTATTTTCATCCTGTAAGTGAAAACGAGTGGAAGTCAATTGTACTGCAGATACTAAGAAATGCCATTTGGGTCCCTTCACTGTATCATAGGGAGTCACTGCAGCCTTTGGGGAAAAATAATCTATGATGAATTTGAGGTTTAGATCGCTATCTCCCCTATGTGTAAGAAGTTGAATCGCTCCTTTATCAATAAAAACCTTCTTAAGATTGAGAATCTTCTTTGACAAGCTGAATTTCCCCGGAATAACACTAAGCTTTTCGGCATAGAAAATATCTGCACGGTGACGGTCTTTTATGATTATATCCTCTATGGTAATGCCACGAAAGAAGGACAGATCCAACCCACCTATCCTGATATTGGTATGCAATTGCACCGACAAATAATGCGAAGCAATCCTGGCAGACAAGGTCTGTACCCATGGATCACGCAAAACAATATAACAAGAGGTGATAAAGGAGAACATCACCACCAGGATATAAATCAATATTTTTGTGACCTTTTTTATGGTAATTTTGTATTTTGAATCTGTGAACTGCTCATCCAAGTTATAATCATGATCTACATTCTGGGCATCGAATCTTCCTGTGATGATACAGCTGCCGCAATTACTGCAGATGATCGTATTCTTTCAAACGTCACGGCAACCCAGGAAGTACATAAGAACTTCGGTGGCGTGGTTCCGGAATTGGCTTCCAGGGCACACCAACAAAATATTATCCCTGTCATCCAGACAGCCATTCAGAAGGCAAATATAAGCAAAAACCAGCTTTCTGCCGTTGCGTTTACAAGAGGGCCGGGATTACTCGGTTCACTTCTGGTTGGGATTTCCTTTGCTAAATCTTTTGCAATGGGACAAAATATTCCTATCATTGAAGTTGATCATCTCCAGGCTCATATCCTGGCACATTTTCTGAGGGACGATACCAGTACAAAACCTGTCCCTGTTTTTCCTTTCCTTTGTCTTACAGTCTCTGGCGGACATACCCAAATCACGATAGTGAAAAGCCCATTCGATTTTCAGATCATCGGACGGACCATTGATGATGCTGCCGGTGAAACCTTTGATAAAGCGGCTAAAATGATGGGGCTTCCCTACCCCGGTGGTCCAATGATAGATACTCTTGCAAGAGAAGGCAATCCGAATGCTTTTCGATTCTCTAAACCCAATATCCCGGGACTGGATTTCAGCTTCAGCGGACTCAAGACCTCCATTCTCTATTTTCTCAGGGATCAGTTAAAGCAGGATCCGGATTTTGTTGAAAAGAACAAAGTTGACCTGTGTGCATCAATTCAATCGGTCATCGTAGAAATTCTTCTTCAAAAAGTAAAGTTGGCTTCCGAGTTGACCAATATTAGTGAAATTGCGATTGCAGGAGGGGTTTCTGCTAATACTTCATTGCGTTCTGCCTTTTTAAATGCCGGAGATGAGTTCAATTGGAACATATTTATCCCCAAACTCGAATATTCTACAGATAATGCTGCCATGATTGCCATTACAGGGTACTTCAAATACCTAAACAACGATTTTGCTGATCCATCAGTAGCTCCTTATGCACGCAGTACTTTTTGAATTAGATGGGAAAAGAATGATAAGCGGAAATTCGGCAACACAAAACTATTTGTTGTTCAACACCTCGAATTTTTCCTCATCCGTAAATTCGAACTTCTTGGTGGAAGGTGAATAGTGCAAATAACCCAACGATTCCAAGCCTTCAGGCATATGATAAGCAATATACTGGTTCATAAAATAATCGAAAAAGTAACTGGCGTCCCGACGCCCTGTATAGGATGACAATTCATAAACATCATTCAATCTGAGTGAATCAATCTTATAATGATACCGAAGGCTATTGGTGAAATTATTCAGTGTGAAATTTCCTGAAAACCCATCCGAAGCAGTAAAACTGGAGTAAAGTACTGTTTTGACCGGTTTGACTGCATTGAATTTATTGAGATCAAACCAGGTAGAGGCATCAACGGCATTTAAATCAAAAGTTTTATAATAAATTGTATCGCCCATTTGTTGAGAATCTTCATATGGATCAAAGTATTCATCCAATTGAACCTGAGACATATTCAAAACATAAGCCTGGGGCTCTGTCTGCATGATCGAATCAACATTTCCGACAAACACCCTGAACCCGATGCTACGAAGTTCATCGATAAAGGAATTGACATATTTTTCCAAAAAAGTTGAGTCATCTACAAACTTAATGAAACGGCTGTTTTCGTATAGTAAGGAATCCTGAACTGTAGCGGGAAGTGAGTCAAACCCTGGAATCATTTCGCCTTTGTGGTTGAACTTAAAAAGGTACTGAGGAGGAAACAATTCTATGCTGAATTGGGGTGCTTGTGCCAGAAATTCCTTTCCTAGTTTTTTCTCAATGGTACAAGAAGGGAAGGCTAATAAAAACATCAACCCCGGCAACATCAATATGTGAATGAGTCTTTTATTCAATTTTCAAGTAATTTAAGTCCAAATGCTTTCCCATATCTAACGCATTGCTCAAGACTTTCATTGTGTGGTTTAAATTTCACCATGAGACCTTCGTCAAATATCCTGAATTTCAGGTTTACCAGATTTGAATTAATGAGCCTGGCAGCTTCGCCGCTCCATCCATAAGAACCAAATGAGGCCGCAAGTTTCCCTTTATCGCGTATGGGATTTGCAACTGCAAAAAACTGGTAAATGGGCAGAAGAATGTTCTGGTTAAATGTTGGGCTTCCTAGAAGAATGGCAGCAGAATGGATCAGTTTTTTTTCCATTTCAGCTAAATCCATCTTTTCAATATCACAAATATCAACCTCAATGTCGCCTGCTTGTCTTAAGCCTTCTGCAATGGCCGAAGCCATTCTTGCAGTATTCTCGTAGGCTGAAACATAGGCCAGGAAAACAGTATTCGGAGCGGGTTCCTTTAAGGCTATCAAGGCATATTGCTCAGAAAGATCTACATACTTTTTCCAGTTCATTCGTAATATCATACCATGGCCGGGACATATGACCCGGATCGGAATTTGACGTATCTTTTCAATGGCATGCATCATGAATTTACTATAGGGTTTCATGATCACATCAAAATAATAACGGAAAGCATCATCAAAATCGCCGGAGAGATCGTCAAACATTGCTTCATTGCAATAATGCTCTCCAAAAACATCACAAGTGAAAAGGATTTGGTCTTCAATAAGGTACGATAACATTGAATCCGGCCAGTGAAGATTGGCTGCACCAATAAACTGCAATTTTTTGTTGCCAAGATCCAAAATTTGTCCGTCTTTAACGACCATGTTTGGAAAGTCAACTCCAAGAAGGTCTTTCAGGTACCTGATCGCATTCCCAGAACCCACTACTGTTGCATTCGGAGCAATTCTCAGCAGATTTCCAAGGCATCCCGAATGATCCGGTTCCGTATGGTCCATTACAATGTAATCTATATCTGCAGGATCAACAACTTGCTTAAGTTTCTCTAAGTAAGTTTCCCAAAACGGCTCTTTCACTGTCTCTATGATGGTTTTCTTTTCAGCATTTATGAAGTAAGAATTATAAGTCGTTCCATAACGCGTTTCCATCACAATATCGAAGGTCACCAGTCCCGGATCCAGAACTCCGATCCAGCTCACATTCTCGTTGACTTTTATTACTTTATTGTCACTCATGATCTAAATAAAATTGTAATCTTTAAAGTGGTAACTCCATCTGTAAAGCATCCCCGGTATCTTCCTTCTTTTTAGCTTCACCTTTTTCATTCTCAATCTTCTTGTTTCCCTTCTCCAAACGCCCTCCTTCTTCTTCATTCTCTAATTCAGGTTCATCCTCAATGATGTCGGCTTCTATATTTTCCTCCTCAGGATCTTCAATGTCATGTTCAACCGGAGACTCTTCAATCTGGAGTGATTCGAGAAATTCAACCTTCTTCACGGCATGAATGGAAATTCTTTTCCCCTTAGCTTTAAAGCCTTTAACGCCAATGAACTCATGAACTATGATCTCTTCCTTTTCAACACCTTTTGTTTTAACCTTCATGTCAAAAGCAACATTAATACGTGGATATTTATCCCCGGTAAGCAATACAAGCCTGTTTTTCTCGTCTTCCCCAATAAAATCCATCTTCCGTTCAGTTGCTTCGATGACGAATCGTTTAACGTAAAACGATTTGGTTTTCGTATCTTCATAAACAGCAGTAAACACCTTTTCGGGGTCGTATTTTTCAATGAGAATCATATCTTCATCAAAATGCGTACTCAGATCAAAGGAGGTGAGCCTGTAATGACCCGATTGCATCAGTGCGACAATCCGGTCCGTACCTGAGAAATCACCTAAAAGGGACCCCCGTTCTTCAGTATTGAGTCTCTTTACCGTGTCGTCAAACCAGATGAGGCGCGATCCCAATGTCGAAACACCTTCCTGGCGTTGCTCAATTTTCCTGATGCCATATCGTGTTAAAATATTTCCTATTGATGCCCGTCCTTTTATGGCAACTGTGGTGAAATCGAAATCGAAATTAAGTTTTTTCAAGCGTGGTTTAGGGCGCAATTCAACCCTGACAATTTCCGCTTCACCATTTGGATTTGCAGTAAAATAAAGCACCCTTGAGTCGGGCGTTCCTTTGGTGATAAAATATTCTTTGTCTCTGGTCACCCCTATCACATTGAACCGCTTCACCATGATCTTGCCATTCTTTCCGTCGCGATAGATCAGGTTATAAATGGTTCGTTCATCATTTTTATTAAAAATGGCAATGTGAATGATCTCCTGTCCGACAAATACTTTATCACTGACTTTCGTAACGATAAAAGTTCCATTCTGACGAAATGCGATAATATCATCGATGTCGGAACACTCATTCACAAATTCATCCTTTTTCAATGATGTACCGGCAAATCCTTCTTCCCTGTTAACATAAAGCCGCTGCGTAGCCGCAGCAACTTTAACAGCTTCAATGGTATCAAAACTCCTGATCTCTGATTTCCTTTCACGCCCTTTTCCGTACTTCTTTTTTATCTGCCGGAAATATTCAATCGCAAAATCGATAAGGTGGGCAAGATGATTTTCAACTTCTTCAATATTAACCCCGATGTCGCGGATGGTTTCATCAGCTTTATCCGAATTGAACCTGGAGATCCGTTCAATTGGAATTTTACGCAACCGATGAAGGTCATCCTCGTTAATTTTTCTGATCAGCAAGTCGGCATAGGGTTTAAATCCCCTGATAATGGCTTTGTCAATCTCTTCGCCTGTTTTGCATTTCTTAATCCCTTCGTAAATCTCTTTTTCAATGAATATCTTTTCAAGAGAAGCAAAATGCAGTTGCTCTTTCAGTTCATCCCTCCTGATCTCCAGTTCCCGTTTGAGCAATTCCAATGTTGAAGCCGTGGAAATCCTCAGGATTTCGCTTACGCCCATGAAACTGGGTTTTCCATTGGCGATCACGCAAGTATTCGGAGAGATAGAAACCTCGCAATCGGTGAAAGCATAGAGGGCATCCATTGTAGTATCAGGCGAAACACCAGGTACAAGCTGGATCAGGATTTCAACATTCTGAGAAGTATTGTCATCGATCTTTTTAATCTTGATCTTCCCCTTGTCATTGGCAGCCAGGATAGAGTCAATAATGGTATTGGTAGTGGTACCGAAAGGGATTTCAGTGATCACCAATGTTTTTTTATCTAGTTGGCTGATCTTTGCACGCGAGCGGATCTTCCCTCCACGCTGCCCGTCATTGTATTTTGAAATATCTACAAAACCTCCGGTCAGAAAATCGGGAAACAACTCGAATTCCTTCCCCTGAAGGATCAGGATGGAAGCATCGATCAATTCAAGGAAATTATGAGGTAATATCTTGGAAGCAAGTCCAACCGCGATTCCTTCACCACCTTGTGCCAGAAGCAAAGGAAACTTGGCTGGCAATGCCATAGGTTCCTTGTTTCGGCCATCGTATGAAGCTTTCCAAATGGTGGTTTTTGCATTAAATAAAACCTCGAGTGCGAATTTCGACAACCGCGCTTCAATGTACCTGGGAGCCGCAGCGCTGTCGCCGGTAAGCACATTACCCCAGTTCCCCTGTGCATCGATCAGAAGGTCTTTTTGTCCAAGCTGCACAAGGGCATCCCCTATAGAGGCATCTCCATGCGGATGGTATTTCATGGTATGACCAATGATGTTGGCAACCTTATTGTAACGACCGTCATCCAGCTCCTTCATGGCATGGAGAATGCGCCGCTGCACGGGTTTCAATCCATCCATTACTTCAGGAACTGCACGTTCAAGGATCACATAAGAGGCATAATCGAGAAACCAGTCTTTGTACATGGACGACAAATGGATCGCACCACGTAACTCTCCCGATTCCAGTTCCGGGTTATCGTTCTCCATGCCATCCGTATTATTTATCTCATCAATAGCCATGAACATCAATTATGAAAAATTCTCAAAACACAACTACTTTACAAACCGGATAAACTCATTTCACCAACCTTGAAATGCCCTTGAATTGTTCCGTGCCAGAATAACGAAGCAACTCAAAAAGAACCGATTCGCAAGTCGTGATAATGGCCCCCTCCTGTCGCATCCGGTCGATGGCAATCCTTTTGTCATTCTCGTTGCGGGAAGACACACAATCTTCCACCACAACCGGATGGTAACCATTATGAATAAAGTCGATCACAGTCTGCAAAACACAAACATGACTTTCAATGCCGGCGATGATAATGTTATCCTTGCCGGATAAAGCAAGCCCTTCCATCACCCGGGGTTCGTCGCAACAACTGAAGGACATTTTCTCAATGCGTGGGATGCTTCCCAGAAGTATTGAAACCGGTTCTATGGTCGATCCAAGGCCTTTGACATATTGTTCAGTAACGAAAATGGGGACTCCAATTATTTTCAACCCCTCTATCAGCTTCGACACATTCTTTGTCAGTTTTTCATTTTCAAAGATAAAGGGATATAAACGTTCCTGAATATCGATGATCAGGCCTGCAGTGTTATCTTTTAATATTCTCATACGATTACTATTTAAAAATCCCCTTTTCCTACGTTGTTACAAAATTAGCATATTCAGCGATAGCAGAGATGCTTGTTAGTAACTTAAATTTTTCTACTTTTGCAAACCATATCCAGCCCAGTGGCTCAGCTGGATAGAACATAAAACATTTTGGCCCCGTAGCTCAGCTGGATAGAGCAACAGCCTTCTAAGCTGTGGGTCGTGGGTTCGAATCCCGCCGGGGTCACCATCACATCAACTGATCCGTTATAACTTAATAAATTATAACGGATTTCTTTTTACCTTGTGAGGAAGTGGCTAATAAGGGGATTTTGATTAACGAGATTTGAAATTCGATTTGAAAAAGCAATTATAACAGCATGACAAATATCTTCAGCCTAAAGACGCAATTATAATGGTTTTGCATTACGAGACACAAACCCTAGGTCCCGGCACTTATGGTCTTTCATCCGGATAAC
>Ga0364867_10110_pt1 | contig 54938 bp, 26 predicted proteins | sample ExccelAu500001D4_3_FD_206915 | JGI IMG/M metagenome (GOLD analysis project Ga0364867, IMG submission 206915) | Enriched cells from Trout Bog Lake Hypolimnion, Wisconsin, USA - BchlTB.Aug13.5000.01.D4 | ecosystem: Environmental > Aquatic > Freshwater > Lake > Hypolimnion/Profundal zone | place... | reverse complement strand
GCGGGGCATTGATCACGGACACATCCCCGGAACCCGGAAAGGGTTTAACCGTTGCATTTGTTGAGCCTGACATCAATTGGGGTAGAGTAAGGCTCGGACTCCAAGTCCGGCTCTCACCCTACTCCACCAACTCCCCATTAAACGCCTGTTGCAGCAGGCTGTTAAACAAATCTTCGGCTTTTTGCAGGCTGACCTGGGCTTGCTGCTTTTGCGCTTCAATCAATTGAGCACGTTCGGCAAATTTATTTTGGAGTTCAATTGGTGGAACTGGAATTTCTATTTTCCTCATAATGCCCACATTTACTATATCCATTGTTCCACCTCGCGACTGATTTTTCATTTGTATTTCAGCACCTGAGTTTTGCAGCAATAATTTAAGGAAATCTGGTCTGATAATATTTCGGTTTGGTGATATTTTCATAAGTCGAGGATTTATTATACCTGGTTCAAAGTTTTCAGGAACTACCGAAATCTTTCCATAAGTACCAACCAATGAAATAAGTACATCTCCTTCGCTTACTTTACAATTCTCTAATTCTTTATATTTTTTTTCATCTATATAATAATCGCCAAAGCTCAGATCATCTTTAATAACTTGTTCTTGACCATATATTTTATATCCTTTCTCCACATAAAATTCTTTCTTTAAGGAAGAACCAAATGGACCTGCTTTAATGCTATGCTTTTTATTATTCGAAACCTCCTCAACTAGCATAACTTTCCACCCTTTAGGATTTGTCCATGTGTCCCCAAAAATCTCCAAAAACAGCGATTGGGCGAGTTGGTCGTATTTTTCGATCAGGGTTTTGGTTTTTTGCCGGTAGGCATCGGCAGCATCCAAAATGGCCGCTATCTTTTTTTGGGTGGCGAGAGGGGGAAGGGGGATTTGAATTTCTTCTATATATCTATTGAGTTGCAAGTTGATAATTCCAGTCGTCTTATTTTGAAAACTATTTGTACCCCCTAATTTGTGATTACAGAATAAAATATAATGCAAATATTTTGGGTAAATTTTATTTGTTTTTGGTCTTAAAATCGAAGTAAAATTATTGCATAAATATGTATCGACTTCATCGAAATATACGACTCGTCCGACAGGTTGATTTGGACTTCCTCCTGATTTTTCGATAATAATATCACCAGGAATTAACTTTTTGGATTCAACCTTTCTATGATCAATATCTCTTGTAACAACTTCATTAAGATTAAGGTATCCTTCATTTGTAAAGTTGGTAGATCGTAATACTTTAATATTTCCGCCATCATTGCCCCATTCTCCAGAAATTGGCTTTTCAATAACATTTGAAATTACTGTTTTCATCCTAGAAGTTCCTCCAATTTCTTGAATGCTTCAGTGCGATCTGCATCTAGCTGTTTTATATCTTTCAGGATGATTGCTGGTGAATCGTAAACTACTTCTTCGTGAACAGTCTCTTTGTAGCGATTGATGCTCAGATCCCAGTCATTGGCTTTTATTTCGGAGAACGGGACGAGGAATGACTGCTCCGTGCGGCTTCGGTTCCGCTCAGCTACCGGGTTGCTGTAACGGGTGATAATATCCTGAATATCATTGGCTGCAATCGGATTGCGTTTGTCGTCGAGCGAAAAGCCGTCGGCCTGCATGTCGTAAAACCACACCTGGTCGGTTCCGCCTGAGTTGGTTTTGGTAAACAGCAGAATAGCCGTACTCACCCCGGCATAGGGCTTAAACACACCGCTCGGCATCGAAATCACGGCCTGCAAGCGCTGGTTTTCGACGAGCTCCTGCCGAATCTGCTGGTGTGCATTCGAGGAACCAAACATCACGCCATCGGGCACAATCACAGCGCAACGGCCACCTGTTTTGAGGGCACGCAGCATGAGTCCCAGGAAAAGAAGTTCGGTCTTTTTGGTTTTAACCCGCTTGAGTATACCACTTTCCACCGAATCGTAATCGAGGCTCCCTTTAAACGGAGGATTGGCCAGTATTAACGAATACTTGTCGGTCATGCCGATATTCGATTCGCTCAGCGCATCTTTGCTCACGAGGTTCGGGTGCTCAATGCCGTGCAATTGCAGGTTCATCGCGGCAATGCGCATCATCGTGGCATCGAACTCGGCGCCCGTAAACATTTTGGTATTGTAATGGTCGCGGAACGAGGCATCCATAAACCAGTCGGCATGGTATTGGTGAACGTATTCTCCGGCAGCTACGAGGAAGCCCGCTGTACCGCAAGCCGGGTCGCAAATGGTATCGTCTTTCTGCGGTTTCACCATCTCCACCATCATTTTTATAATATGGCGCGGTGTACGAAACTGTCCGTTGGTACCCGCTGTGGCCGTCTTCGAGAGTAGGTATTCGTACAGGTCGCCTTTGGTATCGCGGTCTTCCATTTTAATCTTGTCGATCTGCTGAACCACCATGTCGAGCAGTCGTGGCGTAGGGATCATAAAGGTTGCGCCCCGCATAAAACCGGCAAATATGGAGCCTTTTGCTCCCACATTCTTCATAAAATCAAAGACGCCGTTCTCCTTCTGAAACAGCCGGTACATCGTTTCGGGATCGTTATTCCGGAAGCTGCTCCAGCGCAACGGCTTTTCGTCGTCCGAATATACCGGATCTTTAATGGCTATCCCCACGAGGTTGGCTTGTTTCTCTTTGAGGAGCTGGATCTCGTCGAGCCGGCGAATAAAAAGGAGGTAGGTAAACTGTTCGATAACTGTCAGGGGGTTAGCAATCCCCCCTGTCCAGAAGTCGGTCCATATCTTGTCAATCTGTGATTTTAATTCGCCTGTTATCATTCGTTTTTGAGTCAGGTTTAATAATGGGTTCGAATTTACGAAGATTAATTTCCATTTCCTCCGATTTTGAGCAACCTTCCGGCCCTAAAAAATCACCTTCTCTCTTCCCGCTAATTACAACCTGTCATTGCGGGGAGCGACTCTGAACAAAATGTTCCGGAGGAACCTGGTACTTCTATTGTGACGAAGCAATCTTATGATTGAAATAGTCACATCTTTGCTGCCGTCAATAAGAGTGTCCTCCTTGAAATCAGGAAAAAAATTGTACCTTTCTATTCGTTATATTTTTAAATTTGACGGATTGAATGGGGAAAAATACTGATCCCTTTCATCCGGGAAATCAAATCTCAAAATCGTATGATCTATGAAAATATTTCATCTTAGGAATATTTCGCTGGGACTCTTGTTCGGGTTATCCGGACTCTTCTCATTTTCCCGGACAACACCGCCCGGGAATCAAATCAGAATGTATAACTTTCCGATGAACCCACGGGAGCATCCTGATGATCTTCGCAGGTTTGTTAAACCGCCGGATGCCGCTGTTTTCGGAAATCAGATCCAGTTTATGGCATTGCGCGGGCTGGAAGGGGACTATAAAAAATCCCTCGATACCTATACCCTCAAATATGACCTTGGTAATTTCATATGGCCCTCATACCCGCTGATTTACCAGGCAAACCTGCCTGAGGTCCTGAACGAGTTGAAAAAGAGAAACTTATATCTCTTCGATTTATGGGGGTATGTTCCAGGCTCCGGCCCCGGAGGTTACTGGCAACAATTTGTGGTTCCGCAGAAAGCGCTCAACCTGTTTGAAAAAGAGCTTGGAAACCGTTGGATGGGAATGGATAACGGCGAACAGGATGGCCGGTACGTCGGAGGATTTGCCAGCCAGATGATAGCCCCGGGAAGCAGCAGAGAGGAACAATACCTGAACTTTCAAAACCATTTTCAGGGGCTAACCGACCGGCTTGGAAACAAGATGTCGGCCCTGGTTTCCTTGAATTTTGGTCACTATTTTCTGAAAGAGGGGGTTTACACGATGATTGGAGCCGAAACTGCCCAGGGGTTGCCAAATGCCCAGGTTTACTACTCTTTTCTTCGAGGAGCCGGGAAACAGTATGGAGTACCCTGGTTTGGAAATGCCTCGGTATGGAACCGGTGGGGATGGAAGAACTATTCAGGCATCACCAGTGAACATGGGGGCGACAGGAAAGGGACCAGCCTAAGCCTCCTCAAAAGATTGATTTATAGTCACATCATGTATAATTGCGTGGCCGTAGGCTTCGAAGCCTCCTACCTTGATAAAAAGGAAGAGCTGAGTCCGATCGGCAAAATACAGCAGTCGGCAAATAAATGGGTAAAGAAATATGGCAATCCGGGTAACCTCTACACACCAATAGCGATAATGACCGATTTCTTTTCGGGATGGACTTTCCCAAGACATCTCTATTCCGGAAATATTTATCGTGTTTGGGGCAACCTACCCTATGAAGAAGGCGATTATTTAACCGACAATATTTTCAATTTGTTTTATCCCGGATACCAGGATGCTTCCTATTTCCATGACGAAGCAGGATTTCTTTCACCCACCCCTTTTGGTGATGTTGCAGACTGTATTCTAAGCGATTGCCCGTTATGGTTACTGCAGCACTACCCGATCCTGGTGATCGGCGGAAAATTAAAGGGGGGAAATGAGATAAAGGAAAATCTGGAAAAATATGTGCAGCTTGGAGGCCACCTCATAATTACAGCCGGAAACCTTGAGAACATGCCCGATGGGATATCGGGGATCCATGCCGGCAAAGGAACTTTTTCCATTGACGCTAATGCAACAATATCTTACCACAGATCAACCGTTAAGGAATCCTCTCCTTTTAAGGTGAAGGAGATCATTTCAGCCGATAGCACCCAAACCATTGCGAATGTAAATGGCACAGCATTGGCTGTTGAACGTTCTGTGGGCTTAGGTAAAATAACTGTTTTTGCCTCCCCTTTCGGATTAGGCACTAAACCCGTAGATTTGCCAAAATCAGAGGTAGACCATCCATTAAAATCCCCATTCCCGTTACTGAATCATGTCCGGCAAATTCTGGATGACCTCATCAGCGAAAGTAAAATATTCAGCACCGATAATGGGCTCAGCCTGATAACCTGCTGCAAAAGCAAAGATGAATTTACGGTGGCCGTATGCAACAACAGCTGGCTGGAGAAGCCCTTAAAAATCATATCCAATGCAGGCAGAATCATCAGGACTACCGAACTCCCGATCGATTGCTCAGAGCAAAAAGCAGTTGGTTTTTTACCTGAAAATGTCAATCATCAAACCGGGAGGAATACCGGTAAAACGATTGCAGGGGGCGATATCCGGATTTTCAACCTCAAAATTGAAGGTAAGAACATCGGTGAGATCCCCCATATTCAACCATTGCCAAATCCTGTTAACAGGGGAGTGACTCTGCGAAATATCTCTTCCATCAAAAAGGAGATTTTGCTTCGGCCCACCTTCTTTCAGCATTTCGACAGGGTCGTGATCGACTGGAAATACCTGCTGGAAAAGGAAAATTCAGTACTTGTCAATGAATCGGGTTGGATAAGCCGTCAGGGACTAAAACTGATTGTTGATTTTTCATCAGGAATAAATCTCTTTCCCGATTTGAGGCTGATAAACAATGATTCCCTCGAATATATCCGAAGTATGGAAACCATTAAATCGGTGATCAGTAAAATGGCCCAGCTTGGTGCCGGCGACCTGGTACTTTCCACCCACCGGATGGTTGAGAATAATTTTACACCGGTTCAATTTGATCTCTCTTTACAAAAAACCCTGAAGGAGATCTGTCAATATGCTGCAATAAATAAAATTAATGTCAGTTTGAGGATGGCTTCCGGGAGGGATACTGACAATCTTGGGCATATCTCTGCGATCGTAAAATCTGTAAATGAGCCGAATCTGTTTGTGTCTCCCTCAACGGCCCTGTTACTCGCAAAACCGGAGAAGCTTGGGGAAAACATCGAATTGCTGAAGAATCTGAAATTCCGGATTCTTCTTGTTGGCGCTCCTGAAAAGGATATTTACGGAACACTTTGGAACACGAACAAACCAATCTGCGATTTTCAGGATAAACAGGCTTTAAAACAGTTGCTGTCTGCCAATCCCGAATGTGCCTTGTTGCTTGACGGCCTATATTCATCATCAGATGAGGAATATAAGGATATCACCTATCTAAATCAGAACAATTTTAATGCTCAGTAATTGATCAATACCTTATGAATCCTGCAAAATTAATCCTCATTTGTCTCCTTTTACTGGTATCGATATGCCAGGGTCAGAACCGGATCTCCGGCACCGCCTCCGGATTACAGTCAGCCATGATCTGGTCTTCATCCGTACCTGACGGGAAACAGAAATATGTCGCCTTCCGTAAAACCTTTGATCTTAATGAGGCACCTGCTAACGCTGCAAAGCTTCGGATATTTGCAGATTCGAGATACCTGCTCTGGATCAACGGGCAATATGTATTAAGAGGTCCCTGCAGGTTTAATCCGAAAAGAGCTGAATTTGACGTGGTCGATATTCGGACCTTTTTGAAAAAGGGGAAAAATGTTATGGTTGTTTTGGCTCATAATTACGGCAATGCTGTCAACGGGCATATTATGAAACATTCACCGGGGTTAACCGCTGACTTAAAAATATCGGGCAAAGAGATTATTCGGACCGACTCAACCTGGCGTTATAATGATCAGACCCGATACCGGGATTCTCCCGAATCGTGGAACACAGTTCCTGATGTGATAGACGCCCGTATTGACGCAGGCGACTGGATCTCTGCAGATTTTAATGACTCCGGGTGGCTGTTTGCCAAGTCAGTCAATGGTGGAAAATGGGGCGAAATGTTTCCGCGCGAAATTCCGCTGGCAAAAGAAACGGAACTCAAGAACCTCAGGTTATTGCCTTCCCGCAAACTGCTAAGTTCAGCATTACCAATTGAACTTACATCAGGACAAGAGATCCTGGTTGATTTTGGACAAATGTCGATGGCTTATACTTCAATGGATCTGGATGGTGAAGCGGGAAGCCGGATAACGATGCAATATGCTCTGCGGTATAAAAACGGGAAACCTGCAGAAATGTACGGCGACGGGAATCACTATACGGCCCGGGCAGGCCTGCAGAATTTTATCACTACCGATCAATGGGGAAGTCACTACATGCTGGTGAAGTGCGATTCGGGACATGTCAAATTGCTTGGGATCAGGATTACCGACCGCCGATATCCTTTTAACCGGATCGGGAGCTTCAATTGCAGTGACAGTATCCTGACCCACCTTTGGAAGATGGCTCAAAACACGATTGAGGTAACCAGTGATGACGGTTACGGCTCTGACGCCCGTGAAAGGAATGAATGGATTCAGGATTCAGGAAAGGCAAGTTTTTCAACAACCCGGGTAGGTTCAGCCGGTCAGGACGATGACGGAAAACCCGTTTTTTCGGACCCGCGTCTGCTGAAAAATATGTTACGCCATGCCGCGCAGTCACAATTGCCCAATGGCCAGCTCCTGGCAACATTTCCCACAGACCGGGGACCGGAAGACTGCCATTATATTATTGATGATTATTCCTGCCAATGGTTCGAGGCCTTAAAAACTTATTACGAGGCTACCGGGGACAAGAAATTTGTCCGGGAAATGTGGCCTGCACTGATGGCCCAAATCAACTGGTTCCTGAATCACCGCACTCAACGGGGGTTGCTCCTCGCCCGGGAGTACACCTCATTCGATAATCCTGTTGCGTACATCACCTGCGAAGGGGCAACGATCAATGCATTTTTCTATTCGGCCTTAAAGGCATCAGAATATCTTGCCGGAGTTTTAGGTGAGAGTCAAAAAATGGGGGAATTTAAAAAATCGGCCGCTGATCTTATGATTGTATTTAACAGGGAGTTTTGGAATGAACAGGAGAGTGTCTATAATTCGGCATTTTATAATGGAACGGTTTATGCTCCAACGTCCCATGCCCAGCTGATCGCGTTGCACTATGGTCTTGTTCCCGGGAATAGGCTGGCATCAGTTCAGAAATGGTTTCTGAACAATTATAAAAATCCGGGAATTAAACATAGTTGTGCCAATCCAGATTTTGAGCAGATGGTAAATCAGAAGGACGGAATTGAGATGCCCGTTACCTATTTCTGGGTTTTCAGTCAGCTTTACCGGATGGACTCAGACAAACTGGACAGGGAAGCAATTCAGGAGATCCGCCGTCGCTGGACACCCATGGTTGTATTCCAGCAGGATGCCGGCACCCTGTGCGAATCGTTTACCGATGAAAAAGGGGAAGGGGCAAGCGAGTCCTGCCACAATTACGGTTCCGTTCCCGCTTTTTTTCTGAGCTCATACGTTCTGGGCGTGAGAACGGACGGATCTGTCTGGAAAAAGCAGATAGTAATAGAACCCCGGCTCGGTGATCTGACCAATGCCAGCGGTGTTGTGGTCACACAATCCGGACCGGTCACTGTATCCTGGAAACGGTCAGATCAGGGAAATCCATTGGAATATACGGTTAATATCCCATCCGGAATTCATGCCACGCTTCATCTGCCCAAATTATCGGAAAAACCGAACCTGACCATGAACGGGAAAGTTCTGATCAGCAACGGCGTACCTGCAAAAGGGATCAGTACGGAGGGCAGATGGATCATTATTCAAAATATCCCGCAGAATTGTTCCGGGAGATTAAATTAAATAGGATTCAACTGCTTTAATACGCTGGACCTGTTTGGACTATTAAATGTTATAACTTTAATTTTTTAGTTAAATAAATATCAGGCCCTTACGAATTATTCTGACGGTCCGTTCTGATCGCTGTCAGACTGGTATTTATTTCATTTTTGGCGGCCACAGAATGTCCCCGACTGGAATTCTTATTCCTGTATTATCTACCCTGGCCTTCTGACTTAAATTCATAGTGCCCGGACTTAAGCTCAAAAACTGCCTTTCCGCCTTCATATCTGATAAACGTTACTCCTTTAGAAAACGAAGCATCTTTCCCTCCTTCAGCTATGTTTTGGGGATCAGGAGTGGGAAGATACAGGGTTGCCGAGGTGTTTACCGGGATGGTGACTGTATAGCTTAAAATTCCATTCTTCATTTGCCACCCGCTTTCAATCCGGCCATACATCGAGTCGTAATGCCCATTGGCAAAGGTCATCTGCCCCGTAGGATCGGGAGTTGGCTGAAGGAGAAAATGCTTAAACCCCGGCTCTCTTTCGTCACGCTGAATTCCGAGAGAATAATTAACCAACCATGCCCCAACCGCGCCAAAGGAGTAATGACTGAATGAATTCATGCTGTTGTTACCTCCAAATCCCTTTTCAACGGTATAGGAATTTAGCCGCTCCCAGATGGTTGTGGCACCCTGTTCTACCGAATAAAGCCAGGAGGGATAGGTTGTTTGCTGTAGAATGTGATAAGCAACATCGTTATTGCCATGATCAGAAAGCGCCTTACTGATCCACGCTGTTCCGATAAAGCCGGTCATCAGACTGAATTCAGGATGGGCCATGCCACTGTCATCGGTATTTCGCCGTTTTACCGCTGCGACAAGATTTTTTGCAGCATAAGGTATATTTTCAGGACTAAAGGCATTCAAAGCGAGCGGGACCGCATAGGATAACTGGTTATCAAATTCCTTTCCGATATTTGAGGCAGAAGCTTCATTTTTACCGGAGGGATTGTCTGTTGGCTTGTAATCTGTTGCTGCCTTGATGGTTTTGCGGGTATCGCTGCTGACATATGTTTTATTGAAGAATTCTTTCCGTTCATCCCTCCTTTTACTGAATGATTCAGCCTCTTCCGGCTTACCCAGAACCAGGGCAATTTTGGACATGATCTCGAGATCATAAAGATAATAAGCCTCCCAAAGTAGTGTATTGTCGTTTTTATCACCTTCCGGACTCAGCCAATCGCCCAGCGGTCCTTCATTCATTAATCCCGTATTTTGATCGATGCGGGTTTTGAGGTATGCAAGGTACTTTTTCATAGCCTCGTAATGTTCACTAATCATTACCTGATCGCCATATTGCTGGAACGATTCCCAGGCAACGGTGATGCCGGCACTACCCCAAAGGATTCCGCCAAAACCTCCGCCCAATGGAGCCACATCGGTAAACCGGCCATCCTCGCGCTGAACATCCGCCATTGCCAGCATATGACGTCTTAAAAACTGGGGGGCATTCGTGATATAGGAAGCTGTCCGGGAAAAAACCGAGATATCACCGTTCCAGCCCATTCGCTCATTCCTCTGCGGACAATCGGTCGGAATCGATAAAAAATTCCCTCGGGTTGACCAGGTGATGTTTTCCCATAATTTATTCACTTTGGGATTTGATGTCTTATAGGAGGAGGCCAATTCTTTCAGGGAACTGATTACCTCCCCTTTTATTGAGTTGATGGGCAATGGTTTATCGATCCCGGTAATCTCAATGAACCGATACCCATGGAACGTAAAACGGGGTTGGATCACCTCATCGCCACCCTTGAGAATATAGGTATCCTGTGCCAGGGCTCCACGGATATTCTCGAGCATAATCATCCCAACCTTCTTCCCGTATTCAGGGAGATTGGGGTACTTTACTTCGGCATAGCGCATGGTGAGCTTCTTTCCGGCAATCCCGCTGGTAATCCTGATCTTCGGAACACCAACCATGTTCTGACCCATATCATAGACATATACCCCCGGACGAACCTCCTCCATACTTATTGCCTTCAGCTCTTTAACAATGCCGGCATTGCCGCCGAACTGACCCGTAAGCTCCATATTATCATAATTCAGGATTGGCGCCATTCCATTGGTTCCAATAGGATTCCGGTCCCGGAAACTTTTCCCCTCAAGTGGCACTTCTACCGCTTTTTTCCAATGCTGAACCTTATAACCTGCAGTATTCCAGCCTGAAATTAAAGATTCTCGGGATGCATCATATACCTCTCCCTGGAAAAAACTGCCATAAATGAGTGGTCCCTGATTATAATACGACCAATGTTCCGGATTAGTCGTTATAATCTGGGTTGAGCCATCCGAATAGGTAATAACCAATTTGGCAAGCAAGGATTGCCGGTCACCAAAGAAGTTCCAGTTCTGACCACTATAGGTGATATTTCCACTCCACCACCCTTCACCCAACAATGCCCCAATTGCATTCTTTCCCCCTCTGATCAGACCGGCCACATCATAGGTCTGGTACAAATGGGTCTTGTTATATTGCGTGAGACCCGGATTGAAATAGTCGTTTCCAACCCGTTTCCCATTGATGTATATTTCGTAAATGCCCCGGGCAGTAACGTACAATCTGGCTTTTGAGATCTTTTTAGCCTCAGGATTAAAGGTAGTCCGGAGCATTGGCATTGAGTTTCTGTCGGGACTGGCAATAATTAAAGATCCTTTTTCCCTTCCTTCGATCAAATAACCACGATCTGAAATTCTGAGTCCCAAATCCTTCCTATTTACGAATTGGGAAAAAATACCTGAATAGGTTTCCGGATCACCCAAATTCTCACCAAAAAGTTTGTTTGACGGACTGCGGAAATTCCGGATCTCAACATCTGTGAAACTCGCTTTTTGACCCGGTTCAACCGAAAATCCGATATCTGCGACCATCGGAAAACTTATAAAATCCCCGCCACGACCCACCGGATTGAGGAAAATACCTGGTAAATTATTTTGGTTGTCAGGGGTGGTTAGTTTATGGGCATCATCTCTCCCGTCTATGAACAGGTTTGCAGATCCAAAGACCGATTCGCAGCAGATGTTGTGAGACAGATATTTATTCTCATTGTTTATCAGCATCTTAGGAATAGAGAATGTTTTAAAAGGCTGGTCGGCTTTGTCGTCAGGATGATAGCCAACGCGGTAAACCTTTAATTGTGCGAGTCCGGCATCTGACCCGTCCATCTTCGAAATATCGAGTTCGAATTTGATGTAACTCTCATTTTTTCGGTTCTCAACCCCGAAAATATTTTTGTTTTTGTCCATCAGTCGGGGGTCATTCGCACCAAAGATAAAACCGGCCTTTGTGGTACCCGATTCCTTGTCGAGTTTTAAGTTATAACTGATTTTGAAGACGGAAAGATAGGAGGAATAAAGTACGAGATCTTCATCACCTCCGCCAATCCAGGTAGCTCCATCCCAGGCTGAAAGTTTCGGATCAGGATTCATAAGACCGGTTTCAAACCATGAAGACCCGGCTGATTGCAGGCCGTTTTCGTCCCAGACTGTGACTTTCCAATTGTATCGTGTCGTTGGTTTAAGAGGGAGTCCCTGGTATTCAATATTTAAGGATTTATCATTTGCAACCTTTTTACTGTCCCACATCACCTTCCCTTCCGGGTTTGTGACCATGAGCTGAAAAGCCGACTGCGAAATCCCCCGCTCACTAACCGGAGCATCCATTTGCCAGGAAAACCGGGGTGCTTTGACATCGATCCCAAGCGGTGTTTTCGCATACTCCACCCGGAGATTCTGAATCGCTGCCGACGCTCTGGCCGTGACAGTGACTGATAACCAAACAACCAGAATCACAAGAATATGCAGCTGTTTTGAGGTGAATAGTCGGGTCATAATCTGATGATTTATTTGAACTAATTTTGTTGGAGATCCTTTTAAAACTGTTTTCAGGAGATCACTTTAGCAACGACCCTGATGACCACCGGACCCAGGAGTCCTGATTTCCTCAAGGCATCATCCTTTGACCAAACTTTTATGATGCTGAAGGTGAATCTCCCTGTCGGACTCTGTTTGCCATCCCGGAGCCACTGCGGATACTCCTTCAGCGATTGCATAACCGGTTTGGGTGCACCGGGCTCAATGTCGGACCAGATGCAATCCTCGGGCAGACTGGCATCTCCAATCAACCGGTTTGGCCAAAGATTTACCACGGTCAATTCGAGGGTGTTCTCTCCTTCGTGTACCACTTTTGTAATATCCAGCTGGTATGGCTTCTTCCAAAGAATATCGGGTTCCTTTCCGTTCACCTTCACAATGGCCATAACTTCCACCTCTCCCAGGTCGAGGAATAACAGCCGGTCTTTTTTTATCAAATCCCGGGAAATATGGATCTTCTTATGATAGGTCGCCTTTCCCGAAAAATACCGGATACCCGGATCAGCATGGTCGCTCCAGGAGGTGAGTCCCCGGAATTGCACCTCCGCTGGTGCCCCCCATCCGGGCGCAAACTGCACATTCCAGGAACCGGTGATTTTCAATGGTTCCGGAAGAGTGGCGATATTTATTTTAAATTCCTTTTTACCGGCATTTTGCAGGGTATATTCTCCTGCCATGGAAATCAAACTTTCGAATTTCCCTTTCCTTTGGCTCACCCGGATTTTGCTGCCAATATCCTTTGTCAACGGATTTCCATTTCGCAATACTTGTATGATCCGGTCTGATTCGTGACTGCTTTCAGGTGGAAATACTACAAAAACCGAACCAAATTCTGACAGACGAACCGGCAGTGTTGTCACATTATTTTCTCCTGACCAGAAGATCGCAGGGATTTCGGTCTCTCCCGTCTCGGGCCACCAGAATTCAGGGCGCCTATTGCTGACCCTAAAGTTGCAGATTGCTTCCACCCCGGCATTCTGTTTATTTGAAACAAAGTAGATTTCAGAACCGTTTTCTGCACGGCGATGAATATACCGGAACGAGGCTGGTTTGCCACAATCAAAGTCGCGGGGAATGCCCATTGAGGAGATGATCTCCTCCGGTGATCCCTGCGCGAACACCCGACCTTTGCCAACTTTGCGTTCACCTGTTGAGTTGGAGTCTCCCCAAAGCCTGCCCACAATTTGCTTCAGCTCCTCTTCGCATTGGGGATAGTCGGTAAGACCTGGAGTTTTTAGGGGTGACGGTCCAATGAGAACCATTCCCTGGTTGACCAGTTCCTCCAACTTTTTGGCAAGTTTAAGAGTCATCACACCTGCCATCAACTGTTCACCGGCCGATGGCAGCACCATTGCCCGGTAACTCATGCCATCGGGTAAAACGATGAGACCATCCTGAATCGATAACCGGTTGAAAACAACATCGGCAGTACATCCGTCAAAATTATATCCGGGAGGATCAGGCGGAACAGGATTTGAAAAATCTGTACAGGGTGGTATGAACCGGTTTGGTGACGACTCTGCCTGCATATAGAGAAGATCGGCCACAAAAAGCCCTTTTTGAAGCAGGTATTGGCAACGGGTCAAATATTCATGCCAGGGTTTGGTCTCCTCCCACCAGGTCTGGGTCCTTTCGTAGTGAAGCCCCCAGAATGCCATCGTCATACCCGGTTTCCGGTCCGTCCACGGCTGCATGGCATAGCGATGGAAGATGAAACGGTTTACCCCTGCACAAAAGGCCCAGTCCCCCTGTGGTTTCAGCAATGCAGGATGTGCCAGCCAGTTTTCGCCGGGATTTGCCGTAAAGGCCTCGGATGGTATAATCTTGTGTCCGTATATGTGAGCCGCCGAAACCATCGCCGGGGTCCAGGCATACGAGCGGAAAACTCCCATGAAACAATCCCCGGATTCACCGACCGCCTCGCTTTCCCTGCGGTACCAAAATTCGGTCTGAGGCAAATCGGCCTGCCCGCCAACCCTGATTTCATCAAACGGCGTGTTATCGATGGCCTCCATCGAAAACTTAATCCCGTGTTTATTGGAAAGTTCACGCAAATGACCGGCGTAATTCGTGGCGATCAGCTCTGAAATGGTGAATCGCAAATCTCTGAGGAAACGTTCCGTTATCTCCGTATTTCCTATGATCCGTCCGGTCATTGCCGGCAGAAAAGGTTCAATATCGTAACCACACCGCTTCTTAAACTCTAGCGGAAATGCTTTTGTCCAGTTCTGATACCCAACTTCCCAACTGTCGACATGGGTCGCAACCAGCGTTTTGCCTGTCAGCGGTCCGACCACCGCCATGATATTTCCTAAGAACCTGTTAAAATGGATCTCCACAGCCTCCTTGCTCATCTTGTCGCACTCGGGTCCAAGGCCAGCCGTGGGAGCAGGGTGATTGGTTGCACCGGTCGGGCCATGTCCAAACCTGATGATGGTCCAGTTTCCGGGTGGTACATCCCACGTCAGCCGGCCATCCTTAAAACCTGAAGTGAGATCCCGTATCTCTGCCTGGTTGATTGCCGCCTCGTCGGGTGCAGGGGTGGCTGAAACAGGAAGCATTTGAAAGGCATTGTTGCCATTATTCAAATGTGCTGGGGGAGTCGAAATGGTTCTAAATCCGGCTTTAAGCTGAATATTGTCTGTTTTAAAGATGTCGTTATTGGGAGTTGGAAATGCGATGATGGCAATATCGCGATAGTATTCCGGGTCACCGGCTTCGGTTCCGGGGATTCCCCCTTTCCGGATCATAGGTTTTGGAAGTTCTTCATTGAACTGCCTCCCTCCCCCTACATTAATTTCAGAATACATCACCTGCTGCATGGAATTCTCAGGGGTGTTCCAGGGTCCGCCGCTTCCGGTCCAGCCGGCCCCGTCATTCATATTGACCTCAAGGCCGAGCCGTTCAGCTTCCTGACACGCAAAACGAAGCATCCCCTGCCATAACTCAGTCCCGAAGGCCACCGGTCCCTGAGGAGATCCGTCGACCTCCATAATCAGAACGCCGCCTATCCCTACGCGCCTCATTGCTTCAAGATCTGCGGTAATCCCTACCCGGGTTATGTTCCCATTGATCCAGAACCAATACACCCAGGGGCGGGCGTCATCCGGTGGGTTCCGGAAACCGTTGACCAATTCTTTGGTGGTTCGTACCGAATTTGAAGTGGCTGCAATTGCCGGCGACAAATTAATCCAGCAACCGGCCATGATGCCCGCTGTGCCTCCGGCCACTCCCTTGAGAAATACCCTCCGATTTAATGTTTGACTGGACATTTTGTAGGCCTATAAATTCGACAAACTGAAACGTGTTCGATAAAAACAAAATAAGACTTCAGAAAACAACTTTACTATTTTACAATCAAAATATTTGAGACTGCCCTTTCCCCGGTATGGTCGAACTTTTTATTGTCACAAGGGATATTCACGACACCATCATAGGGCTTACCGGAAATCCACATCGTTGTTGAACCACCTCCATCAAGATTGACCGCCTCCCTGCAATTCAACGATAGCATCAGGTCCGCCAGCTCAGGGAGCGACATCCCTCTTGCATCTTTTGCCCTGCCATCCACAGTTACCAATACAATTTTATCTCTTCCGATTTTTCCGATGGAAGTCCTGGGATGTCTTTTGAGTACCAGTGAGGCGGAAGAAAGGGGCGTTTTCTCTTTTTTGCTGATTAATAAAGAACCGGTAACAAGGACATCCCGGTACATCCGTTGACTATTGTAAAAACCATTCGCTTTTGCACCTTCAATGGTGACACGACCATCATTCCCAATAAGCAATGCACCGTTCAAATCGGCAATCGGGGACCATTTTTGTGCCGTGTCTTTATCCAGAATCATTCCTCCGGTTTTGATATAGGTGACAGACCCACCTTCTTTGATATTGAAAAATCCCCCGTTAACCGCCGCAAGAGCCAGCTTTGCAGAAGCCTGTTTGCTCACAATAACATTTTCATCCGGGTGATAAGAAAGGGATAATTTTCTTTGATGTAAATTGATTATCAATATATTAATATTCTCAGGAATTGAATCATTCAATACCGGATGTGCTGATTTCCAGGTAAGTCCAGGTGCAATTCGCTCACTCTTCCACCTGATCCGGCTAAAGTCGGTGATCTGCGCTGAGAGATTTCCCCAAAGGACCAGGAACAGAATGAATAATGAATTCCGTAAGGATGAATTGCTCTTCATTGAATTTAAATTTGATGAATTTCCTGCAAAGGAACTCATAATGTTCCAGCCAGGTTAAGAATTCATCGGATTGTTTATCGGGAATTGACTTTCAGAAATTCCTCCGGTTTATTCCCCCACTCCTCATTCGGCCGTGGCCCCATCTGCAAGACAAGTGTTCCCCCCTTTACGAGGTCTGCATGGGTAAACCATGGACAATTGAGGGGTTCTCCGTTCAGTAAAGCCGACTGAATATATTTGTTTTTCGTGGAAACATCCTTTGCCTCAATCGTAAAGGTTTTGCTTTTTCCAGCATGGATAATCGTCTTCTCAAAGATTGGACTGCCAATATCGTAGACCGGATTCCCGGGACAAACCGGATAAAATCCCATGGCACTGAAAACATACCACGAGGACAATTCTCCCTCATCTTCGTCTCCGCAAATTCCTAACGGACCATCATTGTACCAGATTTTCATGATATCTCTGACCCTTCGTTGCGTCTTCCACGGTTTTCCCGCATAATTGTAAAGGTAAGGAATGTGAAACCCAGGCTCGTTGCCATGATTGTATTGCCCGATCAGACCGGTGCCATCCGGAAACTTATTTAGGAATTCAAATTTCAACCCTTTTCCTCCGAATTGTTCCTGAAAGAGGGCATCAAGTTTACGGTCAAACAGTTGGTTGCCTCCCATCAGCCTGATCAAACCGGCAACATCGTGCTGAACCTGGAAGGTATAAGTCCAGGCATTTGTCTCTGTATAATAATCACGTCCACCCTGGCCTCCGCTCCAGATCGGATCCAATGGCTTTTCGTTAAACACCCAGTTGCCTTCGGCCGATTTTGGAGCCATAAAGCCAATCCGGGAGTCGTAAAGATTCTGATAATTGTGTGACCGTTTTATGAAAAAGTCATAATCAGCCATTTTATTCAGCGATCTGGCCATTTGCGCAAGGCACCAGTCATCAAAACTATGCTCCAGGGTAACCGCTACCGCCTGTCTTTTCTCAAAATTGTGAACTGCGGGTACCCACTCCTTTTCACCCAAACGAAGTGCCGGAAAAAATCCCTTGGTTTGATAGACACTATCCAATTCAGTGAGGGGGCCATTGCACCACGGAAGCATCGTCGCTTCCATGGCATTCTTTTTCATCCCCTCATAAGCTTTTTCAACGTCAAAATCCCGAAATCCCTTGCGATAAGCGTCTGTTATTGTAGCAGTTTCATGACGTCCGGTCATTACCCGGTGATCCAGGGCTGCATCTCCCAGCCAGTGACGTTGCTCATATATACGGACATAAGACCGCACAAAATCATTCTGCCGTTCAGGTTCAAGGATAAGATTCAGCGGGAAAAGGGACCGGAATGACCCCCAGCTTTCGCCCGGTTGGTAAAAATCATGCCCTTCCGTCGGATGAACCCGATTATCAAAACTGCTGAAGTAGCGGTTATCTTCTGTAAGATTTGTCAGTTTTCTACCCAGCGCCCGGTACATAGCCGTGTAAAAAATGCTCCTCTGGCTTTCGCTCCCTCCGGTAACCTCTATCTTACCCAATGCCTCATTCCATATTTTTCTTCCATGAGCTTTGACTTTTTCAAAATCCCAGTCCGGAATTTCCTTTTCGAGGTTGAACCTGGCCTGTTCCTCGCTGATATATGAAAAACCAACCCTGACCTGAACCGCTTCCCCTTTTTTCGTTGGAAATGAGGTGTAAAAGCCGATATCAATCCCCGACTTTCCGGTTTCCCCTGACGTGATTTTTTTATCCGCTATGCCGCCACAAATTTTTAAAGGTTTACTGAATGCCGCATGGAAATAGAATTTCCGGTCTGGCAAGGCACCTTTGGGATAAGTCTGGAAGCCCTCGATAACCTGATCGCTCAAAATTTTAAACTCAGAATTCTTAAAAAGGTTAACGATTAAATTGGAATTTGCCGCTTCGGGAAAGGTAAAACGGTAAATTGATGAATGTTCCGTTGCAGTATATTCAACCTCAATGTTGTTGTCTTCAAGAAGAACCGAATAATAATAGGGTGTTGCGATCTCCAGGTCATGGTCAAACCGGGACGCATTTTCGTCCGGGCTTGCCTTCAAAGCGCCTGTTGTGGCCATTAACGAGAAGGTCCCGGCTCCCTTTGAAAAATCGCCCGACAGCGAAACTGTTGAAAAAGCATAGATCCTGTCAGCAAGATAGACATCCCTGATTCCCGGAGTGGTGGTTGGAATGAGCCTGATCATCCCGTGAGGAAGCTGGACATCGGGGGTTGTTGCGGTGAGGAGATGGCCAATGGTGCCAATATTCGGATTGACAAAATCAACTGGTTCCTGGCTATATACAATGCTTGCAAACACAGTTAGGAATATATTGCTGATGAGAATCAGCCTTAAAAAACTTTTGGTTTTGATATACATATCCAGTTTCATAATATTTTATTGAAAAGGCTTTCTGATATTAATTAAATTATCAACCAAATATTCCGGTGCGTTGCACCTTTTAGTCTCAAATTATTAACCATCTATAAATATCGCGGTGCTCTGCACCTTAATAAGGAATCGGAATGATTTAGTGTCGTAATTATTTATTTCTATATCTCAGCTAATCAACTTGTTTAAGCAGCAGAGCTGCGAAATATTTGTAGAATTAATATTATAAAACGCGGTTTTTAAGGTGCAGAGCACCGCAATATGCTATTCAACATTCACTAAATTTATAGAAATTAATAAATTGACCTACTAAAAGAATATGTTATTATTTCAGTTTTATTCCTTTGGTTTACTTTATCCCCTGCTTCTTAAATACTTTGACATAATCCACAATGAATTCATCCGGGAAAACGGTATTGCGGAGATCATTTTTATCTGAAGGGAGCTCCATACTTAAAATCAGGTATTCCTCAATATTGGATATCCCCTTCCTAACTTCGTAATACCTGTATCCGTCGACATAAAAAATATACCGGTCGGGGAACCATTCCACTCCAAAAGTATGAAACCCCTTACTCACCCCTTTCCGGTAGCTCTGCATCCCGTGGGTTGACTGTTGATGAGGACCGTAGGCCCAGTGAACATTATGCGAAACGATATCGGTCCCGAGTTTTTTAAAAAACTCCATGATATCTATTTCGGCGCCAAAGGTTGAAGGGTCTTCACCTTTGGAAATATCAGGAGATTGTATCCAGAACGCGCCCCAAACTCCAGGGGACCGTTGAAGCTGGGCCCTGCATTCAAAATAACCGTATTTGGTCATCAGACGTCCCTGGGTTCCAACGGCACCGATTAAAATACTGTCCCCCTTTTTAATTGCCGAGAGCTTCAGAAACCCGTTTTCAACTTTGACGGCCTCGGGTGAAACGTAACCCAATGCCCGTGGCCCAACTCCCCTGACTGCCCACTTTTGGGGATCAAGCTGATTCCCGTTAAACTGATCTTCCCAGTATAACTTGTACCCCAATGATTTTGGGGTGTATTTTTTTTGAGATACCGGATTTTGAGGTGGTCTCTGAGCAAAACAATTTATAGAGAATAATAAGACAGCTATGGTAAGTTTAAAATTTTTCATTACCGGATTTTCGTTTAGAATAAATAGTTTCGTTTAGTTTTTTTCTCTTCATAAAGCCAAGATTGGTAGAATCATGCCTCAAATGTAATTTCTTGCCCCTATAAATGAGTAATAACCAATGTAAATATAGGCAATTAAAGGAACAACCATTGCCACCGCCATGCTGTTTGTAATTTGCGCAATAAAACCCATCAGGGGAGTACACAGTGATCCGCCGATAATGGCCATTACCAGGATTGATCCGCCGACTTTTGTGTTTTCGCCTAATCCTTTGATACTTGAAGCAAAAATTGTAGGATACATCAATGACATAAAAAAGCTGGTGAAAAAGATTGCCCACATCCCAATCCAACCTGGTATAAGGATACTAAATCCAACCAGTATAATATTGATTATGCTATACCAGCCCATCAGCCGGTTGGGCTTTAAGTATTCCATTAACCAGGTCGCCGAGAAACGTCCTAATCCAAAGGCCACGAGAGTTCCGGTTAAAAAATACCCGGCTATTTTCTCCGGTTGACCCGTATAATCCTGGACGTAGGGGATGAAATAGCTCCAGGTAGCCACCTGAGCGCCAACATAGAAAAATTGAGCCAACACACCTTTCCAGAAATGCGGGAAACGTAATAAATCCTTGAATTTAGCTTTTTCATTCGGGGATTGGCTTCTTTCAGCTTCAAAAATGGGAAACTTTACCTTAATAATCAGAAATGCCCAGATCAGGGCAAACAGAGCCAATCCAAGATAAGGTTTGACTACCCTCATAGTTTCGTGTTGCAGGAACCCGCTATATTCTCCGGCGATTTTCATTGCTGCAATTTTTGTTCTGTCAGGTTCAACTCCGGAGAATATGAATATGGTTCCCAGGAGTACTCCAACCACAGAACCTATCGGATTAAATGCCTGTGAAAAATTTAACCGCTGTTCTGAGGATTCAGGGTTACCCAGCAGAGCAATGAACGAATTGGCACCGGTTTCAAGAAAGGCAAGCCCCGAGGCGATCACAAAAAGTGCAAGAAGGAATACCCCGTATCTACCAATTATTGCAGCTGGCCAGAAGAGGAGGCAACCAACGGCATAAAGCAAAAGACCAAATACGATGCCGATTTTGTAACTGAAGCGGCGCATTAACATTGCCGCAGGGACTGCCAACACAAAATAACCCATATAGAATACCGATTGGATTAACCCTGCCTGAAACCGGGAAATCTCCATTGACTTCATAAACTGTTTGATCAGGACCCCATTCAGGTTATTGGGGATTCCCCACATAAAAAACAGGGTGGTGACAAGGATAAACGGGATAACAGACGATGCGGATATAAAGCTGGATTTTTGAGGATTTATCATGCAATTGAATCTTAGTTTTTAAAATCTGCATCTGGCACTTGGCGGCTTGCAGTTAGCTTGTTCTGATGTAACAGGATATCTGGTTTGCCAACATCAAATACCTCACAATTAATAGGTTCCCAAGGAGGGTCGAACAGAAGCAAGATGCCAGTCTCAGGCAGTCAGTCGCGGGCAGCCACCAGTCTTATTCTTCGCCAACCACTTCCATTGCCATTCTGGCCCACTCCCAGAGTCGTTGTGGCTTGTAATTCAATGTCGAGATATCTTTCATGATCAATTCGAAGTTGCACCCTTTTGCAGCCTGCGTGAAGGATGTTAATTGTTTTCTGGCTTCATCAGGATCCCAGGATACAAATATCGCGGGTGAGGGTTTACGGCTTAGCACATATTTATCGCCAAGATTATTTACAGCCTTTTCGACATCAACCCAGCCACTTACCGACACTTTCCGGAGATTGGGAATCCGGGCAAGAATATCTGCTTTTGAATCCAGGGGTTCACAGCAGCCGTAGTAGGTTAAACCAAATCTCTTCAACCATCGCAAGTCGTGAGCGATTGCAAATTCCCAATGCATTTCAGAAGATACTGAAGTTAGAATCTGTGCATTGGAACAACCCCACATATTGATTGGTCTGACATGATCCGGATTAAAAACCCTGCCCGGAAGTTCGCTGGTAAACCCATATCCTCCAGAGCCAATTCTGGTATTGTTGCAATCCAGACTCAACAGGTTTAAGGCCTCGAACTGGTCAAGCTCATCCATCCAGGCATCCACCATTTTTTCGTAAGCCGCATGAACCAGTTCAGGACGCAGGCAAAGGTCAATCATCGCCTCTTCAATACCCCACCACCTGATTAAAAAATCCCAGGGAGTATACCAGATATGAGTCTGACCAACTTTTTTTACCGGAATAATCCCTGAAAAAACATCCTTCATTGCTTCAAAACTGTAGTTGGTCGCTTTCTCCATTAAGGTGATCTGCGGATTTTTAATCTTCTCAAGATCTTCAGGTTCTTTAATCTGTATTTTGAAATGCCTGGAATAGATCTCATTTTGAGCATCGGTATGGGCAGTAATTACCTCCTCAACTATCCCAAAATCGGTGGTGTGGTAAACGATCGGGCAATCAAGATAATCGTTGACAATCATATCGCAGGGCATGTGTTCCCACTGGTAGATGGTTCTGCGAAGATTGGTCTCCAATTCCCTGGCCCACGGATGATTTGTCCGTAGGGTCAGTTCATCATTGACATTCATTTCATGCCAGGGAATCTCATTTATCCATACCATGGGCCTCTCCTGGCTGAGGTCATTCATTTTTTGCCATAGTCTCGCTTTCTCTTTATGAATCGGCAAGGCTGCTATCCCGGCCAGCTTTGAGCCGAGAAGACGCAAGACAGTTTTTTCTTGCAATGTCAGAACAATCTCCTCTTCCATAGGGATTTGCGGAATATGACTTGGATCGTGCAGCATGGCTATTTACTTTGAGTTACCGGTAATCGGGCTTCCCTGCGAATATATTTTCCAACTTTTCTAAGGGTCTTGATATCAATTGCTCTTATCTGTCCATGATAATCTGGGCCAACATCGAGCGAGAAAATATTGCCATATTTAACGGCTCCAACATAATCCCGATAGATATCCTTGGCCGGCATACATAATTGATCGTGCAACGGTAATGAATAAAACCACATGGCGCCACCCTTATGTTTAGGTAATATTGGATACGTAAATTCAGCCGCAATGTAACCCTTATAACCGGCAGCCTGCTTGTTATAACCTGCTCCGGAAAAATCATCGATAGCTGAAGGACCACCCATTTCACCCAGACGAATGCGACCGGCCGGGGTGCCATGATTATAACCCGGTAGGCAGTTAGGCTGGAATTGTGCGACCCATTTGTCGGTTTCCTCGTGACTTAATCCCCCCTCCCCCTGGGCATGATCGAACCAAATGTACTCAATTGGACCATAATTGGTCAATAACTCTTTTAGCTGGGATTTTTTCATTTCAGGATCTTTTCCTCCGTCCTTTGAGAAGATAGCCCCCGGAAAAGTCCAGTCACCTTCTGAAAAATAAAGAGCAAGCTTAATCCCATATTTATCGCACGATTTTCGGAGTTTTGCCAGCACATCTATTCCCAAAGGGCTGTTTGTAACTTTCTTTTCAGTAGTTTTAGTATCCCACAGGCAAAATCCGTCATGATGCTTAGTCAGGAATAAAATATATCCCATACCGGCATCTTTTGCCACTTTGCACCACTGATCGGTATTGCAGCCGGTAGCCTTGAAATAGGAAGCATCTTTACCCTCAGTGGGTGTCCATTCCTGTCCGGAAAAGGTGCTGAATGACCAACAAATAAACATGCCAAATTTCATGTCAGAGATCTCTTTTGCGCGAATCTTGTCGTCAATTTTTATCATATTAATCTGAGATACTCCATCGAAGTATCCTATCAGTAATAAAAACATTAAGACAGAAAATTTAAAGTTCAGTAACCTCATGAGATTAAATTTGAATTATTACTAAGAATTCAACAGTTATACGAAGCCAACTTCAGACAGACAACACATAAAACCCTCATGAACTAACGTTCACAATAGGAGATGTATAAGATCAATGAGGGCACCATGAGTATCAAGTAATTGAAATAGTGTACGTTAATTAATTTTTATAAGTATGAAAAATAATTCCTGGTATGATCTTGCCAGCAATATTCAACGACTTACGAAATCAGTTTAGTCCCCCCTGACCGCGGTACAACTTCAGCGGTTTATCCAGTTTCAATTTCAGTACCGTAATATATTTATCCAGCACATTCTCGGGAATATCAATATATACCAATCCGGGAACCGGGCTCCATGAGATCTTGCCAACCACTTTATGCGGCAATTGGGTGCCGTTTCCAACCACCGAGATCTCCTTAATCGTATTGACCAGACCTTTGAGCATCACCGTGCCGGTGACGTGACCGTGCAGAAACAGGTACAGCGAAGTGGAGTCTTTCGACAGGGTGGTTGGCCCGTAAAAATGGCCCTGTGGAAGACCCCCTAACGTATTAAAAATTGCCTCACCGTGTTTCTTGTTCCACGCTCCCAATTCCTTTAACACATGAATCTGTTCATCCGCAATTGTTCCATCTGCCTTCGGTCCCATATCAAGTAACAAATTGCCGCCATTTGAAACAGCATCCACGAAGATGGTGATCACCTCATACGGAGTTTTCCAGGTATCATCGCGATGATAACCCCAGTTTTCGCTGGTGGTCATACACAATTCCCACCAGTTGTATTTAGGCCGGGAGACCGGGAAGTTTTGTTCCGGAGTTTCATAATCACCATATCCCTGGAGGCGTCCATTAATAATCGCATCCGGATTTCCGGAGAGGATCAGATGGCGGACTTTCTGCGATTCCCACTCTTCGGCACTATGTTCCCAATCGCCGTCAAACCACCATAAATCGGGTTTAAACATCGCATTGATCTCTTTGATCTGCCCCTGGAAGAAATTCCTGAAGCGTCCCCAGCGTTCATAATCATCGGGCACATTGTAACGAGAACTATCCTTTAAAAACCCCGGGTAGTTTATGTTTGACCAGTCGATCAGCGAGAAATAGGCGCCACATTTAATATCCCTTTTCCTCAGTTCCTCAAACAGCGGCTTCACCATATCCCGTTTTGCAGGGGTTGATTTTACGATGCTCAGGTCATTCAGCTTCGTATCGTACATCGCTACCCCATCGTGGTGTTTGGTGGTTAAAACCGCGTACCGCGCACCGCTCTCCTGGATCAGGTCAGCCCAAAAAACCGGATTGTAATTCTTTAGGGTGAACCCTTTCAGCTGTTTCATATAATCGGCATGGCTTATTTTTTTGTTGTGAAAGCTCCACGATTCATCGATCCCATCGACGGCATAAATTCCCGCATGGATAAAAATACCCAGTTTCGCATCCCCAAACCATTGCATCTTATGGCTGATATCCTTTGGATCGATTTTAGACTGAGCAAATCCCTGAATCGTTGATGACACCACCAACCCGCACAATAAAATTATTCCTTTAAACTTCATGACTTAATTTTTTATAATTCTTATTCGATATTTTTTAATTCCAGCATCGCACAACCTCTTAACAGGGGAACATTCAGGATAAAGCGCTTTCCCGTTTTCCGGTATTCAATATTAACCGGAATCCCTGACCCGGGATACCAGGCAAGACACTTAAACCCATCTTTCAAACCATCAGGATCATTTAAAACCACCTCAACTTTATCCTTTCTTCCATAAACAACAGGTATTGAATACCCACCTTTAATCTTAAAAAGATTTACTCTTGCCAAACTATCCCCGACACTGATGACATGTGGTTTGAGAACCCATTCGCGTCCTTGCATCAGTTTCATCAGCGGACCATAATCCTCATAAAACCGGTCCACATCGGGTGATTGGGAAATGGAATGATCGTTATTGGGAAACGGGCACATCGGGAAGATTCCCATATAGAGGTATTTCTGGAAGAAACTATCGCCCCCTTCCCTTCTTACGGTCTCCGCATTATCGGTCCAGCCCAAAGCGGGCTTGGCAATACACATAAAGGCGGTAAGATTCAGGGAATTGCCGCAATAGGTAAACTCATCAAATAACCCGTCAACATCGCCGAGCAAATCGATGCGCTTATCGTGGTTATTGGCAAAGATCACCTTGTTTGCTCCATGCATAATTGTTGAAAGTTTGGGGGAAAGTTTTTTCCAGGAGGTGACCAATGACCGTACAGGCTTGCCTTCAAACCAGGAAATCCCGTCATCCGCCCGTTCATTGAACATTCGAAACCAGTCGAAACGATCGATGCAAATACCAAATGAATTGGGGATTTCGGCGACATGCCGGCGTGCCTGTTCGACCAGAAAATCACTGAAAACACTGTCGCCGCAGTCCATCGCAATCCCATCTTCCCAGGTATAGAACGGCACCGGAACTGCCGCTTTTTTAAGTTTCTCATCTTTTAAGCAGGCTTCGGGTACCGGCAGTATCGCTTTCTCAAATTTGGTATAAAGGATATCGTTGCACTCTTTCCAGATTTCCGAATCGGGTTTTCGGGCAACGCCTGAAAGCGGAGGGTATTTGACTTTGGAGCCAAATTCCGTAACATTGAAATAGTTCAGGACATAAAATCCTTTTTCCCTGTACTTTCCGGCAAAATCATCCATTCCGGCAATCGTAATCTGATCACCCCCAAACCGAGTCCATTTTTCATTGCGCTGAACAGGAGGAAGATACATACCCATATATGGAAAATCAAAACTTGCCTGCCAATTGACCGTAAAGGCCATTCTTTTCATTTTCGGCACATCAAAATTCATCGACTCCATCGAATAGGAGGAATAGGCAGCCGTACCCCCCATCTGGTTTGCCAGCGGATTTTTGGGGAGAAAAAATTCGGGATAAGCGCTTTTCATCCAGGCAAGGCCACATCGCCAGTCATTTTGATGGGCAATCAGATCATATGAAAATACAAGCGTATTTTTATTCGAGATCCGGTTATGCAACCTGCCGAATGTAACCGAACCATCCGCAGTGGTTTTCATAGTCAGGTTAATGATATTATCCCTGGGAGAAAGTGCAATCGTCAATCCTGCATCTTCGTTTTCCTCAAACATGGAAACCAACGGGATGGAAATCAGGTTTTCCAGGTTAGGAATAAACCCGACAGCCATATTTTCGTACTGGAAATAAGGGGCGCCGTAATAATAGGTTGCGTTTACAAACGGGACCGGGATCAGTGGATCAATCCAATAATGGGCCCTGTCACCGTTGGGTGGCTTAATTTTAGCTAAATCATGTGGCAGACTGACGCCAATTTGTAATGAATCAAACTGAGGTGCAGCCCAGGTTGTCCAGATTTTGGTTTTCCCGGATCTGTTCGGATAGTTCACCTTTGTGTTAATCAGGGTCCCCCAGGGTGCTCCCTCGCCCCTGATCGTCAATTCACAACGGATGCTGTTTTTGGCAGGGATAAAACGTTCGGTAAGTATGCAGGATGCCTGCAAAGAATCGTTTACCAGCTTTTTTTCAACGAGAAAAGAGCCGTCTGTACACATCCGGGAATGAACGACCCCCTCAACTTTACATCCCAATAAATCGGTGGCTAAATGAAACGGGGCGATCTTTTTCCCGTCGTAACGGACCATTGAGGTGATCTCGCCATCATTTGAAATCCCGACAGTCAGATTCTTGGTCTTCAGGTTGATTGCCGAACAGGTGAAAGTCAGCACGATTAATAAAAGAAGACAGGTTGGTTTTTTCTGAAAATTTCTCATTTCCGTTTCAAAAAGGATTCAAATTATTAGTAAGCAGTTTAATAACGCGAATATCAGAGCGCCACAAATCCGGGTTAAGCTATTCAGTTGGCTCTGGTAAAAATATAAAACTATCCTTAACTGATCAATAAATTTTAAACGCTGATGAAATGGATTTCAATATCATAATATCGTGTCTCCTTTCTGAAAAAAACACCTAATTTTGATCCACTTTTAACATACCGAGATCATGAGGACAATCCTTCTTCTTGTCATAAGCTTCTGCCTGACAACCGCAGTCGTGGCCCAACTCTCAATCGTAAAAAACGGGAAAGCAACCGGCCGGATCGTAGTGGATCAACGCTCTGCGACTGACCTCCAGGCTGCCAGGTTGCTGAACAGCTTCATTAAAAGGATAACCGGAACCTCACTGCCTGTTGTTTCGACCGGAATTAAAACAACGACAGGTGACCTGTATATTGAAAGCAAACCCGGGCAGGATGTCCCGTCCATTCACGAGGATGGTTTCCGGTTCACGAGTGATCACTCGGCTTTTCGGATTACGGGAGCCAAAGGATCAGGAATTGTGTATGGTGTGGTTACGCTGCTGGAGGATTACTGGGGAGTGCGGTATTATGCCGCCAATTCCTGCACTTTTCCCCAAAAGAGGGAGCTGAATCTCCCCTCGGGGCTTAACCGGACGGAAAACCCCAGTTTTCAATACCGGCAAACCCAGGCCTACAGTCTGGCAAAAGATTCGCTCTATAAAATCTGGCACCGGTTGAAAGAGCCTGCTGAGCTCTTTGCGGGCGGATACTGGGTGCATACTTTTGACCGGATCATGCCGTCGGCCAAATATGGGAAAGCTCATCCGGAGTACTTCTCGTTTATCAACGGTCAGCGCCGACCGGGTGCCGCAAGCCAGTGGTGCCTGAGCAATCCCGAGGTTTTTGAACTGGTTTCCCAAAAAATTGATTCGATATTCAAGGCCCATCCCGACCGGAAACTGATCTCGGTGAGTCAGAACGATGGGAACAACACCTATTGTACCTGCGAAAAGTGTAAAGCTGTTGACGACGAGGAAGGGAGTCCTTCGGGAAGTCTGATCCGCTTCGTAAACAAGCTGGCCACCCGCTTTCCCGACAAGGAGTTTTCAACGCTTGCCTATCTCTATTCGGTACCGCCACCTAAACATGTAAAACCACTCCCCAATGTCAACATCATGCTGTGCGATATTGACTGCTTCCGTGAAGTCAGCCTGACAGAAAATAGTTCAGGAAAGTCATTTATGAAGAATATGGAGGGCTGGGCCAAAATATCGAATAACATCTTTGTGTGGGATTACGGGATCAACTTTGATAATTATATCTGTCCGTTCCCGAACTTCCAAGTTCTTCAGACCAATATGCAATTGTTCAAAAAGAATAATGTGAACAAGCACTTTTCCCAGATTGGCGGAAGTAAGGGAGGTGATTTTTCGGAACTCCGGAGTTATCTGGTGGCTAAGCTGTTGTGGAATGTGAACTGCAATGCGGACTCCGTGATTCAGTCATTTTTAAACGGATATTACGGAGAAGCAGCCCCTTTCCTTTATCAGTATATTAAAATTCAGCAAGGTGCGCTGCTGGGAAGCAATATCCCGTTATGGATTTATGATACCCCGATTACCCACAAAAACGGGATGCTGAATCCTCCCCTGATGTTGAGGTACCGTCAGCTTTTTGACGATGCGGAGAAGGCTGTGGCTTCAGACAGTACCTTTTTGAAAAGGGTCTGGCAGCAAAGACTCTCCATACAGTACGCTGAACTGGAAATTGCACGGACCAATGGGATCGGGGATGTCAATTGGATCAAAAAGGAACTGGAACTTTTCAGAGGCAGGGCGCAACGGCTGGGCGTTACCTCTCTGAACGAGCGGAATAACACCATTGAAGAGTATTGTGACCTCTATCTGAAAAGAAATCTGCCGTCAGAAAAGAGAAGCCTGGCTCATTTATCAAAAGTCAGCTTCCCGCTTCCTCCCGATAAACCCTATGATAAAATTGCCGACAAAGCGCTCACCGACGGTTTTTTGGGCGGGGCAACATTCAATGAGAGCTGGATAGGGTGGTGCGGGAAAGACGGAGAGGTAATCATCGATTTGGGAGCGGTAAAAGAGATTGAGAGCGTCCAGGCAGATTTCCTTCATAAACTGGGTGCCTGGATCCTCCTGCCTAAAAGTATTTCGTGTTATACCTCAACGGATAATGTGAATTTTAACCTCATGGGAAAGAGGGAGATCAGCGAGGACCGGTCGATTGAGGTAAAATATGTGAATGTCGGGGTTTCCACCGCGGAGAAAATTAAGGCCCGATATATTAAGATGCATATTGAGACGATCGGACTTTGCCCGTCGTGGCATTATGGCGTCGGGTATCCGGCCTGGTTTTTTATGGATGAGATCTGGGTGTATTAAGGTAGGCTGTTAGGCTATTAGTATGAGGGGCCGGGATAAATATCGGAGTGATCTTCAACCGACTGCTCGATATCAGGGTCCAGAACCTCAGTCATGCAGGTATAGACCCCAATTGTTTTCACTGGATGTTCACGCGGTTTGACAAAATGTTCGTTAGTTCTCATCCACACCTCAGTTGGCTACATTTTGACCCCGGTATGTTTGTTTTGCACCCCGGTAGTCTTCATTTTGGGTTCACGCGGTTTGACAAAATATTCGTTAGTTCTTATCCACACCTCAGTTGGCTACATTTTGACCCCGGTATGTTTGTTTTGCACCTCAATTGTTTTCACTGGATGTTCACGCGGTTTGACAAAATGTTCGATAGTTCTCATCCACACCTCAGTTGGCTACATTTTGAACCCGGTTTGTTTGTTTTCCACCCCGGCTGTTTAAATTTTGCGCCACCCTTCCGCTGACCTCGCCGAGGTCACCGGTTTATAGAAAAATATATTCTTAAGGCACGTATGACTCCGGCGGAGTCATACGTGTTTTAAATCCGCAATTATCCTATAAATCTGTAAATCTTCCGGATCTGTGTAAAACTGATTTTTCAAGAAACCATATTTTATGCGAAGCGATCTTCGGTCAGTTAAAAAGCGTGAATACCTGAAAATCTTTGCTATTTACTACTGAAACGCAAGGGTAAATCCTCCCTTCAGATGTTCCCCCTTTTTAAATTCCGGCCTTGGTCCGGTAAAAAACCGGCATGAACCGGGACCGTTCAGCCCTGCAACCAGCAACCTGATTTGTCCGCCATCCACCCACGACCTTATATTTTGAGATCCATCGGATTGAACCCGAATCTCCTGTCCATTTTCATTTTTTAGGGAGGCTTTCAGAATGTGATCCTTGGTACTCCTGAAATCATTGGTTCCAAGCCTGTTGGAATTATCTTTCCAATCACCCGACGGGATTTCACGCGGAGTTTCCACATATTTCCGGTCGACCGGAAGCGCTCTGGCAACCCCCTTTAACCGGTTGATATCCCAGTCGGGGTAGGTGGTCCACAAACCTTTCCGCTCCCAGCTTAGCCGGTTAAATGATTCAGGCATTGTAAACAGCAAGCCAAACTGGCGTAGCCGGTTTTTCCCCGTGAAACCGGTGAGAGCCATATAATCATACCCGACCGTTACCGTTCCGTCGGTATTGAAAACGTAATCCTGAGCACCTTCAAGCTTGCTTCCCAGGATTCCCCTAAGGGTTACATGTATTGTTCCGTCAGACTTTTTCCGGCAAATGAACGACACCATCCTAAAACTGCTGTCTGGTCTGTAATTTAGGGGCTGAATATCCTGGGTGTAATTATTTGCAGCAACGCCAGGCGCTCCCCCGTCGTCGTCATTAAACGGAACCAGTAACATTTCGCCTCCATGGGAAACAATTTCATCCCCTTTAAAAGTGAAGCACGAGATTGTCCCGTTAATTTTTGCAACCTTAACGATTAATTTTCCGGCATCTATGACAAAGCTCTCTTTCAATTCGGCAAGCTTCAGATTCACCTTCATCGCTGCAACACTGAGTTTTGCCGGCTTTTCGGATTGAATCAGTTCCTCCTGACAGATAAAGCCGCGGGGATCGGTAAAAATAAGGTGAAGCGGATCAGCGATCCCGGAATCCGGAAGATCGATCTCCACGGATCCCTTGCTTAATGGTGCAAGCGATATCCGAACCGGAAATGATTTGTTCCCAATCCGCACTTCAATTTTAAGCTCACTCAGGTTTGTGAAATTGTACCTGTTTTCGAGATCGAGTCGCATTTTGCCATTTACCGCTTTAGCGGTTTGAAGGTTGGTGATAATCACAGGAGCATACGATTTTTTCATTCCGGTATATTCGGGCTTTTCACGGCGCCAACCATCGATAGGTCCCCAGGGTCCGTATCCGCAGATTTTGTCCTGTGAAAGGTGAAAAATGTCATCAACTCCCGACCAGATTGCTCCGCCCAGGCATGCAGGATGAAGATAAACCGAGTCGACCATTTGTTTCAGTGTATTGGCGTATGCATCCGATCGGACTGAAGGATCGGTTTCAAGCTCCCTGCGGGCATAGCATTGAACGTGCATATATTCGCCGAAAAAGGTGGGGCGCAATTTCTCCTTGTCGCACTCCTGAGGCCCGGTTAATTCGGGATAATGATAATTGGCCAGATCAGCGGTGCTCTTTGCATTATTATAGCCGCCCCAGCACTGGTCATGAAAGGAGGTTGGTCTTGAAGGGTCGAGCTTCTTATCCTCGGCCAGCACCCTTTCCCACAAAGGACTCCAGCGGCTTTCATTTCCCAGCGACCAAATAATTACCGATGGGTGTTGCCTGCCGGAGAGTATATTTTCAAGATTTGCCCGAACCATGTAAGGCAAAAACTGCGTATCCACGTAGTTCCATGATTTCCAGACCGGGCTGGCACCGTGATCGATCCAGCACAGGGAGGATTCGCTCTCGACAAACATCCCCAGTTCATCACATGCCTGTAAGAACTCTTCGGACGGGGGATAGTGGGAAGTGCGTATATAATTGCAGTTTCCGGCCCGAAACAGCTCCACATCCCTGCGGCAAAGCTCAGGGGTAAGACTTCTTCCCCATAAAGGATGCACCTCATGGCGGTTTACACCCCTGAGTTTAATCGGATAGTTATTTACAAAAACCCGATTCCCGCGCAGTTCAATCTGCCGAAATCCTATTTTCTGGCTGATGGTCTGCAGAACTTTCCCATTATTTACCAGCGATGTGGTGAGAAGGTATAAATTTGGATGTTCCGGATCCCACTTTTGAGGCGATTTTACACTAAATGTGCTCTTTAAGGCGCTGATTGGTTTGTCGACAGGGACCCCGAATGTGTTTTGGTTCAGCGGGACGGAGTGGCCATTTGCATCGCTGAGCGTGAACTTCAGAAAGATTCCCGGCGCCGGATTATTGCCAATATCCACCTTCGTGTTTACAATCACCGAAGCATCATGGAACTGAGCATCAAATTTCACACTCCACGAAAAATCGGTGATGTGATCAGGAGGAACGGTAAAAAGGGTTACTTTCCGCAGGATTCCACCGACCGGATGGGCCGCATACTGCGAGGTACAGGCCAACAGATCGGAAACCGTTTCACATTGAACATCCACCTCCAGGATATTCTCTCCGGGTTTGACTGCATCGGAAATGTCGGATTCAAATGCCACAAAACTTCCTTCATGGTCACCAATGATTTTCCCATTGACCTTAACGACTCCAAAGGAACTTATCCCGTCAAACCGAATTTTAATCCGATTTCCTTCCCAATCGTTGGGGATTGCGAATGTTTTCCAATATGTGCCGGTTTTACCTTTTGGAACTTTGAAGCCTTGCATCTCCCATTCCCCGGGAACCTCTATCTTGCTCGCCTTAAGAATTTCGACTGATTCAGGATTGAATTTCCAGGTGCCATTCAGCGAGATTTTTGAATCTTTGACACCGAAAACGGTTTCGGGAATTGGCGATAAAACCGGGAGATCAAAATGCAGGGTACTTATGACCCTCCTCAATGAATCTGAATTTTGAGCATTCAGAATTCCTGAAATCATCAGGAGGTAAATGATGAGATAAAGTTTGATTCGCATAATCGGTTTTGGATTTATGTTGAAAATTACTTTTTCCCGTCAAGTGTAGCAAATCATTTACAGGAAAAATTGCACCATTCAATAAAGCCTTTCTCCGATTGCCGATTTAAGTTTATAAAGATTCACGGTATAATCGATCCTTGATTTGAGCAGCATGAGCCGGCTCTCGGATAAGGCTGTTGAACCATCAAGCAGTTCAAGGTTCGTTATAACTCCTGCTGCAAAACTAGCCTCTGCCAGAACATAGGCCTGAGTCGCCTGTTTCAGCTGCAATACCGACTGGTCCACCTTTTTCTGCGACGCCTTCAGACTAGCCTGGCTTTCTATAACTTCATCGATAATATTTCTCCGGGAAATTTCAGTCTCATCATCGCTCACCTGAATGGCAGATTTGGCTTCAATGAGTTTGTATTTATTCCGCTTCCCATCAAAAATGGGGATCGCTAATCCAACGCCTGCGGCAAAGTTAGATCTTGCCTGGGCCATATACGGGATGTATCCGTTTTTTATTCCGCCCGACAAAAAGGCGTTAAAAACAGGGTTATTCAATGAGCCGGTCAGGCTGTACCGCAGGGCTGCCAGTTTTGCCCTTTCACGTGCCAGTTTCATCTCATCACGATTCTGTAAAGCGGCGGAGATCAGGGTGTCGCTCTGCAGATTAGGCAAAACCAGATCCAACTCTGTTTTAACGCGTTGAGCAGTTGTCACAGGTTTTCCCAGTAAAGAATTCAGATGACTAACCTGAATCTGACGGGCAGTTTCGAGATCTGTCCGTTGATTTTCAATCGCAGAAATCCGTACCTGGGTGGTTAGAATTTCATATTGTGTGGCTGAACCTGTTGCCAGTTTTTTCTGGACAAAACGTAGGTGTTCATTTAATGTATTGAGCTGTTCATCCTTGATTTTAATCGCCTCCTGCAGGTATTCAAGTGCAAAATAGTTGTTGATGGCTGCTTCCGAAAGTTTTTGTTTGACCTGTTCCAGTGATTGACGGTTCACCTCCTTACCTTGTTTTTCAATCGAAACATTTTTCGTTGTTCTGCCGAAATCGGTGATTGTCTGGTTCACATTAAAGGCGGCATTATAATTGTCCCTGGGCATCAACTGAAAGTTCCCCAGGCCCGGGAAATTGATTTCCGAGATTGGCCCGATCCGGGTATAGGATGAGGCAAAATCAATATTAGGAAGCCCTCCGGACCGTGCTATTCCAATTTTGGCATCCGCAGTATTCAGATCCTCCAATGATTTTTTAACCAATGGATGGTTCTGAACCACATCACGGATTATCGTGTTGAGCGATAATGAATCGGTGCCGAGTGGTTCACTTTTAAGTTGTCCGACTGACAATATTCCTGCCAGCAGCGGCAGGACAAACAAGTGCATTTTTCTTTGAAATATCATATTTTCAAGCTTTTACAGTTGATTTCTTAAGTTTCGTTCTCATAATAATTACCGGGAAGAGCCCCAGGAAGGTAATTATGGCAGCCATCAGGAAATCGTCGTCGATCCCGGCGATATAGGCCTGTTTGCTGACATGGGAGAGAATCATATATTTACTCTGTTGAGCAGCTGTCGCGAAATTACTTCCCATATGCTGTTGTGCGAATTGGGTTAAATGTGTCGCTACATTTTTAAACTCCTGTGATCCCGATTGTATGGCTGTGCCGAACATTTGGGTGTGAAAGTTTATCCGTGTAGTCAGCATTGTAGCAAAAATGGCAACACCCATACTACCCCCCAACTGACGGACGGTATTGGAGATACCCGATGCCTGTGCCATCTTTTCACGGGGGACAGTTAATAAGGCCAGATTACTTAAGGGAGTGAAGATTATTCCCATGGCAAATCCCCTGAGATAGAGCGAGGTCATCACAAAATTATGTTCGGTCAGATATGAAAGCTGGGAATTCAGGGCAAAGCTGATTCCCAGGACAATTACGCCAACAATAATAGGTAGTTTCGGACTTAATTTATCGGAAACCCTTCCGGCCACCGGAGACATGAATCCCTGGATAATTCCCACCGGAAGGAAAACAGATCCAGCCTGAACGGCGGTATATCCCATCGAATTTTGCAGGTAGAGCGGAAGCAGGAAAGTGCTTCCGAACATACCCATACTGAAGATCAACATCACCAGGTTACTCATCCCAAAATTATAGTCCCCTAAAAGTCTTAAATCTATCAGTGGATTATCGGTTGTCAGTTCATGAGTAACGAAAATAGCCAGGGCGAGAATCGAGATGGCAAAACAAACCAATACGTAGGTCGCGCTCCATCCGGCTGAATTACTGGCGGCACTCCCTTCCGAAAGGGCATAGAGCATCAAAGGGAGAAAAGTGATAACCGAGAGAAATCCAACCAGGTCAAAGCTTCCGGCCCTCCGGTTGATATATTCGCGCTGGATCAGAATCGTAAAGACCATTGCTGCAATTCCAAACGGAATATTCACATCAAAAATCAATTGCCAGGTGAAATTATCCACTAAATAACCACCGATCAGTGGGCCGAAAGAGACCGAAGCTGCGGCAGATATGGCCCAGAAACCAAGAGCCATTCCCCGTTCCTTGGGAGGAAATTCCCGGGTAATAATGGCCATTCCCAAGGGCTGAATGGTTCCGGCACCTAATCCCTGGATAATACGCGAAATGATTAAGGTATTTTCGTCATTCGACATTCCGCAAAGCAATGATCCTATCGTGAACAGCAATACGCCCATGAAATAGAGCCGTTTGTACCCGAATCTGTCGGCCAGCCACCCTGATGTCGGGAGCATGACTGCCATCGAGAGCATATACGCGGTGACGACCCACTCAATTTTATCAATGCCTACCCCAAACGAAGCCATGATTTTTGGCAGCCCCACATTGACAATGGTACTGTCAAGAACTGCCATAAAAGTACCTAGCATGATATTCGCCAGCAAGAACCATTTGTAGTTGTCATGCTGGGGGTGAAAACCTGAATCCCGGCTACGCAGTTTCCGACGTAATTTATGCGAGAGAGTAATTCGCGCCATTATTACCGGATAATTTTAACAACGGCCGACATCCCGGAGAGAATACGGAAGGCAGATAGCAATTTCCCATCTTTAACTCCATCAATGGAGATTTTTAACTCCACGCGCTGTGTTACCTTGGTGAAGTTTCCTGAAGCATTATTGGCCGGGATCAGCGAAAATTCCGAAGCGGTATTGGAGCCGAGTTCAATAATCTTCCCTGTAAAAGTAACTCCGGGATAAGTATCCAGAGAGAAAATACACGGTTGCCCGATATGAAGATTCTCCAGTTTTGTCTCTTCGAGAAAAACACTCACCCAAAGATTGCGGTTGTTGACAATGGTAAAGATTGATTGTCCGGGTTGAGCAATGTCGCCCGGCAACAGCCAGCGCTTGCCCACCAAACCATCGCATGGGGCATACAAACGGGTATTGTTGAGTTGGGTTTCAATCACATTTATCTGAGCCTGGGCACTCTCAACGGATGCTTGTGTCGTTTTTATCAGGGTTCCGGAAACCTTTGCCTGGGATTTATCGGCTTCAAGCTGAGCCTGGGCCGTTTCAAGAGCTTTCTTGGCATGATCGTATTGTTCCCTGGTGATAACGTCACTTTTGAACTGGCTTTTTGCCCGGTCATAATCTTCCTGAAGCTTGCTGATCGTAATATCCTGAACCTTGTTGTTCGTCAAATCGTACTGGTATTTTGCCTCCGATTGAACCACCGCAGCCTCGGCCTGAAGTTTTGCCGTAATTGCCTGGTTCTTCTGGGCAACCAGATCAGTACTGTCAATTAAAACGATGAGTTGTCCCCTCCTGACAGAATCACCCTCTTTGGCAAAAACCTGGCTTATCCTTCCCAAAATCTTGGAACTAACGGCCACATTATCTGATTCTACGTGAGCATCATCGGTATTTATATATTTTGAATAATCAATATACCAGTAAATAACTCCGCCCAACAGAAGCATAATAATCAATATCAAGGGAATATATACTTTCCCGCTTTTTTCCTTCTTTACCTTCTCCATAAAATTGTCTTTCTGTATTGTTATTATTTATTTTTCAGTTTTTTTAAATGCTCTATTTTCCCTGAGATGAAGTTTCCAGGTCAATTGTTAATATTGAGATCAGAATCTCCCTGAGCAATTGAGATGCTGTCAGAAGTTGTTCCTGCTGGTGTCCACTCAGTAAAACCAATTTACTCTTCAGCGTCAGACTTAAGGTCTCCTTAATCTCCTCAAAATCCATTAATCCTTTATCTGTCAGTGAAATATTAATAATACGACGATCTTTCGGATCATTCTGACGAACAACATACCCTTCGTCGATAAGCTTGTCAACAATAACTGTGATATGAGGCTTTGGCATTGACAAACATTTGCCAATGTCTGACATCGAAAGCATTCCCCTTCTTTTCAGACTTTCCATGACAAACATTCCACCCGGAGTAATTGAAGATTTGTTCTTTAAGGGCTTCGATATGCTCTTATATAACAATGGATGAATAGCCATGAGGTTTTCTGCAATAATGTCAACTTTTAGTTTCGTCATCAGAAATATTCCTTTTTTATAATGGTTACAAAAGTATAACTATTATCTTATATGCTAAAAATCATTTGTTAATTTGAAGTTAATTATTTCATGCGAATCTTAGATTTAAACCCTTCTTTTCCGGTATTCCAGCGGTGAAATCCCCATCACTTTGCGGAAAACACGCGAAAAATAAAACTGGTCATCAAAGCCGGTTTCGCGGGATACATCGGCAATCAACAACCCTGAGTTATCGAGTAAACGGCAGGCGCGTTGAATTTTTAACTGAGTGAAATATTCGATTGGAGAATGACCGGTACGGGACTGAAATATTGCCGAATAATAGGATGGAGACAAGCCTGTATGTAAGGCAATACCGCTCAGTTTCAACTTCCGGCTCAGATTTTCGAGCATAAAATTAATACTTTGGGCAACAGGATCGTTTTCACCTGCCTGGTTCACCAACTGAAACTGGCTGACGTGGATGAAAGAAGACAATAAATAATTAAGGCACAGGTTTATATACTCAAGTGTTTCCATACTAAAACCCCGATCAAGGTTCCTGAAAATCTCAGAGAACAAACCTAACCTGTCACCGATCCGTGAGGTCTTACCCCTTTCAATGGCAATACTCTGACAAGCAGACCGCGCAAACAATCCCGCTTTTACTCCTGAAAAATGGATCCAGTAGATCGTCCATGGATTCTTCTCACTGGAATGGTAAGCATGTGGCATTCCGGCAGGAATAATGAAAAAATGGTCTGACAAAATGGTGTGCCCGGTCTCTCCGGTCCGTATTTCTCCCTCTCCTTCAATACAGTAGATCAGGATAAACTGAGAACTTCCCATAGAACGCTCACGGAAGTGGTAGCGTGCCTGCGGATAGTAACCGATATCGGTCAGGTACAAATCTGAAATCAATGGATTTCCCCTGATCAAACCTTCAATTTTCTCCGGAAGGACAAAACTGATTTGTCCCGGAAATCCATCTTCCTTCTTCATTTGAATCTAAATTCCTTTTTTTATTTTATCCCAAAATGTTTATTGAGAGCCAAAATAACCTAATTTTCAGAAATATTAGGATAAATAACCCAACTGAATTAATATTTTTGCTTTTGTCATTAAATAGTGAGATAATCCATAAATTCATAAAATTGTTCATTTTCAGCAAACAGCTGAATCATTATTTTTGCGTTAACTAAATCGGACACTTGTGGAAAAGACTAAATTCAACCGTCCATTTATTCTGGGCATTACCCTTGTCTCTGCCATGGGTGGACTTTTGTTTGGATACGACTGGGTGGTAATCGGTGGTGCCAAGCCATTTTATGAGCGGTTTTTTGAAATCGCCTCCTCACCTTCCCTGCAAGGGTGGGCTATGAGCAGTGCACTTATCGGTTGTCTTGCAGGTGCAATGGCTTCCGGTTACCTTTCAGATCATTTCGGACGTAAACGTCCCTTAATAGCAGCAGCTGCTTTGTTTACGATTGCTGCAATCGGTACCGGGGCTGCCAATCAATTTGCGCTCTTTATTCTATTCAGGTTAATCGGCGGTCTCGGAATCGGACTGGCATCGGCTATCTCACCCATGTATATAGCTGAAATTTCACCGGCTCATCTGCGCGGAAGGCTCGTCTCCATCAATCAACTTACCATTGTAATCGGTATCCTTACCGCTCAAATCATCAACTACCTGATTGCCGATAAGATCCCGGAAAATTCTACCGGGGAGATGATTTTGCACTCATGGAACGGCCAGACTGGCTGGAGATGGATGTTTTGGGCAGGAACTGTCCCCGCATTTCTGTTTTTTATATTTTCCTTCTTCATTCCTGAAAGCCCGCGCTTTCTGGCAAAGATGGGGAAATGGAAGGATGCATGTTCAATACTGGAGCGGATTGGCGGTGCTAATTATTCCTCCCAGGAACGAAATGAGATTGCAAAAACAATCCAGAATACAGATAACAGCATCGATTGGAAAATTTTGTCATCAAAAAAGATACGGCCGGTGCTGATTTTAGGAATAGTTCTGGCCATTTTCCAGCAATGGTGCGGTATCAATGTCATCTTCAATTATGCCGAAGAGGTATTCACTTCAGCCGGTTATTCAGTTAGCGATATGCTTTTTAATATTGTGATTACCGGAACCGTCAACCTGATATTTACCTTTTTGGCGATGCGAATGGTTGACAGCTGGGGTCGCCGCAAACTGCTGCTTCTTGGGGCTGGCGGACTGGCGATCATCTATTTGATATTGGGAACCAGTTATTTCCTTGAATTGAAGGGACTGGCAATATTGGTACTGGTTATGGCTGCGATTGCAACTTACAGTATGACCCTTGCCCCGATTACGTGGGTAGTCCTTTCCGAAATATTCCCGAATAGCGTTCGCGGTGCAGCGATGGCCATCGCCACTACTTCACTCTGGATAGCCTGCTTTGTTCTAACCTACACCTTTCCAATGCTTAACCGGGTTTTGCACGCCAGCGGAACTTTCTGGCTATATGGTTTGATTTGCCTTTCCGGATTCCTGTTTATCCTGAAAAAATTACCGGAAACGAAAGGTAAAAGTCTGGAAGAAATAGAAAAAATGAAGTGACAACGATTGAGAATCCTATGTGACCTATTGTGTCTATATGGTTATTTAAAAGAAACAGAATAGAAACTGATTGAAATTTGGGATAATTTATTGAAACAAACCATAATTATGAAATCTATCAAATTACTAATCAGCACCCTGATTCTATTATCAGTTGCCTGCCAAAAGCCGGAAACGCATAACAGGATTGACCTTTCCGGAACCTGGCAATTTGCGGTGGACCCTTCCGACATGGGGATTACTGAAAAATGGTTTATCAGGACTTTAAAAGACACCCTTCATCTGCCCGGGTCAATGACTTCCAACGGAAAAGGTGATGATATAACCCTTTCGACGCCCTGGACCGGGCAGATTGTTGACAGTTCGTTTTATAAAAAGCCCGAATATGCCAAATACCGCGAGCCAGGAAAGATCAAAATTCCATTCTGGCTGCAACCGCTGAAATATTACAAAGGTTCGGCCTGGTATCAAAAGGTCGTCGATATCCCTGGTGATTGGAAGGACCAATCTATTGAACTATTTCTTGAACGATGCCATTGGCAGAGTCAATTATGGATGGATGATCAATTTATTGGAAAGCAAAACTCACTTGGAACTCCTCATCGTTACCACCTGACCAATCACCTTATACCCGGAAAACACCGGTTGACTCTTTGTATCGATAACCGGGTTAAAGAGGTTGATCCGGGTTTGAATTCGCACAGCATTTCGGATCATACCCAAACGAATTGGAATGGGGTCATCGGAAATCTTTTCCTCAATGCCAGGCCGCAGGTGAACATTAAAAATATTCAGGTCTACCCTGATATTATGCACAAAAAATTTATGGCCCGGATCCGAGTCATGAATTCCGCTAAAATCCCGATGATCGCATCGGTAAAATTAACGGTAACCGGTCCCGGGACTCCTGAAAGTCAGTCTCATCATTTTACCCTTACTGCAGGGGAAAATATCCTGACCATGGAATACCCGATGGGTCAGTCCCCTAAACTCTGGAGCGAATTTCATCCTGAAATTTATCAGCTCACAGCTACCCTCACGGGAAAAAATCCGGAAATGACCGACACTTTCGTTACAACTTTTGGGATGCGTGAATTTAAAGTGGCAGGCAAACAACTGCAGATTAATGGCAATCCAGCATTTCTCAGGGGCACGCTTGAATGTGCCATATTTCCGAAAACCGGTTATCCAGCCACCGGTATCCCGGAATGGCTTCGCATTTTTGATGTGTGCAGGGCGCATGGTCTGAACCATATGCGATTCCACTCCTGGTGCCCTCCGGAAGCCGCTTTTGAAGCTGCAGACCAAACCGGGTTTTATCTTTCGGTGGAATGTTCATCCTGGGCCAATGGTTCAACGACTATTGGTGACGGAAAGCCTATTGACCAATATCTCTATGATGAAAGTCAGCGCATGGTTGAAAGTTATGGCAACCACCCTTCATTCTGCATGATGGTTTATGGGAATGAGCCAGCCGGAGTTAACCAGGTCTCATTTCTTACGAAATTTGTTAAATTCTGGAAGAGTAAAGACAACCGCCGAATCTACACCACCGGTTCAGGCTGGCCGATCATTCCCGAAAATGATTACCTGAGTTCACCGGCTCCTCGAATTCAGGGATGGGGAGAGGAATTAAAAAGCATTATCAACAGCCAGCCACCCCGCACTGACTATGACTGGTCGACCTTCACTTCCAAATATACCCAACCAATTGTAAGCCATGAAATTGGTCAATGGTGTGTCTACCCCGATTTTAAAGAGATTGCCCAATATGATGGGGTTTTGCACGCCCGTAACTTCGAAATTTTCCAGGAAACCTTAAAAGAACACGGCATGGCACAACTGGCCGACAGCTTTTTACTCGCCTCCGGAAAATTACAGGCGCTGTGCTACAAAGCCGAAATTGAAGCGGCCTTACGAACTAAAGGGTTCGGAGGATTCCAGTTGCTGGACCTGCACGACTTTCCGGGCCAGGGTACTGCGCTGGTAGGAGTTCTAAATGCTTTCTGGGGAGAGAAAGGGTATATTTCTCCGGCAGAATACAGGCGGTTTTGCAATAGCACCGTTCCGCTTGCCCGGATGAAAAAATGCATTTTCACCAACCATGAAAATTTTGAGGCGGCCGTTGAAGTAGCCCATTTCGGAGATGGCCCAATCCTGGACTGTACTCCCGAATGGAAAATTTTGGATAATGCCGGTAAGCCAATTCAGACGGGCAGATTCGCAAAAACCTCAATCCCGTTGGGAAATGGTTTTAAACTTGGAAATGTCAGCTTCCCGTTATCATCCTTTAAATCTTCTCATAAACTCACTCTTGAAGTAACTATAAATCAATTCAGCAACAGCTGGGATTTTTGGGTTTACCCTGCAAAAAAAGAGAAGATTGACGGGGAAGAATCGATTCAAATGGTTCAGCAGATTGATTCCAAAACAGCTCAGTTCCTGGAAAATGGTGGAAGAGTTTTGTTAAACCTGAAAAAAGGGACGCTTGCCGGAGCAATGGGTGGAGACATTAAAATCGGATTCTCCAGTATTTTCTGGAATACTGCATGGACCCACGGACAAGGACCCCACACACTGGGAATTCTCTGCAATCCGGGACACCCGGCATTAGCCAATTTCCCCACAGAATTTTACAACAATTGGCAGTGGTGGGATGCTATGAGCCATTCAGGGGCAATCAACCTGAGCCAATTCCCTTCCGGAATTACCCCTATTGTTCGGGTAATTGACGACTGGTTTACCAACCGGCCACTTGCGCTATTGTTCGAAGCAAAGGTGGGGAAAGGAAGAATACTCGTTTCAGGTATTGATCTGACCACCGATCCGGGAAATCGTCCCGAAGCACAACAGCTGATTTACAGCCTTAAAAAATACATTGCCGGATCGCAGTTTAATCCGGCAATCACCTTGAATATTGCACAAATTCAGAAACTTACAAAATAATGTCGATGAAATATTTAACCACTTTCATTAAAAAGTCAGCTATGAGAACAATCCGGATGTTTACAATTTTAGTTGCCATCTTTATCTTATTCATTCCGGCATTATCCTATGGCGCCGAACCTTTAAGACCAGCATCGGGGGACGATGCTGAAATACTGACCCCAAAACCGAAGCCTGCCCCAAGGATTAACGGACCATTGGTTTATGGATGCCGACCAGGGCACCCTTTCCTTTACCGGATCCCTTGCCAGGGGGAACGACCCATCCATTTTTCAGTCAAAGGGCTTCCTTCGGAATTAAAACTTGAGGCGGCAACTGGTATTATTACCGGAAAAACACCTGCCAAAGGAGAGTATTCAATGCTTATTCTTGCAAATAATTCAAAAGGGAAAGACCAACGGCAATTCAAACTTGTTGCCGGTGATCAGCTGGCGCTCACACCTCCCATGGGCTGGAACCACTGGTACGCCCATTACGACCGGATCACCGATCAAATGATGCGCGAAGCTGCCATTGCAATGATCACCAGTGGCATGGCCGATGTCGGATATCAATATGTCAACATCGACGATTGCTGGATGAACGCCCCAAAAAATAATGATCCTCTTCGTGTAGGACCTTTGAGGGATGATCGGGGAAATATTATACCCAATAAACATTTTCCCGATATGAAAGGGCTCACCGGTTATATTCATTCCACAGGATTGAAAGCAGGAATCTACACCTCTCCAGGGCCGTTAACCTGCGGAGGTTTTACCGGAGCCTGGCAACACGAAGAGCAGGACGCGGAGCAATTTGCTGCATGGGGATTCGATTTTTTGAAATATGACTGGTGTTCTTACGGGGACCTGGCAGGAAAAAATGTCGACTTGGAAGGTTTTCAGAAACCTTACCGGAAGATGGGCAAAATCCTCAAATCCCTGGATCGTGATATGGTTTTTAACCTTTGTCAGTATGGTATGGGTGATGTCTGGAAATGGGGCGGTGAGGTGGATGCACATTCCTGGCGGACAGGGGGTGACCTTGGATTTGAACTTGATCGCATTTTCGATGTTGCGTTAAAGAATGCACAGATCGGTCAGTTTAATAAACCAGGCGAGTGGAACGATCCCGATTATATCCAAATCGGTTGGATCGGCAATGCCAATAAAATGGGGATACCCGAACTTACCCCGATGCCATCCAATATGCAATATGCCTATATGTCGCTCTGGTCCCTGCTTGCCGCTCCCCTCATTTACAGTGGCGACATGTCTAAACTGGATGAATTTACCCTCAACATCCTTTGTAATCCGGAGGTTATTGAAGTGAACCAGGATCCGCTTGGGAAATGCGGAGAGGTCATCAACCGTTCGAAAGAGTGCTTTTTGCTGGTTAAAAAACTGGTTGACGGCTCAACTGCTGTAGGGCTCTTTAACAGGGGTAAAAATAAGGCAGATATCTCTGTGGCATGGAGTGAGTTAAAAATAACGGAGGGACATCAGGTCCGGGATCTGTGGCGGGAAAAAGATCTGGGTGTTTATAAGGAAAAATTCAGGGCCCCTGTTCCTTCCCAGGGGGTTGTGATGGTTAAAATATCAAAGTAATTTTATGGCATGTTTAACAACTAATTGTTTCTATAGCGTTTAGTGTGGAGAATAGGACTATTTGCCCTTATAGCAGTTGGCCATTGGCTTCTGGCTGGTAGTAGGTTTTTAGCTAGAGAAAATCACTCCTTTCAGGACAAGGCTTCTGATAAAAGCCAATTGCCTACTTGAATTCTTACTAGCCGCAAGTAGCCGGCCGCAGGGAGCAAATCATTAACCAATTAGCAAAATGGGTAGCTGCTTCCCCCCACGATTCATTAAAGAGCCTACTAATTCAAAAAATCAAATCCTAAAACAATGAACAGACGCTATATTTCCATTCTCCTGTTTCTTTCAATTAGTTACGGATGCAGTCGAAACGCCCTCTTTACAATCAAAATTGCCGATTTTGGTCTGAAACCGGGGACCGGACAAAATGCCATTCCGGCAATTATAAAGGCTTTAAACGAGTGTAAAAAGCACTCAGCATCAGTGCTTATTTTTGAAAAGGGACGATACGATTTCATGATTGATTCGACCCACACCCGGACCTACTATGAATCAAACACTACCAATGACTCACCTAAGAATCTGGCTATACTGATTGAAGAATGCAGCGGTCTAACCCTGGATGGGGGGAATTCGGAGTTCATTTTTCATGGTGCGATACAACCCTTCACTGTGGATCACAGCAATCGGATCACCATTCAAAATATCAGTATTGATTGGGATATCCCCTTGACTGCCCAGGCAAAAATCATCGCGACTTCATCTAAAAATATTGACCTTGAAATAGATACAAAGCAGTTTCCATACAAAATTGCCGCTGGAAAACTGTCCTTTACCGGTGAAAACTGGAAAGCCAGGCCAACCGGGTTTATGGAGTATGAAGCAAATACCCACCGGATTGCTGCCGGCACCGGAGACAATGGTTGTATCCGGGGAGATTGGAGCAAATATATGGAAGAGGAACTAAAGCCCGGAATCGTTCGGTTGAATGGCAATTTCACCCGTACTCCCACCGTCGGAAATTACCTGATCTTACGCCATAGTAACCGGGATCATGCCGGGATTTTTATTCAGGAAAGCAGTAATGTGACTCTTGAAAATGTTAATTTGTTCCACACTGCCGGGTTGGGCATCCTGTCGCAATTTACGCGGAATCTGAATTACCGGAATGTAAAAGTCATTCCAAACCTGGCAAAAAACCGATATGTCAGCGGGCATGATGACGGCTTTCATTTTTCAAATTGTGCCGGTAAAATATCAGTCACTAACTGTGAATTTGGAGGTTTAATGGATGATCCGATCAATGTTCACGGAACCAGTGTCCGGATTATTGAGAAAACGAACGACCATCAGTTGAAATGTCGTTTCATGCACGAGCAAAGTACCGGAATGACTTGGGGTCATCCGAATGATACGATCGGTTTTATTGAACACAAGAGTATGCAAACCGTTTCGAAAAAGTCATTAAAGCACTTCGAAAAGTTAACTCCTGAAGAATTCCTGGTCGAATTTAACGATCCTTTGCCCGCTGGAATAGTGGTTGGCGATGCTTTGGAGAATTTAACCTGGTCGCCCGAAGTAGCTATTCAAAACTGCAGATTCGGGAGTTGCCGGGCCAGAGGCCTGCTGATTTCTACACCCCGAAAGGTTCTGATCACAAAAAATGAATTTGAATCAAGCGGGTCGGCCATCTTGATCGCAGGTGATGCCAATGGCTGGTACGAATCAGGGGCGGTTTCAGATGTAACCATTGCCCATAACCTGTTTAAAGATGGTTGCATGACCTCCATGTACCAATTCTGTGAAGGGATTATCAGTATATTTCCGATCATACCGGAGGTTGATCCACTCAAACCATTTCACCGGAATATCACCATCGAACACAACACCTTTAACCCGTTTGATTTTCCGGTTTTATATGCCTTGTCGGTCGATGGATTAAAATTCAACAATAACCACATTGTCCGTTCGCACCAATTCGAACCCTTTCATGACCGCAAACACTTCCTCACTTTTGAAGCCTGTTTAAATGTTGAAGTAAATGGGAATCAATTTGAAGGTGATGTATTGGCAAAAGATATCCGGCTTGAAAAAATGGATAAAAGTCAATTAAAATCGGACCTTAAATGATTGACCATATTATTTGTTTAAACTATCATAAATTTGAAAACCGAGATAATAGAAAAAGAAATTCAGGTCAATGCCTGGTACGAAAAGGTAATTATTCCTACTTACGGACTCGGGAAACCGGAGAAAAACCCGATGTTTCTGGAAAAACGTGTTTATCAGGGTAGCACCGGTATGGTATACCCTCATCCGGTGATAGAGAAAATTCTCGATGAAAAGATGGATAAGGAGTGGAATGCCATTTTCATCGAAAATCAATATTTGAAAATCATGATCCTCCCCGAACTTGGCGGCAGGATCCAAATGGCTTTTGACAAAACCAAACAACGCCATTTTGTCTATTACAACCGGGTAATCAAACCTGCCCTTGTCGGATTAACCGGACCATGGATTTCAGGGGGAATCGAGTTTAACTGGCCACAACATCACCGGCCTTCAACCTTCGAACCTGTCGATCATTGCATTGAGAAGAATAAGGATGGAAGCATTACCATATGGTGCAGCGAGGTTGAACGGATGTTCAGGACCAGGGGTATGGCAGGATTCACCCTTTATCCCGATAAGGCTTTCCTGGAAATCAAGGTGAAACTTTATAACCGGACGAACTTCCCACAAACTTTTTTATGGTGGGCAAATCCTGCGGTTAAAGTAAATGACCATTTTCAGTCCGTTTTTCCACCCGATGTCAACGCGGTATTCGACCATGGCAAACGGGATGTCTCGGAATTCCCCATTGCCAGGGGAACCTATTACAAGGTGGATTATTCTCCGGGAACCGATATTTCACGGTATAAAAATATTCCGGTTCCAACCTCTTACATGGCTATCAACTCGAAATATAATTTTGTAGGAGGTTATGAAAACGACACCCGAGGAGGTTTATTGCATGTTGCAAATCACCATGTTTCGCCCGGTAAGAAACAGTGGACCTGGGGGCACAGCGATTTTGGAAAAGCATGGGACCACAACCTGACAGATGAAGATGGTCCCTATATCGAACTGATGTGCGGTGTTTTTACCGATAATCAACCCGACTTTTCGTGGCTGATGCCCGGAGAGGAAAAAACCTTTTCACAATACTTTATGCCTTACTGTGATTTGGGCGTGATTAAAAATGCCACCAAAGAGGCAATGGTAAATCTGGAAATCCTGGATGGAAAAGCTACTTTAAAAGCATTTACTACTGCTTCTTATCCCAATGCCAGAATTTTATTGGAGGCCGGGCAACAAATTCTGATCGATGAACAGTTCGATTTCCATCCCGCAACTTCCTATGAAAAATCGGCGGAACTTCCGGAAGGAACAGATACCCGAACGATGCATACAGCCATTTTTTCCTCAGCAGGTAAACTATTGGTCAGCTGGGAGTCTGGAACTGACATTCAAAAGCCGATCCCGGAACCTGCAAAGGCTGCTCAACTGCCGGAGGAAATCAGCAGTAACGAGCAGCTTTACCTCACAGGATTGCATCTCGAGCAATATCGCCATGCCACCTACAACCCAGTAGATTACTATTTTGAAGCACTGCGCCGTGATCCAAAAGACTTCCGTTGCAATAATGCTATGGGATTATGGTTCCTGCGGCGGGGTCAGTTTTTAAAAGCTGAGAATTATTTCAGAAAGGCCATTTCAACACTGACAGAACGCAATCCGAATCCAATTGATGGGGAGCCTTTTTATAACCTTGGTCTTACCCTTTGTTACCTTGGAAAAGAGGAGGATGCTTATGATTCATTTTATAAATCTATCTGGAATGCAGTTTATCAGGAGATGGGATTTTTCCGGTTGGCAACACTGGAAGCAAAAAAGCATAACTGGGAAGAAGCACTCGAACTGATCGACCGGTCATTAATCAGGAATTGGCACAATCATAAGGCTAGACAATTGAAAGTAAGCCTTCTGCGAAAACTTAATCGAATTGACGAGGCACTTCGCCTGGCAGAAAAATCCCTTGTACTGGATAAATTTAATTTCGGGGTTTTATTTGAAAAATACCTGCTTATCCCTAACAGGGATTTGGAATTCAGATCACTTATGCGCGGTAATATTCATACCTACATCGAATATGCCCTCGATTTTGCATTGTCCGGACTGTTTGAAGAGGCTACCGAATTTCTCACTATCGGGATAAGCGAGCAATTTGATAAGCCCGTTTTTCCAATGGCTTACTATTTTAAAGCGTGGTTCGAATTTATGGAAGGGAATCATGCCGATTCTCTGAAAACCTTGAAGATTGCTGCCGGAGCGTCTTCTGATTACTGTTTTCCCAATCAGAATGAAGCTGTGGTCGTTTTGGAATGGGCCAAGACTCAAAATCCTGATGATGCCAAAGCCCCGTATTATCTGGGTAATTTCTGGTACAATGCGCTTCAATACGACCGGGCAATTGAAAATTGGGAATTGTCAGTAAATCTTGACGATCGGTTTGCCACTGCCCACCGCAACCTGGCATTAGCCTATTTTAATAAATTGAAGATCCCTGAAAAGGCATTAACTTCTCTTGAAAAAGCAGTTGATCTGGATCAAAATGATTCCAGGATATTTATGGAACTTGATCAATTGTACAAACGGCTCAATTATTTGCCGGAGGAACGTTTGAAAAATCTTGAAAAGCACCTGAATCTGGTGGAAGAACGGGACGATCTTTATCTGGAAAGAGCTAAACTTTACAACATGATGGGGATGCATGAAAAGGCGTATCAACTCATCCAGGCGCGAAAGTTTCATCCCTGGGAGGGAGGAGAAGGAAAGGTGGCTGGTCAGTATGTACTTAGTCTGATTGCAATGGCAAAAAAAGCCATCGATACAAAGGATTTTGAAAAAGCAATTGATCAACTTAATCAGGCACGTTACTATCCTGAGAATCTTGGAGAGGGGAAATTATACGGTGCGTTGGAGAATGAGATTTTTTATTGGCTGGGCTGTGCCTTTGAAGGATTGGGAACAACAGACCAGGCAGCCGAATGCTGGAATATAGCATGCCGGGGATTGAAAGAACCGGCAACTGCAATCTTTTACAATGACCAACAGGCAGATACCATTTATTTCCAGGGAATGGCGTTGAAGCGCCTGAACAGGATTGAGGAGGCTAAGGAGCGATATGAATCATTAATCCGTTTCGGGGAAGTACATTTGAATGACGTATTTAAACTCGACTATTTCGCCGTTTCATTACCTGATTTACTCATTTGGGACGATGATCTGACTAAACGAAACAACGAGAATTGCCAAAAACTGATTAGATTGGGGGAAATGGGACTGTCACAGCTATAATCCTCCAGTGTTGATAGCTTGAAGCAGTAAAGTCATTCCAGATTTCCTGGAAAAGACTTTACTGCATATCATTTAATAAAATTCATTTCCTTCTCAATGGGAAAGAGAAGATGATTCAATTCAGTTTATTGGGTAACCACTAACTTAACGGTCATTATCTGATTGTTCCACCTCATTACTCCAATGTAAATTCCGGCAGGGAGTACTTGTCCGAAATACACGGTTTGGGGAATGCCCGCCGCTAAATCAGCATCAAAAATCCGGGCAACATGCTGCCCGGCAATGGTAAAGACATCGAGTGTCAATCTCGAAGTCTCCCCAATCTGAAATTCAAAGTTTGCTGGACCTAAAGTGGGATTTGGATAGACCTTTAATATATTCTCTAAACCCGGTGCCACTGATGTTTCCAACGAGCTGATTACCTGTATACTATCCGATTTTAAACCGCCTTTTCTGACGGTAATGCTCATGGATCGCGGCGTACTTATACCGCATCCATTTGCAGTCGACACACTCAGAATACCTGATGTCGCCGAGTTGGAAAAACTCACCAGCACAGAATTCGTTATTCCTGAAATGGTTGTTCCAATTCCAGAATAGCTCCAGTCATATAGTACATTAGACATTGCAGGAACCGCGTATAGAACATTCTTTTGACCCTGATTTACATTGGATGTAAAAACTATAAAATTTCCTGGCTCATTCGGTGAATTATTGACCGTTACAATTGTTCCAGCCCAATTTGAGCATCCATTACTGTTTGTCACCGTATATCTTATCGTAACACTTCCCGGCAACAAACCGGAAACAACACCGGTATTACTGACCGTTGCAATTGTACTGTTCGAACTCGACCAGACACCTCCGGTAGTTGACTCATGCAAAGTGGTTGTTTTGCCCGCACAGATTGCAGTGGTCCCGGTTATAGGACCTGGTATTGCTGGCAATGGGATGATGCTAATAACAGCATTCCCGGTCATCAGTGTTGATGTTGGAGGAATGACCGTTATCACTGCTACAGTGTAAGTTCCGGCAACTGTTTCAGGGCCGAAACTTATCGGAGATCCGGTACCAATCATCAAATTTCCAATATTATGTCCATTGAGTTTCAACTGATATAAAGCACCTTTTTTAGAACCACTTAAGCCAACCGGCAGTCCGCCTCCACCAGCGCAATAGGAACCGCCACCCGTCACATTGTATAATGATGACGTGCCGTTCACTGTCACAGAGGTCGAAACACTATTTGTGCACCCGCCTGTTGTAACGGTATAGCTTATTGTAACGCTTCCCGCCGAAACACCTGTCACAACTCCGGTGCTGCTGTTTACAGAAGCAATTGCTAAATTTAAACTGCTCCAGACTCCCCCGCTTGTGGAATCATAAAGTGTTGTTGTACTTCCGGCATTCACGGTTGTTGTCCCGGAGATTGCGGATACAGCAGGAGGCGAAGGTGGCGGATTGATTGTCATAATTGCAGGACTTGATGTGCAACCGGAAGCGTTGGTGGTAGTTAAATTATAAGTGCCGGAATTTAATCCTGAAAAACTGCCTGTTGAATTCGTAACTGCTGTAACAACGGGATTTGTGCCAGTCAGTGTATATGAAATTCCTGCACCTTGACCAGGAGTCGTTGCAGTAACAGTGCCTGTTGCAAGTGAACATGTCGGCTGAGTCAGGTTGGCAGTCGGGGCTGCCGGTGTTGCCGGTGCTGCATTAATCCGGATATTTTCTGAAGGTCCTGAAGTACATTCTGCCGAATTGGTAACTGTAAAAGTATAGCTACCAGAAGGCAGATTTCCGAAAGATCCCGCGGTGCCTGTACCGGTGATCTTTGTTGCACCGATGGATTCTGTAACAGTCCAGGATCCTGAAGCTGGCAGTCCGCTCAGTTCTACACTGCCGGTTGATGTTGAACAGGTTGGCTGGGTAATCGTACCAATTATCGGAGCAGATGGGGCAGAGGGATCAATCAAACTGGCATTTACTCCTGCAGCTGAGGTACAACCATTCGCGGTGATTTCTAAATCTGAGTAAGTTCCGGCTTTTGCTGATAAAGTGGCAGTTCCGCCCGTAACTGTAATACCATTAAAGCTCCCGGATGAATGATTGACAGTATAACTCCCATTGGGAACATGAGTAAAGTTCAGAACAATACTGCCATCGGCGCCACAGGAAGCCGGATCAGTTAAGGTGCCGATGCTTAAAGTGGGAGTTTCAGGTTGAGCATTAATACTAACTCTTCCCGTTGCGGCAGAGGTACATCCTGATGAATTGGTAACCGTAAAGGAATAGCTTGTTGCAGCTGTCAGGCCGCTGAAAGTAGAGGATGATCCGGAACCGTTTACTGGCGATCCGGATGAAGGCGTTATCGTCCAGTTCCCTGCAGGCAACCCGCTTAAATCAACACTGCCGGTGGCCGTTGAACAGGTCGGTTGCGTTATTATGCCTGTGGAAGGTGGTGCCTGAGTAGTCAGCGTCACATTGACCGCCAACCGGTCGGCACTCTCGCAGCCGCCAACGGTCTGACTGGCATAATAGTTGGTTTCATCGGTCAAAGTGGTGCTTCCGGGTAACACATTACCTGCTTTTGAAGAATCATACCAGGTAATGGCAGTTCCGCTTACCGAAATATCAGAAACAACCGGCGATTTAGAAGAACAGAAGGACTGATTCGCATCTCCGGTTGGTGCAGACTGATTTCCGATAGTAATTGAAACAGCGAACCGATCTGTACTCTCACAACCGTTTGCTAAAGTCTGGCTTGCATAATAGGTCGTTCCGTTTACTAAAGGGGTTGAGCCCAAAACGATATTCCCCGTTGATGATGCATCATACCATAGAATATTATCTCCGGTAACTGAAATATCAGCTACTGTCGGATTACTTATGGCACAGAAACTTTGTGCGGAATTTCCGGTAGGCGCTGCTGAACTTAACCATATTGTGGGATCATTATCATTGCAGTCCGTATTATTCAGACTGTACCCGGGAGGCGGGGTATTTGCATCAGTAGCGCAAGCAGCCACCGGATTACCGGTTCCATATCCATCACCATCATTATCGGCATAAAAATAGTACGCATCCGGTTGCTGAATAGTTTGAGATCCCAAATCAACTGTACAGGCGGCATCTGAGGCATCCTGAATCCAAACATCATAGGATGCAGGCCCCAAATTGGTAAAAATACCTTTGTTGTCCAGGTAATTTTTTCCCCCATCGTCGCTGTATAGATAGGTTCCTCCACCTGGAAGTAAGGAGGAAGGGCCTCCTGAAGGGGAACTAATTGTGATGTTACCGTCATTGGCTCCATTGCAGGTGATATTGGTCGAAGCAACTGTTGCCTTCAGTTTTGGCGGGCGCGTAATTTTCAAACTGCTATTCAAAATATCAATGCAGGCAGGATTTGCCTTATCCCGGATTTGTACATTATTCGTTGAGATTGCCAGGTTTTTGTATGTGCCATCTTTCTGCCAGGTCGTACCTGTACTACCTCCATTGATGGTAAACTCATAGGTGCCCCAGCCACCTTGAGGGGAACTGATTGTGATTGTACCATCAGCTGCTCCAAAACATGTTACATCAGAAAAGCTAACCGTCGCGCTTAATGGATCCGGGACCTGGATCGTTCTGGTTGCCACCTGATTTGCACAGGAACTACTTTGATCCTGCAGGTAAATTTTATAAGTCCCGCCCGCTAGATCGGTAAATTGATTCGAATTCTGGTAATTAGTGCCATCCATACTATACTGATAGCTATCACCAGCACCACCACCTGACGGATTGGTAATGGTTATCGTACCATCGGATAACCCATTACAGCTAATATCGCTTTTGGTTACCGTTGCGCTTAAGGCGGCAGGCTGTCCAACAGTTACCGTACTACAGGTATAGGTGCAGTTTTTGTTGTTGAAATCTCTGATCTGAATCGTATAATCCCCCGCGCTTAAGTTACTAAAGACACCGCCATTACTGAACCAAACAGTCCCATTCCT
>Ga0364867_10109_pt1 | contig 55236 bp, 43 predicted proteins | sample ExccelAu500001D4_3_FD_206915 | JGI IMG/M metagenome (GOLD analysis project Ga0364867, IMG submission 206915) | Enriched cells from Trout Bog Lake Hypolimnion, Wisconsin, USA - BchlTB.Aug13.5000.01.D4 | ecosystem: Environmental > Aquatic > Freshwater > Lake > Hypolimnion/Profundal zone | place... | reverse complement strand
TCCATCTTCAAATTCTAATGTAATTCCTTTGGGCATTTTATAGTCTTTTGTGTTAAAGACAAAAATGACTTTTTCGGGTAAGGCATAGGATGCATATTTACCATAACTAAAACTCATTTCATATGTGCCGTTTTCCCTGGTGGTGGTGATTGCTTTTTTAATTAGCAAATTAGGTTCATCAATATACAGTGTAGTTAAAATAATCTCGCTGTTTTCATTCATCGGTATCAGCTTTACAATTTTAGTATGCACTTTATCTATATCCGCCTCCCCTGAAAGTAATGCAACATAATTATTCATATTGATAACTGAATTCATATTGATACTAACACCACCTTTGGGGAGAATAGAAATTCCGTTTTCTCTTTTCAGTTTAAACAGGTTTGGTTTTTTATAGAAAACTTTTACCCTGCCGATTGGTGCTTTAATAAAAGCCACATCTGTTTTCATTTTACCTTCTGCCACATAATCATTTACCAGATCCAGCTTAGCCCTTACTTTTTGAACCAATGCAAACATATCCTGACCCATTACCATAAAAGGTAGAAACAATGCCGTATATATACAAAATATCAATGCCCTCTTTTTCATATAAATTTATTTACTAATTCATCAGCTTAAAATATCCTTACGCCTGAATAAATACACAGATGCACCTACAAAAAACACAATATGTCCCAGTAAAATAAGTGATGATCTTATTATTTTATCTGGCCCTTGTACGGTACCTCTTACCGTTTCATTTGCTGCATTTAACCGTACATCAAAAAATTCCTTCCATCCTACCATATGAGTGGTAAATAAATAAGGTTTTATTAACCCGAAAATAGGTATAGACATGGTACTTAAAATCGTAAAGACAATAATGATACTCATCGTAGCCACAATTGGGCCAATGGAATTGTCGGCAAACTGAGACAAAAAGAAACCGAGAGAAGCTACCGTGGTCATTGCCAGTGCTGCAAAAACAAATGCGCCTGCATAACGCCACAACATATCTGCACTTTCAATTTGAACAGCATAATTGTTTTTTAATATAAACATATCATCAGTACCGAATATTAATATGCTGACAAATAATGCCAATATAGCCATCCATATCAAAAGCAATATGGTATATACTGAAGCTGCAAAGAATTTAGCTAGGATAAATTCAGTTCTGCTGATTGGTTTTGTTAATAAAATGCGCAGGGTTCCCATATTGGCTTCACCGCTAATCATATCAGCCGCAATTAAAGCAATCAGTAATGGTACGTGCACCAATAGTAACTGAAGAATTACATAACAGACAAAGTAGCCATTAATAATTTTCCCGTCAATCTGAAGTGTATTACTGAGATCCGCCATTACAAAAGCAGCATAATCCTTTCCGTCTACCTTTAAACCCAACTGAACAATAATGACCAGGGCAGCAATGGCAATAAATGCTATATATGTTCTGGGACGCAGAAATATTTTATATAGTTCAATTTGAAAAAGCTTCCACATGTTGATTTCCGGTTGTTACGCTTAAAAAATAATCTTCCAGGCTGTTTCTTGGTTGAAGTGATAAAACTTCAATATTTTGTTCAACCAGGTAGCGGTTTAAAGCCGGCACCGATTGTTTATTCATTTTAAGAAAAATGGATTCATGCTCTGAAATAACTAAAAAGTCTTTCCAGTTACTGTTTAGCAAATTATCCCTGCATCTTTCATTTTGTGTAGTGGTTAATTCTATCAGCGAGCTGGATGGATCAAACAATTCTGTTGCCAGCCCTTCCTTTATTTTTTTTCCTTTATCTATAATAAGCACTTTCGTGGCAATTTGTTCAATTTCATTTAACAAATGAGATGATACCACAATAGTTTTCTTTTGTTCTTTACTTAAATGTAATATAAGGTTTCTGATATCAGCAATACCCTGTGGGTCCAGACCATTGGTGGGTTCATCCAGGATAATTAATTCAGGGTTATGTACCAATGCAATTGCAATACCAAGCCTTTGTTTCATTCCCTGTGAATAGGTTTTCACCAGGTCTCTGGCACGGCTGGCTAACCCTACAATTTCCAGTTGCTGCATTAATTGATCACTGCTCAATTTAACACCGCTTAACCTGGAGAATAATTTTAAATTTTCAAAAGCAGAAAGGTATTTATATACATCAGGTTTTTCTATCACCGCCCCGGTTTGTCTTAATATATCATTTCTGTGTGTTTTTAATTTCAACCCGAAAATTTCAATATCACCGGCTGTTGGGGCAATTAAAGTTAGTAGCATCCTGATAGTGGTGCTTTTACCAGCACCATTCTGACCTAAAAAACCATAAACATTTCCCTGTTGTACAGTGAACGATAAATTGTTTACAGCAGTCAGGTTTTGAAACTGTTTGGTTAATCCTGAAACTTTGATAATGTCGCTCATGATGGTAACTTATAACAAAGGGACTGAATAAAAGGTTGCAGAAAATAATATTGTAAACAACTATTTTTTCACAAATAACTTCTCAATCATTTTATTATCATGCCCGTAAATATCTTTTCTGAAATTAAGCACACCATTTTTATCAACCCATGAAGTAAAATACACAATAAAAACAGGAATAGATTTTTTAAGTGTTACCCATCTTTCAGTTTTCAAATGCATACAACTGTCGATTGTTTTTGATTTCCAGATTGTGGCTGTATCTGCACGAAGCAGGTATTGAGCAAACTTTTTAGGCTCACCAATCCGGATACAACCATGACTAAAACTACGGTTAGTCACTGAGAATAAATCTCTGTTTGGCGTATCATGAAAATAGATATCATAATTATTAGGAAACAGAAACTTCACAAGCCCTAATGAATTATTATTCCCTGGTTTTTGTCTTACTACCGGTAAGCCATTGCTTTTACCGGTAATTTCCATGTTATTTCTTTGCAGGTAATTTTTATCTTTTTGCATTGAAGGAACAATTTCCTTTTTTACAATACTAACCGGTACATTCCAGTAAGGACTGAAAACAATATATTTAAGATTACCATTAAAAATATCTGTATTATTTGTGGAAGTACCTACTATGACATTCATATCAAATGCAAGCTTACTGCTATCAAATACATGCATTTTAAATTCCGGGATATTTACCAGAATATAATTCGTATCTGGTTCTGCAGGCATCCATCTGGCCCTTTCCATATTCACCAATAACTGCTGAATTCTTTGCTGAATAGATATATTCAGCTCTTTAATCATTTGAACACCAACCGACCCATCAGTTAACAATCCCATCCTTCGCTGAAATCTTTTTACAGCATGTAATAATGCTGTATCAAATTTGGCAGTAGTATCTGCAAGTTTCAGATCACCTGTAGTATACAATTTCTGTTTTATTAAAACGACTGCCCGGATACTGTCTCCTTTTTTGAATGGTTTTGCAGGATAAGCAATGGTATCTTTGGGGTAAAGCTTTTCCATTTCATAATATTTCACCAGAAAATTCTGCAACTGTTTATATTGGGGATTTAAAGGAATATTCTGTTTATCCTCCTGTGCTTTGATTTTAATAGCAGAATCCAGCAGTGCAGTTAAATCCACTTTTTTTCTTGGTATAAACCATCCCAAATCACTGGCATTAATATCACTTCCTTTATACACTTTTGCTGCATAAATAAAAAATTGGCCCGTAAATAGAAGCTCTGTGGTAATTACTGATTGCTTGTTTTCATGCAGTATTGAATTTTCAGAAGTAAGTTGATAAAATTTATACAGCTTATCATTATAAATACTGCTGTCCTGTAATTTCTCTATAGAACTATTGAGCAGGTTAATGAAATTATGAGATTGTTCGGCTAAGCCACTGCTATCAAACCAGGCAAATTCAAAATTTCTTTGCCTGTAAAAATCCAGGTATTGTTTTTCATATTCCTGAAAAATGGGGTTCGTTTTAAGAAATTGCTCAACTTCTATACTATCCAGGAACAAATTATTAAAAGAGGTCTGAAAGTTAATGGTAGTATCTCTGACAACCTCTTTCTTTTCTTTTTTATGAAAACAATTACAGGCAATAAAACAAATAAAAAATAAGAACAACGCAGGAAGTGAATATTTTCTCATATTAATTTAATCATGTGAATATACATCACAAATTCATTAAAAGAGTCGCTCCTACCAAAGCTGCCGTTTCTGTTCGTAAACGGGTTTTACCCAGACTTACCGGCATAAAATTATTATCTATTGCAGATCGGATTTCCTGTTGGGTAAAATCGCCTTCGGGGCCAATTAATAATTGATTATCAGCAGCTAAAATAAAATCCCGAAGATCCTTTTTCTCTTCCTCTATACAATGAGCAATGAATTTCTTTGTATACAGGCTATGAGTAACAAAACTTTCGAAACTGATAGGTTCATGCAACACAGGCAACCAGCTTTGCTGACTTTGCAACATTGCTGAAATTAAAATGCCATTTAACCTGCTGTAACGGAAATGTTGTTTTTCGGTTCTTTGACAAATCAGTGGTGTAATCTCTGATACGCCAATTTCAGTTGCTTTTTCTAAAAACCATTCTAATCTGGTGTTAGTTTTTACAGGAGACATTGCAATTGAAACCTTTCGTTGCAAGGGTTTGGCAATTTGCAATTGACGAATACTTACAGTACAGTGCTTTTTATCTGCAATTGTAATGGTACTATCCACCAATACCCCTTTTCCATTAGTGAGGTTCAGGTGTTCCCCAACTTTCATTCTTAAAACCTGAATACAATGCCTGCTTGATTCTTCACTCAGAATATAGTTTTGTGATTCGGGTAAAATATCTGGTTCATAAAAAAAGGGTGCAGCCATACAACAAATGTATTTAATATCAGCATACAGATTAAAATACATATACCTGTATTGTCAGGTCTACAAATTATCCTTAACAATTTTTTACCCTTTAATCAGCAGCAGATAACGCAACTTTGCAGTCTTGATTTTCATACATTTGCTGCAAACAGAAAACCCAATTTATTAAAATATTATTAAACAAATCAGTATTATCATGAAAAAATTGTTATTCACTTTATTCTGTTTTCTGTCCTTATCAGGCTTTTCTCAGTTAAAATACAGCATTGTTGGTGGTTATTATGGTTCTGGTTTTACTATGACTGGTTCTAACCAAACTTATTACAGCCTTCCTAAAATAAGTAGTTTCAGTGCAGGTTTAAGCGCAGAAACAACATTTGACAGTACTTATTCTGTTTCTTTTGGACTATCCTATTTTCAAAAAGGGGGTTCCAGAATTAAAACAATTCAGGCTAGTTATGGTCCAAGTACTACTACTAAAATTAATTATTTACAAATACCACTGGATATCAATTACAAAAAACGTCTGAATAAACAGGGACTTAATTTTTTACTGAGTGGTGGATTCTATTTTGCAGTTGGCCTTTCAGGAACAGATAAGGGCACTGATTATGAAATTACGACAGCTGTAACAACAATTGACAATAAAGTTCATTTTACCACAGACGGTACTTATTATAATAATAATGAAACACCAATAAAACCGGTTGATTTCGGTTATCATTTTTCTACCGGACTTGAATGGAAGGCTTTACAGCTAAGATTTGACTACAGCCATGGTTTTACCAATATTGAACCGGTAGGAACTACAAAAATTTATAATCAAACTATCGGAGCTACTTTAGGAATTCGTATTTCCAAATAGATTTAATTTGATGAAGGTTTTAGAAAGGAGCATCATTTTCAAAACCTTCATCAAAATCTCCGCCGTTCATTTTACTGCCTTTCTGAATAAATAATTTAGCATTATCTGAACTACTTCCACCCTGAGCAGGTGCTGGTCCGCCAGCTACAGGCTTCCAATTACCTCCACCCATCATTCCTCCTATTCCACTATCGGCATTCCATTCTTCAAATTTCTGTATATGCAGCAATGCTTTCAATTTGATTGTTTCCAATGCCCCATTTCTGTGCTTGGCAATTTTAATATGCGTTTCACCCCTGTTATCTTCTCCCATTTCATTCGTGAAATTTTCATAATATTCAGGCCTGTATATAAACATAACCATATCCGCATCCTGTTCTATAGCGCCAGATTCACGTAAATCACTCAATTGAGGCATTTTACTTTCTTTCCTTGTTTCTACAGCACGACTTAACTGAGACAAGGCAATAATCGGTATATTCAGCTCTTTGGCTAATGCTTTTAAATTTCTGGAGATATTACTGATTTCCTGTTCACGGTTAGAATTCCTATCACCACTTCCACTCATTAACTGCAAATAATCTATAATAATAATTTTAACCTGGTGCTTATTCACCATTCTTCTGGCTTTCGCTCTGAATTCAAAAATGTTCAGTGCTGCTGTATCATCAATATACAATGGGGCAGTTTCAAGTTTTTTGATTCCTTTTGCATGCAGCTGCTGGTATTCGTGCTCTTCCAGTTTGCCCCTGGAAATTTTTTCCATATGGATCTCACTTTCTGCACTTAAAATACGCTGAACCAATTGTGAAGCACTCATTTCCAGGCTAAAAAAACCAACTGCCATAGGTTTTACCGGATTCAATGCAGCATTTCTGGCTAAATTTAATGCAAAAGCAGTTTTACCAACTGAGGGACGGGCTGCCAGAATAATTAAATCCGTTGGCTGCCAACCGTAAGTGATTCTGTCCAGTGAAGGAAATCCACTGGTAACACCGGATATATCATCTTTCTGTAACCTGAGATGATCAATCCTGTTAATGGTTTTTGCCAGTACATTCCCTATATCTTCAAAATTCTTTTTTAGGTAATTATTAGTGATATTAAACATTTTTGTTTCACTGTCATCCAGTAAATCAAAAACGTCAGTACTGTCTTCATATGCATCACCAATTATTTCGCCGCTGATACGGATCAATTCCCGCTGAATAAATTTTTGCAGTAAGATTCTTGCATGCGCTTCAATATTTGCAGTACTTACTACTGAGTTGGTTAATTTCGTTACATAATATGGACCACCTACCATATCCAGCTGTTCTTTTCTCTTTAATTCTTCTACAACAGTCAGGATATCAATGGGTATACCCCGCTGTTGCATATCCATCATTGCTTTAAAAATCAGCTGGTGGGCTTCAACATAAAAACATTCAGGCTTTAAATTTGTATCTACTAAACTGTCAAATGCACTTTTTTCAAGCATAATGGCACCTAATACTGCTTCTTCCAATTCTTTTGCCTGAGGAGGCACTTTGCCATATACCATTGTACTGAGATCAATCCCCGGGGTTTTTCGCCTTTTCTTATCTCTGTTAATATTTGTAAGATCCATTCCTCTTCTTTGAAACTTTTAGTAAAATTGTATAGCAATAACCACTTTGTATGCCCCAGAATTCAGTATTTAAATAAATGTTACAAACAAAAGCGGGGAACGAATATAAGTTGCTAAATTCTCAAATAACTGTAATTTCTTTATTTATTTTATTCCACCAATACACACAGAATATCCACTGATTTCTTTATTTATAAACATTTCCAGCAAAGTTATACTATAGGATCCGGTGGTTTCTTCACTATTTTAATTATTTTACACAAACTCATTCACATTCATTGTGCAGAAAGAAAATTAATAGAAAGTTTGATATGTAACGTAATAAATTGTAATTAAAAAGGTTCATATTTTATTTATTCACACTGCATTCCTTGCAAATTCAATGGCATGGTATATCTGAGCCATTTTTAAGTTTAATAGCTTTACTCAGCTGCTGAGATTTGATTTAAACTGAGGATTTATTATTACTCTGAAAATATTTACAGGCACTTTGTATGCCACAAATCTGACATTTAGGATTTCTTGCTACACATATATACCTTCCATGTAGAATCAACCAATGATGCGCTTTATGAATATATTGCTGCGGTATATACTGAATGAGTTGTTTTTCTACTGCCAGAGGGGTGATTGCATTTGTAGTAAGGCCTATTCTTACACTTACCCTGAAAACATGCGTATCTACAGCCATATTAGGTTGTTCATCAATAACACTGGTAATCACATTGGCCGTTTTTCTTCCAACACCTGGTAATTGAATCAGGTCATCAACTTTCATAGGAACTATACCATCAAACTTTTCCAGTAGCATATTGGCCATCCCAATTAAATGCCTGGTTTTATTATTTGGATAAGAAATACTTTTAATTAAAGGAAACAGGTCATCAAAACTTGCTCTCGCTAAGGCAGCTGCATTGGGGTATTTTTCAAATATTCCGGGAGTAGTGGCATTCACTCTAATATCGGTACACTGTGCTGATAAAATAACTGCTACCAATAATTGAAAAGGACTTTCATATATCAGTTCAGTTTCAGCATTTGGTGCATTTTTCAGAAAAAAGTCAATAATTATCTGATATCTTTCTTTTCTGGTCATTAGTAAAATTATAGAACTATTTTTTCTTTTTTCCCGGGCTTTCCTTTACATAATTCATAATACGCTCAATTGTTTTATCTGACGGATTTTGATGCATTGACTTTAATTCATTCAACTGCTTTTTAGACCTTTGCAGCATAGTAATTTCCTTTTGAAGTTCTTTATCTTCTTTCAGCGCTTTATTTATAGCCAGACTTAATATGGGCGATGCTTCTCCATACAGGTACAGCATCAATTGTTCCTGAGTAAACTTTTGCATAAACTTTTTAATGAAAATTGCAATATTAAATATACTGCTTTCGGAGGGTAGATCAAGTATTATACGGTTCTATTAAAACGGAAACGGGATAATTTTATTGTAGGAGTAACCTTACTTTTTTATAGAAGCAGAATCTTCAATGATGAATATGTCTTCTCCATCCCTTTTCATCAGATATCTTTCCCGGGCAAACTTTTCTAAAGCGGCTTGATTATTCTGTAAATCAGTTAATTGCTTTCTGGTTTGTGCAATTTCTATTTCGTAATAGGATTTCTTTTTTTCCAGTTCCTTTAACTTCTGTTTTTGGTCTAATACATAAAAAATATCGCGCTGATCAAAGAAAAGCATCCAAATAATAAAAAACAAAGTGGCCAGCAGGTATTTATTAAATAATATGGAACTGATTTTCTTCATTTTATAATTCTACTGAACACTTCTTAATTTTTTACTGTTGTTTATTGCGAAGTTGAGTTGTTTCAGCTAACTAAAATAAAAAAGTTGACGGAATGTTTATCAATTATGAGTAACATTCCGCCAACTTTATACTAATTCACATCCGGTTTATTTTGTGAATTTCAGATTCTTTCCTAAATAAATACCAGTATTTCCCAATTCTTCTTCAATTCTTAATAACTGATTGTATTTTGCAATACGGTCAGTACGGGAAGCAGAACCAGTTTTAATCTGGCCGCAATTTAATGCTACAGCCAAATCTGCTATAGTTACATCTTCAGTTTCACCGCTTCTATGGCTCATAATGGTATTATAACCATTGTTTTGTGCCAGGCTAACAGCGTTGATAGTTTCAGTTACAGAACCGATCTGGTTTACTTTAACCAATAATGCATTGGCAATTTTTTTATCAATACCAGTCTGGAGACGTTTAACATTTGTTACAAATAAATCATCTCCTACCAGCTGAATTTTGCTTCCTACAGCCTGAGTCAATGCAGCCCATCCTTCCCAATCATCCTCAGCCATACCATCTTCAATGGAAACAATCGGATATTTAGCAACCCAGCTTTCCCAGAATTTAACCAGCTCTTCGCTGCTCATTTCTTTTCCACTGCTCTTATGAAATACATATTTTTTCTTTTCACCATTCCACAATTCAGAGTTTGCAGCATCCATTGCTATGGTAATATCAGTACCTGGTTTGTAACCTGCAGCGCTGATTGCTTCCAAAACAGTTTCAATAGCTTCTTCATTACTCTGGATATTTGGCGCGAAACCACCTTCATCACCCACATTGGTACTAAATCCTTTTTTCTTTAAAACAGATTTTAAGGTATGGAAAATTTCAACACCCCAACGTAATCCTTCACTGAAAGAAGTAGCACCTACAGGTTGAATCATAAATTCCTGAAAATCAATCTTATTATCAGCATGGGCACCACCATTCAGGATATTCATCATCGGAACAGGTAATGTTTTTGCATTGGTTCCGCCTACATAACGGTATAAAGGCAATCCAGCTTCTTCTGCTGCAGCTTTAGCCACAGCCAGACTTACTGCAAGAATAGCATTTGCACCTAATTTTTCTTTATTAGGCGTACCATCCAGGTCAATCATTGCCTGATCAATTGCAGCTTGCTGAGAAACATCAAACCCTACAATTGTTTCAGAAATAATATCATTTACATTTTTTACAGCTTTTAAAACCCCTCTTCCTACATATACTGCCTTATCACCATCCCTTAATTCTACAGCTTCATGTATTCCTGTACTGGCACCACTTGGTACAGAAGCACGTCCGGAAACGCCTTCATCTGTTAAAACATCAACTTCTACGGTTGGATTGCCACGACTGTCTAAAATTTGTCTGGCATGAACTTCTACAATGTAACTCATGAGTTTGTTTTTTGAGTTTATAATAATTTTAAAAAGAACGTTTGCTCACAATAATTCGGTGTGCAAAAGTAATACAAGAAAATTTTATAAAGCGATGATTGTTGTCAATTTTCAGAAGTTAACGATTTAAATACATGCTCCAGACTTCGTTTTTCAGTTTGAAGGGTTATAATATTTAAATTATGAAGCAATGCCAGTTCCATTATTTGTTTTCGGACTAATTCCGGCTGACTGCTTTTAAACAGGAAACTGCTATTTGGCAAACAATCAACTGACTGAATACCCGTAAAAGCTGTAAATAATCCAACTTCTATATTAACGTCAAATTGAACCGTAATCGATTGCAAATCTGACTCTTGTTGCAAATTTAACAGTGTATCATCTGCCACAATACGCCCTTTATTAATGATAATTACCCTATCGCAGATAGCCTGCACTTCCTGCAAAATATGTGAGGAAAACAATATTGTTTTATTTAATCCCTGTTGTTTAATTACGTTTCGGATTTCAACAATCTGGTTGGGATCAAGTCCTGTTGTAGGTTCATCCAGGATCAGCACTTCCGGCTGGTGAATTAAGGCAGCAGCTAATCCCACCCGCTGTTTATACCCTTTTGATAATTGACTGATTTTCTTTTTCTGCTCAACCTGTAAGCCTGTTAACTCAATTATACTGCTAATAGCAACTGAAGGGGTATTGATCTGATGAATCCCCGCTATTAAACTTAGATACTCTTTTACATACAGGTCAGTATACAATGGATTGGATTCAGCCAGATATCCTATCTTTCTTTTTACTGCAATAGGGTTTTTGGTAATATCTTCCCCACATATCCGGGCTATCCCGCTATCCGGAACCAGGTAACCAGTTAACATTTTCATGGTTGTACTTTTACCTGCCCCATTTGGGCCCAGAAAACCAACTATTTCGCCTTTTTTCACCGAAAAACTAATATCATCAACTGCTTTTTGCCCATCATACTGTTTCAGTAAATGAGTAACTTCTATTGACATATTCCCTTTAAATTTGAACGAAAATACAGCTTAAAACAAAAGTGCCTCCTGTATACCATCATAAACAATATACAAAAAAGCACTTTATTTTATTGTTTCATCGCCTGTTTAGCGAAATCCATTTCCAATTTTACGCTCTTTCAACCTTTCTTTTATTTCATCCAAAATAGTGGGATCATCAATCGTGGAGGGGACAGTATAAGGAGATCCATCTGCCAGTAAACGCATGGTTTTACGTAATATCTTTCCACTTCTTGTTTTAGGCAATCTTTTTACCAGTATTGCATTCCTGAAATAAGCAACAGCACCAATCTGGTCTCTAACCAGCTGAATCAACTCATCTTCCAATTCCATTTCTTCATTATGATGGTTGTCTTTCATCACCACAAAACCAATAGGTCTCTGCCCCCTTAACTCATCTGCAATACCCATCACTGCACATTCAGCTACTGCGGGATGACGGGAAATGATTTCTTCCATTTCGCCAGTACTTAAACGGTGACCCGAAACATTGATTACATCATCAATCCTTCCCATGATATAAAAGTAACCCTCTTCATCCCTGTGGCCCCCATCACCAGTTAAATAATATCCGGGAAACTGAAACAGGTAAGATTGTTTAAAGCCATCTGCATTATTCCATAAGGTAGGTAAACAGCCCGGAGGTAAGGGTAATTTAACAGCTACAAAACCTTCTTCACTATTAGTCACTACAGTACTATCATCTTCCAATATCTGAACATCAAATCCAGGAATTGGCTTACCGGCACTGCCTGCTTTTGCAGGGAAAGGTTCCAGACCCATCATAATACCCATCATCGGCCATCCGCTTTCGGTCTGCCACCAATGGTCTATCACCGGCTTTTGCAATAAATCATTTACCCAATGATAAGTAGCAGGGTCACATCTTTCACCAGCAAGAAATAATATTTTAAGGTTAGACAAATCCTTATTCTTCATTAATAAACCATCAGGATCTTCTTTCTTAATAGCCCTGATGGCTGTAGGAGCTGTAAACATAGATTTAACTTTATGTTCAGCTGCCACCCTCCAAAATTCACCCGCATCCGGTGTTCTTACCGGTTTACCTTCAAAAATAATGGTAGTACACCCATGAATAAGGGGTGCATAAACAATATAACTGTGTCCTACCACCCAACCCACATCACTGGCTGCCCAGAATACATCTCCAGGTTCAACATTATATATGTTTTTCATGCTGTATTTCAGAGCAACTGCATATCCCCCGCTATCCCTTACAATCCCTTTAGGTTTACCGGTGGTACCTGAAGTATATAATACATAAAGCGGATCTGTTGCCTCAACAGGCGTATAAGTGGCAGGAGAACTGTTCTGCATTAATTCTTCCATATCCACATCTCTTTCATCCATGTCTACATGCATCCCTTCCCTTTTAAAGATGATCACTTTATGCGGCTTATGAAAAGCTTCCATTATTGCATGATCTACTAATGGTTTATACGCAATTTTTTTATCAAACTCAACTCCGTAAGAAGCCGTGATTATTGCTTTAGGTTCTGCATCATCAATACGTATAGATAATTCATGCGGAGCAAAACCTCCGAAAACTACACTATGAATTGCCCCTATTCTGGCACAGGCTAACATTGCAATGACCGCCTGCGGAATCATTGGCATATAAATTACCACCGTATCTCCTTTATTGATACCCAGTTTTTTTAACCCTCCTGCCAGTTTTGCCACTTCATCCCTTAGTTCAATAAAGTTATATTTCCGGATAGTTTTGGTTACCGGAGAATCATAGATCAATGCGGTTTGTTCTCCACGGCCTTCTTCAATATGATAATCCAGGCATAAGTAGGAAATATTTAATTTGCCTCCGGTATACCACCGGTATAAATGGTCCTCATCTTTACTCAGAATAGTTTTAGGAAACTCAAACCATTTTATATGGCGTGCCTGCTCTTTCCAGAATTCCTGGGGACTTGCTATACTTTTATCATACTCAACCTGATAGGCTGGTTTAAGATCCGGGTCTTTTGATGCACTCAGCAGATCCTGTACCTGCTGCATCAGCGTACGTGTACTAAAAGGTTTACTGATATACAATTCAGCACCCAAATCATACCCTCTTTTAATATCTGCTTCTTTTGTTTTAGCAGAAAGAAATACTACTTTACAATGTTCAATGGCAGGGGTTCTTTTAATATATTCACAAATGGCATACCCATCCACATCCGGCATCATAATATCCAGTAAAACCAGGTCCGGAATATTCTGATTGATCGCACTTAATGCCTCTGACCCATTACGTGCAATAATAACATTGTACCCACTTTTTCTCATCAGGAATTCTAATGACATCAATATATAGGGATCATCATCCACTACTAAAACTTTATATTGTCCGGTATTCATAGTAAATCGTTTTATTGATAATATTATATTGTATTTACTGGTAATTCAACAATAAATTCCGAACCATTTCCCTCTTCGCTTTCCACCCATATTTTTCCATGATGCATTTCAACAATCCGTTTACAAATGGCTAATCCAAGTCCACTACCTTCCGGCTTTTTCAGTGTTTGATTTTTTGCCTGAAAAAATTTGTCGAATATCAATTCATGAACTTCCCCTGCTATGCCGGGACCATCATCCTTCACCGATATCCGCAATTGATGAGGGTTAGTTATAGCCTTTATTATGATGCTCTTTTTTGCATATTTAATGGCGTTGGAAGTTAAATTATAAAAAACCTGGTTTAATAAATCTTTATCTCCTGAAATAACCGGAAGCTCTTCATTGATTTCCTGAAGCAGTTGCAATTTTTTCTCTTTCAATAGAGGGTTGGCACTGTTTATAGTATCTTTTAAAAGAGATGCAAAATCTATATTTGAATAATTGAGTTTAGTTCTACCGCTCTCATACCTTTCCAGATTCAGTACCTGGGTAATCAGATGACTCAACCGGATAGTCTCTTTCATAATTGCTGACAGGTATTCACTTTTCTGGTCTTCCGGCAAATCCGGATTATCATGCACAATTTCACTTAATGCGCGTACAGAAGTTAAAGGTGTTCTCAATTCATGTGTAACAGTATAGAGAAATTCATCTTTCATTTCATCCATCTGCTTTAATTGTTCATTTGCCCTTTTAAGTTCTTCAGTAGCTTTACTTAATTCAGCAGATTTTCTCCTTAATTCTTTATTGGTTTCTTTCATCAGCTGACTCTCTCTGAGTATATTCAGTACTTCATCAATACTCAGATCTTCTTCTTTCACCACACTTTTCACCATTATTCTCGCTGATGCTGATCCTATAGACCCCGCTAATATTCTTTCTGCAAAATTAACCATGGCTGGCTCTGCTTTTCCCGATTCATTCCAACTGATATTCCTTCTTTTCGCATAATTCTGTAAGAGTTGAACGGCTCTTGCTTCACCAATAAAATTGCTCATGAGTGTTTTTAAATCAGGTATATAGGCGGTTCCTTTCCAGATAACAGAACCTTCGGCTGAAATCACTGAATGTTTGAATGCTTCCACAAACATTTCTGCCTGATAAATCTCCTGCGATTTTCTTTCCGTAAATAAGGATATCCCTATAAAAGTTCCGGTATTTAAAAACATACTCCAGAAAAAACCATGAGTAAGTGTATCAAAACCATACAAACCGAATAATGCATTGGGTTTCAAAAAAGAAAGATGAAAGAGCCCATCTTCCATTAACGATTTATCCAGCAATCCTGCACCTACGATAGATGGTACTGCCAGGGTATAAAACCAAATTAAGAATCCAATTAATATAGAAAAAAGTGCAGCAGATTTTGTTGCTTTTTTCCAGTAAATACCACCTATAATAGAAGGAGCAAACTGAGCAACCGCTGCAAAGGAAACCATGCCAATAGAAACCAGTGAATATTTTTCAGCTACTGTACGGTCATATAAATAAGCAAGAAAAATAATCACCACAATACTCATACGTCTGCTATTGATTACAAAACTGCTGATATTGTTACTAAGTTTTTCTTTAACAGAAGCAAGTGATAATAATAAGGGCATTACAATATTATTACTGATCATTGTACTGAGCGCAATTGTTTCCACAATAATCATACTGCTGGCAGCAGAGAAACCACCAATATAAACGATCATGGTTATCCAGTGATTATGCGCCAGTATAGGCAATGCCAAAACATATGTATCTGCATTAATGGACGAAGGAAGTAAAATAGTTCCGCCAAATGCTATAGGTATTACAAAAATATTAATAATAAATAAGTATAAGGGAAATAACCAGATGGCTTTATTTAAATGATTTTCCTGTACATTTTCAACTACTGCCACCTGGAACTGTCTTGGAAGAAACAGCACTGCCAGCATTGACAGAAACATAGTTGAGAAAATCTGAACATAAGAATTTTCATCAGAAATAACAAACAGTTTATTTAAGGAAGGCAACTTTGATGCTTTCTGCATCACATCACCAAACCCATTAAACAGAAAATAAGTTACAAAAACACCTGCTATAATAAAGGCAATTATTTTAACGATGGATTCAAAAGCAATTGCAGCTACCATTCCTTCGTGTTTCTCCGTTGCATCAACACTTCTGGTTCCAAAAAAAATAACAAATACAGAAAGTCCTATTGCTATATACAAGGTACTGTCTTTCAGAATATGATAGGCAGATTCATTCAGGTGGTTATTACCTGCAACAATATCAATACTGCTGCTGATGGCTTTTAGTTGTATAGCGATATAAGGAATAATGCCAATTACACATAATAGTGTAACCACTATTCCCAATGAAATATTTTTCCCGTAACGGGTGCTGATAAAATCGGCAATACTGGTAATACGGTGTGTCTTGGAGATACGTACAATTTTACGGAGCAGGATCCAGAATAAAGGTGCCATTACTGTTGGCCCTAAATAAATATATAAATATTCAATACCTGTTAAAGTGGCACGGCCAACACTACCATAAAAGGTCCATGCAGTGCAATAGACAGCCAGCGATAATGCATAAATATAGGGGTTATTGATAATGCTTTTTTGTTTGGCAGAGCGTATTTCAGCATAATACCCAACTCCAAACAGAAGTAAAAGATATAAGATAGAACTTACTATAATCAAGTAACTGTTCATTGCTTTTCAGCTTCATTTTTTTTTCCTTGAATCTGCAATTAATAAGGTAATAATAATAGCAATCAGCCAGACTGAATAAATATAAAAATAGAATAAGGGAATTCCAGCTACAATAACTTTTTTATTTGCCATTTTAAGAAAAGGAAAACTAAACAGGATCATAAACAGGATACTGATGAAAAACAATTTTTGTTCTTTCTGTTTTTCTTTCATGGCAATGAAAAGATAAAGCCGGTTTAGCATTCTGTCAATGACAAACGTCATGTACAGAATGCTAACCGGTTATCTGTTTTAATTAAAGAGGTTTTGCTTCGTAATCATCCAACTCTTCACTGCTGGCGGGAATATGATCATAATTACCTTCCAGAGCATACAAACCAAATAAAATAAATCCTATAACTATTGGGTAGAATACCACAATAAAAACAGACCATTGTATTTTGGTGTCGATTACGGGCTTCTTAGCTATTTCACTTTGTGCAGTGGCAATCAGATAATAAATTACCAGCGGGCCAAGTATCACCCAAACAATTCCTAAATATTTTTTAATCGCATTCATAACTATTGTTTAAAATTGTTCTTAAAGATTAACTTCCGGATCAACCCTGTTTTGAATATATACAGCCCCTATTACCATACAAACCGCTGCAACCACTATAGGATAAGTTAATCCCACCGTTTTGTCATTGGTATATATTGTTGTAAATAATGTGGCTATAAATGGAGTTAATCCACCAAATACTCCATTACCAATATGATAAGGCAGTGACATAGAAGTGTACCTGATCTTTGTTGGGAATAACTCTACCAGGAATGCAGCAATCGGTCCGTAAACCATGGTTACATATACAATCATAATCCATACCAGGAATACCATCCGCCAATAATCTCCATCCCCCATTGTCTTTGAAAGTTTAACTTCCGGTTTAAGGGTCTTCTTCCCCTGTGCCGCATATAAAGTATCTGTTTTTGCTTCAGTAACTTTTAAACCATCAGCATAAAAGGATTTAGTAATTACTTTTCTTATGGAATCAGTTGATCCTGCAACAGCAGTTAAAGTGGCTTTAACTTCCTTTTTCTCTAAAACCTCCACTTTATTTTTGACATCCACTGTATTCAGTAATTCACTAAACAAGTATTTATAGGATACCACAGCCAGTAACATCCCTATAATCATAATCCATTTACGTCCTATTTTATCACTCCAGGCACCAAATACCACAAAAAATGGAGTGCCGAAAAGAATTGCCCAAATGAGGATAGTCCGGGATTGGTCAAAATCTACTTTACAAACATTTTCAATAAAAGACTGTGCATAGAACTGACCGGTATACCATACTACACCCTGACCCATGGTAGCACCAAATAATGCAAGTAATACCATCTTCAAATTAGCTTTATGGGCAAAACTTTCTTTTAAAGGATTTATTGAAGTTTTTCCTTCACTTTTCAGTTTGGTGAAAATAGGAGATTCCTTCATTTTTAAACGGATATACACAGATACAATCACTAATACAGAGGAAAGGAGGAAAGGAATTCTCCAGCCCCAATCCATAAATTTGGCAATTGATTTAGCAGGATCAGGATCCAATGCATGTCTGGTAACCAGGATTACACCTAAAGAAATGAATAATCCTAAAGTTGCCGTTGTTTGTATCCAGGAAGTAAAATAACCTCTTCTGTTAATGGGCGAATGCTCTGCAACATAAGTTGCTGCACCACCATATTCACCTCCTAAAGCCAAACCTTGTATTAAACGTAGTACCAATACAAGAATAGGAGCCAGAAACCCAATTTTTTCATAACTGGGAATACAGCCGATAAAAAAAGTAGATCCGCCCATTAACACCAGTGTTAAAAGGAATGTGTATTTACGTCCGATTAAATCTCCCAGGCGACCAAATACCAGGGCACCAAATGGACGGACAATAAATCCTGCTGCAAATGTTGCCAATGTAGACAATAAAGCTGCAGTTGGATCTGTTTTTGGAAAGAACTGGCTGGCAATTACTGTGGCTAAACTTCCGAAGATGTAGAAGTCGTACCACTCAATTAATGTACCTAACGAAGATGCGCCAATCACCTTCCAGATACCTTTTGTTTCTGTATTATTCATATGGCAAGTTTTGGGTTTTTAAATATAAGGATTAAAAGGAAAATTTAGTCATAAATACAAATCTGGTATTTGTAACATTTTTAGAACCACTTACAGTTCCGTCATTGTTTGCTGTACCCCATGCTGCGGTTGTAAATTCCAGTTCAGTACCAAATTTAAATTTGCCGGAAATAAATTCAAGTCTCGGAGAAATTCTATACACATCTTTTACATTACTGATACCAAGTAATTCATAAAATGCATCTGCACCTGCCTGACCGGCACCATTATTACTGGTATAGCCAAAGAAAATACCCGGAACCACTTTTTTCCCTGTTGTATTTACATCTACCCAATAAGATGTTGTTTTAGTGGATTTAAAAGTTTCCTGGGTACTGGCTGAGGTAGAATTATATCCAAGATATCCTCCAAGCATTACCTGATCTGCCAAATTGCCTCCGGTAGTTATCTGAGCTTTAATTTGAATAGGGTCTAAAATAATCTTGGTATAAGCCAGAAAACGTAAACTGTTGGAACGGTTTGTAGTAACAGTACCTGCAGAACTTAAATTTGGTTTCAGGGATAAATAATCCAGGCCTGCTCCAAACATAAAAGTGGGTACTTTATACATCAATTGTGCATGCAGATTAGGTACTACTCCCTGGGATAATGGAACATTACTTGGATTACTGGTCATATCTATCTGGGAGATCGCTGCAAGAATCAATGACCAACGGTTAGCTTCATCTAATTTTTGTGTTAACCGTATTTGCGGGCTGCGGTTCAGGGGTTGAAACGGAATACCTGTGTTAAAGTTAACAACACCAGGATAACAATCCGGATTAAACATAGGATGCCAGTACTGGCCAAATGCTAATTGGGTTTTAGACCAGTCAAGCATGGCATAAGCATGACGTAAATTGAAGAAGTTGGTAGCACCTCCGGTAAATCCCCAGAATTCGCCTTCAACAATACCTGAGGTTTTTGCACCAAAAGCATCAGGGCCTGTGATATTCAATCCAACCCTTGTTAAAATAGCTGCCATCTGAAAAGTGGAAGCTCCATTAATATCATTTCCATTTGCATCAGGTTTTTGAGGTAAAGGGAATAATGATAATTCAGCATCATTGGCAGAAGCCATTTGCCTGCTGTCAAAAATGGCGTCGTTACGCAGGAAACCATAAATTTTTACAGCAATTTTTGAAGCAGAATCCGTTTTCTTTTCAGTGGTTATACCACTTGATTGGGCCAGTAAAAGATTACCGGAAATGAAAAAAAGCAGGATAGTTAGAAAGAAATTTTTTCTCATAGCAAAGCAATTTTTAAAATAAATGAATAAGGGTGTCAAATAATTATTCGAACCTAGTCATTTCAAATTCATAAAAATGCTTGTCAGGTATACTTACGCTAATGCTATAGAAAACAAAATATGTTTATTTTATATAAAAACGATTATTTACTGGGTTTTCAGCCTCTCCCATTTAATCATCATATACTTATCCCCCAGCTCGGTTATCATCATTCCTGAATTTTTTAAATTTAACGGATTAGTCATGAAAACACTTAGTTCTGTTAGGGTTAGCACTTTATAAGTGGGGTGGTAATCGTAATTTTCAGGGGCCTTTATTTTGTACTTTTTAACCCAGTTCATGACACTTACATGGCTTACCCCCAGAATCCGCTCAATTTCCCGGTAAGTAACCCCTTCTATATGGAGTTGAAGTGCTTTTATTACGTAGTAGGGATCAATGCTTTTGCCTTCTTTTTCAACGGTAAAATGATAGCTGCAACTTTTGCAATGAAATCGCTGTCTTTCTTTAACAATGCCGCTTTTAGTGATATTTTCACTCTTGCATCGCGGGCAATACCTGATTTTCATATGGCTGTAAAAAGGGTTGGTATACTAAATTAGCAATTATATATTAAATTAGCAAAGAATACCAGTGATTAATTGCAAAAATGAAAAAACTGGCTTTACTTCGGGTTGTATTAATAACTTATTGCTATGTCATATCCTTATCAAATTACAAGCTACGAACAATATCAGCAAGAATATAAACGTAGCATTGAAGACCCAGCTGCTTTCTGGTCAGAAATTGCCGAAAACTTTTATTGGAGAAAAAAGTGGCATACTACTTTAAACTGGAATTTTAAAGAGCCTAAGGTAGAATGGTTTAAAGGGGCAAAAATGAATATTACAGAAAACTGCCTCGACCGCCACTTAGAAAAGAACGGAGACGATCCTGCTATAATCTGGGAACCCAATGACCCGGATGAACATCACCGGATTCTTACTTACAGGAAACTGCATGAGAAAGTCTGCCAGTTTGCCCATGTATTAAAGAATAATGGGGTTAAAAAAGGGGATAGGGTTTGTATTTATATGGGAATGATTCCCGAACTGGCAATTGCCGTATTGGCAACCGCCAGAATAGGAGCCGTCCATTCCGTAATATTCGGAGGTTTTTCGGCACAGAGTATCTCAGACAGGTTATATGATGCCCAGGCAGAATATATTGTTACCTGTGATGGTGCTTATCGTGGCCAAAAAGATATTCCATTAAAAAGTGTGATAGATGATGCCTTAATTGGCAACCGCATTGTTAAAAAAGTTATTGTGTCTACCCGCACCCGCACACCTGTATCCATGATTAAAGGAAGAGATCTGTGGTGGGAAGATGAAATTAAAAAAGTGGAAACACTGGGTCTGCTTGATTTTCCTGCAGAAGAAATGGATGCTGAAGATCCCTTATTTATATTATATACCTCAGGGTCTACCGGAAAACCCAAAGGTGTGGTGCATGCCTGTGCAGGCTATATGCTGTTTACCACCTACACTTTTGTAAATGTATTTCAGTATCAGCCTGGTGATATTCATTTCTGTACTGCAGATATTGGATGGATTACCGGCCATAGCTATATATTATATGGCCCTTTATGTGCCGGCGCTACCAGTTTGCTTTTTGAAGGGGTACCCACCTGGCCTGATGCAGGCAGATTCTGGGATATTGTGGATAAGTTTAAAGTGAATGTATTGTATACAGCCCCAACCGCCATCAGAAGCCTGATGGGATTTGGTTTAGGCCCTGTACATGGCCATAGCCTCAGTAGCCTTAAAGTATTGGGTACGGTAGGTGAACCGATTAATGAAGAAGCCTGGCATTGGTATGATGAACATATAGGTAAGAAAAAATGCCCTATTGTAGATACCTGGTGGCAAACAGAAACCGGGGGCATTTTAATCTCTAACCTGGCAGGTATTACTCCTTCCAAAGCTTCTTATGCTACCTTGCCTTTACCGGGTGTTCATCCGATACTGGTGGATGAAAACGGTAAAGAAATTGAAGGCAATAATGTGAGTGGTAACCTTTGTATCAAATCGCCATGGCCTTCTACTATCCGCACTACGTATGGTGACCATGACCGTTGCCGGACCAATTATTTTGCCACTTATGAAAATCTTTATTTTACAGGGGATGGTGCTTTAAGGGATGAAAATGGCTTTTACAGGATTACCGGACGTGTGGATGATGTATTAAACGTAAGCGGCCACCGTATTGGTACTGCTGAAGTGGAAAATGCCATTAATATGCACTCTGGTGTAGTGGAAAGTGCGGTAGTAGGGTATCCGCATGATATTAAAGGACAGGGTATATATGCTTATATCATCTACCAGGGTTCCCATCAGCAAAATACACATGGTACTGCTGATATGATCCGGAAAGATATACTTCAAACCGTAACCAGGATTATCGGGCCGATTGCCAAACCTGATAAAATCCAGTTTGTTAGCGGATTACCCAAAACCAGAAGTGGTAAAATAATGCGGAGAATCTTAAGAAAAATTGCAGAAGGTGAAACAGAAAACCTGGGCGATACTTCTACCCTGTTAGATCCGGGTGTAGTGGACGAAATAAAAAATGGTAAAATATAAAATGTAATTCATAAAAAAAACATCCTGAGCTTTCAGGATGTTTTTTTTATGAATTACATTTGCAATAGCTGCTTATTACGCATACTTTTCTATTTGATATAGATACCAATCCATTTTCTTTTCCTATTTGTTTTGCAAATTAACTACTGCCAGGAGCCTACCCTGCTATGGCCATTGGGGGGTTAAACCCATATTAAACCCAAGACAAACCCATGTTAACCCATGCTTAATATGGCTAAACCTGCTTTATCATACTTATCATATGTTGTTTACAATAAAATCTTTATATCCGGAATATGGTTGGGATACAGAATAGTAGTAATCAGGCAGCACCCCCTTAATAGAATTTACATAGCCAGTTCAGACCATTGTTATCCTTACAGTAAAATGGATATTCTACATTCCTGAGCCCGGGAAAGAAAAATGAATACGCAAAAATGGCATAACCAAAATAGTTATGCCTGTTAAAAAGTATGTTTCACTAAGATTTATTATTTCTTCATAGCCACTCTGTACAAGGTTAAACCCATTAATCCAAAAAATAAAACACCCAATATAAAAAACCCGGTATCGCCCAGGATACCAGATAAAATATGTTCTAAATTAATTTTTTGCAGGCCGGCATTGATATAATCACTTACAGAGAACATAGCCACCAAAACCCCTGCAACGGCCCCCCCCGCTACCAAACCAGTGGCAAATAAATTTCCCTTGCCCAAATCATCTTCTTCTGCTTTTTCTCCTTTGGCTTCTTTTCTCCAGTCTGCTATTCCACGGATGGCCCCCCCTATAAAAATGGGCAAAGTGGTACTCAGTGGCAAATATATACCAATAGCAAAACTCAGGGCTTTAATACCGCACAATTCCATTACAAAGGCAATGGCAACCCCAACCAACACAAATTGCCAGTCCAGGTTAAAAGACAAGATTCCCTTTACCAATGTAGCCATCAGGGTACCCTGGGGTGCAGGATATTTATCCGTTCCGATAGCATGGTGTATACCCTGGGCCAGCATTTCATGGGTAGGCATATCCAGTATCTGAACAGTTGCCCCAATAGCCAGGGAGGAAACAATTGCCCCTACAAACAAAGCAATCTGCTGGTATTTGGGAGTGGCACCAACAATATAACCCGTTTTCAAATCCTGCGAAGTTGCCCCTGCATTTGCAGCTGCAATACAGATCATTCCGCCTACTACCAGAGCCATAGGTTCATATACTTTGCCAGTCCAGCCCACTGCAATAAATACCAGGCAGGTACCCATTAAAGTAGCAATAGTCATTCCACTGATCGGATTATTGGAAGAACCAATCAGCCCCACAATTCTGGAAGAAACGGTTACAAAAAAAGCACCAAATACAATTACCAGAATACCCAGAAGCAGTTTACTAAAAACAGTGTCTCCGGGTACCTGCGGTAATACAGTCATTAATAAAATTAGCACCACACTACCGATACCCACTATTTTAATGGAAAGGTCTTTCTCTGTTCTTAATACAGCAGGAACTTCACCCCCATCTTTTTTCAGAGAGCCAATACTGCCTTTAAAGGAAGAAATTATGGTAGGAATGGTTTTGAAGAGGGTTATAAATCCACCGGCAGCAACAGCACCGGCCCCAATCTGCCGGATATAAGCACGATAGATAGCCACTGAAAAATCATTAAAACTATGGGTCAAAGCATCCCATCCACCGGGACCACCATTTTTATCCAACCCACCTAAATAGCCCAGTTTAACCAGTTGCAATGCAATTACATCCGGCGGAACCAGGGATGCCAGAAGTGGAGTTAATACAAACCAGCTTAACACACCACCCGCAACCAGGATACCACCTATTTTTGGTCCGATGATATAACCCACCCCCATATATTCCGGGGTAATTTCACCACTAATTTTTGCAGAAGGAAAAAACCGGTTGGTTTGCTTAGTCATAAAAGCCGGGGTTTCTGCTATCACATGAAATATCTTCTGTAATAAAGCATAAACAAAAGCAAAACCCAATCCCTGAAAAGCAGTTTTAGAAAAATCTCCCCCTTTTTCCCCGGCTTTTAAAACGCTGGCACAGGCTGTACCCTCCGGGTAAGGTAATACTCCATGTTCTTTTACAATTAATGACCTCCGCAAAGGAATCATCATTAATGTACCTAAAATACCTCCAAAAATGGCAAGGGTAAGTATGGTAAAATAATTGAAATAGTTGGCATAAGCAGGTTCGCTCAAAAACAGGAAACCGGGTAAGGTAAAAACAACACCAGCGGCAATACTCTCCCCTGCCGAACCGGTGGTTTGTATAATATTGTTTTCCAGAATAGTGGTTTTTAAATATTTCCTTCCAAGGGTAATGGCTATTACTGCTATGGGAATAGAAGCAGACACGGTTAACCCTGCTTTTAATGCCAGATACACAGTAGCAGCACCAAAGATGATTCCAAAAAGACTTCCAAATAAAATGGATTTAACAGTCAGTTCTTTCATATTTGTTTCAGGAGCAATAAAAGGCTGAAACTTTTTTATTTCACTCATTCCGGTAGTTTTTATAAGTAATAAAAATAATAAAAAAGCGATGCTAAAAGCATCGCTTTAATCAATTTCAATGATATATTATGATCAGACCATCATTTTCTTCAGTTTACCGGAAAGAAAAAACAATATAAGGGAAGCAAGCCCTGCCATAAATACAAAGAGCATAAAGAACTCATTCATATTGCTCATATGGTAACCCAGAAATACAGTGGTCTTTCCGTTTTCAGGATATAAGGCACTTAATACTCCTGCCAGTTTATTAGCAATGGCATTGGCTGTAAACCATACTGCCATTAAGAGTGATGCAAATTTGAGTGGTGCCAGTTTATTAACCAGTGAAAGCCCGATGGGCGACAAACAAAGTTCACCCCAGGTATGCAAGGCATACATGCCTGTTAACCAGATCATACTCACTTTAATACCAGGATGAACACCTTTTACGCCAAAAGCAATCCATAAATAACCTAAAGCCAGGAGAAACAATCCCATGGCCATTTTGAAAGGAGAAGAAGGTTCATATTTACCCAGTTTAATCCATATCCAGGCAAATAGTGGTGCAAAAGAAACCACAAAAACAGAATTGAGCGATTGAAACCAACTGGCAGGTACCAGGAAGAAACCTAGGTTACGCTGTGTTTGCTCTTCCGCAAAGAATGTTAAAGAAGCCCCTGCCTGTTCAAAAGCACTCCAGAAAAAGATTACAAAAAAGGAAACGGTGAAGATTACTGCTACTTTAATCTTCTCTTCTTTGGATAACAGTTTATCCGAAAAAATAACAAAAGCAATAAAGCCGATGGCACCTAATAATAAATAAGTAAGGTAACCTATCACTTTTGCATCAATATATAAAAGTCCCACAGCTATCGCTGATAAAACCAGTAACCCAACAAACATATTAATTGGTTTTATCCATTTGGGTGTAGAAGTGGATGGGGTTAAACCTAATATATTATTATCAGGATCCAATACATATTTCCTATGAAACAATTGTTGTACCACCACACTTAATAACATTCCAATTCCACCAGCCAGAAAAGCCCATCTGAAATCGGCCGGATTACCGGTATCCCCTACCAAACCACAAATAAACGGCCCTATTGCACCCCCTACATTAATTCCCATATAAAATATAGTATAGGCAGAATCAATACGGCGGTCGCCCTTGGGATAAAGCTGTCCTACCAATGAAGATATATTAGGCTTAAAGAATCCATTACCGGCAATCATAAAACCTAAGCCGGTAAAAAACAGAACAGAAGATAATTGAGGCGAACTGATATAAGTAGAGCCGCAGAAAAATAAAATGAATTCCCCAATAGCCATTACCAGCCCACCGGCAATAATGGACCGCTGGTTACCCCAATACCGGTCTGCAATATACCCACCCAGTAAAGGAGTAAGGTATACCAGGCTGGTATAACTGCCGTATAAGTTGGAAGCAAATGCCTTATCAAAAAGCAATGCCTTGGTCATAAATAAAACCAGGATGGCACGCATGCCATAATAGTTAAAACGCTCCCACATTTCCGTGGCAAAGAGGACATACAATCCTTTAGGATGCGATTTCGGTGTTGATTGGTTCATATTAATGTTTGTGCGAAAAAAAGGTTTACACAGCTTGAAAATAATGATAAATCTCAATTTCCAAATTAGATTTACTTTCGCCACGAAAATTTGTATTCATGAACATACTATTATTAGGCAGTGGCGGAAGGGAACATGCATTGGCATGGAAGATTTCTAAAAGTCAGCATTGCAATCGTTTATTTATAGCACCGGGTAATCCGGGAACCGCCCAGCATGGCACCAATATAGATTTAGGGGTGAATGATTTTGAATTACAGAAAGCATTTTGCCTTGAAAATCAGGTGAATATGGTGGTAGTGGGACCCGAAGAACCACTTGTAAAAGGTATTTATGATTTTTACAGAAATGACCCCGAATTAAAAAATGTGGTGGTGGTAGGTCCTTCCGCAGAAGCTGCGCAACTGGAAGGAAGCAAAGCTTTTTCAAAAAAGTTTATGCAGCGCCATCAAATACCCACTGCAGCCTATGCAGAATTTACGCAGGAAAACTTTGAAGAAGGTAAGAAATATATTCAGCAACACAGCCTGCCGGTTGTTTTAAAAGCAGATGGACTGGCAGCAGGAAAGGGAGTAGTTATTGCTGCTTCTCATGAAGAAGCCATAGCAGCATTTGAAGAAATGATCATTCACAGGCAATTTGGTGATGCCAGCAGTAAAGTGGTCATTGAAGAATTTTTAAGCGGAATAGAAGTAAGTGTTTTTGTATTGACAGATGGTAAAGATTACCAGATTATTGGCCATGCCAAAGACTATAAACGGATTGGAGAAGGGGATACCGGTTTAAATACAGGGGGAATGGGCTGTGTGAGCCCTGTTCCTTTTGTGGATGAACCTTTTATGAAAAAAGTGGAGGAGAAGATAATAAAACCCACTGTAAATGGGCTTGCGAAAGAAAACTTAGTTTATAATGGCTTTATTTTCTTTGGTTTAATTAATATACACAATGAACCCTGGGTAATAGAATATAACTGCCGGATGGGAGACCCCGAAACGGAAGTGGTAATGCCCAGACTGCAAACAGACCTCGTGGCTTTATTTGCGGCAATGGATAATGGAACTTTGGCTGATGCCAATATTTATTATAATGAAAAGAGTTATGCTACTGTTGTAGCTGTAAGTGGCGGATATCCTGGAAATTACAGTAAAAATAAGCAGATTCAGCTTCCTGCCGGAAAGCTGACAGAAGATTCTATTATTTTTCATGCCGGGACAAAAGCAGTACATGAAACAATTGTTACCAATGGAGGCAGGGTATTAACAGTTACAGCTTCAGGAAAAACAATTACAGATGCAGCAAATGAGAGCAGGAAGATCCTTCAGCAGATTTCATTTGAAGGAATGTATTACAGAAAAGATATAGGTTATGAGTTTGAATAAAGGAGATTCCCATTTAGAAAATATGGAATCTTTTTTGAATCCTGTTATAAAATTCAATCTTAAAGACTATATATTGGCATTCACCATTCATCAGTGTATGGAGTAAAAGGGAATGTTTTGGGGAGTGGTTCTTTACGGAAATGTTGCTGAAAGTTGGTCTGAGTTTGTTAATATTGGCTAAAATGCGCGAAAAATAAGGTTTTCGGCTTTTGTTATTTCCATTAATTTCTCACACCTTTGCGACATTCAGTAAATAAATAAGAATATTTTTTATATATGGGCATGTTTAATTTTTTTACGCAGGAAATAGCGATGGATCTGGGAACTGCTAATACACTTATTATTCATAATGATGAGATTGTGGTTAACGAACCCAGTATAGTTGCCTTAAACCGCAACAATCCTAAAGAGGTACTTGCCGTTGGCAAAAAAGCATTACTGATGCATGAAAAAACGCATGAAAGCATCAGAACAGTAAGGCCTTTAAAAGATGGTGTTATTGCAGATTTTAACGCTGCCGAATTGATGATCAGGGAAATGATTAAAATGATCTACCCTAAAAAACCATTGATTCCACCAAGCTGGAGAATGGTAATTTGTATCCCTTCTTCTATTACCGAAGTTGAAAAACGTGCAGTACGGGATAGTGCAGAACAGGCTGGTGCTAAAGAAGTTTACATGATTCACGAACCGATGGCAGCTGCATTGGGTATTGGAATAGATGTGGAAGAACCGGTTGGGAATATGATAATAGATATTGGTGGTGGCACCACCGGTATTACAGTTATAGCGTTGGCTGGTATAGTTTGTGACCAGAGTATCAGAATTGCAGGGGATGAATTTACCGCAGACATTATGGAGGCACTGAGGCGTTACCATAGTTTATTAATTGGTGAACGTACTGCCGAACAAATTAAAATTAATGTAGGTGCTGCTATGAAAGATCTGGACAATCCTCCGGATGATTTACCAGTAAACGGCCGTGACCTGGTTACAGGTATACCCAAACAAATTATGGTAAGTTATCAGGAAATTGCAGAAGCACTGGATAAAAGCATTTTCAAAATTGAGGAAGCAATACTGAAAGCACTGGAAACCACACCTCCTGAACTGGCAGCAGATATCTACAGAAGAGGATTATACCTAACTGGTGGCGGTGCATTACTGCGCGGCTTGGATAAAAGGTTAAGTGCTAAAATAAAATTACCTGTACATGTAGCAGACGACCCCTTAAAAAGTGTGGTGAGAGGAACAGGACTTGCTTTGAAAAATTATCAGCATTATCCATTTATCATGAGATAAAATCACAAAAGCTTAAAAAATAAAATCTAAAAACTAAAAAGCATTGTTAATTTGTACTGCTTTTGTTTTTAGATTTTCTTTTTAAAGTTATTGATCTAGTTTTCTGAATGAAGAACATTTTTATTTTCATTGGCAGGCACTTTACTTTTGTAAGTTTTGTTTTACTGGAAATTTTCAGCATAGCCATGCTGAGCAAATACAGTAAAACACATGAAGCATTTTTTTCCACTGGCATCAATGAAACTACCGGAAAGATCAATGCTCAGTTTAACCGTTTTTATACCTACTTCTCCTTAAAAGAAATAAACCGGCAGCTTTCTTTAGAAAATACCATGCTGAGAGACAGTCTCCGGGCTAATTTTATTGCGCCGGACAGTACACGTAAATCAATAAATGACACGATAAGGATTGATTCCTTAATCAGGTACCGGAAATTCAATTATCTGCCAGCAAATGTGGTAGGAAATACTATTTCTTCACAAACCAATTATCTCACTCTGGAAAGAGGTTCCGCTCAGGGTGTTAAAAAAGGGATGAGTGTTGTAGGACCAGAAGGTATTGTAGGTGTAATTGTGGATGTTAGCGAGAATTACAGTAAAGCCATGAGTTTATTGCACAGAAACAGTAAAGTAAGTGCAATGCTTAAGAAAGATAATGTTGCAGGAAGCATTGAATGGGATGGAACAGACCCTACATTCCTGATTCTTAAAAATATACCTAAAAGCTCTAAAGTACAGAAAGGGGATACCGTTTTGACCAGTACCTATTCTGCAAATTTCCCTTCACATTTACAGGTAGGTACTATCAGTGCCATCATTGCAGACCCCACTTCTAATTTTTATACTTTAAAAGTTAAAACAGCAACTAATTTTTTCAGCCTGCAATATGTAAATATAATAGAGAACTTAAGGTATAATGAACAAGTTAAATTAGAAAGTGTAAAGCCAAAGAATAATGAATAATGTGGTTAAAAATATTATCCGCTTTGCCTTGTTTATTCTGGTACAGGTGTATGTACTGAATGAAATGCCGCCATTGCACCAATATATTGTTCCATACCTGTATTTTTTATTTTTATTATGGCTGCCTTTTAATATTTCAAGATTCTGGTTATTATTTACGAGTTTCATTTTTGGCTTGTCACTTGATTCTTTTACACAAACACCAGGGTTACATGCTGTACCCTGTTTAATTATAGGTTATCTCAGACCCTATTTATTAAACTTACTGATACCTCAGGAAACTACTGAACAGAGTTATGCAGAACCTTCTATTAAAAGTATGGGATGGGCACCTTATAGTTTGTATGTTATTCTGCTTACTATTACCCATAATATATCCCTTGTGCTGATAGAATGGCTGCAATTTGGAGATTTTATGTATTTTATTGGCAAAATTGCAGGAACTACAGCCATTAGTATTTTCCTCATTTTTATTACTGAAATGCTTTTTTTCAGAAAAGGAAGATTCCGGACTAATGCGGACTGATTTATTGAGGGTGCAATATTTTTTCTTTAAATAACACATATGCACATACTTGAATAACTATTTAAGAATAATATTGTTGCATACAATAACTATTTATCAAATTTGTACTTCAAAGCAACATTTTCATTTTAATCTCCTTAAAAGTATATGCCGGCATTCAATCAAAGCAGAAGCAGAGTGATTCAGATTATTTTTCTTGCTGTTTTCATCATTATTGTTGCACAACTGGTTAATCTCCAGGTACTATCTCCAAAATATAAACTGGCAGCTGAAAACAATGCGATTTTCCGGAAAGTTATTTATCCGGACAGGGGGATTATTTTCGACCGGAAGAAAAGGGCATTACTGGAAAATACGATGTCATTCGATCTGGTAGTTACACCTGTTGAAACCAAAGGAATGGATACCCTTGCTTTATGTGAATTAGTAGGTATTGATACTTCAGAATATAAAAAGAGAATCCGGGATATTATTATTAAAAATACTGCAGTAAGGCCCAGTATTTTTGAGGCATTGCTTTCTCAGGAATTATATGCCAAATTATATGAAAACATGTATAAGTTTCCGGGCTTTATTTTAAGTGAAAGAAAAGCCAGGTCTTATACCTACAATATTGCAGCTAATTTACTGGGTTATATTGCTGAAGCGGATACCAGCTTTTTACGCAGGCATAGGGAGGAAGGTTATGAAATGGGAGATTATGCAGGTATGACGGGCCTTGAACGCAGTTATGAAAAGGTATTAATGGGGCAACGGGGTATTAAACGCTTTATTAAAGATAACAGAAGCAGGATTCAGGGTTCTTATGAAAATGGCTTATATGATACAGCTGCAGTGGCCGGGAAAAACCTGTTTACCAGTATTGATGTTGAATTACAAAAATTAGGGGAAAAACTGATGAATAATAAAGTTGGCAGCATTGTAGCCATAGACCCTAAAACAGGAGGTATCCTGTGTATGATCAGTGCGCCTACTTATAATCCGAATTATTTAACCGGAAACCAACGTAGAAAACATTTTGCGGAATTATTGCTGGATCCGAGATTGCCTTTTAATAACCGGGCGCTCGGAAATAGATATTCACCAGGTTCTACATTTAAAACAGTTTCCGGTATAATTGGATTAACAGAGGGCGTAATTAATGAACATACCACTGTAACCTGTAATGGGGCTTTTCAGGGTTGCGGAACCGGCAAACCCAAATGCCTGGATAAGGGTACATTTAATTTTACATCTGCAATCGCTCATAGTGACAATACCTATTTTTCTACCGTATATAAAAGAATTCTGGACCAACCCAGGTATGGAGGTGCAGATAGTGCCCTAACTGTATTTAATAACTATGCCTATACTTTTGGATTAGGGCATAAACTGGGAATTGACCTTCCATCCGAGAAAAATGGTAATCTCCCTATTTCTTCATATTACAGAAAAATATTTGGTCCAAAATGGTATTCCTGTAATGTAATATCCAATGCAATTGGTCAGGGTGAAGTACAGACAACATTACTGCAATTAGCCAATGTAATGGCAATTATTGCCAATAAAGGATGGTATTATACCCCACATGTGGTTGATTCAATTGACGGAGGTGATGAATTCAATATGCTGGATACTTTTAAAATAAAACATTTTACAGATGAGCGCATTTCTGATTCTGTATTTACTGCAGTACAGGATGGGATGCAGGCTGTGGTAGATTATGGAACTGCTGCAGCCTCCAGAATTCCGGGTATAGTAATGTGCGGCAAAACCGGAACAGTAGAAAATTATGCAAAAGTGAACGGTAAAATGACACAGCAAAAAGACCATTCGTTCTTTGGAGCATTTGCCCCGAGAAATAACCCTAAAATTGCTATTGCGGTTATATGCGAAAATGCAGGACAGGGTGCCTGGGCTGCTGCCCCTATTGCCAGTTTAATGGTTGAACAATATTTAAGAGATTCCATAACTGGAGAAGAAAGAAAAGATCTGGAAGAAACCATGAGTAAAAAGAACCTGATTCCTGCTTTAATGCGAATGGAAATGACCCGTTTGGATTCTCTTAAACAAATACGCGAAAAACAAAAGGAACAATATCAGGAAAGAATGAATAAAGAAATAGAAGATAATAATGATAATGAGGATTCATCAGAACAGGATATTAAATTGAAAACTGTACCCAAACAAAAAAGTAATCCTCCGGTTCCAGTTAAAACCAGGACATCGGTTTCAGCAATTATAAATGATGAAGAAAAAAGGGTTAGAGAAGCAATCAACAGAATATAAATTAAATGAGTACCATCAGAAATAATAATTTATCCAGAGGAGTTGACTGGCTCGTAATTTGGTTGTATGCAATTCTGGTAAGCATAGGAATTCTTTCCATTTTTATGGTGGAATATAAACCCGGAACCGATTGGATACAAAGCTTTTTAGGAGGCAAAACCAATTACAGTAAACAATTAATATTTGCCATCTTTTGTTTAATGCTCGCAACTTTTATTCTTCTGGCAGACAGTAAATTATTTACCACTTTTGCCAACCTGTTATATGCTTTTGGAATAATGCTGATGCTGGCAACCTTTGTTATTGGGAAAGATATAAAAGGTTCAAAAAGCTGGATACCATTGGGTGGTGGGTTTAATTTACAACCGGCAGAATTATGCAAAATTTTTACTGCTTTGGCACTGGCAAAATTTTTATCAAGACAGGAAACGGATTTCTCCAAACCCAGATCACAGATAATAGCAACTGCCATTGTTCTTTTGCCTGCTTTGATTTCAAGGCTTCAACACGAAACAGGATTAGCGCTGGTTTATCTTTGCTTCTTTATTGCCATGTATAGAGAAGGCCTCCCCAGTATTTTTTTGATTGTAGGCCTATCATTTGGAGTATTGGTGGTTGCAACTTTGGTGGTAGATAAAAACACACTGGCCATTGTACTAACTGTAATTGCTGCATTATTTGTTTATTTTTTAAGACGCCTGATAAAAAGGGATAAAAAAATATTGGTAATCATCGCCAGTTTATGGTTTGTCTGTGTAGGCATTCAGCGGTTTGCTGTACCCTATATTTTTAATAATGTTTTTGAATGTTACCAGAGTCAGCGTATTTATATGGCTTTCGGAAAAGACTATGATTGCAGTCAGAATAAATCTGCTAAAAATGAAAAAACCAATGTTAAAGCGTATAAACCAGATGATTATAATGTAAGACAAAGTAAAATTGCTATCGGTTCTGGGGGGTTATTGGGTAAAGGGTTTTTAAAGGGAACACAAACAAGGGGTAAATATGTTCCGGAGCAACATACTGATTTTATTTTTACTTCTTTTGGGGAAGCATTTGGGCTGGCAGGAAGTGTAAGTTTTCTGGGTGTTTATTTATTACTTTTATTCAGAATCATCCGGATAGCTGAACGGCAACGAAGTACCTTCAGCAGGGTCTATGCATATAGTGTGGCTAGTATTATCTTTTTTCATATTACTGTTAATATCTGTATGACCATTGGGTTATTCCCCAGTATTGGGATAGCATTGCCATTAGTAAGTTATGGAGGTTCTTCTTTACTCACGTTCTCAGTATTGATTTTCATTCTGGTTCGGCTGGATGCAGATAGGCAAATGGTTTTAAGATAAAATAACAAACATAGTAACTATGAAAATAATTCCGCTTTCAGAAGGAAGTTTTACAATTGATAAATCCAAAATTCTGATTCCATTTGATTCGTCAAAAGACATTTTACAACATAGGGCTTCAGGTAGTTTATTGGTAGAAATTCAACCTTTTCTGATTATCACTGAAAAAGATATTTTATTAATTGATACTGGCCTAGGTTATGCTGATCATGGCGAAATGCAATTACATGCTAATCTGAAAGCAAATGGAATCCACCCTGATCAAATAACCAAAGTAATCATGAGTCACTTGCATAAAGATCATGCGGGTGGAATTAGCAAAAGAGATCAACTCGGAAATTATTTTCCTGCATTCCCCAAATCGCAGTTTTATGTTCAGAAGAAAGAATATGATTATGCAGTTGATACTGGATATCCTTCTTATATGACTGAAGAATTATCTGTTTTGGAAAATAATCCTTCCGTTAACTGGCTGGATGGGAATGGAAGTATTGATGGATATATTTTTTATGAAGTTACCGGAGCGCACAGCCCATTTCATCAGGTGATCTGGATTAAAGAAAAGGAAGAAATTTTATTTTTTGGTGGCGATGATGCCCCTCAGTTGCAACAAATGAAAAGCAGATTTGTAGCAAAATATGATTATAATGGAAAATTATGTATGGAACTACGCCAGCAATGGTGGTTGAAAGCAAAATCCGAAAACTGGACTTTCTTATTTTATCATGATATTAAAACCCCTTACTATCAGCAAACAGAATCCTGATTTTTAGAATTAATTAGGTAATACTTCCAGCCTTTGTTGTTGTCTGAGCTTTTGTCTGTTTTCCATTTCTTTTCTGATCACATTACCAAAGTTCCTTTCAGAAACAAAAACCTTATTAGCCCTTTGGTCTGTACCTAATATCTTTTTAAATTCTCCTGTATATTTCTTCTTAATATTTAAAAGCATTTCATCCATTACAATAATATCTTCTTTGTTGTCTTTTCTGGCTTGTGAGGATTCCTTGCTGTATGCATTGTATACGGGCCAGAATTTTTGAGCTTCTTCAGCAGTTAAATTTAATTCATTGGTCATATAGCCAATTTTCAATTGCTGCACTTTAACAAACTGATTACCAATAATTGGTGTTTGTTGTGAAAAAACAGATACAGATTCAAATACTATCAAACAATAGATTAATAAATATTTCATATAGAATTGCTAACCTTATTTAGAGGTGTCATTTTTCAAGTTAGACTGATTTTCTTGCAAATAACCGTTAATTTCTTCATCACTTAATGATTTCAACTGATCAGCTACATTAATTTCATCCCCAATATTCGATGAGTCTTCTACATAAACAACAGAATGGTCATCAAAATATCCTTTCAATTCATCATCACTCAGATTATTAACTTCTTTTGTTACATCCAGTGAATTAGTTTGTCCGGGATGATAAAACACTCCAGTAACCATTACACCTGCCATAATTGCTGCAGCAGAATAAGTTACTATACTTCTGGAGAATTTACTGAAAGACAGAAGCCTTGCTTTATTTTTATCCTTAATATATCTATTATGATGATTGGATTTAAAATATTGTTCAGGTACTGAATATACATTCTTCTTATCTAAGGAATTCAGTAAAGGTGCAATTGTTGCCAGTTCGCTTGTTTCTATTTCCATATCAGCTTTGATCCTGGTAAGAATAGTTACAGGTAAATACTGAAAGTAGTTTTCCGGAACTGAATAGGTATCTTGTTTATTGGACTCAACCATGGATGTTTTGTAAATTTTCAACAAAATGGCAGATAGAAACTGTGAAAAATAAGCTTCAGGTACCTTAAATACACTCCTGTTCCCAATAGACGCAATTAGTGGGGAAACATCCTCAATTTCTTTCAATATCAAATCTCTGTTTTCCATGATCAGCAAATAGGACTACTTTTTATTTAAAACGTTTAATTATTTATTAAAAAATCCTCTATTTTTTTGGCTGCGTGATGATAACTGGCTTTCAATGCACCTTCACTGGTCTCTAAAATACGGCTCATTTCCTCATAAGGCATTTCATCATAATACCTTAAGTTAAACACAAGTCTTTGTCTTTCAGGTAATTGTTGAATAGCCAATTGTAATTTCCATTCCAGTTTACTGGAATCAAAATTTTCATCGGCCTTTACTTTATTACTTAATCCGTTTTCATCTTCATTTAGGCTTACAGAAGCTCTTTTTTTCTGTTGGTCCAGAAAAGTCAGACATTCATTGGTTGCCACCCGGTATAACCATGTATACAATTGGCTGTCTTCCCTGAAATTCGCAAGGCCTTTCCAAACTTTTATAAATGCATTTTGCAAAACATCATTGGCATCATCATGATCCACTACCATTCGTCTGATATGCCAGTATAATTTTTCCTGGTATTTTTTAACAATACCTGTAAAAGCCAATTCCTTTTCTTTAGATGAAGGCTGTTTAAATTGAAATAATAATTCAGAATCTTCTAAATGCATACAGGGAAATTAATCAAAGTTCTGAAACATTACGCATTCTTAACCATTAGCTTATATTAAAGTTTTTCTGTTTTCTGTGTTTAAGCATATAAAAGAACCTATAATACAATTAGTTTTGTTCCTCTAAAACCGAAATAAGTATGAAAAAACTCTTTATTTCCCTTGCTTTTGCATTGCTGCTGGTTAGGACATACGCAGATGAAGGCATGTGGATTCCTTTATTGCTTGGAGAACAGGTTTATAAAGACATGGTAAAAAAAGGGCTTAAATTAAAGGCTGATCAGTTATACAGCATTAACCACTCTTCCATTAAAGATGCCATTATAATTTTTGGTGGTGGTTGCACTGGTGAAATTGTAAGTGATCAGGGATTAATTTTTACCAACCACCATTGCGGCTATGATGCTATTGCCAATGCTTCTACCATAGAGCATAATTATTTAAGAGATGGTTTTTATGCAAAAGATAAAGGATTGGAAATACAGTCAAAATTGTCCGTTCGTTTTCTAAACAGGATTGAAGATGTTACCCAAAGAGTAATGGATGATCTGGGTAATACTAAAGGAATGGAAAGGGCTCAAAAGCTGATTGCCTTACAAAGTTCTCTGGTAAAAGAAGTGACCGGTGGTGATGAATTTAAAGCAGCCGTTGTTGCCAGTTTTTTTAAGGGAAATCAATATTTTTTGTTTGTGTATGATGTGTATAAAGACATTCGACTGGTAGGCAACCCACCTGAAAGTATAGGTAAATTTGGAGGAGATACTGACAACTGGGAATGGCCCAGGCATACTGGTGATTTTTCTGTTTTCCGGGTTTACATGAATAGAGATGGAAAACCTGCCAACTACAGTGCAGATAATGTGCCCTTAAAACCCAAATATTACCTGCCGGTAAGCATTAAAGGGTTTAAAGATGGGGATTACAGTATGATTTATGGTTATCCCGGAGGTACAAACCGTTATGAAACTTCTTATGGTGTGCAGTTGAGTACTGAAATCAATAATCCCACCCTGGTTAAACTCAGGGATATGCGCCTGAAATACATGTTTGAAGAAATGAAGAAAGACCCGGCAACCAGGTTACAACTCGCATCCTCGTATGCAGGCATTGCCAATTACTGGAAATTTTATGATGGTGAAACAAAACAACTATTAAAATATGATGTTTTTGGCCAGAAGAAAACAGCAGAAACAGCATTCAATACCTGGGCTAAAGGGAACAATGCTTATGAAAATATTTTTGCAGACTATGCAAATAATTATGAATCCTGGCGCCCATACGCAACTCAGGCTGTTTATATGCGGGAAGGAATTATGGGATCTCCCCTTTTAGCTTATGCAGCAGGCTGGAGTGGTTTGGAACAAATCCTGAACAAAAAGGATGCAACCAAAGAAGAAATTGCCAAGGCAGTTACAAATGCGAAACAGGCACGTGAGAATTTCCTGAAAGAAGAAAATAAAAAAAGCGACCAGAATATTATAGCATCTGTTCTGATGATGTACAATACAGATATTCCTAAAGAGCAGCAACCTGCTGGTTTTTATGAAACTCTTTTCAAAAAATTCAATAGTATTGAAGAGAGCCCCTATAAAAAGTATACTGCAGATATTTTTGAAAATACAATGGCTTTTGACGGTACCAAATGGAGCGATTTTATAACCAACCCTACTTTGTCTGCTTTAAAAGCTGATCCTGCCTATTCAACAGTAATGGCATTTGTAAAAAACTGGAACAGCAATTATTTGCCTAAAAGCCAGTCTTTTGTTAATACAAACAATGATCTGGGAAGGGCCTATATGAAAGGATTATTTGAAAAAGATCCGGTTAAAATGAAGGGGACATACCCGGATGCCAACTTTACGATGCGCGTTTCATATGGTAATGTAAAAAGTTATCAGCCTAAAGATGCAGTTAAATATGATTTTGTTTGTACCCTAAGCGGTGTGGTGGCTAAATATGTACCAGGTGATTATGAGTTTGATTTACCTGCAAAATTTCTTGATCTGTATAAAAACAAAGATTTCGGACAATATGCCGATCCTAAATACAAAGACATTATTGTAACGTTCATTACCACCAATGATATTACCGGAGGGAATTCCGGGTCTCCGGTATTGAATGCAAACGGGGAATTGATTGGCTTGGCTTTTGATGGCAATTACGAAGCACTCAGTCATAAAATGGCTTTTGATAAAGACCTGAACCGTACCATTTGTGTAGATGTCAGGTATGTGCTTTGGTGTATTGATAAATTAGGTGGTGCCAATAATATAATTGATGAACTGAAACTTGTAAAATAAGTTTAGTATTTAACCAAAAAAGAGCGCAATATATTTGCGCTCTTTTTTTATACCTTTTTAAATGTAATTTATTTACTGTTTTAAGAAACGGGAGTATTGTCCTTCCATTTCCATAAATGCAGACACGCATAAGTACGGTAAGGGCTCCATTTTTCAGAAATTTCGAGCATTTGTTTTTTTAATGCTTTTTTATCTGTATCATCCAATTGAAAAGTTCTCACCATTGCCTGCTGAATACCCAGATCATCCACTGCAAATACATCTTCCCGGCCCAGTGTAAACATTAACAACATTTCAACTGTCCATCTGCCAACACCCTTGATACTGGTCAGTAATTCAATAATTTCTTCATTTGTTTTACCCAGTAATTTTTTGTCGGTAATTTTATGTTCAATGCAAAATGCTGCTACATTTTTTACATAATTCACTTTAGCATTAGACAAACCGATAGACCTTAATGTTTCATCTGCTGTGTCCAGAACCTGTTTTGGTTTCGGTTCCTTACCATTATATAAATCCAGGAACCGGAGAAAAATCACCCTGGCAACTTTTGTATTCAATTGCTGACTCATTATACTGGCCATCAAACGCAATGGGATATTGGGATGCAGGTGCAACTCATGTATTTCTTTTCCCAATATCGCTGCCAGCTTTTTATCTTTTTTCAAGTGTTTCAGGTATTCCATATAAAAAAGCTTAATAAAATTTGAAGGTGAATGTAACTTTAATTTCTATTATCGAAATTTGCAGGTTGAATTTAATTACCCGAAAATAATTCCAGGCTGTTAAACTTAGCCGTTTGCATGTTGTCTCATTTTTATTGATACCTCTCATGGAAAGAGAAATTATACAAACATATGATGGAAGCAGTTCTGTGTTAATTACCGAATCTAATGTAACTTATCATAGTATTCATGGAGCAATACAGGAAAGTAAGCATGTATTTATTAATGCAGGGTTAATTCCGCTAATTGAATCTGGTTTGTACCCTGAAATTAAAATTCTGGAAATGGGTTTTGGAACAGGGTTAAATGCTTTACTTACACTCGAAACAGCTGAATCCAATCATCAGAACATTCTGTATACAACTATAGAATTATTTCCATTAACCATGCAGGAAGAAGAACAACTTAATTATCCGGGTAAACGAGATTTGTTCTGTTTACATCAGGCAGAATGGAATACAATTTTCGCAGTTTCTGAACATTTTAAACTGTTCAAATTACATCAATCATTACTCCATTTTAATTCGCTTAGTCGTTTTCACCTGATCTACTTTGATGCATTTGCACCTGATAAACAACCAGAATTATGGACCCGGGATGTATTCCAGAATTTATTCTTAATGCTTGAACCTGACGGAATTTTGGTAACTTATAGTAGTGCGGGAAAGGTTAGAAGGGCCATGCAATCTGCGGGTTTCAGGGTAGATAAAATTCCGGGACCACCTCATAAAAGGGAAATGATCAGGGCCAAAAAAGAAAAATAATATTTTATCTTATTGCTTTTTCAGACAGTAGAAAATTCAAATGTTTTAATTAGCTTCAGGAATAAATCATTGATTATGAAAATTTTTTTATCCTTATTCCTTTTATGTATATCCATATTTTGTTTTGCCCAGAATACTGATGTAACCACTATTAAAAAGATCTTAACAGATCAAACCATTCAATGGAATAAAGGCAATCTAGAAAAGTTCATGATTGGTTACTGGGAAAATGACAGTCTGCAATTCATAGGTAAATCAGGTCCGGTATATGGATATAACAATGCCTTAAATAATTACAAAAAGGGATACCCGGATACTACTGCCATGGGTAAATTAAGTTTTGATGTTATTTCTGTTAAGGAATTATCACCTGATTATTATTTTGTAACAGGGAAATGGTTCTTAAAACGAACTGCTGGTGATCTTAAAGGTGTTTATACACTGCTTTTCAGAAAAATAAATGGGGAATGGAAGATTGTCGCTGACCACAGTAGCTAAAGTCATTGGATTAAGACATACCTTCATGAATAATTAGTTCTTATAAATAATCCTTAATACTTCATTTTATGGTACTCCTCGTTATTGGTATACTCGTTTTTATTGCCTCCTTTTCACTGGGTAAACTAAACCCACCTCTTACACAATATGCAACTGTAGTTCGCAGTATTGGTTTAATTATTATCGCAATCGGATTTTTGACCTCCTGTATCAAACAAATAGATGCGGGCGAAATTGGCGTTAAATCTTTATTTGGCAAAGTTCAGAATGATGTATTGGGCAGCGGCCTGAACATCGTTAATCCCTTGGTAGATGTAAAATCTGTAGATGTAAAAACACAGAATTATACCATGAGTGGCGTAAAGGACGAAGGCGATAAAGTGGGAGATGATGCTATCAGGGTTTTAACTGCTGATGGTTTGGAAGTGGTAATTGACTTAACGGTTCTTTACCGTGTTTTATCTACTGAAGCACCCAATATTGTAAGGGAAATCGGATTGGATTTTAAAGATAAAATTGTAAGGCCCATTACCAGAACAAAAATCAGGGATAATGCTGTTTATTATACTGCTGTAGATTTATACAGTACTAAAAGGGATGAATTCCAGGGTAGGATATTTAAAGCAATTGACGAAAATTTTAAATTGAGAGGCCTTGTACTGGAACAATTACTGATTAGAAATATTTCCTTACCTGCAACCGTAAAGGCTTCTATTGAAGAAAAAATAAAAGCTGAACAGGATGCTCAGAAAATGGAATTTGTATTACAGAAAGAAAAACAGGAAGCAGAACGTAAACGTGTGGAAGCGCAGGGAATTGCAGACTATCAGAAAATCATCAGTTCCGGATTAGGCGATAAACAATTGCAATACGAACAATTACAGGTAATGAAAGGGCTGATAACATCTCCCAATGCTAAAGTGATTATCATGGGTAAAGGAAGCCCGGTAATTCTGGATGCAAAAAATTAAAAGTATTTGTAAAAGGTTCGGGGAATTAATAAAGCCTCTGGAAAATGATTTTAAAAGTCAATATCCAGGGGCTTTATCCATATTTTATATAATCTCCAGAGTAGTAATATTAAACTGCCAATCAACCAGCAATAAAAAAGAATATTCGGAACGGTTAGGGTATCCTCTACATAAGCGAGTTCATATTTTATACCCGCTGTTGCATTAATAATAAACCATAATAATACCAGTGAAAGTGTATTTACAATCCTTAAAAAATATAGTCTTAATTGAGGATCCATATTATGATATTTTATGGAAAAGTAATCTTGCAAGATTTAGACAAGCTTCTTACTGAAAATTATTTATTAATGGGTTTCCGGATTCTTTTTATTTAATTTTAAATAACAGTTGTACTTGGAATTGGCTGACTTTTCTAATCAAAACTTTGGTTAGCCGTAGCTGCCAGTTTTAAGATACGGTCAAATTGCGCAGGTGTTAAATCATTATAGAAGTAATAAATCGGATCAACCGGAATTCCATTCCTGTGTACTTCATAATGACAGTGCGGACCAGTACTTTTACCAGTACTGCCAATATACCCAATCACTTCCCCTCTTTTTACCTTCTCGCCAGCCCTGGCTTTTACACGGTACATATGCCCGTATAAGGTTTCATAGCCATATCCGTGATTAATCACAACTTTATTTCCAAATCCATCAGCCGAAAATCCGGCTTCCCTTACTGTCCCATCAGCTGTTGCATAAATAGGTGTACCTAAAGGTGCTGTAAAATCCAAACCCTTATGAAACCTTCTGTCTTTATATACCGGATCAATCCTGCTTCCAAACCCGCTACCAATCCTGTTCAGATTCTTATTGCTAACCGGTTGGATAGATGGAATAGAGGATAATAACTTTTCTTTATTTTTCAGCATATTGCCAATCTCTCCGAAACTTCTTTCCTGAAATGCCAATCGAACTGAAAGATTATTTAATTGAGTGGTAATACCACTTACAAGTTCATTCTGGCCGATACTTTGAACAAATTTTACCTCTTTCTTCGCTTCTATATCCTTCAATCTTGCACTGTCTGGTATGGGGGAAGCTTCAAAAATGGAACGGTACACATTATTATCCCTGTTTTCCAATTCAGCCATTTTCAGTTCCAGCTGTTTTGTCCGTTCCTGTAAAACTGCATAATTCTGACGCAGGTCCTCATTATCCTGCCTTAATAGTTTTTCTTTGGGGCTATCAATATACCGGAAAGCAATTAATACAATTATAATACCAGTAACCAGAGAAGCAGCTACAAAACCAAATACCTGCAACAACCTTACGCGCAAAGGCGTTTCCAGTTTTTCAAACCGAAGGGAATGCGTATTATAGAAATATTTTACTTTTTTCATAGCCATAAAAAACCGGATCCAACTAACAAAGCTTTGTATCCTGCACTTAGATCTCCTTATTTACATTTAAACCTATTATCTGAGTCTCAATTTTTATTCCCTTCTTAATCGGTTGGGTGTTTAAACCCTTACCTTTGAAGCCCTTAAAAAGGGCTCAAAGATAGTTTTTATCGCAGCAAATCATTTTATAAAATTTTATTTTTGTTATGATAACGAGTGTTCAGATCAGGCAGCAATTTCTTGATTACTTTAAAAGTAAAGGGCATCATATTGTTTCTTCAGCTCCAATTGTTGTTAAAAATGATCCCAGCCTGCTTTTTACGAATGCAGGAATGAACCAGTTTAAAGATTATTTTCTGGGTAATAAGAAACCTGAATTCGAAAGAATTGCAGATACTCAGAAATGTTTACGGGTAAGTGGCAAACATAATGACCTGGAAGAAGTGGGTGTTGATACTTACCACCATACTATGTTTGAAATGCTGGGCAACTGGAGTTTTGGCAATTATTTTAAAGCCGAAGCCATAGCCTGGAGCTGGGAATTGCTGACAGAGGTTTTCAAAATAGACAAAGACAAATTATATGTTACCATTTTTGAGGGTGATGCAAAAGAAGGTCTCCCAAAAGATGAAGAAGCTTATCAGGAATGGAGAAAAGTTATAGCAGAAGACAGAATTCTTTTAGGAAAAAAGAAAGATAACTTCTGGGAAATGGGAGACACAGGACCCTGTGGCCCCTGCACAGAAATACATGTGGATTGCAGGTCTGAAGAGGAGAAAAAAAATATACCGGGTAAATCATTGGTAAATAACGATCACCCGCAGGTGATTGAAATATGGAATAATGTATTTATTCAGTTTAACCGTTTAAAAGATGGATCGCTGGAATCATTACCTGCAAAACATGTGGACACCGGTATGGGTTTTGAACGATTGGTCCGTGTATTACAAAGTAAAACCTCAAATTATGATACGGATGTTTTCACTGGAACTATAACATTCATTGAAACGCTGGTTCACAAAAAATATGGTTTCAGTGATTCAAAACAAGACATAGCTTTCAGGGTACTCTCCGATCATATCCGTGCCATCGCTTTTACAATTGCTGATGGACAACTCCCTTCCAATACCGGAGCAGGTTATGTAATCAGGAGAATATTAAGAAGGGCTGTTAGGTATTATTATTCTTATCTGGATTATAAGCAACCCTTATTGCATCAACTAATGCCCCTATTGGCAAAGCAATTTGAAAATGTTTTCCCGGAACTTACCCTTCAATTAGATTTTGTAAGTAAAGTGGTGAAAGAAGAAGAGGATGCTTTTTTAAGAACACTGGATAAAGGCTTAAGAAAAATTGATGATATTATTAAAGATACGCGCCGCTCTGAATCAGAAATCATTAATGGTAAAGCTGCTTTTGAACTTTTTGATACTTATGGCTTTCCAATTGACCTTACACGATTAATTGGATCTGAAAATAATTTGCTGGTAGATGAAAAAGCTTTTGAAGCAGAAATGCTGCAGCAAAAATCACGATCCAGGGCAGCAACTACAATAGATACAGAGGATTGGATCTTGGTTAACGATGAAAAAGGGAATGGTTTTGTTGGTTATGATGATATTCTCGTGTACACCAGGCTAACCAAATACCGTAAAATAAAAGCAAAAGGCAAGGAACATTACCAATTGGTGCTTGCAGAAACCCCCTTTTATGCAGAAAGTGGTGGACAGGTAGGTGATACAGGAGTGTTAGAATTTGGCAATGAATCTATAAAAGTTACCGATACCAGGAAAGAAAATGACCTGATTATTCATTTTACTGATTCTTTACCCGCTGATATCCATTCAGCAGTAATTGCAAAAATTAATGTTGAAAAAAGGTTGTTTACCTCCTATAATCATACAGCTACTCATTTACTGCATGCAGCATTGAGACAGGTATTAGGAAAACATGTAGCACAAAAAGGAAGTCTGGTGAACGACCAGGAACTGCGTTTCGACTTTTCTCATTTTGCCAAAATCACCGATGAGGAATTAAGATCTGTTGAAAAAATTGTAAATGATAAAATAAGGGAAAATATAAAAGTAATTACCAAAGAATTGCCAAAGGAAGAAGCCTTACAATTAGGAGCAATGGCACTTTTTGGTGAAAAATATGGCGATAAGGTAAGAGTAGTGATTATTGATCCTGAATATTCCGTAGAACTTTGCGGTGGAACCCATATTATGAATACTGGTATGATTGGGACCTTTAAAATTGTTTCAGAATCTGCAGTTGCAGCCGGTGTAAGAAGATTGGAAGCTTTAACAGGAAGTGCAGCTTTTAATTACCTGTACGATCAGTTAATGGGACTAAAAGGCATAGCCAACCTGCTTAAAACAAAAGACCCGGTTAAAGCCATTGAAAAAATTATACAGGAAAAACAGGAATTAGAAAGAAAGGTTGAAAAACTGGAAACAAAACAATTACTCTTACTAAAAGATTCCCTTTTAAGTGATAGTACCGTTTTTCCTTTTCAGGGAAAAGTTGCAAATTTTATCGGCAGTATAATAGATATAGGTAATCCTGATCATCTGAAAAAGCTCTGTTTTGAACTAAAAGCTGAATTGGGAGCTGATTATTTGGTAGTACTTGCTGCCAATATCAGTGGTAAACCTTATGTAGCAGTTATGATCAGTGAATCTTTAATAGCTGCTAAAGGCTGGGATGCACCTCAGCTGATTAAAGAGCATATTGCTGCTCTAATAAAAGGTGGAGGAGGCGGACAAAAAACCTTGGCCACTGCAGGCGGGCAGGACTCCAGTAACCTGCCGCTGGTAATTGAAAAAATAAAAAACCTACTTTAATTACAATCCCGCAATAATGCGGGATTTTTTTATTCTGCTTACTTTAACATTTCCGAAAGTTTTCGTATTTAAAAATCTTCCTTATATTTGATCTACTAAAATATTCGTACATGAAAAATATGATTACAAACACCAAATGGTTATTCACTTTTATACTTTTCTCTTTGCTGGCAGGAAATACATTCTCTCAGGAAATGGAATTAAAAGACACTTCAATAAAGAATCCAAATGATACCCTTTTAAAAAAAGGCCAACGAATTATCATTAAAAAAGATAGCAGAAATGGCAATCAGGAAACAATAACTGTAACTGTAAATGGCGATAAAGTTCTTATTAATGGAAAACCAGTTGATCAAATTAATGATAAAGATATCCGCATATTTAAAGGAGAACCGGGTGATTTTGTATTATCAGGACCAGGTCCTGATGTAAATGGATTAATCCGCTTTTCTCCCCATAAAAGTCCTATAAAATCTTTTTCAAATCGCGCTTTATTGGGTGTAATGACCGAAAAAACGGAGAAAGGAGCTAGAATAACAGAAGTCACCAAAGAATCTGCTGCTGAAAAAGCCGGATTAAAAAAAGAAGATATTATCACCAAAGTAAATGATACAAAAATTACTGGTCCTGAAGACCTAAGGGAAACTATTGGAAAGTTTAAACCCGAAGAAAAAATTAAAATTACTTATCTGAGAAATGCTAAAGAAAGTACCGCTACAGCAACTCTTTCAAAGCCAAAGACTGAAAACCTGGTAATTAATGGAGAACCCTTTAACTTCTCATTCCCGGATCAGAATTTTGACTTTTCCAATTCATTCATTTCACATAAACCAAGGCTGGGACTACAAATTTCAGATATCGAAGAAGGAACAGGGGTTAAAGTTACGGGGGTAGATGAAGAAAGCCCGGCAGAAAAAGCTGGGTTAAAGGAAGAAGATATAATAAAAGAAATCAATGGTAGCAGCATTAAAGATGTAGATGATTTACGCAGCAGGATTAAAGACCTGAAAGAAGGAGATATTTATAAAGTTAAATACGAAAGAGGGGGTAAAACAAATACTGTAGATATTAAAATCCCAAAAAAATTAAAAACAGCTAATTTATAAGCCTTTATATCAACCTTGGTGCAGCCATTCTGAAGATTCAGAATGGCTTTTTATTTAAATAATTGTCAATCTAACTTTTGTCGCTCCTCAAATCATATGATAAAGCTACTTTTGCAGCTATGTCGTACAACGAGAAATACGAAGCAGTAATAGGACTGGAAGTACATGCCCAGTTACAAACAAACAGTAAATTATTTTGTGGTGATAGTATTGCTTTTGGTGCAGAGCCCAATACTCATGTTAGCCCAATAACCCTTGGCCATCCGGGAACCTTACCCAAAACCAATAAAAAAGCCATTGAATATGCTATAAAAATGGGTTTGGCCTGTAACTGTGAAATTGAAATGGACAATTATTTTGCCAGAAAAAATTATTTCTATCCAGACCTTCCCAAAGGATACCAAATATCACAACATACCACCCCCATTTGCAAAGGCGGTCATGTTTCCATTAAAACCTTACAGGGCGAAAGAAATATTCAACTGAACCGGATACATATGGAAGAAGATGCCGGTAAAAGTATCCATGACGTGTATGATAATTATACCTGTATTGACCTGAACAGGGCTGGTACTCCCTTAATTGAAATTGTTACTGAACCGGATCTCTCCAGTAGTGAAGAAGCTTATCAATATATCACTGAATTAAGAAGGCTGGTAAGATGGTTGCATATATGTGATGGTAATATGGAGGAAGGAAGTTTACGTTGCGATGCAAATGTTTCAATTCGCCTGAAAGGAGAAAAAAAGTTAGGTACTAAAGTAGAAGTAAAAAATCTTAACTCTATCCGTAATGTAAAAAAGGCAATTGAATACGAAATTGAGCGTATGATTGAGGTAGTGGAGGCTGGAGGTACTATTACACAGCAAACCAGAAGTTTTGATGCATCTAATGATACAACTTTTGCTATCAGGGATAAGGAAGAAGCAAATGATTACCGGTATTTCCCAGATCCGGATCTTGCTCCTTTTCATCTTACCAATGAATATATAAATAATATAGCTTCAGAATTACCAGCATTGCCCAAACAAAGAACAGAAAAATATGAGAATGAATTAGGACTGAGCAATTATGATGCACATCAATTGTGTGATGAAAGGCATACTGCTGAATTTTTTGAGGCCACTATTCAATTTACGCAACATTATAAAGCTGCTGCCAACTGGATTATCGGTCCTGTTAAACAGCATCTAAATGAAGCTAATTCTGGCTTTGAAACCATCACGTTATTACCTGAAACTTTGGCTAAACTGATAACCATTGTTGATGATGGCAAAGTTAATTTTTCTGTTGCGTCTTCAAAACTGTTACCCTTATTATTCAAAGAAAATATAGACCCATTACAATTGGCAGAAACACTAAATCTTTTACAGGTAAGTGATACCAATGAACTGGAACAATGGGTAAACGAAGTAATTGCAAGGATACCGGATAAAGTATCTGAATACAAGAAAGGGAAAAAAGGATTAATTGGATTATTTGTTGGTGAGGTAAAAAAAATGAGTAAAGGAAAAGCTGACCCTAAAAAAGTAACAGCATTACTGGAAGAAAAACTAAACAGTCCAACCTTATAGTGCTATTATTTGTTTCCGGTATTGATACATTTCCTATTGAACAACTTTTAAAGTATAAATATAAAAAATGAAAAAAATCTGTATGGCAGTCATTGTACTGCTTACTATTGTTTCCTGTAAAGAAAAAAAATATGGCGCTTTTATCGTATCAGGAAGAATAGAGCATGCTCCAAATCCTAAAATATACCTGGAAGAATTACCCTTTGGTGGAGAACAACCCGTTATTTTGGATTCTGCAACCTTACAAGCCAATGGTAATTTTGAACTCAGGGCTTTGGGAAAAGAGGAAGGTTTATATATGGTAGCAATTGAAAATGGTCCTGAAGTTTTAATCATCAATGACTATAAAAGCATCAAGCTTCGACTGGATGTTCAGAATTACAAAGCTTATACTACTGAAAATTCAACTGCCACCGCAGCTTTACATACATTCCTTGAAAATTATACCCGGGAGTTTTCTGTTTTTGTACAATTATTTGAAAAAACAGACTCTTTAGAAAAAATCAGTGTTTCTGATAGTGAACGGACAGTGACAAACCTGCAGAAAGATTTGCAGTTAAAAAAAGTAAACGATTTATTAACTGCAACAATTAATAATTCACCTAGTCCCGCTTTACGGTTTTTTGTTTTAGGTAAATCTTTTAAAACCATGGAACCAGAAGATATTAAGTCTCTGGCAGAATCTTCTTCTGATAAATTTAAAGACCATACCGGATTACTGAAAATGAAGAATATTATTGAAATGCAGTTTGCCAATAATCCCAAATTTGCACTTGTCAATAAAACAGCACCGGAATTCAGTTTGTCAGATACCAGTGGTAAACTGATATCCTTAAACAGTTTCAGAGGAAAATATGTATTGGTAGATTTCTGGGCAAGCTGGTGCAATCCATGCAGAAAAGAAAACCCAAATGTAGTAGCAGCCTATAAAAAATTCCATAATAAGAACTTTACTGTACTTGGTGTTTCACTGGACAGTGATAAAAATGCATGGAAAGAAGCCATTCAGGAAGACAGTTTAACATGGACTCATGTCAGTGACTTAAAACAATGGGAAAGTATTGTTGTTCCAATGTATAAATTTCAGGGAATTCCTTTCAATGTTTTAATAGATCCTACCGGTAAAGTACTGGAAGTTGAATTAAGGGGGAAAGCATTGGATGCAAAACTTAGTGAATTACTTAAATAGATGTTATTAAGTCATAATTATATTTATCAAGTTATTAAAAAGGGTTGCAAATTTGCAACCCTTTTTAATAACTTCTGAAAATTAATTATCTACACAAAGATGATTTAAACTTAGTTCGCTTGATGATATCGGCCAGATATAACCAACGTCACTGGGAGCTTTTTGCGGAGCAATGCCTTTTGCGGGAATAGTTTGCAATAAACGAAGCAGGTCGTTGTTGCGTAACCCTTCTCCTAAAAATTCAATCCTTCTTTCTTTTAATATTGCATTTATTAAATCTGTTGGCGTAGAGAAACTGGCAATTGTAAATATGGTAGATGCATCAGCTCTGTTTCTAACTGCATTTAATAAAGCAACTGCCTGTGCATCAATACTGTTGGAAGAACGTACTTTAGCTTCAGCAAGGTTTAACAAAACTTCTGAGTACCTGATTACCGGAACATAATCAGTATATGGACTCCCGGTTGGATATTTAACACACCAGTTTTTTAATGTAGCACCACTGCCGGATTGTTTGATAAATGTTTTGCGTTTATCAGTTGAATTAAATCCGGGATCAGCAATAATTCCAGATGCATTAAGAGAAAACTCACCATTACCGGTACCACCATTGCCAGTAGTTGGAGAAAAGTAATATCCCAACTGATTTTGAGTACCAGCATAATCGCCCGTAGTGCTGGTCATTGGCATTGAGAAGATAGACTCAGTAGTAGTATAAGGAGCTACAAATACTTTTGTTATATCAGCCTGTAATGCATGAGCTACACCCGAAGTTGCAGTAAAAGGTGCTGCAGTACTTACTATTTTATTAGCCTCCGTTATAACACTGGCATAATTTTGCATAGTCAGGTAGACCCTTGTTTTCAGGGCAATAGCTGTATTGCGGTGTGCACGGGTTGTGTTGTTATATGCTGCAGTAGAGCCAGTATAGGTCAATGGAAGTCCTGTCTCCGCATCATTCAGATCCTTTAATATCTGTGTATATACGTCTGAAACAGAACTTCTTACCAAATCAGAAGATCCTGAACCTTTGATAGCCGTTAAACGTAGCGGCACACCCAGCTTGGCACCTGAACCATCGGCATAAGGCCTTGCATAATATTGCAATAAAGTATAGTAACTTAACGCTCTGATCAGTTTAGCTTCAGCAATATAATTTGCAGCTGTAGCAGCACCAACAACTGTAGTTCCGGTAGTAGCCATACCATCTAAAAAAACATTTACACAGTTAATGGTAAAATAAGCCTGTGACCATAATGTGGTAACAGCTGTTGAACTGTTATTAGGATTTTCTGCCCAAACATCAGAACCTGTAATTAGGTTCTGCGTTTCATTAATAAAATCCTCACCCCGGATATCACCATAAATAACACTTCTACCCCCATAAAAATTACCATTTTTCAATGCTCCGTACAAGGATAAAAGTTGAGCCTGTACCCTGCTTGGTGTACTAAAAGCTGAAACATCTGCAATTGACGTTTGCGGTATTGGGTTTAATAATTCCCTATGGCATGCTGATAAACTAACTGCCCCTAAACCCGCTATAAATAAATATTTTAAAGTAGTTTTCATTACTAAATTTTTTTTGTTAAAAATCAAAACCCAATATTGATTCCAAGAGTAATTGTTCTGGCATTTGCTCCGGTATTTCTATCAACACCTTGTGAAGTGGTAGAGTTTCCATTAGAAGAAACTTCAGGATCAGGGCCAGGATATTTAGTTAAAATAGCTAAGTTATTACCACTAACATACACTCTTAAACTACTTAGTTTTGCCTTTGCAACCAGTGATTCAGGTAATTTATAAGCCAGTGTTACAGTTCTAAGTTTTACAAAATCGCCTTTAAATACATTAATATCCAGTGGTAAAGCAGAACCATTAGATACATTATCACCATAAACAGGTCTGGCATATTTTTTTCCCATATCACCCGTTTTAGCCCATGCTTCTGTTAATACATCAGTTGAATTGTTCCACCAGCGCTGATCATGTAAACCAGCGTTTGTTCCGTAGTATACATAAAAGCCCAGCTGATAGGTTAACATAACATTCAATTCAAGATTTTTATAAGTAAATCTATTATCCCAACCACCATATTGTTTTGGTAATACATTGGCATACATTACTGCATCAGCTGCTTGTGTAATGGAAGTGCCGCCTGTTGAGCTAACATATTTTGTAGTACCATCAGCAGTAGTAGAATAGTTATAAAGTTTGGGAGTAGTAGTACCGTTAATCACATTTGAATAATAAACTGGTGTACCTGCTGAATTCAGGAAAATTCTTTTACCAGTTGCCGGATCAACACCTCCTGTTCTAACTACCCATAAGTATCCTAAAGAATAATTGGGCATGGTTTGGTTTACAACTTCAGAAGTACCACCACCTACCCATGTTTGAATAGAGGGTACACCAGGAGCTAAAGCAGTTACCATATTTTTATTAAAAGTGATATTAAATGAAGAATTCCAGGAGAAATTCTTTGTTGCAACAGGTGTTGCACTTAAACTAATTTCAAGCCCTTTATTATACATGGTACCTACGTTTGCTGGAGGAAAGGAAGGCAGCCCGGCCGAAGGTGATTGAGGAACACTTAAAATTAAACCGTCAATATTGTTTCTGTAATAAGTAATCTCCCCGGTAAGTTTGTCTTTAAATAATCCAAAAGAAAAGCCAAGGTCAGTTTTAGTGCTGGTTTCCCATTTCAATTGATTATTTCCCACACTTGAGAATGCTAAAGTTGAACTACCTCCATACAAGCCTGATGCAAAAGTTGAATAAGGAGTGTAATCCCCAATACCTCCAATATTACCAACTTTACCATAGCTGCCTCTGATACTGAAACTGCTGAATATATTATTAATACCTGAGGCTTTCCAGAAGTTTTCTTTTGCTATTTCCCATTTGCCTGATAATCCCCAGAATGTACCTTTCTTTATACCTAAAGCAGAATATTCATCCTGCCTTACATTGGCACTGATATAATACTTATGATCATAGTTATAGTTTAAACGACCAAAATTGGACAAGAGATAGTTTTCGCCTAAACTCATATTAACCGCATTGTTGGTAACCCATCCTGCCTGTATTTGTGTATATGCAGGGTCAGATAAATTCTGGCGATTAATACCATATGAAGAAGATGTACGCCTTTGCTGTTCATTACCAACCAATAAACTAATATTATTTTTTGATGAAATACTATAATCGAATTGAGCAGTATTGGTCCATAACCATGTTTTATACTTACCGGAAGTGGCACTGGCATAGCCGTTATAACTATATCCATCACCCATTAAGGGAGACCAGAAAAGATCATTATCTACAAATAAATAATCAATTCCATATAAGCTTTTTAAAGTCAGCCAATTTACAGGCTTAATTTGCAAATAGGCATTGGATTGAACATGGTTGTTTTCGCTGTTAGAACGATTTAAATTTAATTCTGGAACAGGGTTGAAATAGGATAAAGTAGATAACCCGGCAATATTTGCGCTTCCAATTGCTGCACCATTTAAATTATAAGTTCCATCATTATTATAAGGTGCAAGAATAGAAGGAAGAACAATCGCCAACCTTCCTAAACCACCTGTATTAAATGCTTCTCCATTTAAACTGCCTGATGAAGTTGCAGCCAGGTTTTGTTCATTAGAATAGGAAATTTTACCTCCTAATGTTACATATTTTCCAAATTTACTGTCAATATTGAATAAAGTATTTAAGCGTTTAAAATCATTCTTTCTGATAATACCTTCCTGAGCTGTATAACCAGCTGAAAAATAATAGGTTGTATTTTCATTTCCCCCACTAAGATTCACATTGTGGCTGGTTGAAGTTCCTTGTCTGTAAACATAATCTGCCCATTTTGTATCAATTGGTTTTCCATCAGGCCCGTTAATACTGGCGTATTTTACCGGAGAAGGTGTAGCAGCCAATGCATTATAATTATTAACTGCAGATGTTTTAAATGCAATATAATCACTGGCACCTAACACTTTCGGCGCCCGTGTTACCGAACTCCATCCAACCCAACCATCATAAGTTACCCTGACTTTTCCGGCTTTACCTTTTTTAGTAGTAATAAAAACCACCCCATTGGCTGCCCGGCTACCGTATATCGCTGTCGCAGCGGCATCTTTGGCAATATCAATACTCTCAATATCATACGGATTGATACTTGCCAGTGCATTTCCAGCAGCATTGGTTGAACTGTAATCACCAGTAAATGTTGGAACCCCATCTACTACTATCAGGGGATAGGAACTTAAAGAAATAGAATTAGTACCCCTGATCCTGAATACAGGAGGTGTATTTAATACACCACTCGGAACTGTGATCTGAACACCGGCAGCCTGGCCAGCAATGCCTGATTCAAAACTTTGGATTGGTCTTTCTGCAACAACATCCCCTTTAATACCAGCTAAACTTCCAGTTGTCTCTTTTTTCTTTTGTGTGCCATAGCCCACTACAACTACTTCATCTAAATTTTTTGCAGAAGTCTGTAAGGATACTGCTAAATAGCCTGAAGTATTTATATCCATTTCTTTAGTAGTAAAATTCAAAGAAGAAATAACAATAGTTCTTGCTGAGGGAGGAACTGTAAATGAAAATGTACCATTCGCAGAAGAAGATGTACCGATTTTAGTACCCTTAATCAGAATGGTAGCATTTGTTATAGGTGCTCCTTTTTCATCAGTCACCTTTCCGGTAACAGTCCGGTTTTGTGCAATTAACTGGCTGATAACCAAGCTAAAACACAGTAATAGTGTCACGATTTTTCTCATAGTCAGTGTTTGTAATTTTAGTTTTTAGAAATTGCAAAATAAATA
>Ga0364867_10098_pt1 | contig 58785 bp, 46 predicted proteins | sample ExccelAu500001D4_3_FD_206915 | JGI IMG/M metagenome (GOLD analysis project Ga0364867, IMG submission 206915) | Enriched cells from Trout Bog Lake Hypolimnion, Wisconsin, USA - BchlTB.Aug13.5000.01.D4 | ecosystem: Environmental > Aquatic > Freshwater > Lake > Hypolimnion/Profundal zone | place... | reverse complement strand
GATTTGTTCAGTTTTCCTATGTGATCGTCATGTTCGGGAAAAGGAACCCGAGGGAGGTTATTTTCTGGACTTTGTTTTTTTACTTCGGATGGACGATGGTGGGTCTTCTTTCCCAATGGATACCGCTTGACGATACCTTGATCAGGGTGTCGCGCGACATGGGAAAAGCGAACCAGAGATGGATTATGGGAAGCCTAGCAATTCTAAATCTTCTTATCGGGATCATCATGGTTTACCTGAGGAAGATAAGTTGGAAAGACCTGGCATATATTTTTCTGACCGGGACCCTGGTTGAATTTGCACTGGAATTTTCCCTTCTGGTTTCGGGGATCAGGCTGGAACAGGGGCAATGGAGCTTTGGCATGATGCTGATCAACTCCCTGGTTGAGTTTAATTGCGGAATCATCACGATGTATATTATATGGAGATACTTTAATAAAAATACGACCTAGATGTCTGCATGTAATTTATTGACAATTTAATAATGATTTTCTATGGAAGAAATTGAAGTCCCGACCGAACAACTTCAGGAACAACTGAATGAAAAGTCGCGTGAGAGTGAAGAAAAATGGGTTCTGATGGTGGCTTTGACCGCGGCTGTGCTTGCGGTGTTTGCTGCCATCGCAGCTTTGCTGGCCGGCCATTACGCAAACGAAGCCATGATAGAACAACTCCAGGCTTCCGATCAATGGGCATTTTACCAGGCCAAAGGAATAAAGCTTGCAGTGGTTGAAAGCAAAATGGATATGCTGAACCAGCTGGGGAAAGGATCAGCATCCAAGGACAAGGAAAAGGCAGAAAAGTACAAGGATGAGCAAAAAGAGATCAGTAACGTCGCCCGTGAAAAGGAGCAAAAATCGGCCGGATATCTCGTGCTGCATAACAAGCTGGCCAGGGGAGTCACAGTCTTCCAGGTGGCCATCGCAATTTGCGCCATATCGGCATTGACGCGAAGGAAATGGCTGTGGTACGGAAGTATGGGTCTGGGCATCATCGGCGTTCTGCTGATGGGCCTGGTATTCTTCTAAGGCTTTTGCAGAAATCAATTTTTAGCCTTCTTTTTATTGCATATTTCGCAAAATAATCTGCGGATTACATATCCGTTGGCGATATTTAAGGAGGCCTCCCTTTAATCAGTCGTTTTTATATTTATACCTCCTTATTTTTTCCAATCCAGTTTTACTGTTTGTAATTTTCAATTTAATTAAGGCTTTCGGCTGCTCTAATTTTGACAGTAAATTCTTAAAGCCATGAAAACATCATTGTTAATAGAAACAGCTCACACAGGAGTACTGTTTTCGACCGCCTATCTCCTGGCATTTATGATTGCAGCCGGGATCATGATCTTTATGGGGATGAAAAAGGGGTATCCCCCGATGAGCTACTTTCTAATAATGGCAAGTGGTGTCGTCTTTTTTATCATTGGTGATAAGATGTTTACATGGAGCCAGGAACAGTGGATCAATGCGCTTACCAGGTTTGAGTTCCCTGAGTCGATGGAAAAAAATGCACTCGGGGGTATTATAGGGATGCTTGCTGGTATTTTCATTGCAAAAGCAGCGCTGAGGTTCAACCGGCCTGTGTTCGATCACCTCGCTGTTGCACTACCTTTGGCACTGGCGGTTTCACGAATAGGCTGCCTGATGGCGGGCTGTTGTTTCGGGACCCCCACATCACTGTTTGCCGGGATCAGGTATGACGCAGGGTCCCTGGCATGGCAATCGCAGGTAATACAAGGACTGATAAGCGATAACGACCAGTGTTCACTTGCTGTTCATCCGGTACAGCTATACCAGTTTGCGGGCTGCCTGCTGATAGTGTTCATCGTATGGCATACCAGGAACCGCTGGAGATCGAACGGGAGCTTATTCCTGTTTTCGGTTTTATGCTATGGATTTATGAGGTTTTTTGTTGAATTTTTATGCGATCCGCTGTCAGGTTCATTCGCTGCCCCTCTGTTATGGAAAATGAACCTGGTGCAGTGGCTGATTATAATAAGTTTCATACCCGGGCTTATCACACTGATCATCCGCGAAGCAAAAACAAAAACTCAAACAACGAAATCCCTGCCGTTTAAAGCCAGTGAAGACCATGTGAGTGAATATCGCCAGCTTGCAGTGGCCATTCTTTTGTCGGTCATTATGATCAGGGGAAGATCATGGTTTGATCATGTGGAGTATATTACAATGTTAATTTTTTGCATCCCGCCCCTGGCTCTGCTTATCAAAAATATATACCGCAATCATACCGTGGCAGGTTTCAGATGGGTTGTTCCTGTTTTGCTCCTCTGTTGCATCAGCTTTATGGGGCAGAAGAGCGAAAAAACCGGGAGCAGGGGTGACCAGGTGGTATTTACCGATATCGGACTGATAGGATCGCTTGGCAGTTACTGTGAGAGCATTTCAACGATAAGCCAGGAATGGGTCAATGATTACTACGGGGGAGGATGCATCAAATCGGTGGGATCGGCAGATCACTGGGTGACTCACGTGAACGACAATGGGTACTCGAGCAGGAGCTTCTGGCAAAGCGGGTTGGAGATATCCCGTAACCGGTGGAGAGGAAAATACAATAAATTCCAGGTCGGGGCAAGAGGATTTTACGGATATGAATCAGGAAGCGTTTCAACCGACTATCCGCATCCTGTTGCAGCTGGAATCAGCCCGTTTATAAATTTTGACTGGCATTACTTTGGGTTCGGCACCGGGTTTTCGGCAGGGCAGATGCTTACATCGTATCAGACCCCTCTTGGAAAAAAAGACTTTACAACCATGAGCGACGGCGACGTGGTTGCGACCAATTATTACAATGCTTATTTTCTGCCTTCACTGAGCCTGAGGGCCGGGCCTGTCGATATCATTTATGCCGAAGCCTGCTTCCCGGGCACATTCCCTTCTGCAATTCCGTTTGCAACAATCCGTGCAGGTGTGGGAAGCGGACTGGGGAAAGCAAACGGGACCAAGCTGGCAATAGGTTATTGCAGCGGTCTGTATGCGCAGTTTGTTTATCCCGTTAAAAACAAATTCGTGGTCAACGCAGAATATTGTGATAACCTTTCAGGCGGTCAGAATGAGAGAAGATTTTTCACCCTCGGGTTTCATTTCAGGATCTTCAAACAACCCAATACAGCAGTCCCTGGAAACAGTAACATTCAATAAAATTGAATTGCCCCGGTACATTCCCCGTTTGCTGCAGAACCCGGAGCCGGGGCTCTGAACCTCTGTTGTGCAAGTGAGCCAAACTTTTTAAACTTGAAAATATGAAAAACCGGAATATTCTGTAAATTTGTATAAGACATCCTGACAGAACCAAACCCGGAATGCTATGAATGGCTCTCATGTTCCTGAAACTCCCGGTGCGCAACCCGCTTTGCTTAACGAATCCGAAAAAATAACAATGACCCATTACAAGATCCTGGCCATGAGCTGGGCGGGATGGGTATTTGATTTTTATGACCTTATCCTCTTCACCTTCCTCCTGATCCCGATCTCAAAAGAATACGGGTTTTCGAACATCCAGATGTCGTATGTCCTTGGTGCAAGCCTGGCCGCCACGGCAATTGGGGGGGTGATCTTCGGCATTCTCAGCGACCGTTTCGGCCGCAAACCGGTACTGCAGCTAACCATACTGACCTATTCCTTCGGCACTTTTTTTTCTGGCATGGCCGGTAGTTTCTGGCTGCTGATGGTCTTCAGGATCATCACCGGGCTGGGAGTTGGAGGGGAATGGGGAACAGGGCAGACGTATATCGGTGAGACCTTTCCAGCCAAAGTCCGCGGACGATATTGCGCCATGATGCAGACAGGAGCCCCGCTTGGCATCGCGCTGGCTTCAGTGGTAGGTGGAATGCTGGCCCCGGTGATCGGCTGGAGGTACTGCTTTTTCATTTCCCTTCTGCCGGCCTTCATGGTGCTCTTCATCCGCAGACATTTACCTGAATCGGACCTCTGGCTCAGAAGGAAAAAGATTCCCCAGATTCCTGCAAAATACAGGTATCCGAGGCTTCCGGCAGTTCGCCAGTTCCAGGAACTCCTGTCGGTCGAGAACAGGAAATATTTCATCCTGGGGCTGATCCTGGCGGTCTTTGACATGTCGGCATACTGGCTTACGTATTCATGGATGCCGGGTTACCTGCATAACCAGAGGAATTTTTCCCTTACCAAATCGGCTTTATGGGTTCTTGTGACCCAAACGGGGGGATTCCTTGGTTATCTCATTTTCGGTTTTATTGCCGACCGGGTCGGAAGAAGGCCAGCGTACAGCATCTATTCGGTAATCATGGCCTTCGGACTGGTCATGGTGACCATTTTCTGGGACAGTATTGTCATGTATCCCTTCATCATCCTGTTCTTCATGTTCATGGTCGGGTTCGGCACGGGAATGTTCGGGGGCTTCGGTTCACTGTTTTCTGAACTCTTCCCGACTTCCGTGCGCAGCACGGCCATGGGTTCGGCTTTCAACCTGGCCAGGGGGGTACAGTTCTTTACCCCGGTCATAATCTCAGTTATTGCAGTGAAGTACGGCCTGGGTGGCGGGATCTCCCTGGCGGCATTGTTTGCCTTGCTTACCGGAGCCTGGATATGGACTTTCCCTGAAACCAGGAAAAAGAAACTTGCCCAAGGAGATTAATTCTTATTTTTGAGAATCAATGATCAAGGATCATGAAACGAAAGTTCATATTCATTGGTGTCACAGGCCTGGTCGTCCTCCTGATCCTGCTCAGGATCTTCACAGGCCCGGGTAAAAAGACAAACCATGCAGCCCCGGCTGCAACTATTGCAATCCCCGTAGAAGTCGTCGTTGTAAAAGACACTTCCATGATATACAGGATAAGCACGATAGGCTCCCTCAGGGCCAACGAAAGCGTGGCCATCGTGAGCGAGATCAGCAAGAAAGTCACCGGTGTGTTCCTGAAGGAAGGTTCCATGGTAAGCAAAGACCAGGTCCTGTTCAAGCTCGACGATTCCGAGATCGTGGCCAGGCTCAACAAGCTGACCATAGAGGAAAAGCTCGCTGCCACCAACGAATCCAGGGAGAAGGCACAGCTTGCCAAAGGGGGGATAAGCCAGGAGCAATACGATAATACGGCAAACCACCTGAACACGGTAAGGGCAGAGATCCAGATTCTGAAAGTCGATCTTTCGAAAACCGAGATCAGGGCTCCGTTTGCCGGGAAGATCGGGCTAAGGAACGTGAGTGAAGGAGCCTGGGTGACCCCGAATCTCGTACTTGCAAGCCTGCAGGATGTGAGCCGGATCAAGGTGGATTTCTCTGTCCCCGAACGCTATGCAGCAGACCTGAAGCAAGGCACGCTCATTTATTTCACCACCGATTATTCCCCTGGCCCTTACCGGGCCGTGATCGATGCGGTGGAACCCAACGTGGAGAAGAATACCAGGACGATCCCTGCGCGCGGCATCTGTGACAACAAAGACGGCAGCCTCGTACCCGGGGTTTCGGTGAAGGTCGACATCGACCTGAAAGCCATGCTCAGGAAATTGTTCATCCCCACAACCGCGCTTATTCCGACAGTCAAGGGATATGATGTGTACCTGATGAAATCAGGCAAAGCCGAGCTCCGGCAGGTGGTCACCGGGATCCGTAACCTGCAGAGCGTGGAGATCACCTCCGGGCTTTCACTGAACGATACGGTTGTTGTGACGAACCTCTTGCGGATCAAGCCTGACTCCCCGCTGAAACTGGTGAAACTCAACTGATATGAGCCTCTCATCCGTCAGCATAAAACGGCCGGTACTGGCCACGGTGTTTTCCCTCCTGATCGTGATCTTCGGGCTGGTCAGCTATTCCTACCTCGGGATCAGGGAGTACCCGGCCATGGACCCGCCGGTTGTCACGGTCACCACCAATTATGCCGGGGCCAATCCTGAAATCATCCAGGCCCAGATCACCGAACCTCTCGAAGACGCCATCAACGGGATTGAAGGGATCAGGGTGCTTTCGTCGGTCTCGAACGACCAGACCAGCCTGATCAATGTCGAGTTCAACCTCGGGCATGACATGGAATCGGCCGCGAACGACGTTCGCGACAGGGTTTCCAAGACCATCAGCCAGCTGCCCAAGGACGTGGATCCGCCCATTGTGGAAAAACTCAGCGCCAACGCAAATGCCATCATCTTCATGATTATCCGCTCTTACCAGCACAATATCATGGAGGTGAACGCACTGATGGAAAACGTGATCAAGGAAAGGTTGCAGACCATTCCAGGGGTGGGCGACATCAGGATCTTCGGCGAAAAGAAATACTCGATGCGGCTCTGGCTCGATCCTTATAAAATGGCGGCCTGCGGCATTACATCACTGGACATTCAGAAAGCCGTAGCCCGGGAAAACATCGAGCTGCCCACGGGAAGGGTTGAAGGGAACATGACTGAACTCACTATAAGGGCCCTGGGCCTGATGCAGAGTCCCGGGCAGTTCAATAACATGATCATCAGGCAGGAGGGAGGGAACATCATCCGCCTGTCCGACGTTGGCACCGCCGAGCTTTATCCCCAGAATGACCGTTCGACGGTGATGATGGACCTCCTGCCGGTGCTGATTATCGGCGTGGTTCCCCAGAACGACGCCAACAACGTGGCCATTGCCGATGAGTTTTACCGCAGGATGGCCAAGCTCAAAGATGAGATCCCTGCAGAATACAACATCAGCATAGGGTATGATTTCACCAGGTTTGAACGCAGGGCGGTGAAGGAAGTCAAGGAGACCATTTTAATTTCACTCCTGCTGGTGATCCTCATCATTTTCTTTTTCCTGCGCGACTGGAGGTCGACCATCATCCCTGTCGTAGCCATACCCGTCTCGCTGATCGGGGCATTTATACTCATGGCGCTGTTCGGATTGTCTATCAATGTGCTCACCCTTCTCGCGGTGGTGCTGGCGATCGGGCTGGTATGCGACGATGCCATCATTGTGCTCGAGAACATCCATACAAAGATCGGGCGAGGAATGCACCCTGTCACTGCCGCCAACGAAGGGATGAGCGAGATCTTCTTCGCGGTGATTTCCACAACCATAGTCCTTGCAGCCGTATTTATCCCCGTGATGTTCCTGCAGGGCCTGGTTGGAAGGCTGTTTCGCGAATTCGCCCTGGTGGTTGCAGGATCCGTGCTGATATCCGCTTTCGTTGCCCTCACCCTTTCGCCCATGATGTGTTCGAGGATCCTCAGACCGAGAAAGGAAGGCAAACCGAACTGGCTCATCCGCAGTACTGATCCTTTTTTTGAATCGCTGAACAGGGCTTACGGCAGGGGTCTCGATGTTTTTTTAAAACGAAGGTGGATGGCAATCCCCCTGTTCCTAGTCATTACGGCTTTGATCTACGTGTTTTACAAGTCCCTGCATTCGGAGCTGGCGCCATTCGAGGACCGCAACAATATCCGGATCCCGACGCTCGCACCGGAAGGGGCGACCTATGAGTTCATGGACAAATACATGGCCAGGGTCGATAAATATTTCAGGGATTCGGTGCCTGAAGTCTCGACCTATTTTTACATGGTTTCTCCCAGCATTGGCGCAAAAGACAACCCGAACAAGGGGATGGAGATCGTGTACCTGCAGGATGCAGAAAAGCGGAACCGGACGCAGCATGAGATCTTCGTGAAGTGTTCGAAGGAATTGCAGGCCATTACCGGTATACGCTGCTTCCCTTTCGAACCTCCCACCATCGGCGACCGTTTTTCGGGTCAGCCGGTTCAATATGTTCTGCAGGCTCCCAGCCTCACCATGCTTAAAGACATACTGCCGCATTTCCTGGAGGAAGCCAGGAAAGTACCGGTTCTGCAGTTCGTTGACGCCGATTTCAAGATCAATAAACCCGAGCTGAGGATCACCGTCGACAGGGACAAAGCCTCGCTGCTCAATGTCTCGACCGAAGAGATTGCAAGAACCCTGCAGCTCAGCCTGAGCGGACAGAGGTATGAATATTTTTACATGGACGGGAAGCAGTACGAGATCATCGGGCAGCTGATGGCACGCTACCGTAACGACCCGGATGCCCTGAAATCACTCTATGTCAGGAGCAACAGAGGAGAGCTGGTCCCGCTCGACAACCTCATCAGCATTGAGGAAAACATTAACCCTGCCGCAATATATTCATACAACCGCTATATATCTGCCACGATCTCGGCCGGGCTTACGCAGGGTGCCACGCTTGGCGACGGCATCAGGGAACTGGACAGGATCTCCAGGGAGATCCTTCCTCCGAGCATCAAAACCAACCTCGCGGGACAAAGCCGTGATTACAAGGAAAGCTCATCCAGCCTCATATTTGTATTCATATTGGGGATTGTCCTGATCTTCCTTATCCTTGCAGCCCAGTTTGAAAGTTTCGTGGACCCCTTTATCATTTTGCTTACGGTTCCCCTTGCAATTGCGGGAGCCCTGTTCTCCCTCTGGTATTTCAGGCAAACCCTGAACATCTTCAGCGAGATCGGGATCGTGATGCTGATCGGGCTTGTGACCAAGAACGGCATCCTCATCGTCGAATTCGCGAACCAGAGGAAACAGGCTGGCCTGGCCAAGCTTGAAGCGGTACGTGTTGCGGCTGCATCCAGGTTCAGGCCAATCCTCATGACTTCATCAGCCATGGTGCTGGGAATACTGCCCATCGCACTGAACATCGGCGCTTCTTCGGAAAGCAGGCAGTCCCTGGGGATCGCGGTGGTTGGCGGGCTGATCTTTTCGACATTCCTGACACTGTTTATCATACCGGCGTTTTATACGTTTCTGTCGAGGGAAGTAAAAAATGGCGAAATGGTGAAATAGCGAAAAGAGAAATGGCGTTCGGCGAAGCCGAAATGAGCACGCAAATGAAATATAAGATGGGTGTAAATAAATGGTGAAATGGTGAGATGGTGAAAATGAAAGTAATCATCGGGTTTATTTTAGTTTTCGCAGCCGGCGCCGCGCAGACCCAGGAAATTCTTACGCTTGACAGGGCCATCGAGATAGGCCTTTCAAATAATTACGGGATCAATATTGCCAAGAACTCACAGCAGATAGCAGGGAACAATGCCACACCGGGTAATGCAGGGATGCTGCCGAAGGTCGACGTCAATGCAGGGTATGGATATGGCATCAGTAACGCCCATGTAACGAGTATTTCGGGCGTTGAGTTAAAGAATCCCAAGGCGGAGTCCACCCTGGGCGTCGCCGGGGTGAACCTGAACTGGACTCTCTTCGACGGCCTCAAAATGTTCATCACCTACGACAAGCTGAAAAAGCTGGAGGAAATAGGCGACCTCAATGTGAAGATCTCGGTTGAGAATACCCTTGCGAGGATCATGGCTGCTTATTACGATATAATCAGGCAGCAGAAACAAACGGCGATCATGAAGGACCAGGTTGCGATATCGCAGTTCAGGCTCGAACTGGCAAAACTCAGGTTTGAAACAGGAAGCGGGTCAGAACTCGAATTTCTCAAAGCCAAAGTCGAACTGAATGCAGATATTTCAGGTCTTTCCAGCCAGAATACGGTTTCGGTGAATTCATTGGCCACCCTGAATGAGCTGCTGGCAAGGGATGTCACCTCGAAGTTTGAAGTAAGGGATACCATCATCTTTCATTACCGGCTGAATTATGATTCCCTTAGGATGGGGATGAAGGAAGCCAACCGCAACCTCCTGTTGTATAACAGGAATATGGAGATGAGCCAGCTTGGTGTGAAATCGGCCAGGGCCGTTCAATGGCCGGTTATCGGCATGACTGCTGGTGTCAATTATTCAAACGCCCAGAGCGAGGCAAGCATAACCAATTACAACCAGAATTTCGGGGCTGTGATCGGGGTCACTGCTTATATGAATATTTTTAACGGGCTGAACCTTCAGAGGGAATACAGGAACGCGAAAATCTCCTATGCCAGCTCGGAGCTGGAGGTCAAACAACTGGAGAACCAGCTCGACGCCTACCTTCTGAAAATATACAACGAATACCTGAACCAGATGGAGATGGTCACTTTCGAGCAGGAGAATGTGGCCCTGGCGGGGAAGAATATGGATATCGCCAAGGAAAGTTTCGAGGTGGGATCCATCTCATCCCTGCAGCTGCGCGAGATCCAGAAAAACCTGCTGAGTGCCGACACCCGGCTTGTCGAAGCGGAGTTCAGGACAAAACTCACCGAAACCGCCTTGCTTCTGCTAAGCGGAAAGCTGATAAAGTAAGTTCACTGCGGATCACTTGATCATGTAATCCCTGACTTTTCCCGTGATATCGACCACGGCATCCAGGTCAACTGGGGAGAGGTGCTTGTTTTTTGCCCCGAGAATGTCGAATACCTTTTTCAGCTTTGCCATTTCATCGGCCACGGGTTTAATATTCGAATCGCTTCCGTATTCGCCCAGGATCAAAAGCAGTTTGTCAAGGTTCCCCTTCTGGGCAAGGATTCCTTCGCGAATCCTGCTGTTCCCGGGAGCAAACTGGCATAAGGAAGAAGTGATGTATAAGCCTTCAGTGAATGCTCCGCAAGCCACAAACACTGCCACCTGGGTCCGGTTGTTCCTCCGCAGGAAATCGCTGGTCCCACTTAAGAATGTCCTGACCAGTGCAAGCAGGCTGTCGCGGTTGTCTTTATAGCCGTTGGCTTTCTTCAGCAGGTCTTTGTCGTATACCCCGCCTATTCCCAGGTCCCCGGCGAGTTTTCCTGTACAGAACAGGAATTTGTCAATCTCTTCGGCACGCTGATAAACCGAAGAATAAGCCAGGTCGGTGCTGAAAACTCCCAGGTTAAGAGCCTTTGTTTTTTCAGTGAAGTACTCATTTAGGTTGGCAGGCGGATTACACAGGCTGAAAAGGTAAGGGGCTTTGGCCGTTTGCAGGGTTGTCGTCACATCTAAAGGGGTCGGGAAACGGTTCAGCATATCCTGGGCTTCCGGTGAAAGTACCACTTCTCTTTTGATGATCTCCTGCACTGAATCCTCAGAGGAACCATCGTTGCTGATCCGGCTGCCGCAGGCTGGCATCAGCAACAGGCAGGCAGGCATAAGCAGCATGCCCGTTAATCTTACATGAATTGCTTTCATAACTTCATTGAACTTTCCGGTTAAATTCCTGGTAAACCAGGGTTGAAACGCGATACTGACCTTTCAGTTTTGATTATCCGCATGGTTTTAAAACACGAACAGGTAATTCCCGTTGTGATTTTCCTGAACCACGATTTACGCCTTAAATATAGGAATTTTTCCCTTATTGATGTAATAATTTATATGTAGACTATGTATAAATTACTATCCTGGTATTGACATATTTGAATTTATATATAATTTTAAGTCAGTAAATCTTTAAACTCAGCCGTTTATGGAGAATCATCAGCCAACTTTTTACGAGGAACTCAAAGGGAAAGGGGTGTCCCGCCGGGATTTCCTCAAGTTTTGCACCACCATGGCTGCTTTCATGGGCCTGGAAGCGAGCGGTGTTGCCCAGATAGCGAAAGCTTTTGAAACGAAACCCAGGCTGCCGGTCATCTGGTTTCATTTCCAGGAATGCACCTGCTGCAGCGAATCCTTCATCAGGGCTTCTCATCCGATTGTAGCGGACATAGTGCTCGACAAGATCTCGCTGGATTACCAGGAGACCTTGATGGCTGCTTCCGGGGCTCCGGCTGAAGCCGCTTATAAGGCTGTCATGGAAAAGCATCCCGGCGAATATATCGTGATGGTCGAAGGCTCGATCCCTACCGATAATGAAGCATACTGCTGCATTGGCGGACGCAGCGCTTTGCAGATCCTGCAGGAAGCAGTGAAAAACTGCAAGGCTGTTGTGGCCTGGGGCAACTGTGCTTCGGCCGGATGCGTGCAGGCAGCAAGCCCGAATCCAACCGGTGCAAGGCCGGTGCACAAGGTCATCAGCGGCAAACCGGTAATCAATGTACAGGGTTGCCCTCCCATTGCTGATGTGATGGCAGGTGTTGTTGTACATCTCCTCACTTTCGACCGCATACCCCAGCTCGACGGTATGGGTCGTCCGAAAGCCTTTTATTCCAGGAGGGTCCATGACACCTGTTACCGCCGTGCCAACTTCGATGCAGGATTGTTCGTGGAATCCTTCGATGATGAGAATGCAAAACGCGGGTACTGCCTGTATAAGATGGGCTGCAAAGGACCTGTCACTTATAACTCCTGCGGCATCATCAAATGGAACGACGGGATCAGTTACCCGATTCAGTCAGGCCATCCCTGCATTGGCTGTGCCGAAGAAGGGTTCTGGGACAACGGGCCTTTCTACAAGCATCTCCCGGGAGTTGCAGGGTTTGGAATCGAGACCTCGGCCGACAAGATAGGGCTTGGGCTCGGGATCGGTACCGCAGTCGGCATGGCCGCCCATGCGGTGGTCACCAACATCCGCAAGCATAAAGAGATAGTCAATGAACCCGAAACAGGTTCAGCAGTTGAAACAAAGAAAGAATAAGAGCCATGGCAGAAAGAATAGTAATCGACCCCATCACCCGCATTGAAGGACATTTGCGGGTTGAAATTGAAGTTAAAGATGGAAAAGTAAGCGAAGCACACAGCTCCGGCACCATGGTGCGCGGGATCGAGACCATCCTGAAAGGCCGGGATCCCCGTGATGCATGGGCTTTCGTTGGCCGTGTTTGCGGGGTTTGCACTTCGACCCATTCGCTTACCTCGGTAAGGACCGTTGAGAATGCCCTCGGTATTTCGGTACCTCCCAATGCCGAACTGATCAGGAACCTGATGGCAAATGCCTTGTACATTCAGGACCATGTGGTCCATTTTTACCAGCTTCATGCCCTTGACTGGGTGGATGTGGTTTCGTCTTTGAAAGCCAACCCTGCCGAGGCCAGCAAGATTGCCCAAAGTATTTCACCCTGGCCTAAAAGTTCAGTCGGGTACTTTACCGACACCCAGAAACGCCTGAAGAATTTCGTCGACAGCGGGCAGCTTGGCATTTTCGCCAATGGCTATTGGGGGCATAAGGCCATGAAGCTTCCCCCCGAGGTCAACCTGATCGCTGTTGCACATTATCTTGAAGCCCTGCAGTGGCAGAAGGAGCTTGTGAAAGTGCATACGGTCTTCGGCGGGAAAAACCCGCATCCCAACTACCTGGTGGGAGGCGTTCCCTGCTCCATCAATATCGACGAAGCTAATGCAGTGAATGCCGAGCGCCTTGCTTTCGTCGGCAAGCTGTTCGAAGATGCGAAAACATTTGTAGACCAGGTGTACATCCCCGACCTGCTTGCAGTCGCTTCATTTTACAAGGACTGGGGTGCTATCGGAGGAGGCCTGGCCAATTACCTCGCATTCGGTGATTTTCCGGCCAACGGTTATGCCAACCCGGATAGCTTCAAAATGCCGCGCGGGGCAATCATCGGCCGCGACCTGAGCCATATTCAGGAAGTAAAAGGCGAGGACCCGCAGCAGATCCGGGAATACATCAACAACTCCTGGTATGAATATTCAAAGGGTAACGACGACGGGTTGCATCCCTGGGATGGGGAAACGAAATTCAACTATACAGGTCCTAAGCCGCCGTATGAACATCTTGACTTTTCTCAGAAATACAGCTGGGTGAAGACTCCGCGCTGGAAAGGCCATCCGATGGAAGTCGGTCCGCTGGCAAGGACCCTGGTCGGATATGCCTCCGGACGCGCCGACTATAAGGAAGTTGTTGAATTCGCACTTAAAACACTGGATGTCCCGGTAACTGCTTTGTTCTCGACCCTTGGCCGCACCGCAGCCCGCGGACTGGAGACTAAACTGTGCTGCGGATGGGCGCTGGAGTTTTACAACCAGCTCCTGGCTAATATTAAAAACGGCGATACACGCACCATGAATAATGTGAAATGGGAACCTGAGACCTGGCCGAAACAAGCCAGGGGCGTCGGGATGGTGGAAGCTCCCCGCGGAGCCCTCTCGCATTTCATCGTGATCGAAGACAAGAAGATCGCCAATTACCAGCTCGTTGTCCCAACGACCTGGAATGCTTCTCCACGCGATCCCAAAGGACAAAGGTCGGCGTACGAGGAATCCCTCATCGGCACACCAATAGCTGATCCCAAAAATCCGCTTGAGGTTCTCAGGACCATTCATTCATTCGATCCCTGCCTGGCCTGTGCCGTGCACCTGTATGATGAAAGTGGAAGTACTATTCATGAAGTGAAAACTTACTGAGATGAGAAACCGTGCCGTACCTCTGCATGAAGTGCATGTTTGGGAGCTGCCTGTGCGCATCTACCATTGGATAAATGCACTTTGTATCGTGTCGCTCTGTGTCACCGGGTATATCATCGGTAGCCCGCCGGCCTTTATAAAAGGGACCGAAGCCTCGTTCAACTATTGGTTCGGGACCGTCCGCTTCATCCATTTCGTGACGGCCTTCCTTTTTTTCTTCAACTTTATTTTCAGGTTGTATTGGGGTTTCGTGGGCAATGAATTCTCGCGCTGGTATAATTACATACCCTTTACGAGATGCCAGTGGAAGGAAATGCTGGATGTGATCAAAGTGGATGTGCTGCAACTGACCAATAAAAAGATCGATTCGATCGGCCATAATTCCCTGGCAAGTTTCATCTATTTCCTCACATTCCTCTTATTCCTGCTGCAGTGCCTTACGGGTTTCGGGATGTATGCAGCGATGAGCAAATCATTCCTGCCCCAGCTTTTCGCATGGGTGGTGCCCCTGCTGGGGGGCGACATGCATGTAAGGCAGATCCATCATCTCCTGATGTGGGGTTTCATTGTCTTTGCCCTGATCCATGTTTACCTGGTGTTTTACCACGATTATATTGAGCGCAGGGGGGTGACCTCGTCTATGATAGGCGGGTGGAAGTTCATTGAAGACGATGTGATACAGCGCCATGAAGAGAACAAGGAAAAATGTCCCAGGAGCGCAGCACCCTGATCCTTGGAATAGGCAACCTGCTGATGCAGGACGAGGCCGTGGGGATACGCATCATTGGCGCACTTGAGAAGGAAGGAGGCGTAGAAGGCGCCGACCTGCTCGACGGCGGCACCGGAGGCTTCCACCTACTCGGTCATATCCTTTCGTACAAAAAAGTTGTGATCGTCGACGCCTCCCTTGATGAATTTCCACCCGGACATATACGGCTGCTCAGGCCGAAATTCGCAAACGATTTCCCCCGGGAGCTCAGCGCCCACGAGATAGGACTGAAAGACCTCATCGAATCGGCCTGCCTGCTCGACGACACCCCCGAATTTTACCTCATTGCAATCTCGGTAAAAGATTTCCAGGACCTGGGAATGGAGCTTTCGCCCGAAGTGGAAGCCGCGTTGCCACAGGCGATGGAGAAGGTAAGGGGGCTGGTGAAGGAGCTGGTTGAATAGGGGGGATCAGGTTATATTCAGTTTTCTGCGAAGCTTTAGGATCACAAAATAAAATCCAGGTAATTATCGGGAGTGATCACCATAAACTCTGCCTGGGGGTAGGTTTCAGCCCATTTTCGGGGAACCTTAACGGTTTTCTTCCCCCATTTGAACTCGTAGGCGAATAACCTGCCGTCACGTTCTTCAATCAGATCGATCTCTTTCCGCTCATAAGTTCGCCAGAAAAATATATTCGCCTGCAAACCGTTATTAGCTCTTTTTTTTAATCGTTCGATAAAGAGAAAGTTTTCCCACAGGCTACCGGTATCGTTGCGGTTCTCAGGCACATTGAAATTTGATATCACGGCGTTTCGGATCCCGTTATCATAAAAATAATATTTGTTCTTCCTGCTGATTTCACTTCTCAGGTTACCGCTGTATCCGCCGAGACTGAACAGGATAAAGGATTTCTCAAACAGATCGATATACCGGGCAACGGTTTTATAATCGATCTGCAATGTTCTGGACAGTTCCGACAGGGATACCTGGCTTCCTACCTGAAAGGCCAACAGACGCAATAAATTCAACAGTAGTTTCGAATTTTTCACCCGTTCTGTTGCAAGAATGTCTTTCAGCAGATACGAATTAAGAATTTCATCCAGGATACCGATCTTCTCATTCCTGCCCCGGGCTAAAATGACTTCCGGATATCCACCGAAAAGAAGAAAGGATTCCAGGTTTTCCCTGAGATCATACTTGTTATATTTTAAAAGAAGCTCAGATTGGGAGAAAGGATAGAGAGTTAAGGTTTTTTTTCTGCCTGTAAGAGGTTCGCCAACCTGACCGATAAGTTCAAATGAAGAGGAGCCTGTAACAAGCAGGCGAAGGTTTTCGGTATAATCTGCCAGGATCTTCAAACCCTGACCGATATCCTTGATTTTTTGAGCTTCATCGATTACTATCAGGTCAAATCCGCTTGCAAACTCCCTGAACAGGGTCAGGTCGCCTGACTCAAAAAGCTCATGGATCCTTATATTGTCTCCGGTTTCCAAACGAAACTTGTATTTTGTATTTTCAAGGAGGTAATTCATCAGAGTCGTCTTCCCTGTCCGCCGTGGCCCGAGAATGATCACCACTTTCCCGGGTAAAAGATAGCGGTCTAAATTCTGTATGGACCTGTCGATATAATTTTTCATAATACAAGGAATTAGAATCCTCAAATTTAATAAAATATAAGGAATATTATTCCTTTAATTAGAAAAATCAATTACAGAATGAGAGGATGCGGTTTTAATGAAACATGTGAATTCCAGGGTTTCAGGCTGAATGCATGGATTAGTCACGCAAACACCTCACCGCAAACGCATTCGAGCGGTTCGAATAGTAATCCGACACCGAGAAGTTCTGCAGGTTCATGCCGTGGGAAACGGCTTTGATGGCTCCCGAGGGAGTGGAAGTCCAGAACAGGGTGGCAAAACCGTGGAACTTCCAGATGGAGTTGCTGTAGTTCACCCCGCTTTCTCTGGCCTTAAATCCCAGGCTGATGATGGAATCCTGAAGAGGTTTTCCCGCCAGGGCCTGGTTCTGATAGAATATGAACAGGGTGTTCCATTCACTTTGAGTCGGCACATGCCATCCCGGCGGACAAAGACCCTGTGATCCCGGGGCTGAGGTATAGGCCATCACTTCATCCCACTGGTACAGTCCGCCGTAAGTCGAACAGTTTGCCGCATCATCATTGTAACAGTATTTCTCGTTGGTGCAGTTGTCGGTTTGTTCCGTGGCTCCCTGCAGGGAAATGCCGTAGTTGAGGTTTTTCTGCATCCAGCACTGGCTTCCGATCTGAACCGTGGGATAGACTTTGCCGTCGCGGATATCGGTCAGGGTTTGTCCGCAGACAAAAGAAGGAGTGGTTTGAACGGTAATGGTCCTGGTTTTGGAACTGCTGCAGCTTAAGAAATTGGTATAGGAATAGGTAATGACCTTGATTCCTGTACCCGCTATTGAAGGAGTAAAGCTGTCTGCGGATGAGTTCACCCCGGGGCCCGAGTAAGTCCCGCCTGGCGGTACACCACCTTTGAGATGGAAGGGAGCTGCGTTGAGGGTGGTGATGCTGTCGAAACACAAAGCGAAAGAAACCAGCGGAGCAGGAAGGGAACTCATCAGAATTGTGTTGGAGGAAGCCGGACTACCGGTCACGCAGGAAGGGTTGGAAGTAAGCACACAGCGGATGCTGTCACCAGCCTGGGGAGCAAAGGAGAAGGTGGATGAGTTCGTTCCCTGGTTGGTTCCGTTGACTTTCCATTGATACACGGGAGCAGAGCCCCCGTTGACCGGAACCGCGTTGTATGTAACGGTAGCTCCCGGGCAGAACGGATTGGGAACAGCCGTAATGGATATCCCGGCCGGCAGACTGGTATTGACTACCATGGTGATCATATTGCTGGTAGCGGGATTATTCTGGGTACAGATTGCATTGGAGGTGAGAACACAGGATACCTGATCGCCATTTAATGGATTGTAGGTATAGGTTGAACTGTTCGTTCCTGCATTGGCTCCGTTGACCTTCCACTGGTAGAAAGGAGAAGAACCTCCATTCACGGGAGTGGCAGTAAAGGTAACTGAGCTTCCCGAGCAAAAAGGATTAGCCGAAGCCAGGATGTTCACCGAAACCGGCAGCAGGGGGGTTACGGTCATGGTGAGGGCATTCGAAGTAGCTGGGTTATTGGTGATGCAGGTGGTAAGCGATGAAGTAAGGATACAGGTCACCACATCGTTGTTTACAGGAGTATAGGAAAATATCGATGAAGTGCTCCCAGCATTCACACCATTCACCTTCCATTGGTATGAAGGAGATGTTCCTCCATAAATTGGGTTGGCTGTAAACGTAACTGAAGTTCCCGAACAGACCGGATTAGTGGAAGCGGAGATGCTCACCGAGACCGGGAGCAGTGGATTCACCGTGACAGAGAAATCGACGGTCTGTCCGCTGCAGCTCCCCACAATAGGGGTGATATGATAGGTCACCACTCCAGGAGTGGCCAGGGAATTGACCAGCACCTGATTGATCACGGTCCCTGAATCGGCACTATATCCCGTGATGCTGCCCGAGGTTAGGGTAGCGGTCCAGTGAAAGATCGTACCGGATACATTCGGCATCAGCATTATGTCGGTCGACTGCTGCGTACAGATGGTTTTGCTTAGGGGACTGTTCATCACCGAGGGGACAGGAGTTGTGTAAAGAACTACCGTATCCCTTCCCAAACAGATATTGGGGCTGCTTACTCCCACCGTATAAGTGCCTGCAAGACCTGTTTTATATGTCTGGGTCGTGGCGACAATGAGGCCATTGTTCAGATTTTTCCATTGATAAGTGCATCCGCCGCAGGCTCCGGCATCAAAGGTAACCGAATCACCCAGACAGATCGTTCGGTCAGGGCCGAGGTTAACCTGAGGGCCAGCCATAATGGTAATAGTTTGCCAGGTCGTATCGGTACGATGATCGATATGTTTAACAAATAATTCAACAGTATAGGTTCCTGGGTTAGAATAGATATGAAACGGATTTGGTATGATTGAGAAATCAGAGGAACCCGAAGCAGGATCACCAAAATCCCAATGAGCACTGTCGGCAGTTGGCCAGATGGATGAAGTAAATGCTATTGACCTGCCTGCACATAATGTGTCGTCATGATGAATGTAAACATAATATCTCTGAAGGAATTGGGGCAATACATGATAACATGTACGAGTAAGTGAAACAGCATCTGTCTGGAAGTGACAACCGATCCCTGGTACTGTTGGATTGTTAATCACACAAAGATAGTTTTGCATACTTTGATCCCCGTATATCTTCCAATCTGGCCCCATCTGAAGATGTACACCCGCAGTACTCTGTCCGATTTGAATTTCACTTTGTTTAAATAAAACTGAATCTTCAATAGTAGCATCATATTGATAAATTTTCGCATTATACCAATCACCCCCTGATCGATAAAGATATTTCGAATCAATAGAGAACTCAAGGTAACCCCATCCATCATCCGGACCATTACCATCTCCTTGGCAATGAAACAATGGAGTTATCAAACCTGTAGTCGAATTAAAAAGACAGTATTCTAATAGGGATAAATCAGGGAAAATCAATTTTGTACCATCAGGAGAGACCCTCATGTACCCTATATTAGTTGCAGGATCAATGTAGCCTACAGGACTGTTACTTATTACTGGTGGAAGCTGAATTCCTGCAGAAGTAATTAGATATGCATAATAATGATTGTCTGCAATTGTGTTACGAATTATGAGCCACGCATCCTGGTTATTGTGATGTCGGGTAGTAGTCATAAGGAGAGGCCAATTGCTCATCCCAAGCAATGTAATATTCTTTTGGCCAGTCATAATGTCACCATAGCCATAGTTCAATTTCATATTCAAAACGGAATAATGCAAGCCTTCGTTAGCCAATGGAGGCGGCCAGCCTGTGCAATTCTTTGTGAAGATATAGTAAAGGCTGTCATTTGCAATGTATTTAACTACTTGTACCCCTTGGGCTGAATTGTCACAGAAAAGTCCTGTTCCGTTAGGCATTATAGAATGTGTCCTGTCCCAAACACTTGTACCGTCAGTATAAAATAGAAGATTGCCAAGTGAATCTGAAACAACAGCACAGGCCCGGTTAGCATACATCTGACCATCTAAAAGGGGTTGAGGTGGCAACGAATTGAAGGTGACCCCAGCTTGTCCTCCAAAATACCAGTTATTCCATTCACCCTGGGACAATCCTGCCATGGGAATTAACAATCCAATGAAAAGAGAGATATATTTAAACCGGGCTTTCATCCTTGGTTCATCCTGCTGAAAAGACTTCCGTACTCGCGGAGCAAACAAGTCAGCAGGACTTTCAGCCATGTAAAGGTATTAAATATTTCAGAGGATTCAAAGCAAGGCAAACGATTCTGTCTTACGGAAACATTAATTGAACGTACCTTCGGGATTTATACAAATTACGAATTTTTATCCATGGATTTGCATGAATTCCACTGCATTTTCAGGTGAGATTACCTGAAATTCCGATCCGGGATATGCCTGCATAAATGTTTTTGAAGGACGGGATTTTTTTCCTGATTTCCATTTGAACTCATATGCGAATAGTTTCCCGTTTCGTTCTTCAAGGAAGTCAATTTCCTGTTGCTGAGTAGTCCGCCAGAAAAAGAATTTTATTTCGAGGTCACAATTGCCAAGCAATTTGAATCTTTCACTGATCAGAAAATTCTCCCATAAAGCTCCTGTATCGGAACGGGATGATAGGGGAAGATAATTTCCCAGGATGGCATTCCTTATACCGTTATCGTAAAAGTAGAATTTTCGTCCTTTTTTAATTTCATTTCTCACATTCCTGTTTAAGCCTTCAAGCCGGAATATAATATAGGATTTCTCCAGCAGGTCTATGTACTTCTCCACCGTCCCTTTATCGGATCCGAGCAACTGAGCCAACTCAGCCATTGAAACCTCATTCCCGATCTGCAAGGCAAGAGCCCTGAGTATTTTCTCAAGCAATACAGGTTTCTTAATGTTTTCAAGCATCAATAAATCCTTGTACAGGAAACTGGAAGTCAATGATTTCAGGTATCTGACTTCATCTCCCGGGTGTAAAGCAGTATCAGGATAATACCCATAAATCATACGGTGTTCAATCAATCTTTGTTCGGCAAGCAAACCATGATAAGAAGACATTTCGGCAAATGAAAAGGGATGCAGATAAAAGTCAAGTTTACGGCCTGTCATGGGCTCGCTGATCCTGCCGGCCAAATCGAATGCTGAAGAACCTGTAACGATAAGCTGAATGTTTTTAAAATTGTCATGGATGATCTTCAGGACCAGTCCGGCATCAGCCAGACGCTGAGCTTCATCGATAACCCAAACCCTGTGATCTCCAATCAGGGGTTTAAGCTTTCCGGCGTTCACGCGGGTGAATGCTTCACGAATATCGGAATCATCTCCATTAAGCAGCAGTTTCTTCCCAGGGAGTTCATGGATGAGATGTTCGACCATAGTGGTCTTTCCTACCTTTCGTGCACCGTATATAATAATCGTTTTCTGTTTGAACAGGTATTTCCTGATTTCCTTTTCAAGCTGCCTTTCAACCATCAGTTCTTTTACAAATATAATAAAAAGAGAATAGAATCACTAAATATTATAATGAAAAGTGGAATTATTCTCTTTTAAACAGGGTTGTTTAAGGTTTTTCTAAGAGGGAATTCGTCAATTTTCCAGACATCTGTCCTGACAAACCGATCGGATAAACCTGGCAGGATATGTACTTCAGATCGTCTTTTCAATCCATTCTCCCCATTCCTTCAATCCCTCGCCTGTCTTTGCCGAAAGAAGGATGAATTCCAGGCGGGGATTGATCTTCAGCGCGTTTTCTTTCAAGGCTTCAACACTGAAATCCACATAGGGCAGGAGGTCCGATTTGTTGATCAGGCAGAGCTGCGAGCTTTCGAACATGTAAGGATATTTAAGGGGCTTGTCGTCCCCCTCGGTCACGCTGATCACGATGACGCGCCTGCTTTCTCCCAGGTCGAACAAGGCCGGGCATACCAGGTTCCCCACATTCTCGATGAAGAGCAGGGATTTATTCTCAACTTCCATTTTTTTAAGCGCAAAGTTCACCATCCTGGCATCCAGGTGGCAGCCGGTGCCTGTGTTGATCTGTATTGAAGGGGCGCCCGATTTTTCAATGCGCTCGGCATCCCTGCTGGTTTGCTGGTCCCCTTCGATCACGAAGATCTTTCGCTTGCTTACCAGGCCTTTTATAGTTTTCTCGAGTATGCTGGTCTTGCCCGATCCCGGCGAGCTCACCATGTTGAGGCAGATCACCTGTTTCGCTTCGAAGTAGCCACGGTTCCTCTCTGCCAGCCTGTTGTTCTCCTGGAGAACGCTTACGTTCAGGTCTACTTTTCTAATTTTTTCTGACTGCGGATGACTGTGTCCCTCGTCTCCGTGACTGTGGGAATGAGTGTGAGCCTCATGCCCATGTTCGTCATGACTGTGCGGATGAAAGTGACCGTGATCATCATGGGCATGCGAATGCCAGTGTCCGTCATGTTCGTGCCAATGCTCATGTCCCTCCTCAGAATGATGTTCACCATGCTCATCATCATGGACATGCTCACTCATCACTCTTCGCTCATCACTCATCACTTTTTTTATGGTAAACTCTTCCGGTTTTCCGCATCCGCATGTTTCGCACATAATCTGTTTTTTAAATGGTTTTATTATTCTCCCGAAATTGACAGCACCCTGAATTCCTGTCCGCCCGATATCACCGAGGGGAAGCTCCCGCAAACATCACAAAACCCCATGCGGTCATGCATCTCAAATTCCCTTTTGCATGCATTGCAAAAGCCCTTTCCCGGGGTACGTACCAGTTGCACAACCGCATGCTCCAGGATCGTATCCTTGACTATCATTTCCAGGGCCGATTGAAAAATATCAGCTTCCACACCGCTCAGATCCCCTACTTCGATCACGATCCCGCTCAGCGATGTAATATCATTCTTCCCCGCTTCCCTTGAAGCAAGCTCAATAACTTCGGTGGCCAGTGACAATTCGTGCATTTCTTTATTTTCCAGTCCGGGTTAAATTCCCAGCGCTTGCTGCGAGTGGGAGATACCCGGGATACCCCGTTACTGCGGGGATATTCATTCTTTTTCGGGGACAATCCATCTGAACCTGCGACGAATTTCCCCCACACTTCAGCATATCCTAGGCAGCGGATCGCCGCTGAGCGAAGCCAGGATGCGTTTTCCTCCGGTTTCGGTTTTCAGCACGACCTTTCCGGGATGATCACCCACCACCCTGCCAATGATCGCACTTTGCCTGCCCAGCTTGTTTTTCTTCATGGTTTCAATGATCCCCAGGCTCTCATCCGCCCCCGCAACGATCACGACTTTTCCCTCGTTGGCTATGTAAAGCGGGTCGAATCCCAGCAGCTCGCACATGGCCCGCACGCCTTTACCTACGGGCAAAGCCTGCTCCTCTATTTCAATACCGTAACTGATCATCCCGGCAAGTTCATTCAAAACCGTTGCAACGCCTCCCCGGGTGGGGTCGCGCATGAACCTGACCGAGCTTGAATTATCCAGGACTTCCCTGATGAGCCCGTTCAGGCAGGCACAATCGGAAGTAAGAGGGGCTTTGAAGTTGAACGATTCCCTTGCATTCATTACGGCCATGCCGTGTTCCCCAAGAGCCCCGTTGACCAGGATCACATCGCCCGGCCTGATTCCGCGGTTACGGCCCGTCATGTCCCTTCCGGGGGCAATCCTCCCGATCCCGCTCGTATTGATAAAAATCTTATCACATTTTCCCCTGTTCACCACCTTGGTGTCGCCGGTCACTATCCTTACCCCCGCTTTCTTGGCTTCGAGAGCCATCGATCGCACGATGGCCTCAAGGTCTTTCATCGGAAATCCTTCTTCGATGATAAAGGCTGCGCTCAGGTACAGTGGCTCCGCGCCCGAAACAGCCAGGTCATTCACCGTGCCGCATACGGCCAGTTTCCCGATATCGCCCCCGGGGAAAAAAATGGGATCGATCACGAAGGAATCGGTGGTAAAGGCGATTTCGCTGTACGCGGATGGCTTGGCTCCCGGGCTCCTGCTGTTACCGGCAGGATGCTGTTCAGGCTTTTTGATTCCCGGGCTCCTGCTATTACCGGCAGGATGCTGTTCAGGCTTTTCGGCTCCAAAACTTGTATTTCTCACGTCAGATGGCAGATCCCGGTATTCAATTACCTGACCCTGCAGATCAAGTATCGCCGAATCACCCTGCTGCTCCAGTATGGGGTTCCCGAAATGCTTCAGGAACAAGCCCGAGATCAGCTCATGCATGATGCGCCCCCCGTTGCCGTGGCTCAGCAGGATTTTATCTTCCTTAGTCTTCATTCCCTGTATTTATAATAGGTTGCACAGGTCCCTTCGGCCGAAACCATGCAGGCCCCCACCGGATCCGCAGGAGTGCATTTCTTTGCAAACAGCCTGCAGTGGGTGGGCTTTTTCAGTCCGCGCAGGATGAGCCCGCAAATGCATCCCTTAGGTTCGGCTGCAACAGGCACCCCGAGGGGCATTACCTTTTCAATATCGAAGGCCGAAAAGCGGGGACGCAGTTTCATACCGCTCAGCGGGATCATGCCAAGCCCCCGCCAGTGGTCATCCGCAAGCCTGAAAACAGTATTTAAAATTTTAAGCGCTTTTAAGTTTCCCTCTTGCTGAACCACCCTCTGGTACTGGATCTCCACTCCGGGCTTCCCGGCTTCGATCTGCCTGACCAGCATCAATATCGCCTGCATCATATCCACAGGCTCGAAGCCCGAGACCACGACTCCAAGCCCAAAGGTCTCAGGCAGATCCCTGTAGATCCCGGTCCCGGTGATGGCGGTCACATGCCCGGGTGCAATGAAACCGTCGATCTTTACCCCGTCCTGTACAAGGGCTTTCATCACGGGGGGCATCACCTTGTGGGCGCTCAGCACATGGAAATTCCGGAGCTTATGACGGGAAGCCTCAACGATGGCTGCAGCTGTCAGCGGGGCAGTGGTTTCAAATCCTATGCCCAGGAATACAATCCTGCAACCCGGGTTTTTCCTGGCAATTTCAAGCGATTCAAGGACGGAATACACGATACGGACATCCTTCCCCGCTGCCTTTTCCTTTTCTAGTGAACTCTCTGAACCAGGAACCCTTATCAGGTCCCCGTAGGTCGTAAGGATGATGCCGGGCTGCCTGCAATAAGCGATGGCAGTGTCGATGAAATGCTGGCCCGAAACGCAGACCGGGCAGCCGGGGCCCGAAAGCAGACTGATGTTCGGGGGCAGGAGGGAGCTGAGCCCGAAACGGTGAATGGCCATGGTATGGCCTCCGCAGACTTCCATCAGGGAGATCTCTTTTTTCGAGATCTTTTTAATCTCTGAGGAGACTCCCAGGATGAGATCCTTCTTCCGGTATTCGTCTATGTATTTCATCTGCTTTTTGCCGAATCAAAATCCTTCCCGGTTTCTTTCAATGCATTTCATCTTTATCGCGAATGCGGCTTTGTGCCGACTGCATTCATTCAGTGAATCTCATCCGTGTCGGGGCTGTACCCCGCCACTTCGTTCAGCAGCCGTATGGTCTCCCGGGCTTCTTCCTCGTCTACTTTCTGTATGGCAAAGCCCGCGTGCAGCATGATATAGTCACCTGCCTTCACATCGTCGAGCAGCATCAGGCTGGCGTTGTATTCAGTGTCGCCAATGATGACCCTTGCCAGGGGGCCGTCAACACTGAGCACTTTTGCAGGTATGGCTAAACACATGATCTTCTCTTTTTTGCCGCCACCGCCAGCTGCCCGAGGGATATCCCCCCGTCGTTGGCCGGAATGGCGGAATGCGAAAACACTTCAAACCCGGATTTTTTCAGCAGGGACTCCGTTCTTTCAAACAGGTATTTGTTCTGGAACACCCCGCCCGAAAGCACGACTTTAACCAGGCCTTCCTTCCTGCTGATCCGTTTAACAGTTTCAAAGATAACTGAACTTATTGTATTGTGAAACTTCGATATGATAATTGAAGCTGAGGTTCCCTTCTCCAGGTCATCAATCATCCCCTTAAGTGCCGCATCCAGGCTGATCACTGGAAACCCCGACCAGTCATACCTTTCCCTGCATTTTGAAACGGTCATGGATTCCAGGAGCATAGGTCCTTCGGCCGGGAATGAAGCAAGCTGGCAGAGACCGAGCAGGGAAGCGACAGCATCGAAATACCTCCCGGCTCCGCAGGTGAGCGGACAATTCACTTTCCGGTTTATCATCTTCACGAGCATTTCCGCATCCTTCTTTTTAACCCGTTTGAACATGGGCAGGCTCAGCTTTGCAAAGTCTTTCCCGTAAACCCTGAACAGCCAGGAAACCGCCATTCTCCAGGGTTCCTCGCTGGCTGTATCCCCTCCCGGCAAAGGAAGATATTCCAGGTGTGCCTCCCTGTGGTAACCTTCCAGGCCGCACACAAGGAATTCGGAACCCCAGGTATGCCCGTCATCCCCGTAACCCGTGCCGTCGAATGCCACGCCGATCACTTGTTCATCCAGTTTGTTCTCGGCCATGCAGGAGGCGATATGGGCATGATGATGTTGTATGCTGATGAGGTTATCGGTTCCGAAACCCACGGCTGTCCTGGTGGAAATATAATCAGGGTGCAGGTCGGCAGCAAGCAGTGACGGTTTCACACGAAACAGCCTGGTGAACCTCTCCAGTGTTTGTTCATAAAACAGGGTGGTTTCAAGTCCCTTGAGGTCGCCAATATGCTGGCTCAGGAAGGCTTTGCGGCCCCTGCCTGCACAGAAAGTGTTCGACAGTTCAGCCCCGAAAGCAATGATGCCTTCGGTATCGAGTATCGTACGGACCGGCGACGGCGCGTATCCCCTGGATCTTCTGAAAACCCTTTCCTTTCCCGCAATGACCCTCACCACCGAATCATCGGTGCGGTTGAAAATATCCCTGTCATGAAGCAGTACTGCATCGGTGAGAGGTAAAAATTTTTCAAGGGCTTCGGCATTATCAATAATGATGGGTTCGTTGCTGAAATTGCCGCTTGTAAGTACAATTGCCATGGTTTTCAGCTTACAAAAAAGCTGGTAATGGAAGGGCATATAAGGCAGCATGATCCCGAGCAGGTTCAGCCCTGAATTCAGGTTCTTAGCCAGGGACGGGCTGTTGCCGCGCTCATTGACCTTCAGCAGCACGATGGGCCTTCTCCATGAGCTGAGCGAAGCTTTCTCCGCCTCGCTGATCTCGGTGTATTCCCCGGCGCTTTGAAGGTCGCGGAACATGATGGCAAAAGGCTTGGCTTCCCGGTTTTTCAACTCCCTGAGCCGGGCCACCGCTATTTTATTGAAAGCGTCGCAGGCGAGGTGCATGCCGCCGAGCCCTTTCATGGCTATTATGCCGCCTCCATCAATTATTCCTGAAACCTGTTCAAGTATGGACTTTATTTCCCGGCTTACGGGTTGAGACCTTATATGCTCAAGGGGGAGTCTCGCTTTATCCTGCCCGGTTTTTTTATTCCCGGGAGCGTACAGGGGGGCGATCCGGCGGTGTAATTCATACTGCGGACCGCAAGTATTGCAGGCCACGGGCTGGGCATGGAACCTGCGGTCGGTAATGGTTTCGTATTCCTTCCTGCATTCCCCGCACATCGGGAAGCCGGCCATCGTAGTGCCAGGCCTGTCGTAGGGAAGGTCCCTGATAATTGTGAAACGCGGTCCGCAATTGGTGCAGTTTACAAAAGAATAATCCAGGCGGTTTCCATCCATTGAGATGTCACGAAGGCATTCATCACAAACGGCAATGTCGGGGCTAATCTCCGTGACATCCTCCGAAATATCATGGCTTTCAAGGATTTCAAAGGATGGGAAGTTTTCTGTTGAAGCCTCCTCTGAAATAATGTCTTCGATGGATGCAGCCGGCGGGGCTTCCTTTCTGAGCGAATCGATGAAACCTTTGATACTGGAAGGTTTCCCGCTAATTCTTATCAGCACATTCTCATTCGTATTCCTCACCCAGCCTGTGAGCCTGTGCCTGAGCGCTATCCTGTAGACGAAAGGCCTGAACCCTACGCCCTGTATCAAACCGGTCACCCTGACCTGTACCGTTGAAATGCCCATCCGAAGAAATACTTACAGAAATGTAAAAATATATATATTTATACTTTCATAAAAAACCATGATCACATTTCTTACCGGTTTTATCGCCAGCGTGGCCCATGTAGTCACCGGCCCGGATCATATGGCAGCGGTCACTCCCCTGGCCATCGACAGCAGAAAGAAGTCCTGGATGATCGGTTTCTCCTGGGGACTTGGGCATACCATCGGTATGCTCATGATCGGCCTGTTGTTCATCCTCTTCAAAAAATACCTCCCGGTCGAAGCCATTTCAAAGCACAGCGACACGGTGATCGGTGTACTGCTGATAGCCATCGGCACATGGGCCATCCTGAGGATCTACCTGCATCACCGCCACGGGAACCATCCGCATACCCATTTTCATACGAAGCCATTCCTGTATCCCCACATCCACAGGCATACCCATGCAGATCTTCATGCGCAGAAGGTGGAACATGTGCATCCCCTCCAGGCAGGCCATGAACACGAGCATACCGGAACAATCAGGAGGAATGCAATCACAGCCTTATCGATAGGGACCATTCACGGCTTTGCAGGCTTCAGTCACCTGTTTGCACTCCTTCCTTCGCTTGCCCTGCCAACGCTGGCTGCCACAATTACTTATATAGCAGCCTTTGCCGCAGGCACCATCCTCACGATGATCCTGTTTGCATTCATACTGGGTGTGGTCGCTTACAAGGCGGCATTGAAGGAAAAGCAGAAGTTCCTCAAGTGGTTCACTCTTACCGGCGGGTTCCTCGCAATCGGTATCGGGATTTTGTGGATTATCCACCCGTTTTGAGCGCCATCACTGTTGCCCCGAATTTTTCTTAAATCCTGATTGCTCGATAAGGAGTTTCAGGTTTTTAGCCTGGGCCACCAGTGTGGTCTGGGCTGTATACTGAGTTCCGTCGGGCAGGGTGTTATAAGTCACATCAAAGATCACCTTTTCCTGGGGATTGTCAATATAGGTATTGACCGATAACGCCATCAGCTTTTTGTTCTCCATGTCAACCGAGATCGATAAAGCGTCGCCTTTCTGAAGATAATCAGGGAAGGTGAGTTTGAATTTTTTTCCCGGGTCGAGGATCTGTATGCCTACCTTACCCGCATTGTAGATCAGTTGTATTTTATCTGCATCGGGAGGCAGGTAATCATTGATCTTATCCATGGCCTTGCCTATATAATCGGCCAGCTCCTCTTTTTTATTGGCTACGATCTTTCCTTTGATCCCGCCGGGAGCTTTCTGCTGGTCGGATCCACCTGTGGCAATTTTCGTGAGCTTTCCGTCCACGCTGTAGTAACACTGATTTTGTTTGGTAGATTTCAGTTCATCCTTGATCCAGGTTTTCGTAGTCTCTATCCAGGAATATTGCCTCATCTGCTTTTTACTCTGGACGAGGCTCGTTTTGATGACCGACATCGTTTCCTTCATGTCGGCTTGTGCCGAAACTCTGATCACGCCTGCGAAAAGAGCCAGGATTAAAAGAAAATTCAGTTTTTTCATTTTGTTTGGTTTTTTTAAAGGTACTTGTACTAATCAGTTTGTAGCAGTATTTCCAAAAATCATCGTGAACAGGGCCATATTTTCATCCCCGTAGCATGTTGAATCGCATAAACAGCTGAACCCTTTGCCCAGTCCTTCAGTGAATACCTGCTGCCATTGCGTTCTGAGCATGTGGTAATCGGTTCGCTTTCCCCTGGGCTCAATGAAAAAGTAAATGGCTTCCGACATCAGGAATTTGTCTATGCTTGAAACAGCCAGCTCAACCGGGGCATCATGGGCGAACACGCAATCCATCAGGCATCCGTATGACTGGTATACCGAAAGAGCAAGCTCGGGGGAATGCATTTCGGGACTGTCGTTGTTGGCATCAAGCTCGAACAGGATGAAGCAGCCAATCTTGTTTTTTAATTTTTGCAGATGGAAGAGCTTGGTTTCATAAGGCATGTGGTGGTATGCAAGCGAAGCCAGGGCAATATCGTAATACCCGCTGATGTTTTCCGAGAGGTTCTCGATCTTTGACTGTGAAAGGTTGATTTTCACCCGGGGAAAAGCTTTGGTGACGTTTTCTTTTGCAAGTTTAAGCATCCCTTCCGAAGGGTCGATCAGGAGGATCTCCCCGACCTGGTCGATGATACCCGATTTGCGAAGTTCATTCAGCAAATCAATTAGCACTATTCCATGCCCGCAACCGATATCCATGATCCTCAGCGGATTGTTATAGTGAGGAAGGGCATGTACGCAATGTGTCCTGAATTTCACCCGCGAGTCGGCAAGCATTGGTGTCGAGGCAAAATGAACGTACGGAGCCGGATCCGAAAAGATAACTTCCGGGATGACCAGCCGTCCCTGGTTCCTGCCCAGGTAACTCGACAGAAAGGCATTCGAAAACAAACCTCCCTGCTCACCTGCCAGTCCGGCGGTTACCCATTCCAGGCCCGGGCCGTTCATTCCTTTTGAAAGCAGGAGAGTGGCAATGTAAAAGTGAAATGCGGGGACTAGCCCCGGTCGCACCAAACCATCCACCCTTTTGAGGCGGCCACCTGATGTTTCAATACCGGAAGCCATGCGCTTCCAGTCCAGGATTTCTTCAGGAGAAAGAAATAACATGATTTTCTTACAAAGATAAGAAATATAAAAAATCAATCTGTGTTCCTTGCAAAACCGGAATACCGGGTTTTGAACCGGGAAAAGCCCGGTTCAAATTTAATCCGGCGGCGTATTACAGGATGAATGCCAGCAGCAACCCTGCCGTCACCGCGCTGCCGATGATCCCTGCAATGTTCGGGGCCATGGCATGGCTGATGAGATGGTTCGTCGAATCTTCCTTCTGCCCCATTTCGTGTGCAATCCTTGCTGAATCGGGAACTGCAGCAACCCCGGCGGCTCCGATCAGCGGATTGATGTGATTCTCTTTTTTCAGGAAGAGGTTCATAACCTTGGCAAAAATCACGCCTCCTGCAGTGGCGACCATGAAAGACATGGCGCCCAGCAGGAAGATCAGTATGGATTCCCATTTAAGAAAGACATCCGCCTGCGTTGAAGCCCCAACGGTAATCCCGATCAGGATGACCACGATATCGATAAGCACAGTGGAGACGGTCCCGGCAAGCTGTTTCGTGAGGCCCGACTCTTTTAATATATTCCCGAAGAAGAACATGCCGAGCAGTGGAAGCGATGCGGGTGCGACAAATGCAGTCAGCAGTAAAAAGGCCAGGGGGAAGGCGATCTTTTCGTTACGGCTTACGGTTCTCTGCGGCTTCATCCTGATCAGCCTTTCCTTTTTTGTTGTCAGGAGTTTCATGATGGGCGGCTGGATTACTGTCACCAGCGACATATAAAGGTAAGCTGCAATAGCCACAGGGCCGATAAGTCCCTGTACTTTGGATGCCTCGACCGGATTCTGCAGACCGGCAGCCAGCTGGGACGTCAGGAAGATGGCCGTGTTCCCGTCGGCACCCCCGATGATGGCTATGGGTGCAGCATGGGTTACCGGGAATCCGAGAATGATGGCGCCGAGAAATGTCACCAGTATACCGACCTGGGCTGCGGCCCCGAGGATGATCAGCTTGGGATTGGCGATCATTGGTGAAAGGTCTACCATTGCGCCAAGCCCGAGAAAGATCAGGGCCGGGTAGATACCCTTCAGCACGCCGAAAAATAAATAATGCAGTATGCTGCCTTCGGTATAAATTCCAAGGGGATAGGGGGTCGAATGCATGAAAGGGATATTGCCGATCACGATCCCAAGAGCCAGTGGGATCAGCAAAATGGGCTTCAGGTTGAATTTGATGGCAAGGACGATTAACAGCAATCCCACGAAGATCATGATGCCGTTGTCCCAGTAAAGGTTTGAGAAACCGGTATCGGCCCAAATTCCCTTTAGCAGGTCTGTTATCAGAAGGAGTTTCATAAGCAGGGGGCTTTATTCGATTTCCACTAAAACATCGTTCTGCGCCACGGTCTGACCAGGCTTCACATTCACAGCCCTGATTATGCCGTCTTTTTCCGACAATACGTTGTTTTCCATCTTCATGGCTTCCATGGTCAGGAGCTTCTGTCCCATGGCCACCTTGTCGCCCGGCTTCACAAGAACTGAAATGATGGTGCCCGGTAATGGCGCTTTGATCGCCATATTGCTGGTCTGGGAGGCGCTTTTCGGGATCCTTGCTTCCCTGGGTGAAGGCTTGGGGGGCTCTGCGCGGACCAGTGTGGGGGTTTTCGTCATCTTCAGCTCGCGCTGAACTTCCACATCAAACAAAGTGCCGTTCACTTCGACTTTAGCCGTATTCTCCTCGAAACCCAGGATGTCGACCTCATAGTTGTTGCCGTTGATCGTAAATGAAAATTTTTTCATACTTCGAATTCTGTTTTCTCCGATTTTATTCGCACCGATTGCTAATTCATTTGTTTACTCATTCTGGCTTCACCAAACGTTTTTCGCTTTTCGCTTCTATTCGCACCAATCTCTTATTTCATTTGCGTGCTCAGTTTGGCCTCACCAAACTCTTTTCGCTACCTCGCTTCCCGCAACCCCGCTACCAGTATCACCAGTGCTTCATAACATTATAAATGTTATAGAACTTGCTGCTCCAGGGCGAATAGGTTCGCGATACTTTTTTGATCGTCATCACGTATTTCTCCTGGTCGTGCAGCTCCGAAAAGAACAGGAAAAGCGCTGCGGCAATGGCTGCATTTTCCTCCCCGGTCATCACGGGTTTTACCGGGGCTTTGCTTTCCGGGGGGATTTGTTTTTTAAGACGCCTGGTCCTGATGAGATCGCGCACCGAATGGAAGCGCACGACGGCATAAGCCATCACCGACAGGGCCAGCAACACGATGCAGTATCCGAGAACTGACACGATAAGGGTGTGGCTGTCGATCAGGTTCGGGTCAAAGGTGATTGAGAGCAGTTTCATATAACCCGTATTTTATAATGGGATGTTGCTGTGTTTCTTGGGTGGAAGGGTTTCCTTCTTGGTCTGCAGGGTCTGCAGCGCACGGATGATCCTGAACCTGGTGTTCCGGGGTTCAATTACATCGTCAATGTATCCGTAACGTGCTGCATCATATGGATTTGCAAATTTATCGCGATATTCTGTTTCTTTCTCGTTGATATATTTCACCTTTTCCCTGGGGTCCAGGATCTCGCCGATCTTTTTGCCTTCGAGTATCTCGATTGCGCCTTTGGGACCCATGACGGCTATTTCAGCCGATGGCCATGCGTAGTTAATATCGGCGCGAAGCTGCTTGCAGCCCATCACGTCATGGGCGCCCCCGTATGATTTTCGCAGGGTGATGGTGATCTTCGGCACTGTGGCTTCACCGTAGGCAAATAATAATTTGGCACCATGGATGATGATCCCCCCGTATTCCTGCAGGCTGCCGGGAAGGAACCCCGGTACATCGACCATCGTAATGATCGGGATGTTGAAGGCATCACAGAACCTGACAAAGCGGGCGGCTTTTCGCGAGGCCTCGATGTCGAGGACCCCCGCTAAATAATTGGGCTGGTTGGCGACGATCCCGCAGGAGATACCGTTAAACCTGGCAAAGCCCACCACAATGTTCTTGGCATAATGCTGGTGGATCTCCATGAATTCGTGGTCATCGACCACAAGGTAGATCACATCCTTCACATCGTATGGCTGGTTGGGGTTTGACGGGATGATCTCGTTGAGTGCATCCTCAATGCGGTCGATGGGATCCAGGCATTCGGCCTGTGGCGGGTCTTCGAGGTTGTTCTGCGGCAGATACGATAACAGCTTGCGGATCATCAGTAGTCCTTCGTCCTCATTCTTTACCCGGAAGTGCGAAACTCCTGATTTTGTCGAATGAACTGTGGCTCCTCCCAGATCTTCAGTAGTAATGTCCTCACCGGTAACGGTTTTGGTCACTTTTGGGCCGGTTACGAACATGTAACTGGTTTTTTCGCTCATGATCACGAAATCGGTAAGGGCAGGGGAGTAAACCGCCCCGCCGGCACAGGGACCGAAGATCGCCGATATCTGGGGAACCACTCCCGAAGCTGCAATATTGCGCATGAAGATCTCGGCATAGCCTGCGAGGCTGTTTACACCTTCCTGGATCCGGGCACCCCCGCTGTCGTTTATGCCGATCACCGGAGCCCCGACTTTCACGGCCTGGTCCATGATCTTGCAGATCTTACGTGCAAAGGTTTCCGAAAGCGATCCGCCAAAAACAGTAAAGTCCTGTGCAAAAACGAATACCACACGGCCGTCTATGGTCCCGCGGCCTGTAACCACACCATCGCCCAGGTAATGTTCGTTTTCAAGCCCGAAATCGGTGCATCGGTGGGTCACAAACATATCATATTCCTCGAAACTGCCCTCATCCAGAACTTTCTCGATCCGTTCCCGGGCTGTGAATTTCCCTTTTTTGTGCTGGGATTTAATACGGTCTTCGCCGCCTCCCAAACGGGCCTGCTCGCGTTTACCGAGCAATTCCTCTATCTGATTCTGTTTCATAAATAACAGTGTGAATAAAATAACAATAGAAAAGTACCGCAAATTAACAAAAAATTTGTTTCTTTGTATAAATCAGTGAGTAAAAAGAATAAATTATTCAGAAAAAAGATCATTACAGATAAAAAATACTATCAGTATAATCATTAAATTTGCAGTTGTTAATTATATAACACATAATTTTAGGTCAAAATCCCGGTGAAACCCCGAATCCGGGTTCCCTTATTAAATCGCAGGGAGCAATTCTGGGGGAACGATTTAAACATCTTACAATGCCCCGCCGGAAACTATTGATAAGGGATCTTACCCTGCGTGACGGACAACAGTCCCTGTTTGCAACACGAATGACCCAGGAGCAGGTCGACCGTGTGCTCCCGTTCTATAAAGATGCAGGATTCTATGCCATGGAAGTCTGGGGAGGAGCAGTGCCCGACAGCATCATGCGCTACCTCCAGGAAAACCCGTGGACCAGGCTTGAAAAGATAAAACAGGCGGTAGGTGAGGTCTCAAAGCTCACAGCACTTTCACGCGGCCGTAACCTTTTTGGTTACAACCCATACCCCGACGAGGTGATCGAAGGTTTTAACCGCAATGCAGTGAAGTCAGGGATCGGTATAATGAGGATTTTCGATGCTTTGAACGATGTCAATAATATGCGTTCGACTATCAGGTATGTGAAAGAAAACGGAGGCATTGCCGACTGTGCCATAAGTTTTACAGTTGATCCTAAATTCAGCACCAGGCAGAAAGTCCGGTCGTGGATGCATCTCAAAGCCCTGCCTCATGATATCTTTACAACTGACTATTTCATGGAAAAGGCAAAGCAGCTCGAAGCCCTTGGCGCCGACATGATAAGTATCAAGGACATGGCCGGACTTATCCCACCCCTGCAATCGGGAGAAATGATCAGAAGGATGAAATCTGAACTAAGGGTTCCCATTGATTTCCATACTCATTGCACTCCCGGCTACGGGCTTGCTTCGGTACTTATGGCCATCGTGAACGGTGTGGATATAGTGGATACCAGTATCTGGCATTTTGCCGGGGGCCCCGGCGCGCCTGCATTTGAACTTGTACAGATCTTCTGCGACAAGCTCGGGATAGACACCGGTGTGAATCTTGAAGCGGTCAAAAAGATAGATAACCGGCTTAAGGAAATCCGCCTTGAATTAAAGGAGTTTGATACCACGAAATTCCCCGCAGAGTTTGATATCACTAATTATAAACTCCCCAGGGATATCAATCGTTTGTATGTACAAGCAATTTACTGTGCAAAACATGATAACGAGGAAGGCGTTCTGCAGGCCTGCCAGGAAATTGAGAAATACTTCGGTTTCCCTGAACCTGACGAAGAAGTCAAAAGGGCCGAAATCCCGGGAGGGATGTATACCAACATGCTGGCCCAGCTAAAACAGCTGAAGCTTGACCACCTTCTCCCACGTGTACTTGAACTGGTGCCGCTTGTTCGTATCAAATCGGGATGCCCGCCCCTTGTTACTCCCACATCCCAGATCGTAGGGGTCCAGGCTGTCAATTGCGTGATAGACGAGAACAAGGGACAGGCTTTCTTTACCACCAAATCAATTCAGTTCGTGAACCTGGTCAAGGGATTGTATGGCAAAACGCCTATTCCCGTTGACCCGGATTTCAGGGAGTTGCTTACCGGCGTGAGGGAAGAGACACCTTACGACACTAAAAACTATAAAAGGCAGGAAAACACTGTTTTTGAGGATTACGGTGGACTGCGACTGGCGGAGAACGAAAAGGATGAGCTCTTGCTCGAACTTTTCCCGACCGTAGCGAGGGACTTCCTTCAGAACTGCGTTGAAGAAAAGTATACCGCCAATATCTGGGCCATCGAAGAAGAAAAACGCCGCAAAGCCCGTGAAGCCCGTGAAGCATACGAACGCCTCAGCCCAGAAGAAAAACAGAAACGCCTTATGGAAGGCCTGTACCACTGGTATGATGTGGATGGTGCTGGGGAAGAAGAAGCATTGGGAAGATCATAAGGGATGTACAATGTACCATGTACAAATGAGAAAAATCATTAATCATCGATTTTCACGGTAAATAACCACCCGTATCATAGCTACGAGTAGGAAGCACCTTCAAAGATAAGTTTTTTACCGGCCAGCCAATCATATTTCTGTTTAGAGAAGTACTGCATGGCTTCAAGGATTAGTGGTAAAGTTCTTTTCTTTTTTAGCAGAATCCTGATCTGCTGTTTTTCAATTTTAATATCGGCACCGTTAAACACAAACTTCTCGTATAATCGTTGTACCGAGAAGTTTTCATAGCGATCTAATTCCCGGGCCAGAAGCCGGTATAAATTATGGGCTAGGATGGACATGGTCAAGTCAAAATCAACTTTGATGACCATGGAAGAAGAAACCAGGTTAAGATGAAAGAACTCGATTTGCTCGGCAATAGTTTTTTCTACGATCCACCGCCGGGAGTATTTACGAATGATCTTTTCAATGGGCAGGTCAAGGTCGTTGGTGATCAGGATGGCTGGTTTTATTTTGCCGTGACCGGTAATAATGATCTGCCTGATTTTTCCTTCATAGCCTTTTAAGAATACCAGGTCATCATAGACCCTAAGCGTTCTTTGTTTATTGCCACCACATTCGATCTTCACGCTCTTCCAGCCTGCTACAGGTAATTGTTCGATCTGGTCGATCATTTTCTGCCCGCGACGACGAATGGTGATGAAGTAAACCCCGGCGCGATTTAGCTTATCAAGGTTTTCGTAATTGGTGAACCGGCTGTCAAAAACCAGGTACCGAAGTGGATTATCGGATGGATTATCCTGGCGGTAAAAATCCAGGAACTCCAGGATCACGGCACTTTCGTCTTTTTGCAGGATATCCGTGTTGCCATAATCAATCAACCCGCTTTGAGGGTCATGAGCCAACACGGCCAGCATGCTGCTGAGCGCTTTCCCCCGTTTGCCTGACCAGTTGTTTTCCAGGTGAGAGTCATCACCCCAGTACGGGATGGTCGTAAAATCAAGGTTTATGGTATCTTCCAATAATCCCTCCTTCAGCCATAACCGATGAAGACGTTGAAGGAACAATCGGTTCATGGCGGGAGTGACCCGGTCGGAATAAGATGTAAACCAGGCTGTCTTGGGAAGTACATTTAACCCGGCAAACAATCCCATGCCCCGGTCCATGCACCAGGTATCATCACTGGAATACCTCCGGCGATTGGACAACTTCAGGGCCACAAAGCAAAGGATGGAGGATAGTTTACTGATTTGAGAAGTAGAGGGGTAGGCCGATCGGCCAATGATCCCATCGATACCAATTCGCTTAATCAGGGGGAGAAAGACAAGGATCCCGGCATTGGAGCTTTTAAATTCTTCCTCTTCAAATGATAGCGCTTCACTTTTCTCGGCAACCATCTCGATCCGGTCCAATTGCTGACGAACCAGGCGGGTTCTGCGGGGAAGACGGGCGAATCCTTCGGAGGCTATGATGTTGTAAATGTTCTTTTCTGATAACCTATGGCCTGCTGCATCCAGGGTAACCTTGATATCCGGTACAGAATAATACTTTTTCCTCATCTCGATAATCATGGACCGGGCATCCTGAGCTTCTTCGGATACTTTACGACCAGCCTGGTTTTCGACAAAGAACAAGGAACTGCTCATATCAGAAGCCATTTTTTTTCGAAAGAAAGCCACCAGGGATGTGAAGGCTCTATAGGTATATCCAAACTGCTCAGAAACCTGCTGAGCTGTTTTACCCTCGATAAAATACATCCTGAGGGCTTCATATTGTTTGTGGGCCACGTTACCCGGGAAAAGGAAGAAGGAAGAAGGTTCCATATACTGTTTATTACTACCGTGATAAATATAATACAATATCGTATAATCACAACAGTAAAATCATGCAAAGTTATTAACAGTTTATGGTTCATATGTTTAGATTGGATTGACAAAACCAATAAAATCAGTATAAAGAAGGCTATAAAGAAAGCAGTACATTTTATTTACCCGTATATTAAAAATTGATCGACCAATTACAGTATCTGTAAATCATTGATTATCTTTGACTGGCAATGATCCAAACCAAAAAATCAAAGAATTGAATACGGGTTATTATCGACGTGAAAATCTATGTTAATTGTTAAATGAGCAGTCTGATGTTTCAGAAAATCTGTTCAGAATCTACACTCATCTGAAAACAGGTTTTATACTTGCAGGTTAAGGCCTGATAAATTTTGATTGCACCTTACCAGCAGGTCCTGACAGCACTACGAAATACATTCCCGCAGGATACCTGCCTGCATCCATTTCCACGTTATAGAGGCCAGGATTCATATTCCCGTCCAGGAGGTTATCCACTTCCCTGCCGTTTATATCCAGAACGTTAAGCCGGAACTGACCTTTCGTCGAAATGGCGATATGAACAACCGACTGCCCTGATGCAGGGTTGGGAAATATCTGAAGCACAGCATCTTGCTCAGGGCTGTTTTCACTGACCTCAAGCGGGCGGGTTACCGATTGGATAAGCGCTTGTTGAACCGGAGCCTTGTAAAGTGAATCATTACGGTATGCAACAACGATGAAGTTGCAGTTCTGGGGGATCCAGGCAGTGTCAACCTGGAAGGAGCAGGTCTTTGTAAAGGCCTGCAACGACGGCCAGTTTGGTCCTGTGATGGAATCTCCTGCAACATCGTATACCACATTCCTTATCACCCAGTTATTTATATAATTGCTACGAAAGGGGAGCCCACCCGGATTGTCTGGTGTGGAACAACCTTCGCAAGTCCGGTGTTGTTCTTTCAGGTTGTTCTCGGTAACGAACAAGTTGAAATAGTAGGCGCCTGGTAAATTATTCCCCAGGTTGGTCAGGGTCATCGTGAAATTAACCGTCCTGGATGCCGGATCCCAGGTTTTTGAAGATATCCGGATACTCACCGGAGCCTGTGAAAATTTATAATATCTCGAAGTAACGGAATCCAGAACAACAGTTGTTGGCAAACCATAGCCAAGGCCATCCATAAACCCGCAGGGCTCATAAGGTGAGTGAAAATAATCATAAAGATGAATGCCATGATAGGTGTTGAAATGGGAGCCTATGCTATGCAGGGCAATAACTATGGTTTGAGGGAATTGAGGCAGGATAATATTCGTTAACAGAGAATCCATACAACTGCATGGGCCGCAATCTGTACTTGTAAGATCATAAATCACCACGTTCCTGGGGTTCTGGGCCAGGCAGAAAACAGGACCTGCAATGATCAGCAAGAGGAAGAAAAACTTTTTCATACGATCGGTTTCTTAAATACTTTCGAACGTAAAGTTAATAAATCTGTGCTTTCAATGCAAATTGTCATAAAAACCTTGAGGCAAGCGCTTGACAAGTGCTGTTTTTTCAGTTAAATTTTCTGTTCAAAAGATTTCGTAAGCCACCTCGCATTTCGCTACCTTTTCTTTGCCCTCATATACTGTTTAGGCCAGTTTATCTCATCCCCAAGTTCCATGGCTGCATGAAGAGGGAAATATGGATCACGCAGGAACTCACGGGCTATGAAAACCAGGTCAGCCTGTTCATTTTCAAGAATTGTTTCAGCCTGTTTGGCAGAAGTGATCAGTCCGACAGCCCCGGTCGGAATTCCTGTTTCTTTCCTTATTGTTTCTGCAAATGGTACCTGGTAACCGGGTCCCAGCGGGATTTTAACACCGGGAATAATCCCGCCCGAAGAACAATCGACCAGGTCGACCCCAAGATCTTTGAGTTTGCGCACCAGGGCCACAGACTCGGCGATATTCCATCCGCCATCCGCCCAGTCGGTACAGGATATCCGTACAAATAAAGGATGATCACCCGGGATGTTTTTCCTTATCCCTTCAGTGACCCGGCAAAGCAACCGGATCCGGTTTTCAAAAGACCCTCCGTATTCATCAGTTCTTTTGTTGCTCAGGGGCGAAAGGAACTGGTGTAACAGGTAGCCATGGGCTGCATGGATCTCCAGGACGAGGAATCCTGCTTCAACAGACCTATGGGCAGCAGAAATAAAATCATTAACCACTTTATCGATACCTTCAGCATTTAATGCTGAAGGTATTGCAGTTTCTGAAGAAAAAGGAATTGAACTGGGTGCAACGCATTCCCATCCGCCTTCAGCCGGACTGAGCAGCTTTTCTCCATGCCAGGGGGCCATGTTGCTGGCTTTCCTTCCTGCATGCGCCAGCTGGATGCCCGGCACTGAACCCTGCCCGCTGATGAATGCGGTGATCTTTTTCAGAAAGGGGATATGCTCATCCTGCCAGATACCTAGATCATCAATGGATATGCGGCCTTCGGGAGATACCGAAGTAGCCTCGGCAATGACCAGGGCCGCTCCTCCCACGGCACGGCTGCCCAGGTGGACCAGGTGCCAGTCGCTGGCAAAACCATCTTGGCCAGAATACTGGCACATGGGAGAAACCACAAGGCGGTTCCCCAGTTCGACACTTCTTATTTTTAACGGTGTGAAAAGCTTACTCATATTCTCGTTTTAAAATCCTTTTTATATTTACACAACCTAAACACAAAATTATGAAAAAGAACCTTACCCGTCGCGAAGCATTGAAAACACTGGGCCTGACCCTGGGCGGTGTGGCCATCGGAGTTCACGGACTTTCCAACGTCCGGGATAATGTGTATGAATACCCGTTAGGTCTTGACGAGGTTTTCAAACCCATCGATAACCCACTGGGCAGACCTATCACTGCGATCACCTGCGGTGCCGGGAACAGGGGAAATGTTTACGGCGGTTACGCTGCGAACTTCCCCGATCAGATCAAAATAATCGGGGTGGCAGAACCCATCTCCATACGAAATGAACGGTACACGAAGATCCACCGGATTCCTGATGAAAACAGGTTTAAAACCTGGGAGGATGTGTTTAAAAGGCCAAAGTTTGCCGACGTCATCATCATTACCATGCCCGATAACCTGCATTATGAACCTTGTATGAAAGCGCTTTCAATGGGCTATGATGTGCTGCTTGAAAAACCAATGGCACAGACGGAACAAGAGTGCAGGGACATTCTCGCCATGGTTAAAAAAACAGGCAGGATCGTCGCCATCTGCCATGTGCTCCGGTACACACCTTATTTTATTAAGATGAAGAAACTGATCGCCGACGGAGCAATTGGTGAACTCATCAGTTTTCAGCATATGGAGCCGATTTACCATATCCATATGTCGCATTCATATGTCAGGGGCAACTGGCATAACTCCAAGGCTACCACACCCATTATTCTTGCCAAGTCTTGCCATGATCTGGATATTCTGAGGTGGATGATCGGGAAACCATGCCAGAGCATTGTTGCCATGGGCGACCTCAGATGGTTCAGGAAGGAAAATGCCCCTGAAGGAAGCACCGATCGCTGCATGAACGGATGCGCTGTTGAATCGGGATGCCCGTATTCAGCCCTGAAAATTTACGGGAAATCGCAGGACTGGACCTATGTGTTCGACCTTCCCGATGATAAGGACAAGCAGCAGGAAGCTGTGCTTGAATACCTTCGTACGACCAATTATGGCCGCTGCGTTTACCGCATGGACAATGACCAGCCCGACCATTACATCACTTCCATTCAGTTCGAAAACAACATCACTGCGAACTTCTCCATGGAAGCTTTTACTTCTTATGGTGGACGCCGCACCAGGGTCATGGGATCCATGGGTGATATGGTCGGGGATATGACGGAACTCAACCTCACTGATTTCAGGACAGGTAAAACCGTGAAACTGGTCCCGGCTGCGGAGGAGGCCGACAAGCTGAAGAACAGCGGTCACGGAGGCGGTGACTGGAGCCTTATGCGTGACTTTGTGCTGGCTGTATCGAACAAGGATCCCAAATATCTTACTTCAACCATAGACCAGAGCATAGAAAGCCACGTCATGGGTTTTGCCGCTGAAAAAAGCAGGATTAACGGGGAAGTCGTTCAGGTAAGAATGTAACTGCGAAAAATACGAACGCCCCGCGAAGGGGCGTTCAAGCATTCTTGCTTTTATCCGTTATACGGATCCTTTTATTGAGCCGTGGGCTCTCTGAACCGCTCTAAGGTCATCCCTTAGCGCGCACAAAATAAACATTTTGTAATCTGTCTCTTTTTCTTTTTTTCAGATTAGTTCAGGTACAAATGTAATCTGCCGGAAAGCTTTTGTCAAGTGGTTTTAACAAATATTAACAAACAGACTTATTAACAGGGTGGAAAACCGGGTTTTAATTAATTTTTTCAGTATCGTTTTTGTTTTTATTTAGAATTATTATAAATTTGTGACAGAATCTTTTTCAAATGAACAAGGTAGTACAAAATGCACAGGAAGCGATCCGCGGGATCGAAAGTAACATGACCCTTATGCTGGGAGGTTTCGGCCTTTGCGGTATCCCCGAAAATTGTATCGCGGCGCTTGCCGCCTCGGATATCACAGGACTTACGTGCATCTCGAACAATGCCGGTGTTGATGGTTTCGGGTTGGGTATGCTTTTAAGGAAACACCAGATAAGGAAGATGATCTCGTCGTATGTGGGAGAAAATAAGGAATTTGAACGACAGCTCCTGAGCGGCGAGCTGGAGGTTGAACTGATCCCCCAGGGAACGCTTGCCGAGCGTTGCCGTGCAGGCGGCGCCGGGATCCCGGCATTTTATGTCCCGGCGGGTTTCGGTACCGAAGTTGCCAATGGTAAACCTGTGAGGGAATTTCATGGAAAGATGTACCTGGAAGAACTCTGGCTCAAAGCTGACTTTTCGATCGTAAAAGCATGGAAAGGAGATACGAGTGGCAACCTTGTTTACAGGAATGTGGCCAACAACTTCAACCAGGCCATGGCCATGGCCGGCAAACTAACCATAGCCGAAGTGGAGGAACTGGTGCCGGTCGGAAGCCTGGATCCCAACCATATTCATACCCCGGGTGTGTTCGTCCAGAGGATCTTCCAGGGCAACAACTACGAGAAACGGATTGAATTCGCCACTACACGAGACTAGCTGAGTATTTGTACATTGTACATTGTAAAACGGCTCAAATTAATAACAGAGAAACTGACACCATGGCATTAGACAAGAACGGAATAGCAAAACGGATAGCCCGGGAGCTTCGCGACGGGTATTATGTCAACCTCGGAATAGGCATACCAACGCTTGTTGCAAACTATGTGCCCCAGGGAATGCAGATCATTCTTCAGTCGGAGAACGGGCTGCTTGGAATAGGCCCTTTCCCGGCTAAAGACCAAATTGACCCCGACCTGATCAATGCCGGCAAACAGACTATCACCGCCCTGCCGGGAGCCGCATTCTTCGACTCATCAATGAGCTTTGCAATGATACGCGGAGGGCATATCGACCTCACTGTTCTCGGGGCTTTTGAAGTTTCCGAGACCGGTGACATTGCCAGCTGGAAGATACCCGGCAAACTTGTCAAGGGAATGGGGGGAGCAATGGACCTCGTTGCTTCCGCCCGGAATATCATCGTAGCCATGATGCATACCAATCCGCAGGGAGAATCCAAGCTGCTGAAAAAATGCACCCTTCCGCTTACCGGTGTGGGTGTTGTGAAACGCATAGTTTCCGAACTGGCAGTTATGGATGTAACCCCTTACGGCTTTAAACTTCTTGAACGCGCCCCAGGTGTTACCGTCGAGCAGATCATAGCTGCAACCGAAGGCCGCCTTATCGTCGAAGGCAACATTCCAGAAATAACAATTTAACTTCGCTTTTAATTATGCCCCACTATCATAAATCTGGCCAGGTCCCTCCCAAACGTCACATCACTTTTCCCAAACCCGGAGGAGGGCTTTATGCCGAACAGCTGGTTTCGACTGAGGGATTTTCCGACCTGTATTCACTTACCTACCATTGTCATCCGCCGACCCAGGTTCTCTGTATAGACCCTGCATACTCAGTAACTCCTGAGATTTCCGATGACGACAACATGCAGCACCGGCTGCTCAGGGGATTTGATGTGGCCCCGGCCGCTGATTATCTTTATTCCCGCATCCCGGTCCTGGTGAATGCCGATTGCCAGATAAGCCTTGCAGCGCCGGGCCTGTCCATGAAAAATTACTTTTTCAAGAATTCTGGTGCCGACGAGATGATCTTTGTCCATAAAGGGGAAGGCCTGTTAAAAACAATGTACGGGAACCTGGAATTCAAACCAGGAGACCACCTAGTAATTCCACGCGGCATTATTTACATGTTCGAATTCACATCCGCAGAAAACAGGCTCTTTATTGTCGAATCAACCCAACCACTGAGGTTTCCGAAACGCTATATGAACAAGGCGGGACAATTGCTCGAACACGCTCCTTTTTATGAGCGCGACATCCGTAAACCGGGAGTACTTGAGACCCATGAAGAGAAAGGGGATTTCCTGGTAAAGATCAAACGCGACGGAAAGATTTGGCCGTATCACTTCGCCACCCATCCTTTTGATCTGATCGGCTGGGACGGCTATCATTATCCCTACGCTCTGTCGATCCATGATTTCGAACCAATAACCGGCCGTCTTCATCAGCCTCCGCCGGTTCATCAGACCTTTGAAACACCCGGTTTCGTGGTTTGCGCCTTTGTGCCCAGGCTGTATGATTACCACCCGCTGGCCATACCGGCGCCCTATAACCACAGCAATGTCGATTCGGATGAGGTGCTTTACTATGTTGACGGGGATTTCATGAGCCGGAACAACATCAAACCAGGCTATATCACATTGCACCCCAAAGGCATCGTTCATGGTCCTCATCCCGGGGCCGTTGAACGAAGTATTGGTGCAAAAGAAACCAAAGAAATGGCTGTGATGGTTGATACCTTCAGTCCGCTTATGATCACAAAAAATGCCATAGACATTGAAGATCCTGAATATTACCGATCATGGATTGAAGGCAACTGATTCGCTTGCATCTTTGCGCTGCCGCTTCGGTTTGCTTCGTGCACCTTATACAGCTTATGCCAAAATGCTTCGCTTCAGGTAATTTCACAATTTACGATTTTAACATAATAATTTGAGCAAAATGACGACAAACAATCAAACCAATTTCCTTCCCATCAACGGAACCGATTATATCGAATTTTATGTGGGAAATGCAAAGCAGGCAGCACATTATTACCAGGCGGCTTTCGGCTTCCAGCCCTTGGCCTATGCAGGTCTCGAAACCGGGCTGAAAGACCGCACTTCGTACGTACTTCGGCAGGATAAAATTACTTTTGTCCTGACCAGTTCCTTAGAACCAGATTCCCATATTGCCGAACACTGCAAACTCCATGGTGACGGGATCAGGGTCATTGCCCTATGGGTCGACGATGCCAGGAAATCCTTCGAGGAAACTGTTGCCCGGGGTGCAAAACCATACCTGGAGCCCAAAACAGAAAATGACAGAGACGGACAGGTAGTCCTTTCAGGCATTCACACCTATGGTGAGACCGTGCATGTGTTTGTTGAGAGAAAGAATTACAGGGGAGTCTTTCTTCCTGGTTTCATCACCTGGGATCCTGTATACAGGCCTTCAACAGCCGGTTTAAAGTATGTGGACCACCTTGTGGGGAATGTCAACTGGGGTGAAATGAACAAATGGGCTGAATTTTACCATGACGTAATGGGATTTAACCAGCTGATCTCCTTCGACGACAAGGACATATCTACAGAATATACTGCCCTGATGAGCAAGGTTATGGCCAGCAGCAATCTCTATATCAAATTCCCACTTAACGAACCGGCCAAAGGGAAGAAAAAATCACAGATCGAAGAATATATTGAGTTCTATCATGGTGCAGGAGCCCAGCATGTAGCTATGGCAACTGACAATATCCTTGAAACGGTAAGTGAGCTGAAAAACAGGGGTGTAGAGTTCCTAAGGGTTCCCGATGCCTACTATGACACACTGATGGACAGGGTGGGTAAGATCGATGAATTGCTGGCTCCCATCAAAGAACAGGGAATACTGGTTGACCGTGATGAAGACGGTTACCTCCTCCAGATCTTCAGCAAACCGGTCCAGGACAGGCCGACTGTTTTCTATGAGATTATTCAGAGAAAGGGAGCGAAGTCCTTCGGCAAAGGCAATTTCAAAGCCCTGTTCGAATCGATAGAACTGGAGCAGGGGAAGAGGGGAACACTATAAGGGATTTACGATGTACGATTTACGAGTTCAGATTAAAGTTTTTGATTTAAGTATTATGAATGACAATCTGCAAATGTACATCGTAAATGCAATCGAAATTCGTAAATCGTCAAATCGTAAATTATAAACGCCCCTTGCATTGAATTTGTAAAAACATGGATAAAACAATAAATTCTTCATTACGTTCCTGGCTGCCTGTTGAAAAAGGAAGCGATTTCCCGATCCAGAACATCCCTTTCGGGATCTTCAGGACCGGAGTGAATTCCCCGCATGCCGCCACCCGTATAGGAAATACGGTGATCGACCTGTTTGCCCTGGCTGAGCATGGGTTCCTTGAAGGGCTCGGTATCAATCCGGGGATTTTCAACTTCAAATACCTGAATCCTTTGTTTGAACTGGGAAAACAGTCCTGCCGTGCACTTAGGAAACAACTTGTATTGATCTTCGAAGACCAAAATACAGCGGCCCGGGACAGGATCATGTCTGAAAATGATATTTTATTCGATGAACCGGCGGTACATATGCTGCTTCCAGTAAAAGCCGGAGACTACACTGATTTTTATTCCAGCCTTGAACATGCCACCAATGTTGGGATTATGTTCCGCGATCCGGCCCATGCCCTTCTTCCTAACTGGAAGCACCTGCCTGTGGGTTACCACGGGCGAAGCTCTTCCATCGTGGTTTCGGGAACCTCCATCCACCGACCTAAGGGACAAATTAAGCCGGCAGATTCTGAAATGCCCGTATTCAGCCCGAGCAGGGAACTTGATTTTGAATTGGAAATAGCATTTATCACAGGAAAGAAAACGGCACTGGGTTCTTCGGTCAGTACTGCTGATGCAGAAGATCATATCATTGGCATGCTCTTGTTCAATGACCTTTCAGCAAGGGACATCCAGCGATGGGAATACGTACCTCTGGGTCCATTCCTGTCCAAGAATTTCGGCTCCTTGGTTTCACCATGGGTCGTGACACTCGATGCGCTTGAACCATTCCGCATTCCCGGACCGGTGCAGGAACCGGAAGTCCTGCCTTACCTGAAATTCAAGGGGGACCATAATTTCGACATTCATCTGGATGTTTTTATTCAGCCTGAAGGCCAGCACGAAACCCGCGTATGTCATTCCAATTACAAATTCATGTACTGGAATATGGCCCAGCAGCTGGCTCACCAGACGGTGAACGGCTGTAACATCAATGTGGGGGACCTGTATGCATCAGGAACCGTAAGCGGACCGACTCCCGACGCCTTTGGTTCCATGCTGGAGATTGCCTGGAAGGGAACTAAACCTGTTAAAATGCCTGATGGTACTGAACGCAGTTTCATCAACGACCATGATACCATCATTATGAGAGGATATTGTGAAAAACCCGGGCTGAGGGTTGGCTTCGGGGAAGTGGTAACCAAAATAATGCCGGCAGTGTAAACAAGGAATGATCCAGGGCCCGGGGTTTATAAAATTGAATGAGATATGGAAAAAGAAAACGAAGACTTCCTGCATTTCGACCCCAAAGGTATGTCCATCCCCAAACTCCAGGGCCTGGTGCAGGGAGCGGTGGCTCCAAGACCCATTGCCTTTGCAAGCACCATCGACCTGATGGGCAGGCCAAACCTTTCGCCGTTCAGCTTCTTCAACGTCTTCGGGATGAACCCTCCGCTACTGATCTTTTCTCCGTCGCGAAGAGGACACGACAACACCCTTAAGGACACTTACCTGAATGTGAAAGAAGTCGCGGAAGTGGTTATCAACGTGGTATCATATAACATGGTACAACAAGTAAGTGACTCCAGCGCTAATTTCCCGAGAGGGGTGAATGAATTTGAAAAGACAGGTTTCGGGATGCTTCCGTCGGACCTTGTGAAACCATTTCGTGTTAAAGAATCCCCCGTGCAGTTTGAATGTAAGGTGATCCAGGTGATAGAGACAGGTAGCCAGGGATCGGCAGGAAATCTTGTGATTTGCGAGATCCTGAGAATGCATATCGACCCGGCAATCCTGGATGGGAACGGAAGGATAGACCCCTATAAGATCGACCTGGTGGGCCGCATGGGAAGGGATTATTATGTAAGGGCTTCGGGACCGGCCATCTTTGAAGTGCCGAAGCCGGAAAACTAATTATTGAACACATGGAAATGAACGAGATATTGGAAAAATTGCCTGCACATCTGATGAGCCTGGTCATTGACCAGCCTTACGATGAATACAGCGCACAGGACCATGCCGTTTGGAGGTACGTGATGCGGCAGAACGTAAGGTACCTCGGTAAAGTGGCACATGGTTCCTACCTTGAAGGACTGAAGAAAACAGGTATCAGTCTGGATAAAATTCCAAGCATGTATGGTATGAACCGTATCCTGAAAGATATAGGATGGGCTGCCGTGGCGGTGGACGGTTTTATTCCCCCGTCGGCATTCATGGCATTTCAGGCGTACAACATACTTGTAATTGCCGCTGACATAAGACCTGTTGACCAGATAGGCTACACTCCGGCCCCTGATATCATTCATGAAGCAGCCGGGCATGCTCCCATCATTGCAGATCCGGTATATGCTGATTTCCTGAGACGTTTCGGTGAGATCGGGTCAAGGGCATTTTTATCTCCCCAGGACTATAAACTGTACGAAGCCATCCGCCATTTATCCATTATTAAGGCCGATCCTTACTCTTTAAAGGAGACCATTGAAAAGGCCGGGCAGCATCTTGCCGACTGTGCAAATAATATGGGAAAGCCTTCGGAACTGGCGAAGATCAGGAGCCTGCACTGGTGGACAGTTGAATATGGCCTTATCGGAGAGCTTGAAAACCCTAAGATTTATGGCGCCGGCCTGCTTTCATCCATAGCCGAAAGCGCAAACTGCCTGAAACCGCATGTGAAAAAGCTTCCCCTAACAGTCGAAGCTGCGAATTTCAATTTCGACATCACCGAGCCCCAGCCACAGTTATTCGTCACCCCTGATTTTGATACCCTGAACAAGGTGCTGGATGAATTTGCAGATACCATGGCCCTGCGCAGGGGAGGATTATACGGGCTGCAACAGGCTATCCGCTCAGAAAATACAGGAACCTGCGTTTACAGTTCCGGCCTTGAGGTTTCAGGTACTTTCACAAGGGTTCTTGAATGGAACGGGGAACCTGTATATATCCAGACTACAGGTCCAACGAGCCTGAATTTCGGGGGCAGGGAACTTCAGGGACATGGTAAAACCATCCACAACGAGGGTTTTGGCTCCCCGGTAGGTAAAATAAGGTACCTCAGCATTGCATTGGAAGATTTTTCGGAAGAAGAACTTGGCCAGGTCGGCATTATCCTGGGAGAGTGCGTGAACCTGGATTTCGAATCTGGAGTACACGTGACAGGTCTCATTCGCGGGCTTATGATCATGGAGGGGAAGCTTATACTCATCAGCTTTACAAACTGCCTGGTATCGTTTGAAGGGAAGGTTCTGTTCGAACCAGCATGGGGTGTTTATGACATGGCTGTCGGGAAAAAAATCGTCTCCGTTTACTCTGGGCCGGCCGATGCGAAAGCTTTCGGGCTGAATTATCCTGTCCCAGCGGAGAAAACCCATAAGATAAAGCATGATGTACATACTCTTAAACTTCATGCAATTTATCAAAAGGTCCGCGAAATAAGGGGAAATAGCTGTTCTTATGCCCTCCTGCCCTCACTGTGGGAGGAATTGAAAAATGAACATCCGGGCGACTGGCTTTGTGCACTGGAGATCCTGGAACTTCTTAGAAATAAACAGATTAATGACGATCTGAACAGGGAAATTACTCAATCATTGCACTCGAAGCAGTCTTCAGAACCTGCAATTTCCAAACTGATAGCCGACGGACTTGAAATTATTTAATAATGTATATGGATGGACGGTCTCCGGGATTACATAGTGATAGGCTCCGGTTTCGGCGGCAGCGTGGCTGCCATGAGGCTTGCCATGAAAGGATATTCGGTACTTGTTCTTGAAAAGGGCAGGAGATTCAGGACTGAAGATTTTCCAAAAACCAACTGGAACCTGAAGAAGTATCTCTGGATGCCGGGTTTCGGTTTGTATGGTTTCCAGAGGCTTGACCTGTTCAGGCATGCATTCATTCTCAGCGGAACCGGAGTGGGAGGCGGAAGCCTGGTCTATGCAAATACATTGATGAAGCCTCCTGAACAGTTTTTCAAGCATGAACAATGGGTTAGGTTCGCAAACTGGAAGTCAGTGCTGGAGCCTTTTTATGAAGAGGCCCATCGCATGCTTGGCAGGGTAAAACTTCAGAAGTTTTATATTGAGGATGAAACCCTGAGGGAGGTCGCAAAGGATATGGGCAGGGAGGATTCATTCGATAATGTTTACGTGGGAGTGTATTACAACGAGGATGAAAAAGCCTGCGACCCTTATTTCAACGGGGAAGGCCCACCCAGGAATCCGTGTACCGAATGTGCAGGCTGCATGGTGGGATGTCGCGAAAACGCAAAAAACACCCTCGACAAGAACTATCTCTTTTTTGCCGGGAAGCACGGAGCCGAAATCCTTCCCGAGACCCAGGCCTTTAAAATCACCTGGGATAACGGGATATATTCTGTATATACACACCGTCTCGGCATGAGGGGAGAGCAGGTTTTTCGTTCCAAAGGCCTTGTTATTGCAGGCGGAGTGCTAGGGACGATGAAACTTCTTTTACACCAGAAACATATCTACAAAACCATGCCCGGCCTGAGTGACCGCCTAGGTGAATGCATCAGGACCAATTCAGAAACCCTGTGCACTGCCTCAGGGGCGAATATCAAGCTGAACAACGGCCTTGCCATCAGTTCGATCTTCAAACCGGCGGAAGATACCTGGATCGAGATCGTAAAATACCCCGACGGATCCGGCGTGATGAAAGGCCTGCTGACACTGGCAACAGGCAATGCCAACCCACATTTCCTGAGGCCATTGAAGTTCCTGCTGAATGTCCTGGGCCATCCACTTAAATTCATGCGTATGCTGTTCAACGGAAAATGGGCTACGAATACCATCATCTTCCTGGTCATGCAAACAGCCGACAACGCCATGAGAATGACTCTTAAACGGGGAATTTTCAGGAAAAGGCTAACCATAAAAAATGACGGAAAAAAGAAAGTTAATGCCTATATTCCGCTGGGCCAGGAGGTTATGACCCGGTATGCAAAAAAGGTCAGCGCAATCCCCCAGAATTCAACCATGGAAATATTGTTCAATGTCCCATCCACTGCTCATATCCTGGGGGGCAGCCCCATGGGGAACAATGTTTCCGAAGGGCTTATCAATAGTAAATTTCAGGTCTTCGGATACCCGGGTATGTATATAGTTGACGGATCGGCCATACAGGGAAATATAGGGGTGAACCCCAGCTTTACCATAACTGCCCAGGCAGAATATGCCATGTCGAACATACCTGAAAAAACCACGAAACATCACTGATCTGTTTGCCGGCAATCTGATTTTCCCGGAGGGTATGCCGGTTTGTTAAATTCAGAATCAGGTCACAGACCTGTTTTCAGCCGGTATCCCGTATTATGCACATTCTCAATTCTGATCCGGGAATCAAACGCAAGTATTTTCCTGAGCCTTGAAATGAACACATCCAGGCTCCTGGAGGCGAAAAAATGATCGCTCCCCCATACCTTACGAAGGATTTCTTCACGTTTTATAATCTGGTCGGGGTGTGTCGCTAAAAAACTTAATAATTCATTCTCTTTTCGGGTAAGGTAACAGACTGTTTGGCCCGCAAGTAACTTTTGATTGTCGGGGTCAAATGTAAATTGTCCAAGTCTGATCGTTGCCGTCCTTGTCGGGATTTCAGGAATGATCTTTCTGCGTTTCAGGAAAACCTCAATTTTAAGGACAAGTTCTTCGATATTATAAGGTTTCGTAATGTAATCATCACCTCCAAGCTTGAACCCCGAAATCCTGTCCTCCTTTGAAGACCGGGCGGTGAGGAACAGTATTGGAATTTCAGTGTTGTTTTTACGGATCTCCCCGGCAAGAGTAAACCCGTCCATCCTGGGCAGCATCACATCCAGGATGCAAAGATCATAAGTGCCTGTATTTATCTTTTGCAGGGCGATGATCCCGTCTTCGCAATGATCAACCGCATATCCTTTTATTTCCAGATTGTCACGAGTCACATACGACAGCGTCAGGTCATCTTCAACATACAGTATCCTGGCTTTTTCTTCCATTTTGGAGTTTATTGTTTTCTGGTATTTCAATGATAAATGTTGCGCCTGTGCCCGGTTCATCACCCAGCCTGATACTCCATCTGTGGGCCTGGCAAATGATTTTTACATAATACAACCCCAGCCCAAACCCTTTAACATCATGGATATTACCGGATGGGATGCGGAAAAACTTATGAAAGATACGTTTGCGGTACCTGGCTTCAATCCCCGGACCGTTGTCGGAAACAGTGACCGATATCCTGTTCTGTTCCCTTTTCGTAATGATCCGTATTAACGGGTTGTCAGGACCATATTTTACGGCATTGTCAATAAGATTATGAAGAATGTTTGTAAGATGTATGATGTCTGCACTAATGGTGTTAACTGAAGGATCAGCCGAAACTTCAAGCCTTCCCGAATTGTTCATGTTTGCCTTGAAATTTTCAGCAACAGTAGTGACCAGCTCATTCAGGTCAATCGATTCTATTTTTAAATGGAATCCACCTTTTTCAATCCTTGCGATCTGAAGTACTTTTTCAACCAGCAGGTTCAGCCTCTGATTTTCCTGCCTGATGAAAGCCCCATACTTCATCAGCCTTTCAGGATCATTAAGGATGAGAGGATTTGTGATCACATCAGCCGATATGTTGATCGTCGAAATCGGAGTCTTGAATTCATGGGTCATGTTGTTGATAAAATCCTTCTGCATTTCCGACAAGCGTTTTTGCTGCATGATGACAAAGATGGCATAGACAAAGAAAACAACAGATAAAAATAAAATGGAAGTGAAGAAGATCAGGATAGTCATGTCACCTGCAATCGTGTTCCTTAAGGTGGGAAACCTGATCCCGAAATAATAAAGGTACTCACTGTATTTCGGTAGATTGTTCCCCTGCCTTATTTTTTCACCCGACCCGGCTGCCGCAATGTAGTTACCATACACCATCCTGTCGGTATGACAATCGTAAATTGCATATTCAAAGTCAATCCTGAGGTTCAGCCGGTCAAATTCTGCTTTCAGGTAATGCTCAAGCACATTCGCATCGATCACGCTATTGACGTCCACTACGAAATAGTTTGAGGATAATTGCCTTACCGGGTTACCGAAAGGAGGAGATGTCTGGTTCAGGTGGCAGATTTTTTCCGCAACGTTTTTAAGTGCGATTACCAGGCTTTGATTTAATTCTTTCTCCCTGATATTCCATGCCTTTATCAGGAAATAGGACTGAACCAGGATAATCCCGACAATGGATACGGCTCCCAGTAAAACAACAAACCTGATCTTTTGCCTGCGCACCGGGATTATCTTTTGATGGTGAATACTTCTTGGAAAGTAAAATTACTGATTATGAGAACAACTACCGGGAATTTAATGTCCTGTTAAAACTTTTACATTTTATTTACAATGATTTACAAGCCATTAACAATGGGTTCAGTATTTTTGTCTGATCTTTGCCAATGCATATTTAAAACCATAAAAAATAACAACTATGAAAAAAATGATTCTTGTAATGGCATCCGCAATGCTGTTTATTTTCACAGCCGGATATTCCCAGAATGCCGCAACTCAGGCAACAGTTAAAACCAACGATAAAGTAAAAGTCAACGGTCCCGTTGCTAAATTTGATAAAATGGTCCATGAATTTGGTGATATTCCCCAGGGTACGCCTGCTACAACTAAATTTGTCATCACGAACGACGGAAATGAACCTCTCATCATAGCTTCGGCAAAAGCTTCATGCGGATGTACTACCCCTTCGTATACACAGGATCCGGTATTGCCAGGAAAAACTGCCGAAATAACTGTAACCTATAACGCAGCGGCTCCCGGGAATTTTACTAAAACAGTTACTGTCAAGACCAATGCAGAAGAACAACCTGTTGTTCTGAAGATCGAAGGCAAAGTTGTCCCTAAGCAGTAAGAAGTTCAATTTCACCGGGCAGATTCCGTCCCCAACTGGGCGGAATCCTTGCCCAGGGCCTGCCCCTGAGGCAGGTCACTGATTGTAGGATTAATTGTTTCAGAATTCAACCTTGTAACTGAACAGCGGGATTATCCCCAGGGACCTCTGGGTTTCAATGCTGTGGTTGAAATCATCATAAGCATAACCGGTTACAGGTTTCTGGTTCAGGAGGTTCCTGATCTGCAAGGCCCAGATACCCGAAAATTTCCGGTGGTTCGTACGGTATGATACGGTCAGGTCCACATAGAAATAAGCAGGCAGTCTTAATGTGTACGCCGCATTTTCGTTAAGGACTTCCCTGTGTTGCGCAATGGATTGTTCAAGGTCAATGGGTACGTAGTATTCCCCCCCGGTAAAACTGCATTTGAGATTTGCACCGAAAATATTCTTTCTCTTTATCGTCCATTCTTTTCCTCCAAGGAGGTTGATCACGAAATTCGTGTTGAACATTGTATTCCTTATGATCCCGTCGCCCCCTTTATATTTTGAATCAAAGAGTGAGACGGTAATGAGGTAATAATATTGCTTTGTGAGGAATTTTTCAAAAGTGATGTCGATCCCGGCATTCCGGCCGCTGCCCTTATTGATCAGTGAATCACTGACGTAATACCCTGTGCTGTTAAGCTGTGAATAATAACTGCCCCGAATCACTGGTATTCCATAAAGGTATTGGTAATATGCTTCAATTTTAAGCCTCATATCCTGGCGGATGAGGTTGTCGTATCCCAATACAAAATGCTGCGCCCGGCTGTAATTAAGCAACCTGTTGGGCTGGGCGGTCAAACTTTGTGTTACCGGGACTTCGGTAAGGTAAACCCCGATATCCTCAAGCTGGGAATGTGAGCCATAACCGAAACTTACCGCATGTTTGCCTGTAATCTGCCAGCGCAGGGCTACCCGGGGTTCCACTGAATAATGGGAATTCAGGAAAAAATGTTCATAATTCAAACCGCAGGTAAGAGATAAATTGTTGGTAAAATCATTTCTTGCTTCTGCATAAGCCTGAACCATCCCGGTTTGCCCGTTGCCATGGTTAATCTGGGAATAAATTCCTGTAAACGGATTTATTGAACTGACGTCCAGCCTGTAAAAAAGCATGGTATAAATAAACCCGGTGCGAATGGTAAATCTCGTCCCGAATTTCCTGTTAAAGGTCAGTGATGCATTGATCCTCATATCCCGATGGTCAACGCTGGACTGAGGTTTCATCTGGTAACCCGACTCCATGATGCTTTCATCAGAAACTATTTTATTATAGGTTGCCGAGATATAGGAGCGGAAAAAAGATTGCCGGTTCAGGTAAATCTGGTGATTTAATGAAATGGCTCCCATCAGGTTGTCCAATGATGTCTTCGAACGGTCATCCAGGGTATGCCATTCGGAAGAATCCTGCCTGGGTTCGGAGGTAATGCTGGATGCTCCCCCTATCCCGATGATTGAAAATGTACCTGCCTTTGGTGTCGGCAGGTTGATTTTGAACGAAAGATCCTGGAATTGAGGAATCACATTTTTCATGGCAGGGTCTATATATTGAAGAAAGTACAGTATGGAATACCGGTAATTGAATAAATAAGAGCCGCTCTGTTTCTTTGAAAAGGGGCCTTCGGCCGAAACATCAAGGCCCTGGATCCCAACCTGGATAGCATATTCATGCCTGGTATTATTCCCATTCCTGAATCTCATGTCAAAAACCCCCGACAAGGCATTGCCGTACTGGGCGGGGAAAGCCGAAGTATAGAAATCGGAATTACCCAATACCTGGCTGCTAAAGATGGTGAACCCACCTCCCGAAGTGCCTGTAAATGAAAAATGATTCGGATTGGGTATATCAGCACCTTCAACTCTCCAGAGCAGGCCTTTCGGTGAGTTGCCCCGTATCATGATCTCGTTTGAATTGACGCCTGCATTTGACACCACTCCTGCAAAATTCGATACGGCCCGCATCGGGTCATCCAGGGAACCGGCATATCTCCTGCTCTCTTCAACATTGAATGAACGTGCACTTACCATTGCCATCGGATTGATGGCCTTATCCTTATCGATCCCGGCTTTAACTTCAACTTCCTTTTCGGTAATGGGGATGTCCTCAAGTTCAATGGTGAGGATGGTCTGCTTACCTGATGAAACCAGGATTTCGGGTATGATTACAGTTTTATAACCCATAAAACTTGCCTGCAGGCTGTGCCTTCCAACCGGCACTTTCTCTATCCTGAACGTTCCGTCGGCAACCGTTACAGCTCCAATAACAGGTTCGGTATTTAGCACGATAACATTTGCACCGGGCAGTCCAGTCCTTGCTTCAAGGTCAATCACCCTTCCCAGTATTACCTGGGTCGGAACCTGGGAGCAGCATATGACTGAAAGGAAACATGAAAAGACGAGCGTAATGATCCTGACAAGTCCATTCATAGAATTACAGAAATTAACGGGATTCGTTTACCGGATATCTCCCAGCAGGACATTCCAGACCCTGATGGTGTCTTTGCCGAAAACTTTTTCCTGTTTCAATGCAAAGATATTAACTGTTCGGTAACCCGCCCTTGAAGAAGATCTCCTCCCTGCATCGGAATCGGCAAGATTAACAGTAAAGCTTAGCTGGCCTGAATACAGGCTGTCATTCAGACGTTCCAGCTTCTTTAAAACTTTTATTGAATCGAATACCATTCCCGAAAGTCCTGACGGAGGCGTTTTTCCAGGAATGAAAAGATTCCTTGCCATTTCACCGGCCTTTTGCCTAAAGGCCTCGCCGGCCAGGCTGTCACCGAGGAGCTTCAGGTAGTCGGCCAGATCGTAAAGCTTTAACCTTGCAGTCACTTCAAATGCCCTTAACTCAGGCTGACTCAGCTCCGCTGATTCAAACACAGAAGTGATGCTGTCCCTGGCATGAGCTGCCTCGTTTTTCTCACTCAATGCATTGCCCGGCTCATTTTCGTCACAGCTTTTAGAGCTTAACAGCAGGTAAAGGACCAGCAGGGGCAATATGTTTATGAAACGTTTCATGATGGCAGTTTAACCCTGAACCTTAAAATGACGATTTTCCCGTTACGCAATTTAGTATCCAGGACTTCAATATTTTTTAAGCTTCCGGATGGCATAGTCAGTTTATCGATGAATTCCTGTTTGTTCAGGAGTTCCATCCCGCTTGCGGCCTTGTTCCGGCTGTATACCTGGTAGATCAACGCACCATCATCTATCATGCTCTCAAGTCGGGCCCTTCTTTTCCCCCAGTCATCCACTTTCATTTCCGAGAAATAATGGATCATAAGTGCGTAATCGTTGGCATGCAGGTTTATGATCTCATTAACATTCAGTTTTTTTATTATGCGGGTGATGGTATCGGTCTGGTAATAGGGGGTTGAAACGACCAGCCTGACCTTGCTTTTATCCGTTTTCAGGAAAAAACATCCATCGGCAGTGCAATAACTTGTAACCGGAGATTCACCATCAATCAGAACCTGGACCTGTATTCTTGTGCCGGTGATCGGTTCCCTGGTATCGGCATCGTAAAAACAGAATTTGTATTCCCTGGTATTGAATAGTTTGAATACACCGAAAAAGATCAGCACGATCGCCACCACGGCAAGCGGAATACCGATGAAATACCTGTTGGCATGGTCGGATGCTGTTGCAGGGGAAGCTTGAACAGGAGGTGCATTATTCCGGGCCGCTTGTATAAGATCCTGGTTCTTAAATACAAAATCATCCCAGTTTGCATATCCTGCATACTTGCTCAGAAAGTTCAACACGTCTATCCTTGGAAGTGACTTACTCACCGATTTCATATGGGTGTAAAACCATTTTTCACTGATGTGAGCATTCACGCTTTTAAGCAGCTCTTCCTGGAAATCGGTTATTTCCTGTCCCTTCCATTCCGAAATGTCAGGATTTATGCCCGGGTATGATTCCTGCATCTTAGCCACGATCTTTTTTTTCAGCTCAGAAAAATATCTCTGATCGTTCCGGGACAAAGTTCTCTCGTTTTATAACTTATTGTATGTAAAACCCTTGTAAAACAATTTACAATTATTTTACAAGGGTTTTTCCAAC